>MCNE01000016.1_pt1 | contig 104102 bp, 102 predicted proteins | sample 778201 | NCBI WGS metagenome assembly MCNE01 (sample SAMN04296813, study PRJNA304217) | bioreactor metagenome | isolation source: sewage enriched with benzalkonium chloride | place: Turkey: Istanbul urban wastewater treatment plant | reverse complement strand
CGACTGCGCCGGAAGTGGGGCGAATTATAGAGACATTAAACTCGCCGTCAACACTTATTTTCATAATTCTGTCACATCGGTCAAAAAAGCCCATAAATGCCAAGGCCGGCCCTTCCGGGCCGGCCTTGGCAGAGCCTTACTTAAAGGCTGGGGAAAGCGAATTGCGAAGCCTCATGGCTGGCCCGCTGTGGCCAGCGCTGGGTAATGGCCTTGCGCCGAGTATAGAAACGCACACCATCCGGGCCGTAGGCATGCAGGTCGCCAAACAGCGAACGCTTCCAGCCACCGAAGCTGTGGTAGGCCACCGGCACCGGCAGCGGTACGTTGACCCCCACCATGCCGACTTCAATCTCGTCGCAGAACAAACGCGCAGCTTCACCGTCACGGGTAAAGATGCAGGTGCCATTGCCATACTCATGATCGTTGATCAGTTGCATGGCCTCTTCCAGGCTGTTGACCCGCACGATGCACAACACCGGCCCGAAGATCTCTTCTTTATAGATGCGCATCTGCGGAGTAACACGATCGAACAGGCAGCCACCCAGGAAGAAGCCCTCTTCGTGGCCGGCCACGCTCAGGCCACGACCATCCACCACCAGTTGGGCACCGGCAGCCACGCCGTCTTCTACATAACCGCTGACCTTGTCCTTTGCCTGGGCGGTGACCAGCGGCCCCATGTCCAGACCGCACGAAGTGCCGGCACCGATCTTCAGCGCCTTGATCTGCGGCACCAGCTTGGCCACCAGGGCATCAGCCACCTGGTCACCCACGCACACCGCCACCGAAATCGCCATGCAACGCTCGCCACAGGAACCATAGGCCGCGCCCATCAGTGCGCTGACTGCATTATCAAGGTCGGCATCCGGCATCAGCACCGCATGGTTCTTCGCCCCACCCAGCGCCTGGACGCGCTTGCCGCGCTTGGTACCTTCGGCATAGATGTATTCGGCGATCGGCGTCGAACCGACAAAACTCAAGGCCTTGACCTCCGGCGCCTCGATCAGCGCATCCACCGCCGCCTTGTCGCCATGCACTACGTTCAGCACACCCTTGGGCAACCCGGCCTCATGCAGCAACTGGGCAATCAACAGCGTAGAGCTGGGATCACGCTCGGAAGGCTTGAGGATGAAGCAGTTGCCACAGGCAATCGCCAGCGGGTACATCCACAACGGCACCATGGCGGGGAAGTTGAACGGGGTGATACCGGCGACCACACCCAGCGGCTGGAAGTCGGACCAGGCATCGATGTTCGGGCCGACATTCCGGCTGTATTCGCCCTTGAGGATCTCAGGTGCGGCACAAGCGTATTCGACGTTCTCGATACCGCGCTTCAATTCACCAGCGGCGTCTTCCAGCGTCTTGCCATGCTCTTCGCTGATCAACTGGGCGATACGTGCCTCGTTCTGCTCCAGCAACTGCTTGAACCGGAACATCACCTGGGCGCGCTTGGCCGCTGGCGTGTTGCGCCAAGCCGGAAATGCCGACTTGGCGGAATCGATCGCCTGTTGAATGGTTTCGCGGCTGGCCAACGGTACCTTGTGAATCGCCTGGCCAGTGGACGGGTTGAAGACATCGCTGCTACGACCGCTGTCGCTTACCAGCTCGCCATGGATCAGGTGTGGAATCAGACTCATGCGGGAACTCCTGGGAAGAAGGAAGGAGCCGGCGCGAACCACTTCGCACCGGCTGCTATATAAGAAGGATCGGATCAGTCGAGCTTGTTCAGCACCTCGCCAACCGCGTCGAACAAGCGGTCGAGATCCTGGGGCTTGCTGTTGAAGGTCGGGCCGAACTGCAGGGTGTCGCCACCGAAGCGCACGTAGAAGCCGGCTTTCCACAAGGCCATGCCAGCCTCGAACGGCCGCACGATCGCATCGCCATCACGAGGCGCGATCTGGATCGCCCCCGCCAGGCCGAAGTTCCGGATGTCGATCACGTTCTTCGCGCCCTTGATGCCATGCAGTGCCTGCTCGAAATGCGGCGCGACCTCGGCCACGCTCTGCACCAGGTTTTCCTTTTGCAGCAGGTCCAGGGCCGCCAGGCCAGCCGCGCACGCCACCGGGTGCGCCGAATAGGTATAGCCGTGGGGGAATTCCACCGCGTACTCGGGAGTCGCCTGATTCATGAAGGCCTGGTAGATCTCGGAGCTGGCAATCACCGCGCCCATCGGGATCGCACCGTTGGTGACTTGCTTGGCCACGCACATCAGGTCCGGCGTCACGCCGAAGCTGTCAGCGCCGAACATCGCGCCGGTACGACCGAAGCCGGTGATCACTTCATCGAACACCAGCAGGATATTGTGCTGGTCGCAGATCTCACGCAGACGCTTGAGATAACCCTGTGGCGGTACCAGCACACCCGCGGAACCGGCCAGCGGCTCGACAAACACCGCGGCGATGTTAGACGCATCATGCAGCTCGATCAGCTTCAACAGCTCATCAGCCAGGGCAATACCACCCTGCTCCGGCATGCCACGGGAGAAGGCGTTGCTAGCGAGCAGGGTATGCGGCAGGTGGTCGACATCCATCATCGCCTGGCCAAACAACTTGCGGTTGCCATTGACCCCGCCCAGGCTGGTGCCGGCGATGTTCACGCCATGATAACCACGGGCCCGACCAATCATTTTGGTCTTGGTCGGCTGGCCCTTCAGGCGCCAGTAGGCCCGCACCATCTTCACCGCGGTGTCAGCACACTCGGAGCCGGAATCGGTGAAGAACACATGGTTCAGGTTGCCCGGAGTCAAGGCGGTGATCTTTTCCGCCAGCTGGAACGACAGCGGATGGCCGTACTGGAAACCCGGCGAGTAATCCAGGGTGCCCAACTGCTTGCTCACCGCCTCCTGGATTTCCTTGCGCGAATGCCCCGCACCACAGGTCCACAGGCCGGATAACGAGTCATAGACCTTGCGCCCCTTGTCATCCACCAGCCAACTGCCTTCGGCGCCCACGATCAAGCGCGGATCACGCTGGAAATTGCGGTTGGCGGTGTAGGGCATCCAGTGAGCATCAAGCTTGAGCTGACTGGCCAGGGACTGTTGAGCGTTTTCCGGCATGTTCATGGGCAAAACCTCGCAGGGCAATGAAGCGGCGTAGGAATGAAGCGTTGTTGCAGCTACGTTGCCACGGCTATAAAGTCGGTGAAATCCAACTTTAATAACCTTCAGTCAGCCCCCCACTAAACTATGAGCCTTCGTCGAGCCGATCCTCTGGCACAAGTCAGTGACTTTGATATCCGCCTCTTGCGGATCTTTCGCAGCGTGGTGGAGAGCGGAGGCTTCTCCGCCGCGGAAACCGTACTCGGCATCGGCCGCTCGGCCATCAGCCAACAGATGAGCGACCTGGAACAACGACTCGGCCTGCGCCTGTGCCAACGCGGGCGCGCCGGTTTTTCCCTGACTGAAGAAGGCCGCGAGGTCTATCAATCGACCCTGCAACTGCTCAGCGCCCTGGAAAGCTTTCGAACCGAGGTCAATGGCCTGCACCGCCATTTGCGCGGCGAGCTGATCATCGGCCTCACCGACAACCTGGTGACCCTGCCCCACATGCGCATCACCCACGCCCTGGCGCAGTTGAAGGAGCGCGGCCCGGACGTGCAGATCCAGATCCGCATGATCGCCCCCAGCGAGGTCGAGCAAGGAGTGCTCGACGGCCGCCTGCACGTGGGGGTCGTACCTCAGGCCAGCGCCCTGTCCGGCCTGGAATACCAACCCTTGTACGACGAACGTTCGCTGTTGTACTGCGCGGTCGGCCACCCGCTGTTCTATGTGGATGACAAGCAACTGGACGACCAGCGTCTCAACGACCAGGAGGCCATTGCCCCGACCTTCCGCCTGCCAGCCGAGATCCAGGCCCGCTACCAGGCGCTGAACTGCACCGCCAGCGCTTCCGACCGCGAAGGCATGGCCTTCCTGATCCTCACCGGGCGCTACATCGGCTACCTGCCGGACCACTACGCCAGCCTATGGGTACAGCAGGGGCGGCTGCGGGCCTTGAAGCCCAAGTCGCGCTTCTATGACCTGAACCTGTCGACAGTCACCCGCAAGGGACGACGCCCGCATCTGGTCCTGGAAAGTTTCCTGGAAAGCCTGGCGGCCACCCGGTAGCCAGCCAATGCCGATCAGTTAAGGAAAGAGTAGGGGCGAGGCTTGCCCGCGATGGACTTCAGAGCGCTGCGTTTATCCAGTCGATACGCACTACCGTTGAGGACCATCGCGAGCAAGCTTCGCTCCCACAGAGGATCAACTCGATCAACCGACTGGCATTAGCTGCCTTGCCCGGCTTTTGTCGCACCAAGGCTTGTCTGTTCCAGTGCGGTGCGCTATCAACGCACAGGCTGTCCCCACAGACTCGCTCGGAAACCCCCATGACCTTTGACGTCCCCGCCCACAGCGCTCACCTTCCAGGCAAACCCGCCAGCCGCATCCGGCAGAAGAATGAAGAAGCCATCATCCAGGCTGCCGAAGACGAGTTCGCCCGCCACGGCTTCAAGGGCACCAGCATGAACGCCATCGCGCAGAAGGCCGGTCTACCCAAGGCCAACCTGCACTACTACTTCAACAACAAGCTGGGTCTGTACATTGCGGTCCTGAGCAACATCCTCCAGCAGTGGGACAGCACCTTCAACAGCCTCACCGCCGAGGACGATCCCGCCGAGGCGCTGACCCGCTACATCCGCGCCAAGATGGAGTTTTCCCGGCGCCAGCCACAGGCCTCGCGCATCTTCGCCATGGAGATCATCAGCGGCGGTGAATGCCTCAGCGAATACTTCAGCCAGGACTATCGCACCTGGTTCCAAGGCCGGGCCGGGGTATTCCAGGCCTGGATCGACGCCGGCAAGATGGACCCGGTGGACCCGATGCACCTGATCTTCCTGCTGTGGGGCAGCACCCAGCACTATGCCGACTTCGCCAGCCAGATCTGCCGCGTCACCGGCCGCAGCCGCCTGACCAAGCAAGACATGGAAGCCGCCACCGACAACCTGCTGCGTATCATCCTCAAAGGCTGCGGCCTGCCCTCCCCCCAGAAAGATTGAGCCCATGCCCTTTACCCTGGCCGGCCTTTGCGAATACCGCGAGGAAATTCGCAAAAGCCGCTTCATCACCTTCGCCGCCCCCATCACCAGCGCCAGCGAAGCCCAGGCCTTCATCCAGGCGCACAGCGACCCGGATGCCTCGCACAATTGCTGGGCCTGGAAGCTGGCCGACCAGTACCGCAGCAGCGACGACGGCGAACCCGGCGGCACGGCCGGACGACCGATCCTGGCCGCCATCGAAGCCCAGGACTGCGACCAGGTAGCGGTTCTGGTGATCCGCTGGTACGGCGGTATCCAGCTGGGCACTGGAGGCCTGGCCCGGGCCTATGGCGGCGGCGCCAACAAATGCCTGCAAGGCGCCGAACGCATCGCCCTGGTCAACCGGGTGCCGTTGCGCTGCGCTTGCAGCTTCAGCGAACTGGCCCTGGTCAAGCTGCGAGTCGCCGAGCTGGGCGGCCTGCTGGTCCAGGAAGACTTCACCGCCAACGGCGTGGAACTGCAACTGGCCCTGGGCGAAGAACAGATCGGCACCCTGCAGCAACAATTGGCCGACCTGAGCCGTGGACGCATCCTGCTGCAACGCTGAGCGCCGGCTTCGCGCTTGTGCATAACCGCGCCAGGCCACGGCAATTGCCCACATCTACTGTGCACCCGGCTGTGGATAACCTGAGTACACCAGGCTGCAGCCCTTTTGCACCGTGACTTTACCGGCATTGATCGTTTTTCGTCCAAAGCCCTGCCCAGAGAATTTTTTGCAACGCAAAACAGCGGCTTAGCTTGGTTTATCGCACTTGGAAGATAGCCCCGCCGGGCTTATGCCCAAGTTTCGCTCTTGCACACAAATACTGTGGAGCAAGCTGTGGATAACCCGTGCAACGCTGCGTGTACCGCAGGTTGCACAGGGCCTGAGCGCTACTGCTCACTTTTTATCCAACCCCAGGTTCACTGCGGCGAAGGCACCGGCGGGAACTCGCCCCCATGGCTATCAGCGCGCACTGGCAACCACTGGGCCACACCCCAGGCCAGCTCGAAGAACAGGAACACACCAATCAACATCGTGCCCCCCTGGGCCAGGGCATACGCCATCCAGGTGGCGAACAGGAAGCGTCCCAGCGCGTCATAACGACCGAATGCCGGTTGTGGATCGCGAATCCGCAACAGCGACCACACGCAGACGATCGATCCCATCAAGTTGGCCAACAGCATATGCATGGGCTGGAATGGCGGCAGGTCCCCCGGCAGATTCAGTGCCAGGGCCAACTGCCCCAGCAGCCCATGCAAGGCCAGGAAGCTCCAGGGCGTCACAAAGGCCATCGTCATCAACAGGTCGTACCAACCGCTGGCCCGGACCAATTTTCGGTATTGCGCGTTCGTCCACATCATCAATCGCTCCATGGATTCAAGGAGCGCGCAGGCTAAAGCCTGGAGTATGCTCCAAGGTCAACCCCCTTCGAGTCCCCCTTAATGCGTATTGGAGAATTGGCCAGCGCCTGCGCCGTCAGCCGCGACACCCTGCGCTTCTATGAGCAGCGCGGGCTGATCGCCCCAAAGCGCAGCGCCAACGGCTATCGCGACTACCCTTCCGACATGGTCCAACTGGTGCTCTATATCAAGACCGCGCAACGCCTGGGCTTCAGCCTCGGGGAAATCAGCAGCAGCGTCGGTGCCCTGTGGCGCAGCACCAAGCCGGACCAGGCCGTTGCGCAATTGCTGCAAGACAAGCTCAACCTGATCGAAACCCGCATCAACGAACTGGACCACTTGCGCCGCGAGCTGCAACAAAGGCTCGGGCAAGCCTGTCCACTGAATCCCTGATCTTCATCCACCAAGGAGCCTCACTATGTCCACGGCAAAAACCGCACTGATCATCGGCGCCTCCCGGGGCCTGGGCCTCGGCCTGGTCCAGCGCCTGCTCGAAGACGGCTGGCAGGTCACCGCCACCGTGCGCAACCCGCACAAGGCCGAGGCCCTGCAAGCCCTGGGCAAGGTGCAGATCGAACAACTGGACATGGACGACCAGCAGGCCGTGCTCGCCTTGAGCCAGAAACTCAAGGGCCAGGTGTTCGACCTGCTGTTCGTCAACGCCGGGGTCAAGGGCCCGGACAACCAACTGCCGGGCCAGGCCACCCAGGCCGAGGTCGGCCAGCTGTTCTTCACCAACGCCGTGGCGCCGATCAACCTGGCCCAGCGTTTCATCGGGCAGATCCGTCCCAATACCGGCGTCCTGGCGTTCATGAGCTCGGTACTGGGCAGCGTGACCATGCCGGACGCTCCCGAGCTGGCGCTGTACAAGGCCAGCAAGGCGGCCCTGAACTCCATGACCAACAGCTTCGTCAGCCTGCTCGAACAACCATTGACCGTGCTCTCGCTGCACCCGGGCTGGGTCAAGACCGACATGGGCGGTGAAGGCGCCGACATCGACGTGCTGACCAGCACTCGCGGCCTGATCGCCCAGGTCAATGCCTACACCGGCAAGGGCGGCCACCACTTCATCAACTACAAGGGCGAGACCATTCCCTGGTAACCCCGGAACAGGTGGCCGCCGCCACAACCTGCGGCCACCTTCGGCAAAGGCTCTGGAGCCGGGCCCCGGACAGCGGTTTTGTCCCCCGGCAAAACTTTCGCTAGACTGCGCCACTCGCCCCACGGCGACCCTGGATCAGCAGACAGGGCAACACTGAGCTGGCTAACCTGAACCCACTTTCAGAGGAGCCGGCCACCATGCCTGCGACCCGTATCTGGTTAAAAAATCCCTTGGCCATCTTCACCGGCAACGCCCTGGACGCCCGCGGCGGCCTGGTGCTGCAAGACGGCCTGATCGTCGAGATCCTCGGCCTCGGCCAACAGCCCGCAAGCCCCTGCCAGGAAGTCTTCGATTCCCGCGAACATGTGCTGCTGCCGGGCCTGATCAACACTCACCATCACTTCTACCAGACCCTGACCCGGGCCTGGGCCCCGGTGGTCAACCAGCCGTTGTTCCCCTGGCTCAAGACCCTGTACCCGGTCTGGGCCCGCCTGACCCCGGAAAAACTCGCCCTGGCCACCAAGGTGGCGCTGGCCGAACTGCTGCTCTCCGGCTGCACCACCGCCGCCGACCATCACTACCTGTTCCCCGACGGCCTGGAAAACGCCATCGACGTGCAAGTCGAAGCCGTGCGTGAACTGGGCATGCGCGCCATGCTCACCCGCGGTTCGATGAGCCTTGGCGAAAAGGACGGCGGCCTGCCACCGCAACAGACCGTGCAGGAGGGCCAGGTGATTCTCGACGACAGCCAACGGCTGATTCAGCAGTACCACGAACGTGGCGCTGGCGCGCAGATCCAGATCGCCCTGGCACCCTGCTCGCCGTTCTCGGTGACCCCGCAGATCATGGCCGCCAGCGCCGAAATGGCCGAGGCCCTGGACGTGCGCCTGCACACCCACCTGGCCGAGACCCTCGACGAAGAAGACTTCTGCCTGCAGCGCTTCGGCCTGCGCACCGTGGACTACCTGGACAGCGTCGGCTGGCTCGGCCCGCGCACCTGGCTGGCCCACGGCATCCACTTCAACCCGGACGAAATCGCCCGCCTCGGGCAGGCCGGTACCGGCATCTGCCATTGCCCAAGTTCGAACATGCGCCTGGCGTCCGGCATCTGCCCCAGTATCGAGCTGACCGACGCTGGCGCGCCGTTGGGCCTGGGCGTGGACGGCTCGGCGTCCAATGACGCCTCGAACATGATCCTCGAAGCGCGCCAGGCGCTGTACATCCAGCGCTTGCGCTACGGCGCCGAGAAGATCACCCCGGAGCGCGTTCTGGGCTGGGCGACCCGGGGCTCGGCAAGCCTGCTGGGCCGCACCGACATCGGTGAACTGGCGGTGGGCAAACAGGCGGACCTGGCCTTGTTCAAGCTCGATGAACTGCGTTTCTCGGGTAGCCACGATCCGGTTTCGGCACTGCTGTTGTGCGGTGCGGGTCGGGCGGATCGAGTGATGATTGGCGGCAAGTGGCGGGTGCTCGATGGCCAAGTCGAAGGGCTGGACCTCAAAGGCCTGATCGCCGATCACAGTCAGGCAGCCCGGCAACTGATCGCCAATACCTGATCCATGCCTCCAGCGGCGAGGGAGCAGATCCCTCGCCTGCGCTCCAAACCGGATCAGCCTGGGGAAACATGGTAGTTTGCGCCCTCAAAATAGCTGTCATAGGGACATTACGTGAGACACAAGCACGGACTGGCGCTTTGCGTCGCGCTGCTGATTTCAGGCTGTAGTAAACAGGAGGTTGCAGGTCCCGCCAGCAAAGTACTGCCACCTGCAAAAGTTGCCGAAATAGCTTCCACCATCAACCGCAAGTACCCGGACCTCTCCGCGCAAAACCGCGCTGCCGTGCTGAGCACGGTCGTCCGCTCGCTGGACAACATGGTGCGGATTGAAGGTGGCGAATTCCAGATGGGCGATTTCGGTTGGCCCCCTGGCTTCGACCCACATGCCTTGTGCCAATGGCCCTGCGGCGTGGACCCGGCGAAAATGGAGCGGATCAGCCTCGAGGTCGATGACGACTTCGTCCACCCCGTCAAATTGAGCAGCTATTACCTGTCCTCGCTGCAAACCACCCTGGGCGATTTCGATCTGTTCTTCCTCGCGCAAGGCAAGCCGCCATTCGACGCGGCCCTGCGTAACCGCGCCGAAATGCAGCACCTCTACCAAAAGAACCTGCCCGCCCCGGCGTCTCGAGACTGGCAAGAAGCCAAGGATTACTGCGGCTGGCTGGCAGAACTCAGTGGTTATCCGGTCGATCTTCCGACCGAGGCCCAATGGGAATATGCGGCGCGCAACCGTGGCCAGCCGGTGATGTTCGCCACCGACAACGGCAACCTGGACTACGGCCGCAACTTTCCGGCACCCGACGACAACCAGACCTTCGCCGTGGACCGGTTCGTGCCCAACCCCCTGGGCCTCTACAACCTCACCGGCAATGCCAGCGAATGGGTCAACGATTGGTACGACAAACACTACTATCGCGAGTCTCCCGTGGAGAACCCGCAGGGGCCGCAAACCGGCATTTATCGGGCGCAACGTGGAGCGAACAACGTGTCTGCCAACGACCCGACCTTCTCGCCTTCGGCCAGCACCGTGCGTCGTTGGCGTTGGGGAGCACTCGCGGCCTGGAATGCCCCCGGTGTCAGCTTTCGCTGCGCCATCCAGTCGGCACAGCCGCTTTAAAGCCCGAGCAGCGAGAGCATGATGAAGGTGGCGAACAGCACGAAGTGAGTCATGCCTTCGATGGCGTTGGTTTCGCCATCGTTGAGGTTGATCGCGCTGACAATCAGGGTGATGAACACCATCACCGTCTGCACCGGCGTCATGGCCATCTGGAACGGCTGGCCGGTGTACAGGGCCATGGCCTCCATCACCGGCACCGTCAGGATCACCGTCGACAGGGAGGCGCCCAGGGCCACGTTGACTACCGACTGCATGCGGTTGGCCAGGGCTGCGCGCAACGCGGTGAGGATCTCCGGCGCAGCGGAAATCGCCGCCACCAGGATCGCCGTGATCACCGGTGGTGCACCGGTGCCTTCCAGGCCCAGGTCCAGGGTCTTGGACATCACCTCGGCCAGGGCGCCGATCACCACCACGCCGAACACCAGGATGCCGATGCTCCAGGCCAGGTTGACCGCATGGGGCTGCGCCTGGTCTTCCTTGGCCCGGCGTTTTTCCGGATAGCTGTAGCTGAAGAAGTAACTATGAGGCCCGACCTGCATGCGCAGGAACAGGGTGTAGAGCACCACCATCGCGCCGATGGTGAAGGCCGAGTAGACCTTCCAGTCGCTTTCGGGAATGAACTCCGGCACCACCATCGACACGCCCATGGCGGTGAGGATCATCACGCTGTAGGTCCGTGCCGAATCGTCGTTGTAAGGCTGCTCGCCATGCTTGATGCCGCCCATCAGCGCGGCCAGGCCGAGGATGCCGTTGATGTCCAGCATCACCGCCGAGTAGATGGTGTCGCGCACCAGGGTCGGCGAAGCCTCGTTGCTCATCATGATCGCCAGGATCACCACCTCCACCAGCACCGCCGCCAGGGTCAGGATCATGGTGCCGTAGGGGTCGCCGACCTTTTCCGCCAGCAGCTCGGCGTGATGGGCCACCCGCATCGAAGCCACGACGATGAAGCCGATGAGCACCAGCCCAGCGAGCAGGGCGATGCCCTGGCCACTGTTGAGCAAGAGGTGTTCCAGGGGATAGGCGGCCAGGGCAGCCAGTAGCGCAAGCAGCAGGAGCTTTTCTTGCTTGAGGGAAGTGAGCATTGCAATCCTTTGACGGAAATAAAAACGGACATAGAAGATGAGCTGAAGACCGCCGCGAGTCACTAATGTTTCGTTACATACTCGCCCCTGAGTGCAAGTGAAGCCCCCTCGCCCTCGGTCAGGTTTTATCGGACATTCGCGCCGGCCACTGTAGAATGGCGGCTTTTTCACACCCGGCGAGCACCGCGAGCCAATGGCCAGGCCCCACAGAAGGGCACCGTCCAGCACCAGGCTTCTCGCCGCTCCCGCACCTGATGAGACAACACCATGTATGACTGGCTGAACGCCTTGCCCAAGGCTGAACTGCACCTGCACCTGGAAGGTTCCCTGGAGCCCGAGCTGCTGTTCGCCCTGGCCGAGCGCAACAAGATCGCCCTGCCCTGGAGCGACGTCGAGACCCTGCGCAAGGCCTACGCCTTCAACAACCTGCAAGAGTTCCTCGACCTGTACTACCAGGGCGCCGACGTGCTGCGCACCTCCCAGGACTTCTACGACCTGACCTGGGCCTACCTGCTGCGCTGCAAAGAACAGAACGTGATCCACACCGAACCCTTCTTCGACCCGCAGACCCACACCGACCGTGGCGTGCCTTTCGAAGTGGTGCTCAACGGCATCGCCAGCGCCCTGAAGGATGGCGAGCAGCAACTGGGCATCACCAGCGGCCTGATCCTCAGCTTCCTGCGCCACCTGAGCGAAGAAGAAGCGCAGAAGACCCTCGACCAGGCCCTGCCGTTTCGCGAAGCCTTCGTCGCCGTGGGCCTGGACAGCTCCGAGATGGGGCATCCGCCGAGCAAGTTCCAGCGGGTGTTCGACCGGGCCCGCGCCGAGGGTTTCCTGACCGTGGCCCACGCTGGCGAAGAAGGTCCGCCGGAGTACATCTGGGAAGCCCTGGACCTGCTCAAGATCCAGCGCATCGACCATGGTGTTCGGGCCTTCGAGGACGAGCGGCTGATGCAGCGGATCATCGACGAGCAGATTCCGCTGACCGTCTGCCCACTGTCCAACACCAAGCTCTGCGTGTTCGATCACATGTCCCAGCACAACATCCTGGAAATGCTCGAGCGTGGCGTGAAGGTGACGGTCAACTCCGATGACCCGGCCTACTTCGGCGGCTACGTCACCGAGAACTTCCATGCCTTGTACACCGACCTGGGCATGACCCGGGAACAAGCCCAGCGCCTGGCCCAGAACAGCCTGGACGCCCGCCTGGTCAAGCCGTAAGGCCAGCCTGCCAGAGTCGCTGCCACAGGCAGCACCCTCCCCGGCGCCCTCTTGCAAGGGCGCCGGGGGCTACGCAACGCCCCCTCTACACCTCGCTCAATTCCTCCAGGGTCCGGCCCCGGGTCTCCATCCCGAAGCGCCAGACCACCGCCGCCGCGACCACGAAGCACACCGCCCCCAAGGCGAACACGCCCCCTTGCCCGGCGACCGGCAACACCAGCCCCGTCACCAAGGGCCCCAGCAACGAACCGATACGGCCAACTGCCGAAGCGAACCCCGAGCCCGTGGCCCGGGCCGAGGTCGGATACAGCTCCGGGGTGTAGGTGTAGAGCACCGCCCACATGCCGAACAGGAAGAACTGCATCAGCAACCCGGTGCCGATCAGCAGGCTCGCATTGCCGCCGAACACCGCGCTTTGCCCATACAAGAAGGCCATGATCCCGCCACCGAGCAAGGTGACGATGCACACCGGCTTGCGCCCCCAGCGCTCCACCAGCCAGGCGGCCATGAGGAACCCCGGGATCCCGCCCAGGGAAATCAGCACCGTGTAGTACACCGACTGGGTCACCGCGAAACCGGACTGCTGGAGCAACGCGCTGAGCCAGGAGGTCAGGCCATAGAACCCCAGCAGGGCGAAGAACCACAGGCTCCAGATCATCACCGTGCGCTGGCGATACTGCGGCGACCAGATCTGGCGCAACGCAGAGAAAAACTGCCCTGGCGCGCTCTCTATGCGTGGCAGGCGCACTGGCTCGGGCAACTGGCTGGTGCCCAGGGATGCCCGCACTTTGTCCTCGATGCCTTGCAGTACCCGGTCGGCATCGGCATGGCGCCCGGCCTGCTCCAGCCAGCGCGGCGACTCGGGAATGAAGAAGCGGATCGCCAGCACGAACACCGCTGGGATCGCCAGCACCAGGAAGATGTCGCGCCAGCCGATCAACGGCAGGAGGAAGTACGACAGCACCCCGGCGGCGACGAAACCCAAGGGCCAGAAACCATCCATCAAGGCGATGTAGCGTCCGCGTCGTTGCGCCGGGATCATCTCCGAGAGCATCGACTGGGCGATGGGAAACTCCATGCCCATGCCGATTCCCAGCAGTACCCGGAACAGGGTCAGGCTGTCCACATCCTGGGCCGTGGAGCACAGGTAGCTGGCCACGCCCCAAAGCACGATGCTCCACTGGAACACCGGCTTGCGACCGAAACGGTCGGCGAGCATTCCCGATAGTGACGCCCCCAGCACCATGCCGAAGAAACTCGAGCTGGCCAGCAGGCCGGCCTGGGCCGAGCTCAAGCCGAACTCGGCTTTGATCGAGCCCAGGAGGAAGGTCATCATCGCCAGGTCCATGGAGTCGAAGAAGAACGCCAAGGCGATGATGATGAAGATCAGCCGGTGATAGCCGCTGATGGGTAACCGCTCCAGGCGCTCCGCAGCGCTGTACTTCTGTATGCCCATGCCCCGTCCCCCACAGTCGAATGCTTGACCGTCGGAGTGTGCGGGATCGAGACCGGGGCTGATTGCCGAGGGCGACCTGCCCGCATCCACCAGCGACGCCCAGGGGCGAAGCGCCGGATGGCTGGGCGATGCAGTGGGAGGGTTATGTCCTGGGGGTGCTATTCGTGGCAGAGCTATACCGGGCGGCGAGCGCTGATCTCGGCGCAGCGTCTTTGCAGCAGATCGCGCAACAGCTTCACCGGTTTGCTCAGGTGCGCCCGATGGGTGCAGAGCAGGTTCAGCGACGCCCGCTCGCAGGTCAGCTCCGGCAGCAGCACCTGCAGGCGCCCCTCCAGCACATCGGCGGCCACGTCCAGCCAGGACTTGTAGACGATCCCGGCCCCGGCCAAAGCCCAGCGCCGGACCACATCGGCATCGTCGCTCAGGCGGTCGCCACTGACGCTGAGGCTCACCTCGCGCTTGCCGTCATGAAAGCTCCAGAGATCGTGGGCCCGGCTATCGAGCATGTACAACAGACAGTTGTGCTGGGCCAGCTGCTCCAGTTGGCGCGGCTCGCCATGGCGCGCCAGGTAGCCGGGAGCGGCGCACAGCACCCGGCGGTTGTCCGGGGCTACCGGCAGGGCTACCAGGCTGGAATCCTCCGGTTCACCGTAGCGCAGGGCGATGTCCACTGGCTGGCGGAACAGGTCGGCAATCCTGTCCCCCAGCAACAGGCGCACGCTGAGCTTGGGATGCTCGCGCTGGAACTCGTCGAGCCAGGGCAGCAGCAAATTGCGCCCAAAGTCCGAGGGAGCGGAAAGCTGCAACACGCCACTGACCTGGTCCTGCCCGCTGGCCAGCAGGCGCCGACCTTCATCCAGGTTGCCCAAGGCGGCGCGGGCGTATTCGAGAAAACCCTCGCCCTCGGCGGTCAGACGCAGGCTGCGGGTGGAGCGAGCCAATAGGCGTGCGCCGAGGTGGTGCTCAATGCGCTTGAGGGCAGCGCTGGCCACCGCCGGCGAAAGGTCCATGACCCGGGCCGCCGCCGACAGGCTGCCCAGGTCGGCGGCACGCACGAACAACTGCAGATCATCGAATCGCAACACGGCCAGCCTCGGATTATCAAAAAAACATTGAAAGAGACTGCTCTTTTAGCCGGTTTTACCGTGCACAGAAATAGCCAATCATCTCTCCATCGTCCAATTCCACCGAGGAATACCCCGATGTCCGAGCCCTTCACCGCCATTGCCACCCTGGTCGCCCGGCCTGGCCAGCAGCACGTGTTGCAACGCGAACTCAGTGTCCTGGTGGCGCCCAGCCGCGCTGAAGCCGGCTGCCAGTATTACCAACTGCACCAGGATGCCGAGCAGCCAGGCACCTTCTACGTCCTGGAGCGCTGGGATAACCAGGCGGCCCTGGACCTGCACAACGGCACCGCACACTTCCAGGCCTTCCTGGAACATACCCGCGATGCCCTCGAACACTTCGAACTCAAGCGCCTGCAACTGATCGCCTGACCCTCTTCAATCGCCTTACAAGGAACCCATCATGAAAGCCATCGCCTACTACCAATCGCTGCCGATCGACGATCCACGCGCCCTACAAGACATTGAACTGCCGGAGCCTACCCCCGGCCCTCGCGACCTGCTGGTGGAGGTCAAGGCCATCTCGGTCAACCCGGTGGACACCAAGGTGCGCCGCAACGTCCAGCCCGAAGGCGGGGCCGCCAAGGTCCTGGGGTGGGACGTGGCCGGAGTGGTCAAGGCCGTGGGCAGCGAGGTCAGCCTGTTCAAGGCTGGCGACCAGGTGTTCTACGCCGGCTCCATCGCCCGCGCCGGGGCCAACAGCGAAGTGCACGTAGTGGATGAACGCATCGTCGGCCACATGCCCAAGAGCCTGGGCTTTGCCGAAGCCGCCGCCCTGCCGCTGACGGCGATCACCGCCTGGGAATTGCTGTTCGATCGCTTGCAGGTCAGCCAGGACCCACAGATCAAAGACCAGAGCTTGTTGATCGTCGGCGCCGCTGGCGGCGTCGGTTCGATCCTCACCCAGCTGGCGCGCCAACTGACCGGGCTCAAGGTGGTCGGCACCGCCTCCCGCGAGCAGACCCAGGCCTGGGTGCGCGAGCTGGGCGCCCATGCCGTGGTGGATCACAGCCAGCCACTGAGCGCCGAGCTCAAGCGCATCGGCATCGAGCAGGTGACCCACGTGGCCAGCCTGACCCAGACCGACGCTCACCTGGACCAACTGGTGGAAGCCCTGGCGCCACAGGGCAAGCTGGGACTGATCGACGACCCGCAGAGCTTCGATGTGACCAAGCTCAAGCGCAAGAGCCTGTCGCTGCACTGGGAACTCATGTACACCCGCTCGCTGTTCGAGACTCCCGACATGCAACAGCAACACGTGATCCTGACGCGGATCGCCGAGCTGATCGATGCTGGCACCCTCAAGACCACGGTCGGGGAACATTTTGGCCGGATCGACGCCGCCAACCTGCGCCGTGCCCACGCGCTGCTGGAAAGCGGCAAGGCCAAGGGCAAGATCGTCCTGGAAGGTTTCTAGAGCCGTAATGGGCGGCCTCCAGCCGGCGATAAAACGCAGCGGCGGCCGCCAGTCCGAGAATTGATTTCGGTCATATTCATGACCGTATTCAGGTCTACACTGGGGTCCCTTGCAGCGCGCTCTTTTACCGTTAGGAGGTCAGCAATGAAGATCCTGATAAAAGAATTGGCAACCCCTCAAGGCTCCCAGTGGCAGGTGCGTCTCGACCAGCATGCGGTAGCGTTCCGCAGCGAAGCCGAGGCGCGGGCTTTCGCCCAGACCCTGCAAGCCAGGCTGCAGGCACCTCATTCGATTCCCCAGCCCCAGCGCGCCGTCGGTTGATTCAGAGCCCGGCGGTCTTCAGTGCCCGGGCATTCTGCAAACGCCGGGTCATGACCGCCATGCTCACGGCCAGCACGCCACATAGGCAGATGACCATCGCCATTGGCGTGGCGCTGCCATCGTGCAACACCCCCACCAGGTAAGCCGCTCCCGCGGCGACACTGAACTGCAGGCACCCCAGCAGCGCCGAGGCGCTGCCGGCCCTGGCTCCCTGGCCATTCATGGCGCAGGCCGCGGCGTTGGGAATGATGCAGCCCAGGCTCGCGATACACACGAACAGGGGCACCAGCAGTGGCCACAGCGCCTCGGTGTGCAAGGTACTGACACCCAGCAGGGTCAGGCCCGCCGCCAGATAGATCCACACGGTGCGCGCCAACAGGAAAGCCGGCCCGCGCTTGGCCAACAGCCGTGCATTGACCTGGGCCACCAGGATGAATCCACCGGCATTGATGCCGAAGAACCAGCCAAAGTGCTCGGCCGGCACGCCATACAACTTGATGAGGACAAAGGGCGAACCGGCGATGTAGGAGAACATGCCGGCAATGGCGATACCGCCGGTCAAGGCATGGCCCAGGTACACCCGGTCCTTGAGTAGCAGGCCGTACTGGTACAGCGCACCGGACAACGGCAGGCGCGGCCGATCCGCCGGCATGCTTTCCGGCAGGCCCAGGGCGACGGCCAGTCCGGACAGCGCGCTGAACACCGTGAGCATGATGAAGATCGATTGCCAGCCATGCAGATTGACCAGCAGGCCACCGAGCATCGGTGCCAGGATCGGTGCCAGCCCCATGACCAGCATCAGTTGCGAGAACACCTTGGCCGACCCTACGGCATCGCATTTGTCGCTGACCACCGCGCGGGAAATCACCATGCCGGCGCATCCACCCAGGGCCTGGACGAACCGCGCGCCGATCAGCCATTCAAGGCTCGGCGCATAGGCACAGGCCATCGACGCCAGGGTAAACAAGCCGACTCCGGCCAATAGCGGCAAGCGCCGGCCAAAACGATCGGCCAGCGGCCCATAGGCCAACTGACCGATGGACAACCCCAGGAAGTAGGCCGCCAGGGTCAACTGGACATGTTTTTCATCAGTGCCGAAAGCCTGGGCCATCGCCGGGAAAGCCGGCAGATAGAAGTCGATGGCCAATGGGCCGAAAGCGCTCAGGGCGCCGAGAATCAGGATAGTGCGCAGGTTCATGGCATCCAAACGAACGTCGGGTCAGCGGTCCGACAGTTTATCCGCGCTTGGACGCCTTGAACATTCAGGTAGGTCGCTAACGATTAAAAAGACTCAAGCTACCTGCACTGCATAACCTTCTTCGCTGATCAGGCTGATCACCTCATCGTTGGACAACCGGCTCTCGACCCCCACTTCCTTGGCCGCCAGGTCCACCCGTACCGTGGCCGCAGGGTCCTTGCTCTGCAGGGCCTGGGTGATGGCTCGCACGCAGTGGCCGCAGGACATGCCTTGAACGTTGAATACTTGCATTGCGCTTCTCCTGTATTGAGGTTGGGCAAGAGTCTTGTCCTTGCCACCATGGCAAGGTCAAGTTCCTGATCGACCTGCCGGGCTGGAAATCAGCGCCGCGCTCGGCCAAGCTGCACCATTAATGTCATCACAGCGGAGATTCAGCCATGCGCTGGTCAACTTTCAGTCTCGTCGGCCTGCTGGGCCTTTTCGCGGCAGCGCCACCGGCACTGGCCGCCGGAGAGGATTACGGCGTACTGATCATTTCCAGGGAGCGACTGGAGGTTGCCACCTCCTGCGAAATCGGCCTGTATATCCAGGACCAGCTCGCCGGTCGACTGTTCCAGGAGCAGAGCACGTCCTTCAACCTGCCTGCGGGCAAAGTAGCGCTGAGCCTGAAACTGCTGCCGAGCCAGGCACCGGGATGCAGCGCCGGCATGCTGGCCCCGAACACCCAGGAGATCAGCCTCAAGGCCGGCGACGTACTGAAGTTCCGCATCGCCACCAGCCCCTCGGGCATGTACCTCAAGCCCGCGGCCCTGGAATACTGACCGCCCGCCTGGTGCCCTTGGCGCCAGGCCTTTCCCGTCCCGCTCCTGGGACAAAATGAAGCACCCCTGCAATGCCCCTTGACCTTGCCTGCATGGCAAGGTTGATCCTGTGGCCACTTGTCTACAGGGAGTGCTCCCGATGTCCGATTCAATCACCTTCAACCTGCCGATCGCCGGCATGACCTGCGCCAGCTGCGCCGGACGCGTGGAGCGCGCCCTGGGCAAGGTCGCCGGAACCCGTGCGGTGAGCGTCAACCTGGCCACGGAACAGGCCCGTATCGAGGCACCGGACGGCAGTCTCCCGGACTTGCTGGCCGCCGTGGAGAACGCCGGCTACAGCGTGCCGGTACAGAGCCTGGAACTGAGCATCGGCGGCATGACCTGCGCCACCTGCACCGGTCGCGTGGAGCGCGCCTTGAACAAGGTGGCGGGAGTACGCAGCGCCAGCGTCAACCTGGCCACCGAGCGTGCCCACCTCGAGCTGCTGGGCCAGGTCGATCCGGCGCAGTTGATCGAAGCCGTAACCAAAGCCGGTTATTCCGCCAGCCTGTGGCAGGCCGAGCAACGCCATGACGGCGATCCCGGGCAACACCTGCGCCGCGAGCGCTGGAGCCTGGTACTGGCCATCCTGCTGGCCCTGCCGCTGGTATTGCCAATGCTGGTAGAACCCTTCGGCCTGCACTGGATGCTACCGGCCTGGGCCCAATTCGCCCTGGCCACCCCAGTGCAATTCATCTTCGGCGCACGCTTCTACGTGGCGGCCTGGAAAGCCGTACGCGCCGGCAGCGGCAACATGGACCTGCTGGTCGCCCTGGGCACCAGCGCCGGCTACGGCTTGAGCCTGTACGAATGGGCCAGCGCCACGCCGGGCAGCATGCCGCACCTGTACTTCGAGGCCTCGGCGGTGGTCATCGCCCTGGTGCTGCTGGGCAAGTACCTGGAAAGTCGCGCCAAGCGCCAGACCGCCAGCGCCATCCGCGCCCTGGAAGCCTTGCGGCCGGAACGGGCGATCCAGGTGATCGACGGCCGCGAACAGGAAGTGGCCATCAGCGCCCTGCGCCTGGGCGACCTGGTGCTGGTCAAGCCCGGCGAGCGCTTTGCGGTAGACGGCGAAGTCGTCGAGGGCCAGAGCCATGCCGACGAAGCCCTGATCAGCGGCGAAAGCCTGCCGGTGCCCAAGCAGCCTGGCGACAAAGTCACCGGCGGTGCGATCAACGGCGAAGGCCGCCTGCTGGTGCGCACCCAGGCCCTGGGCGCGGAAACCGTGCTGGCCCGGATCATCCGCCTGGTGGAAGACGCCCAGGCCGGCAAGGCGCCTATCCAGAAACTGGTGGACAAGGTCAGCCAGGTGTTCGTGCCCACCGTGCTGGTGCTGGCGCTGATCACCCTGGTGGGTTGGTGGCTGTACGGTGCGCCCCTGGAAACTGCCGTGATCAATGCCGTGGCCGTACTGGTGATCGCCTGTCCTTGTGCCCTGGGCCTGGCCACCCCCACCGCGATCATGGCCGGTACCGGCGTCGCGGCCCGCCACGGCATCCTGATCAAGGATGCCGAAGCCCTGGAGCGGGCCCATGAGGTGACATCCGTGGTCTTCGACAAGACGGGCACGCTGACCTCGGGTACACCTCGTATCGCCCACCTGCAGGCCCTGGAAGGTAGCGAAGACACCCTGCTGCAACTGGCCGGTGCCCTGCAGCGCGGCAGTGAACACCCCCTGGCCAAGGCCGTGCTGGACCTGTGCGAGGAGCGCCAGTTGCCAGTGGCCGATGTCAGCGCCAGCCAGGCCCTGACCGGCCGCGGCATCGCCGGCACCCTGGACGGCCGCCCATTGGCCCTGGGCAATCGCCGCCTGCTGGAGGAAAGCGGCTTGAACCCGGGTGACCTGGCCCAGGTGGCCAAGGACTGGGAACATGAAGGACGAACCCTGTCCTGGTTGATCGAACAGGGCGCCCAACCGCGCGTGCTGGGCCTGTTCGCCTTTGGCGACACCCTCAAGCCCGGCGCCCTGCAAGCGGTGCAGCAACTCAAGGCCCGGCATATCGATAGCCACCTGCTGACCGGTGACAACCGCGGCAGCGCTCGGGTGGTGGCCGAGGCCCTGGGCATCAGCGACGTGCACGCCGAAGTGCTGCCTGCCGACAAGGCCGCCACCGTGGCCGAACTGAAGAAAAGCGGCGTAGTGGCAATGGTTGGCGACGGCATCAACGATGCTCCGGCCCTGGCCGCCGCGGATATCGGTATCGCCATGGGCGGCGGCACCGACGTGGCCATGCACGCGGCCGGCATCACCTTGATGCGTGGCGAGCCGCGCTTGATTCCCGCCGCGCTGGAGATCAGCCGCAAGACCTACGCGAAGATCCGCCAGAACCTGTTCTGGGCCTTCGTCTATAACCTGATCGGCATCCCCCTCGCAGCCTTCGGCATGCTCAACCCGGTATTGGCCGGCGCCGCCATGGCCCTGTCCAGCGTCAGTGTGGTGAGCAATGCGCTACTGTTGAAAACCTGGAAACCCAAAGACCTGGAGAACGCCGGATGAACATCGGCCAAGCAGCGCGCAAGAGCGGCCTGAGCGCCAAGATGATCCGCTACTACGAGTCCATCGGCCTGCTCAAGCCGGCCCACCGCAGCGACAGCGGCTATCGCCTGTACGGCAATGACGACCTGCACAGCCTGGCATTCATCAAGCGCTCCCGGGACCTGGGCTTTTCCCTGGAGGAAGTGGGCAAGTTGCTGACCCTGTGGCAGGACCGCCAGCGGGCCAGCGCCGATGTGAAGGCCCTGGCCCGCCAGCACATCGATGAGTTGAACCAGAAGATCCGCGAGCTGGCAGGCCTGCGCGACACCCTGCAGGACCTGGTGGAGCACTGCCATGGCGACCACCGCCCGGACTGCCCGATCCTCAAGGAACTGGCCTCCGGCAGTTGCTGCGGGCCTTGAGTGTGAAATGCTTCGTGTAGCCGCTGCCGCACAGGCGCGCAGCACTCGCAAGATCGAGTCCTGAAGGTCCTGCGGGCCTTGGCGCAGCCTCGCAGGCTCGACAGCGACTACAGGGTGCCAAGGTGGTCTGCAGAAATGAAAAATCCGGCCTGGGCCGGATTTTTCATGGGTCACTGCATCCAGGGCGGAGGCGGTGGCTCGTCGGATTTGCCCGGCGGTCTTTCGTCCTCCGCACGAGCGGCCCGGCGACGCTCCTCGTCGAAACGCGCCGCTTCGATTTCACGCATCACGCTACCGACATCCGCCTGCTCCTGGGCCTCGGCGAACTCGCCCGTGAGCACACTGTCCGGATGCAAGGTGCCGGCCTCGTAGAGCGCCCACATTTCCTTGGCATAGCGGGTGCGCTTGAGCTCCGGGGCAAAGCGCCCGAAGTAGGCGGCCATGTTGCCCACATCGCGCTCGAGCATGCTGAAGGCATGGTTGTTACCGGCAGCATCCACGGCCTGGGGCAGGTCGATGATCACCGGTCCTTCCGGCCCCAGCAGCACGTTGAACTCGGAGAGGTCGCCATGCACCAGGCCGGTACACAGCATCAGCACGATCTGGGAAATCAGGAAGGCGTGGTATTCACGCGCCTGCTCCGGCTCCAGCACCACATCGTTCAGGCGTGGCGCAGCATCGCCATACTCGTCGGCCACCAGTTCCATGAGCAGCACGCCTTCGAGGAAGTCGAACGGCTTGGGTACCCGGACCCCGGCATTGGCCAGGCGAAACAGGGCGGCCACCTCGGCGTTCTGCCAGGCCTCCTCGGCTTCCTTGCGCCCATACTTGGAGCCCTTGGCCATCGCCCGGGCCTGGCGGCTGTTGCGCACCTTGCGCCCTTCCTGATACTCCGCCGCCTGGCGGAAACTACGCTTGTTAGCCTCCTTGTAGACCTTGGCGCAACGTATCTCCTTCCCGCAGCGCACCACATACACAGCTGCTTCCTTACCACTCATGAGTGGGCGCAGCACCTCGTCTACCAGACCGTCTTCGATCAGCGGTTCAATGCGTTTTGGAGTCTTCATCAGCTTTTATTCTGGTTCCCTTGTTACCAAACACGCGAAAGTCACTCGTTATACGGCAATCCTCCCACGCCGGGAAAGAGCTGCCGATCAACGCCCCTCTACAATGCAGTCAATAAGCAGACCAACACCCTTCAACGCTCGATGATCGCCGTCACGCCCTGCCCTCCCGCGGCACAGATCGAAATCAACCCGCGCCCCTGTCCCGCCAGCCACGCTCAACAACTTCGCCAAGTTGGCAACGATGCGCCCGCCCGTGGCGGCAAAGGGGTGACCGGCCGCCAGGGAACGGCCCTTGACGTTGAGCCGCGAACGATCGATATCGCCCAGCAGCGCATCGAGCCCCAGCCGGGTCTTGCAGTATTGCGGGTCCTGCCACGCCTTGAGCGTGCAGAGCACCTGGGCGGCAACTGCCGCCGATGCTCGCAACGCGACGTAGCCAAGTCACGGAAAGCGCCTTGTTTTGTAAGTGCTACTGCGCTGCCCCCCTAACGCAGCGTAGGTATTCCCCTGGTAGCGGCAGGACAAAGCCTCTGAGCGAACACCCCGGGGCCATTCGCGGTCCACTCTTTGAACCCCAGCTTGCGGAGTGCGTTCCATGTCCGATCGTTAAATCGACTTCGCCTTCGCCAACTCGGTCATCGGCAAGCGCCTGGTTGCGAGCTTCGACCTGGTGACCAGCATCGACGACCTGCTGGGCCCGCTCTGGGAAGCCCGGAGCCGATTCCTCTGCCGGGGCATCAAGCTGGCAGGAGAACCGCCGGGCTTATCCCTGCCCAGCCACCAGGGGCTGCTGGAAACCGATCACTGGACGGCCGAACACGATATCGGTCGCCTCTATGCCAAGGTATCCGGCAACTACAATCCCATTCACTTGAGCGCCTGGAGCACCCGCTTGTTCGGTTTTCCCCAGGCCATCGCCCATGGGCTATGGAGCGAGGCACGAACCCTGGCGGCGTTGCAGGAACATCTGCCCACAGCGAACCTTGAGATCACGGTGCGCTTCATCAAGCCCGTGCTGCTGCCCTCGCCGCTCCGGCTCCTGGCCAGTGCCGCCGGGTCCAGCGGCGAACTGCAACTGCTGGGCAAGGGCGAGTTGCAGCACATGCAAGGAGGTTGGCAACCGATTGCCTGAACTCCGTCAGCCGCGGCGGATCAGCACCACCCCGGCAACGATCAGCAGCAATCCGGCAATCTTGCCGAGGCTGATCGGCGCTTCACGAAATCCCACCCAGCCAAAGTGGTCCACAGCCAGGGCCATGCTCAATTGGCCGGCCAATACCAGTGCCATGAACAGCAAGGCCCCGATCCGTGGCCCGGTATACGCCGCAACGGTGATGAAGAACGCCCCCAACAAGCCGCCGCACAAGTGCCACCAGGTCAAACCCTTGAGGGCATTGAGCGACGGCACCTCACGTTGCAGCAGCACCAGCGCCAGCAGTGCCATCGTGCCGACAAAGAAGGAAATCATGGCCGCAGCCAGCACGCTGTCGACCTGTTTGGCCAACTGGCCATTGATACCGGCTTGCAAGGCAAGGAAGGCACCCGCGACAAACGGCAAGCACAACAGCCACCAGACGGGATTGGGCATCACAAGCTCCTGGAGTTTTTAGGGCGCGCATTATAGGCCAGGCCTTCGAGCCCACAAGCAGGCGGTAGTGAGCACCAGACAGCAGGCTTCAGGGGTATTGAAGAACCGCAAGGATGACTATTAATTGTGTGTATATAACTTTCGTTTTATGCGGGCTTTTATTTTTTTAGGAAAATACAACATGTTGTTTTAAATGGCTTTTAAACAAAATACATCATTAAAAACACTTTAAGACTAATCCTTTACAACAGCCCTGGTGCTCAAAAAAATAAGTCATTAATACCAAGTTCATAATTGTTCAAAGTTACTCCCGGGCCTTTCATCTAGACAACGGACGAAAACATCTCCAGCACAAGAACTGGAGAGCTATCGAAAACAACAACCGTTGTATCGGGTGCAAGGGATAACTGACATGAAAACTCAATTCGCTTGGAAAACAGCAACAGCCCTGGCCATGATCCTGACCCTCAGCCTGGCAGGCTGCAGCGGCGGTGGCGGCCACAAGAGCGGTGGCAGCAGCTCCTCATCCCCGGCCGCAAGCGGCGGCACAGATGGCGGCTCGGGCGGTACTGGTGGTGGAACCGGCGGGACCGGTGGTGGCACTGGTGGCACTGATGGTGGAACCGGTGGTACTGGCGGCGGCACCGGAGGCACTGACGGTGGAACCGGTGGTACTGGTGGCGGCACTGGAGGCACAGGTGGCGGCACTGGCGGTACTGGCGGCGGCACCGGAGGCACCGGTGGCGGAACCGGCGGTACTGGCGGCGGCACCGGAGGCACGGGTGGCGGAACCGGCGGTACGGGCGGTGGCACTGGCAGCACAGGCACCCCCCTGACGACCAGCAGCCTGGTGTCGGACCTGGGTACCACTGTCAGTGGCGTAGGTAGCGGCGTCAGCGGCGTGGGCAATTCCCTGGGCAGTACCCCGGTAGTAGGAGGAATAGTGCAAAGCGCCGCCAACACCGCCGGTAATGTGGTGGACAGCGTCGGCAGCGGCTTGACCAATGGCCTGGGCACACTCGGCACCAATCCCAACGCCCTGAGTACCACGACTGCCACCGCTGGCAACGTCGTCAGTGACGTCGGCACCGGTGTCACCGACCTCAGCGGCAAACTGGCCACCACCACCCAAAGCGTGCCGGTGGTTGGAGGCCTGGTCAGCCGGGTCGCACCGGCCCTGGGAGGCGTCGGCACCCAAGTGACCATGCTCGGCAACACCCTGAGCACGGCCACCAGTAGCGGCCCGCTAGGCACCCTGACCAACGATGTGGGCAACAAGGTCCTGGTGCCCGTGGTCAGCCTGGCAGAAGGCCTGACAGGCAAGGTCGGCAGCGCTACAGGCCTGGGTACCCCCGTCAGCGGCCTGCTCAATGGCGTGGCCCAGGCAGTCGACACCACCGGTGGCAAGGTCTCCGGTGCGGGCAATGGCAATCCCGTGACCGGCCTGCTGGGCAACACCTTGAGCAATGCCAGCACCGCAGTCGGGGCCGCTGGTGGCTATGTAAGCACCTCGGGCAGCGGCACAGGCGGTACAGGGGGTGTCGGTGGCAACACTGGCCTGCTGGAAACCGTGGGTGGCGCAGTGGCCAACCTGAGCAACGGCCTGAATGCCGGCAACACCAACGGTACCGTCAGCGCCGGTGGCGTCACCGGTGCCTCGGGCGGCGGCCTGGTGGCTTCGGTCGGTGGTGCATTGGGCGGCAGCGGTACTCCCAACCTGGCAGCCACTGCACCACTGGCCACCGTCGGCGCCAATGTCGGTGCAGCCTTGAACCCGGTCACGACTCAAGTAAGCGGCGTGACCCAGCAAGTCGGAGCGGCCACCGGCCTCGGTACTCCGGTCAACGGCCTGCTGGGCCAAGTGGGTGGAGCGGTCAGTAACGTAGGCACCGCTATCGCTGGCGGCACCGGAGGCAACCAAGTCGGCGCCGCGCTGGGCGGTACCGTGAACGCGGTGGGCAGCACCGTGGCCTCGGTGGGTGGCCTGGTAACCGGCGGCACCCCCAGTGGAGGCACTACCAGTGGCGGCCTGCTGGGCGGCCTGGGTGCCACCGGCACCACCAACGGCAGCGCCGCTACCGGCCTGGGCGGTGTCGTCGGCGGCCTGACCGGAGCCCTGGGCGGCACCTCAAAATAATTTGCACCTGGCCGATTCGACGGCCCCACCTACAGCGCCTACGCTTGGTTGAAGGCGAGGGATTCAGAAGAGTCTCTCGCCTTTTTGTTATCAGGAGCACTGCAACCTAGCGTCAACCTCGGTTCCAGCACCGAGCGAAAGATTTAGGGCGGGAGCTCCCAGCACCACCGCAGTTCGACCATGGAGTGTCCTATGCGTACGTTGGCCAGCTTGTTGTTACTCGGGTGCTGTTCAAGCGCCTATGCCGACTCTCTTCCCCGCTTTCTCAACAGCAACGACAGCATCCGTAACCTGCCCACGCCCAACCTGCCAGTGGATGCCTATCGCCCGGCAACCCCGAAACTGCAGCTCCCCGAACAGCCTGCCCCCCAGGGACAACAACCGCTGACCATGGGCACCAAGGTCACCGTACGACAGGTGCAGATCGAGGGCGGCACCATCTACCCACTGGAACAGCTGGCGACGATCTACCAGCCTCTGATCGGCCATGAAACCACTCTCGCCCAATTGATCGAGGCCACTCGCAGCATCACCCGGCGCTACCAGGACGACGGTTACCTGCTCTCCTATGCCTTCATGCCACAGCAGAGCTTCGACAAAGGCGTGCTGCGGGTGGTGCTGGTGGAAGGCTATGTCAAGGACTACCAGCTACAGGGCGACATCGGTCCGGTGTCGGCCTACCTGGACAAGCTGGTGGCCAAGCTCAAGGCCGAGCGCCCGTTGACCCGCAAGACCTTCGAGCGCTACACCACCCTGATGAGCCGCGTGCCCGGGGTGACGCTGCAAGCCGTGGTGCCACCACCGGGCACCACCGACGGCGCCACCCGGCTGGTGGCGACCGCCAGCCGCAAGCCCTTCACCACCACACTCAACAGTACCCAGGACAATCGCAATGGCCTGCAGGCCCTAGTGGGGGCCTCCAGCAACTCGCAGACCTCCCTGGGCGAACAACTCACCCTCAGCGGCCTGTTTCCCCCGGGCAAGGACAAGGAGCACTACTACCGCCTGGACTACAGCCAGTTGCTGGGCTCGGAGGGCACGCAACTGAGCCTTTACGGTGCACGTTATCGCAGTGAGCCCCACAGCAACGTGCAGCTGGACAATGGCCTGGAACTCGAACCCCATCGCGAGAACGATCGCTTCTCCATCGGTGTCAGCCACCCCTTCATCGCGTCGCCCAATGAAATGCTCACCCTCGGCACACGCCTGTATGCAGTGAACGACAAGACTCGCTACAAGGTGGTCAACAGCCCGCAGAGCGTGGACGTGAAGACCGACATCCGCGCCCTGGCCCTGGAAGGCGACTGGAGCAAGTCCGACCAGCGCCAGCTGAGGATTCTCAGTGCCGGCCTGTACCGTGGCCTCGATAGCATGGGCGCCAAGACCAACAACGACCTCTATGACCTGGACTTCTTCCGCGTGCGCCTGGCCGGGGTCCAGAGCAATCGCTTTCTCGACAACTGGCAAGGCGTGCTGTCCGGGGCCCTGTACTGGAGCCGGGACAACCTGCCTGACAGTGAGCGGGCCAGCTTTGGTGGACAGAACTTCGCACGCGGCTATCCCGATGACCAGACCACCGGCGACAAGGGCTGGGGCGTGGCCTATGAAGTGAACTACAGCTTCAACCGAGAGGGTCCCTGGGTCAGGGTCGTACAACCTTATGTGGTCCTGGACCGGGCCAAGACCTGGTTCAACGAGCTACCGGTCAAGGGCAGCAGCCTGTCATCGGCGGCCTTCGGCCTGCGCTTTGGCGATACCAAGCACTACAACATCGCCCTGGAGGCCGCCAAGGCCCTGTCCGACGAAGCCCTGGACACCTACAACCGCAAGCCGCGCTATAGCCTGAGCTTCAGCTATCAACTCTGAACAGTTGCGTGACTGTGACCCGCTTCGGCGGGTCTTTTTTTACCTGCGAGGAACATCTGCAACATGGACTGCTGCTACCGGAAAACAGCAGGCCGCCAGGCGGGAGCTGTACCGGCAAGCGGGTCAGGGACCGACGACTTGTAGCCGCGGCTCGGGGAATAGATTGTTGAGGGTTTCCAGCAAGCGCACGTGGTAGATCGGCTTGCGAAACAGGTCCAGCACCTGCAGGCGCAGCAAGTCGCTGACATCGTCCATGTCGGCATGCCCCGACATGACGATGACCGGCAGGTGCTGGCGCGAAGTGTGTTCACGCAGGCGCTTGATCAACGACATGCCGCTCTCCTCCGGCATGCGCAGGTCAGTGATGACCAGCGCGATGTCCGGGTGGCGGGTGAGATGATTCAAGGCCAGCTTCACCGATGTCGCGGTGAAGCAGCAGAAACCCTCGCCTTCCAGCAACTCGGCGAGCTCCATCAGCGCATCTTCTTCGTCGTCCACAAGAAGCAGTTGCTGGCGTAGGGTGGGAGGAGTGTTCATGAAACTTACCTTGAACGGGCTATTTGGCGGCCTTCGCTGCAGGTGCAATCGCAGGCCTCAAGGTACAGGTCGTGTGACCGTAGCACCTCCCATGGCCACGAGAATATTGTTGAAGATCGCCATGACCCGGTCGCCCATCGGGGTAACGAACAGCACCGCGACCACCGCGACCATGGCCACCACGATCGCATATTCGATAGCCGAGGCACCCTCGGTACGGGCCAGCAACAGTCGAGCACGAAGTAAAAGATACTCAAGCAGCATCATGCACCTCCGCCAGGGGTTGCAACACTAGACAGCCATGCAGTTGACCGCCGGTTCACGGAACAGGGCGGGTGACAGCAGCGCCTCCAAGGGCGATCAGGATGTTGTTGAAGATGGCAAGTACCCTGTTACCCAACGGCGTCACGAACGCCACCACCATCACGGCGACCATGGCGACCACGATCGCGTACTCGATGGCCGAGGCACCTTCGGTGCGGTCAAAAAACAGGCGCGCCCTGAGCCACAAATATTGAAGGATCATCCTAGCTCTCCTTTGCGCCAGACGGCGCCGACGGAATGGCACCGGGATAGAACTCCCAATGCCATTTGAGCATTGTCAACAAACCACCACCCAGCAACTGTAAGAACTGATTAATCACTAAGTATTAATTGGAAGAAGACGCCAAAAGTACAACCACAATTGAGAGCCTCCTACTTTTGTTCGCAATTTTTTGGCCAGTTAATGGCATTTCGTCCTAGCTCTACTACCTTCACATAGCGAAATAGTTGCATGTTCATAGCTGCCTGATTGCGAAGTTAACGCGTTTGGAATCACGGGCCGGTGGCGCAGTAGGAAAGGGAGAGCCTTCATGAACAGTCGCGTCACCATGGCTCTGGCAGGGCTTCTACTGATGGCTGCAGTGTTTTTCGGTTACTGGGGCCTGGTGCTCAGTCGCCAGCCCGAACCCGCCCCCGTGCAAGCACAACCAGTCGCTCCCAATGTCGTCGAATCCACCGTGTCCAGCACCGAAGACCAGACCCGCCAACCGGTCGTGGTACTGGTGCACGACGTACCCCCTTTCGTCCCCCTGGCCGCCACGGATCTGGCGCTGGAAAAACTGCGCACCGCGCCGCCCGGCAGCCTGAGTGCCATCAACCAGGCGGTGGGACGCACCCCATGGCGGCAATTGAGTGCCGGGACCTGGCTCAATGAGCAGAGCTTCGCCACGGGCGGAGCCCTGGCCCGAATGATCCACAGCGACGAACGCGCCCTGGCCGTGGCGGTGGACGAGGTGATCGGCGCGGCAGGGCAGCTGAGCCCGGGCGATTACGTCGATGTGCTGCTGTTCCTGCGCCAGGACAGTGCCAACCCGCAACAATCGGCGCAGATCGCGGTGCCGGCCATGCGGGTGCTGGCCGTGGGCGATCAGCTCGGGCTGACCAACGACGGCCAGCCCGCCTCGCCCGCCCTGAACAACGATGAAAAGCTCAAGCAGGACCAGCGTCGGATCAATGCTCGCACCGTGGTCCTGGCCGTCCCCGAACAGCTCCTGAGCCGAATGATGCTGGCCACCCAGGTCGGCGTCCTGCGCCTGGCGGTACGCAGCAGCGAAGAGCAGCGCCTGGCCCATTACTGGGCCGGTAGCGAAGAGGCGATCGAGCATCTGGATGCTGCCGACAGCAACCTGTTCCAGTTCACCCAACTGGCCCTGGGCAGTGCACCGCGCAGCCCAGGGGCCGCGGGCGCAGGCACGCGGCCGGCGGTGGAAGTGATCCGCGGCAACCAGGTCACCCAACAGACCCCCTGATCGAGCAAGGATGTACTACATGCGCAGTCGCTCCATCCCGACCTTCACCGTACTGCTGACCTTGAGCCTGGGCCCGTTGTTTTGCGGCCAGGTCCTGGCCGCCCCGGCAACAGGGTGCTCGGGCCTGCCACCATTGCCGGCGGTACTGGAAGTCGGCGAAGGCATGCAACAGGAACTGCAGTCTGCGGTGGCGATCACTCGGCTGGCGGTTGGCGATCCGAAGATCGCCGACGTCCAAGCCACCGGCAACAAGGCCTTCCTGCTCACCGGCATGGGAGCGGGGGCTACCAGCCTGATGGTCTGGACCTCCTGCTCCACTACCCCACGCCAGAGCATGGTGTTCGTCCAGGGCCGGGCCAGCACCCAAATGAGCGGTTCCACCCTGCCGGACAGCGACGATCCGCTGATGCCCAGCCAGGTACAGACCGATATCCGCTTCGTCGAAGTCAGCCGCACCAAGCTCAAGGAGGCCAGCGTCTCGATCTTCGGCCGCGGGCACAACTTCCTGTTCGGTTCGCCTGGTACTGCACCAACGAGCGGCGGCACCTCCTCGGGCACTCCCCCCACCTTCGGTGGCGCACGCACCAACATTCCGCTGAACAACAACTCCTTCAACATCGGCATCGGCAATGGCCGGGTACTGGCCCTGATCAACGCCCTGGAGGGCAGTGGTTTCGCCTATACCTTGGCCCGCCCTTCCCTGGTGGCCCTCAGTGGCCAGAGCGCGAGCTTTCTCGCCGGCGGTGAAATCCCCATTCCAGTCCCCAGCACCGGCAGCAACAGCGTGACCATCGAGTACAAGGAGTTCGGCATTCGCCTGACCCTCACGCCAACGATCGTCGACCGCAAGCGCATCTCCCTGAAGGTCGCCCCCGAGGTCAGCGAGCTGGACTACAGCAACGTCGTGAGCATCGCCGGGGCCCAGGTACCGGCCCTGACCATCCGCCGCACCGACACCAGCATCTCCCTGGCCGATGGCGAGAGTTTCGTCATCAGTGGCTTGATCAGCACTCGCAACAGCTCCCAGGTGAACAAATTCCCGGGGCTGGGAGACATACCGGTACTCGGCGCGTTTTTCCGCGACAGCACGATCAATCGCGAAGAGCGCGAGTTGCTGATGGTGGTCACTCCGCACCTGGTCCAGCCACTGGCGGCCGACGCCAAGCTGCCCTCCCTGCCCGGTGAGCGCCTGCGCAACTACGATCCGAACTTCTACCGCATGTTCCTTCTCGAGAACGGCAACTTCGACAAGCGCAGTGGGCTGTCGCAATGAACCAGAACCTGAGCCAGACCTTCCTTGCCATCACCCGCAACAGCACCGACCTGGAGTGGCTGCAAGGCGCCCTTGCCCCCCTGGGCCAGGTGGTGGGGGCCGACGGCAGCCTGGACGAACTGCTGGCCCTGGTGGACGTGACCTTCGCCAACCTGGTGTTCATTGGCCTGGACCGCGAGCATGTGGTGGCCCAGGCCGCGCTGATCGAAGGCGCCCTGGAGGCCAAGCCGATGCTGGCGATCGTTGCCCTCGGCGATGGCATGGACAACCAGCTGGTCCTCAATGCCATGCGCGCCGGCGCCAGGGACTTTGTCGCCTATGGTTCGCGCTCCAGCGAAGTCGCCGGGCTGGTCCGACGCCTGAGCAAGCGCCTGCCAGCGGTCACGCCCAATACCCAGCTAGGCGGGCTGACCGTGCTTTATGGCGTCCAGGGCGACGGCGATGGTGCGCTGCTGGCCGGGCATATGGCGCTGGTGGTGCAAAAGAGCGGGCAGCAGACCCTGCTGCTGGACCTGGGCCTGCCACGGGGCGATAGCCTGGCCCTGCTGGGGCTGGAAAGCTCGTTCCACTTCGGCGACGCCCTGCGCCACCTGCGTCGCCTGGATGCCACCCTGATCGACAGTGCGTTCACCAGCGCCGAGGCCGGCCTGCGCATCCTCGCCTACGCTAACCACGACGAGCCCCTGGAACACACCAGCGCGGCAGAGCTGTACATGCTGCTCAGCGCCCTGCGCCAGCACTTCCAGCACATTGTGGTGAACCTCGTCGGGCAGCCGGACAGCGAAGCCCTGCGCACCTTCGTCAGCCACTGCGACAAGCTGATCTGGTGCACCGACCAGAACGTTCTCGACTGCCGGCGCAACCTGGAGGTGCTCAACCGCTGGCGGGAAAAAGGCATGAAGCTTGAGCACGCACGTCTTCTGGTGGACCGCTACCTGCGTGCCGTGGCCCCGGACTCCGACACCCTGGGCAAGACCTTCGGCCTGGAGGTGATCGCCGTGCTGGCCTACAGCCCAGAGCTGCGCCTGAATGCCAAGAACCAGGGCGTCACCTTGTTCGAACTGGCGCCGCGCGACAGCCTGACGCAAAGCCTGCGAACCCTGGGCGAACGCTTGGCCAAGCGTTCCCAGGGGCTGCCTGCGCCCAAGACGGGCTGGCTCAACCGAATCATGGGGGGCCGATGAGCGGCGAGAAACTCTTTGGTGCCCCAAACCGTTCGGGCACCGGCAACAGCGACCACGAGGGCCTGAAGCTGGTCCTGCATCGCTACATCATCGATGCCATCGAAGAGTCGGGGAAAAACCTGCTGGAAAGCTCGCGGCAGAACCTTTCACAGTTCGTCACCGACAAGGTGGCGGAGTACATCGCGCGCATGCACCTGGCCATTTCCCGCTATGAAATGGAGCGGCTGGCGGAAGAAATCGTCGATGAGCTGACCGGTTTCGGTCCCCTGGAAGTGCTGCTGCGCGACCCGGCGGTGACCGAGATCCTGGTCAACGGCCCGCATCGGGTCTTCGTCGAGCGTGACGGGGTCCTGCACCAGAGCGACCTGCGCTTCATCGATGCGCATCACGTCGAGCGGGTCATGCAACGCATCCTTGCGCCCCTGGGCCGCCGCCTCGATGAATCCTCGCCGATGGTCGATGCCCGCCTGCCCGATGGCAGCCGGGTCAATGCGATCATCCCGCCCATTGCCCTGGACGGCCCCTGCCTGTCGATCCGCAAGTTCCGCAAGGACATGCTCAAGAGCAGCGACCTGATCGCCATGCAGACCATCGACCTGGCGATCTTCGAGTTTCTCCAGGACGCGGTGGGCAAGCGCTGCAACATCCTCATCAGCGGCGGTACCGGCACCGGCAAGACCACCTTGCTGAACATTCTCAGCCAACTGATCAATCCCTATGAACGCCTGGTCACCATCGAGGACGTGGCCGAACTGCAACTGGGCCATCCCCATGTGGTCCGCCTGGAAACCCGCCCGCCGAATGCCGAAGGCCATGGCGAGGTCAAGGCCAGCGACCTGATCCGCAACGCCCTGCGGATGCGCCCGGACCGCATCATCCTCGGCGAGATTCGCGGCGTCGAAGTGCTGGATGTGCTGACCGCGATGAACACCGGCCACGACGGCTCCATGAGCACGGTGCACGCCAACAATGCCCAGGATGCCTTGCTGCGACTGGAGACCCTGGTGGGCCTGACCGGGCGTCATGTGGCCGAGCGCACCTTGCGGCAAATGATCTGCGCGGCCCTGGATGTGGTGATCCAGTTGACCCGCATGCCCGATGGCCGGCGCTGTGTCAGCGAAGTCGTGGAGGTGGTAGGCCTGCGCGACGACATCTATGTCACCAATACCCTGTTCCGCCTGGATCGGCGCAGCGGTTTCGGGTTCCTGCGCGAGGCCATGAACCCGGCGGGAGACAAACTGCGCCGCGAGATCGGCCTGGGCGTCAATTGAACCGGCGAGGTGGCCCATGATCGGTCTGCTGCTTACCTTGATCTGCCTGCTCCTGCTGGGGTTGTCCGGCTGGATGTTCTATCACGGGGTGCGCAAGACCGAGCGTGAGCGGGTGCTCCAGCGGCTTGCCCAGGGACAGCCGGACCCGGCCCCCCAGCGCAGTTCATGGAGCGGCCTGGAACGCGCCTTTGCCCGCGCCGGCCTCGGCCAGCCCGGCGAGCGCCTGGGGCTGTGGCTGGCCGGGTGGGCCATGCTCATGTTGCTGGGCTATTGGCTGGCCCAGTGGTTCGGGTTGCTTGCCGGGATCTTCCTGCCCCCCTTGCTGGTGCGCCTGTACATCAGTTGGCTGTACCAGCGTCGGCTCAAGCGCATGATCGAACAGTTACCCCCCTTGCTCGATCACAGCGTGCGTAGCCTGAAGTCCGGACGCACCTTGGCCGATGCGGTACTGGGAGCCATCGACTCCAGCAACGACCCGCTCAAGGGAGCCATGGGCCGGATACAGCGCAACGTGCAACTGGGGGTCAACCTGCCGGAGGCAGTCAGCGACTTCGCCGAGTTCTACGAGCAGGATGAACTGCGCATGTTCGCCCTGGGGCTGAAGGTCAACCATCGCTACGGCGGCAACGCCAGCGAACTGCTGGAGAACCTCATCAAGCTGATCCGCGAGCGCGAGCAAGGTGCGCGGCAACTGAGCGCCATGACCGGGGAAACCCGCATGACGGCCTGGGTTCTGGGGCTTCTGCCATTGCTCCTGGTGGGTTACTTCATGCTCACCAATCCAAGCTACATGCTTGGCATGTGGCATGACTCCGGTGGACAGAAGATGCTGATCGCCGCCGTGGCCCTGCAGGTCTTCGGCTGCCTGGCCCTTTGGCGCATGCTGAGGAGTATCTGAGATGCTTCTACTGGCAGCGGCACTGCTGTTCCTGGGGGCCCTGCTCCTGCTCGGCAACCTGCTGCTGGAACAACGTCGGCGCGAACGCCAGGTCGCCCAGCGGCTGCAAGGCCACATGACCCGTGACAGCCGCTTGCGCAGCTGGCTACGCCAGCTGGGCGAGAGCCGCTTCGGCCAGCGCACGGTGAGCATGGACAGCGAGACCCAGACCCTCCTCAATCGGCTGGGCTGGCGCCGTGCCAACCAGCGCTCGCTGTTTGCCGCCCTGCAACTGGCCACGCCGCTGGTGGCCGTCTGCCTGGTGCTGTTCGTCCAGGAAGTGGCCTACCCCCAGGCCGGGAACAAATGGCTGCTGCCCATGCTCGCCGCCGGCGCCGGTTACCTGCTGCCCAAACGCGCCCTGGCCTATGCGGCCCAGCGGCGGCAAAAACAGATCGCCCTGGAGATCTCCACTTTCATTCCGCTGCTGCGCATTCTGTTCGAGTCGGGCATGGCCGTGGAACAAGCCCTGCGGGTGCTGGGCAGCGAAGCCCAGAAGCTTTTGCCGGAGCTGACCCATGAACTGCGCCTGATCCTGGCCCGGGTCGACTCGGGCCTGGAGCTGGGCCAGGAGTTGAACCAGACCGCGACCCTGCTGGCGGTGGATGAGTTCACCGATACCTGTGTGATTCTCCAGCAACTGATCCTGCAGGGTGGCGGCGCGATGAAGTCCTTGCAGGCACTCAAGCAGTTGCTGGACGACCGGCGCCTGACACGCCTGCAGGAATACATCTCGAAAATGTCGGCCAAAATGTCGGTGGTGATGATGTTGTTTCTCTTCCCCGCCTTGTTGATCGTCCTGGCCGGACCGGGCTTCACCGCCATTGTCCGGGCCTTTGCTTCCTAGAGGGAACCTGATGAAAGCACTGATAGTCGTCGCCGGCCTGTTGCTGCTCGGCGGATGCGCCAGCAACGGCCAGGCGCCGTGGGCCACCCTGACCAGCTCCACCAGTTGCGCCAAGCTCAGTTCCGAGCAGGAACTGGCGGTGAACCTGGCCGATGAAATGGTCAACGACGGCAAGCTGCATGCAGGCCTGGCCAACCTGCAAAACCTGCCGGAGAACCTCGCCGAAGTCAGGGTACGCAAGGCACGGGTCTACCGTTTGCTGGGCCGTAGTGAAGCCGAGCCGTTGTATCGCAGCCTGCTCAATTCATGCCTGGCCGCCGAAGGCGAACACGGCTTGGGCCAGCTGGCGGCCGCCCGGGGCGACAACGGCCTGGCCCAGGCCCATCTGCAACGGGCCTCGAAGCTGGCGCCCACCGACGAGAAGATCCGCAACGACCTGGGCGTGGTCTACCTCAATCAACTGCGTCTTGAGGACGCACGTTTCGAGTTCCTCACCGCCATCGAGCTCAAGCAATCCTACCCCCTGGCCGCCATGAACCTGGTGACCCTGCTGCTCTATCAGGACAACTGGAAACAAGCTTCCGAAGTGGTCAGCCAGGCTGGCCTCACACCACAGCAATTCGCCCAGGCCCAGGCACGCGCCGAAGAACTCAAGGTGCCGTCGAAGACAACGGCCAAGGGTACCCAGGTCGCTAGCGGGTCCCCCCCTCTACAGGCTGCCGCCACCTCCACCCAGGAGCACTGATGATGAAACTGTCCATGCTCTGCTGCCCCCTCCTGCTGGCGCTGCCATTGCTGGCGCAAGCCATCGATGCCGGCCCGGCCTCGCCCCAGCAGCAGGAAACCGAAGGCTGGCTGTTGCTGCAAAGCCGCAACCTGGCGGCCTCGCCGCAACCACAAACGGCAACGCCCACCGAGCGGGAGCTGGCATTGCAGCGCTGGCTGAAGAAGTATCGGTACGAGATTCCGGATTTCTACGACCCGGATGCCGGAGGCAAGGTGGAGGTCAAGAAGTAGGCCTGGCGCACGGGCGGCGACACGTCGGTCACCGCCTCTTGCGATCAGTGCGCCGTCACCCGCTGGCGTAAACCCGAACTGCTGGGCGACAAGGCCAGGGCCAATTGCGTGCGGTTGTGCATATGGGTCAGGCGCAGTACCTGGGACACATAGAGCTTGACGGTGTTCTCGGTAATCCCCAGCTCGCAGGCGATCTGATAGTTGGTCTGGCCCTTGCCCACCAGACGGGCCACATCCAACTGCCGGGGCGAGAGCTGGTTGAAGATCGCCGGGATCTCGATAGCGTCGGTATCGATGCCCTGCTCGCCCGAGGAATCCTGGGGCTGGCTGGCCTCAGGCGAGCGGCGAACCTTGTCCAGGTCCTGGTAGAGGTCGTCGATGGACTCCGAGAGAAATTGCAGCTTCTGGTTCAGTTGCCCCAGTTGCAGGTTCTTCTGCCGCTCCTGCAGGGCCACTTCCTGGCGCTGCAGGCCTTCAAGCAGCTCATCCAGGTCGATGGGCTTCTGGTAGTAGTCGGCGATGCCTGCACGCAGGGCCTTGATCACATCCTGCTTGTCGGACTGGCCGGTGAGCATGATGGCTTCGAATACCCGCTGCTTGCCTGCGAGCCGCTGCATCTCCTGCACCAGCTGGATGCCGTCCAGGCCAGGCATGTGCAGGTCGCAAAGCACCAGGGAGATATCCGGGTCCTTGTTGAAGCTATCCAGCGCCTGGCGACTGGACTCACAAGGCACGCAGCGATAACCGCTGCTTTCCAGGAACTCGCAGAGCTCCTCGACGATCAGCGGTTGATCGTCGACCACGAGCACTTTCATCGGTGAGGTGAGCTTGTTCACGTGTTACTCCGTGCGGGCCCGGCGCCGACCGGCCACTCCTTGTGATGTCTCGCATAATCCAGGCCGTTGAGCTAAAACCTAGACCTACTTTCCGACTATGTACATAGCATTAATCGGCCTGGCGACTAATGGAGCACGATGACAGTTAAGACCATTCCGGCCAGGACAAAAGGGGCAAATGGATATTTTTTTGACGAGTTCAAAGCACCCTCTGGCGCAGGCGGGCCAAGCTCCTGTTTCCGTGGTGCCTTGAGCCAGGAAACCAGCAGCCACCACAACGCCGTGAACAATCCCGCGCCAATGAACGCCCCCAGCAGATGCGGGATATCGGAGGCCAGGCCCAGGGCCGCCATCAGCTTCACATCCGCGGCCCCCATCTTGCCCATGGCGTAACCGGGCAGGGTCAGCAGCAGGGCCAGCACGAATGCCCAGCCGGCTTCGGAAACTGAGCCCCCCAGCCAGCTACTGCCCGTCCATGACAGGTACAGCGCCGCCAGCAATGCGGCCCCCAGGGTCAGGGGATTGGCGATATGCCGCTGGTGCAGGTCCTGCAGCGCACAAATTGCCAACCAGAACCACAAAACCAAGAAATGCATCAGCCAGAACAGTCCCTTTCAGCGGAATGATCCTATGCTCAATGGACATAGTGGTTGTCAGGGTAGACGCACTCATGAAACTGGGCCTCCCTAGAAAGCAGAAAGGCGCCGTAGCGATCGAGTTCGCGGTGGTCTTCGTGATCTTTTTCGCGGTGTTCTACGGCCTGGTCAGCTACAGCGTGCCGCTCTTGATGATGCAATCCTTCCACCAGGCCACCGCCGAGGCTCTGCGCCAGGCCCTGAAGGTCGACCCCAACACGCCCAACTATGGCACCACGGTACAGAACATCGCCAACAGCGTGGTGCAAGCCCAGACCGGGTGGATTCCGGCGCCTTTCAACTTCACCAGCACCGACTACTCCTCGGTCTACAACAGCGGCGTGCTGACGGTGACGGTGAACTACTCCACCAGCAAGCTGACCCGGGTAGTGCCCCAGCTGGTCTTGCCGGTGATCGGCCCGGTGCCCAACCTGCCCGACAACCTCAGCGTCCAGTCGAGCCTGCAATTTTGAACCCTGGCGACAAGCTTTTCGGGCGTTTCCTCGCGCGCCCGTCACAATCGAGCGAAGGACGCCCGCCAGTCGAGGCGCTCCAGGGCATCGGCTTGCTGCTGGTGCTGGATGAGCAGGGACGGATCCTCGCCAGCAGTGGGCAACTGCGCCATGCCCTGGCCCAGTTGCCGCCCAGCGCCGAACCTTGCGACCTGGTCGACTACGTAGTGCCCGGTAGCACCCAGGCCCTGGAAGGCCGCCCTGCAGACTGGAGCGGGCAAGTACTGGACCTGCAACTGCGTGGCCTGGCCGGCAAGACCCTGTACTTGCGCGGTGGAGTCCAGCGACAGGGCGAGCAATGGCTCCTGCATCTGCTGGACATCGGTGACCTGGTCCAGCAGCGCCAGCAAACCCTCAACCGCGAGCAATGCCAGGTGCTGGCAGCCCAGGTCAGCGAACAATTGCGCCTGTGCACCATGTCGCGCCTGCAAGAGGTACTGCACGATGCACTGGGCGACCTCGCACGTTGCTGGCGCATACCCTGCGTCGGCCTGGCCTTGCTGGACGAACAGGAGCAGGGCTGGATGATCCAGTGCTGCTATCACGCCCATGACGCGCCCCGGCTCTGGCACGACGGCCAGACCCTGGGCAGTGGCCTGGACAGCCTGGGCGGCAACACCGTACTGCGCCTGAACCAGATCCATGGGCTCAACGAACACCCACGCTTGCAAGGGATCTTCGCCCACCGCGAGGGGCTCCTGGTGCCCTACCGCGACGATCATGGCGTCGCCGCCTGGTTGCTGTGTGGCGACTACCCGGTGCAGCAGCATGCCCCTGGCCTGCTCGAGCGCGACTGGCTGATGCTGGCCGCAGCCTTGGCCGGCCCCTTGCTGGGGCGCTTGCGCGAGTACCGCAATCACTTGCAGATGGAGCGCCTGGATGCCTTGCAGGGACTGCTGGGCGCGGGTTGGTGGGAACTACTGGCGGACACCGCCGAGGTCCAGTTGGCCAGTCAATTGGCCGCCAGCCTGGACCTGCCCGAAGGGCATACCCGCCTGGGTGTCGAGGCCTGGCTGGAGCTGATGCATCCAGCCGATCGCGCTGAACTCGCCAGCCGCTTGCAGGAGCTGAAACTGGGCAAGCCGCTGCTGCTCTGCGTGCGCCTGCACCAGAGCGAGCCAGGCGTCGCCACCCGCTGGTACCGCTTGCAGGGCCAGGCTCTGGGCCGCGGGGCGCAACAGCGGTTGGTGGGCTTCATGCTGGACATCAGCGATATCAAGAACCAGCAACAACAGGCCGCGGCAGCCCACGCCCGGCTGGACAACCTGATCGCCAGCTCGCCTGCAGTGATCTACGTCCAGCGTTATGTCGAAGGGGCGCTGTTGCCCAGCTTCTTCAGCGCCAGTCTGCAACCACTGCTAGGCTGGACCCTGGAGGACTGCAACGACGGCCAGTGGGTGCAATGGATCCATCCCGATGACCGCGACCTGTACTTCCAACGCTGCCGACAGTTGCTGCGCGAAGGCAGCGTCCATAGCCGCTACCGCCTGCAGGACCGCCAAGGCAATTTCCATTGGGTGCTGGACGAGGCCAGGCTGCTGCGCAACGACCTGGGCTTGCCAGTGGAGGCCGTCGGCCTGTGGCTGGATGTCACCGAGGCGACCCTGGCCGCCGAGCAGGTACGCCAGAGCGAGGAGCGTTATCGGATTCTGGTGGAGGACTCGCCAGCGATGATCTGCCGCTACCGCCCGGACCTGACCCTGACCTTTGGCAACCGACCGCTGGCGGCCTACCTGGAATGTGCTGCCCAGGACCTGCCCGGCAGCAACCTCGGGCAGTGGTTGTCGGCCGAGCAGCGCGAAGGCTTCGAGCGCCGGCTCAAACTGCTGAGCCCGGAGTTCCCGGTGAGTACCGCTGAAATCAGCCTGCAATTGCCCGGGCGTGAACATGCCTGGTGGGTGTGGTCCGATCGCGGAGTGTTCGACGAGCAAGGGCAACTGCTGGAGATCCAGGCCGTAGGCCGCGACAACACCGAAGTCCGGCGCTCCCAGCAACAGCTCACGCAAAGCGCGAAGATGGCGACCCTCGGGGAAATGGCCACCGGGCTGGCCCACGAGATCAACCAGCCGCTGAACGTGATGCGCATGGCCATCGTCAACGTCCTCAAGCGCCTGGGTAACGGCGATATCCAGATCGACTACCTGACCGACAAGCTCAACCGCATCGATGCCCAGGTCCAGCGGGCAGCGAGGGTGGTGGATCACATGCGGGTATTCGGCCGGCGTTCGGAAGTCGAGCAGAGACCCTTCAATCCGGCCCAGGCCATCGAGGGCACCCTGTCGCTGATGGCCGAAGGCATGCGCGGCAAGGGCCTGGACCTGCGGATCAGCGAACTGGGCTTCGAGGTCCAGGTCATGGGTTTCGTCGACCAGCTGGAACAGGTCCTGATCAACCTGCTGGTGAATGCCCGGGACGCCCTGCTGGAAAAACGCGAGGCCCAGAATGACTTCAAGCCCTGGATCGCCATCCATGGCCAGCGCGACGAGCAACGGATACGCCTGTGGGTCGAGGACAACGGGGGCGGTATCGACCCACGGTTGCTGGAGCGGATCTTCGAACCCTTCTTCACCACCAAACCCGTGGGCGTGGGCACCGGGCTCGGGCTGTCGGTGAGCTACGGCATCATCGAGAACATGGGGGGCCACCTCAGTGTCAGCAACGGCCAGGAAGGCGCGCGCTTCTGCATCGAGCTACCGATAGTCCCGGCGGATCAGATCACCAGGTAGGCCTTGCCGGTGTCGCCACAGGTCATGTTGGCACCGACCTCGACATCCATGAGGTTGATGCCAAGGGCCGATAGCAGGTTGTTCAGCAGCGGGTCCAGCAACGGACTCAACAACCCGGTAATCACTGGCATGAGTAGATTGCTCACGCCGCTGATGGCCGAGGCCAGGCCAGTGACGATGCTGCCCAACGGAGTGTTGTTGACCGGCTTGTAGACCACCAGGTTGATACCCGCCAAGGTACCCGCGAGGCTGTTGACAATATTGCTGGTGGGAGCAGCGGTCTGGTAGCTGGGGGGCTGCTTTAGGTTGGGCGGTATCGGATAGGGGACCGTCGTGCTGGTATACACCAGATCCTGGGAACTTTGCCCGACACTGGAATCGACCATGATGGCGATGCCGCCACCGGCATAATGCACCACTGGATCGCAACGGCCCGGCAGGACCAGGAACTGGTAGCAGGTACGAATCCCCAGGTCCACCAGCGGCAAGGGAGTCACTGTGGGCTCGGCGGACGATGAGAAGGCATTGGTCGGATCGATCTGCCCCACCTTCAAATCGGCAATGGAACTGACGGTGTGGACAGTCAGGCTTTTGCTTCCACTGTTGCTCACCGGACAGCTGTAGTCAGTGACGTAGGCGACTGCGCCACCGGCATCCAGGCTCAGATCGATCTCCGAGGACGGCGCCAGATTGGGGTACAGCTGCTCGCAGCCAGCGCCCAGCAGGCATAACGCCGAGCCCAGGGTCTGCACCAGGTTCAAGCTCAATAGGCTGTTCAATACCGGCGTCAGCGGCGCCACCAGGTTGCCCACAGCCGAACTCAGCCCCGACACCAGCGGCAGCGACAGGTTGATCTGCACCAGGGTTCGGATCTGCGCAGTGCGCACGTAGATCCGATTGGCTCCCAGGGGGCTCGCCTTGGCCAGTGCCGGGTTGCCGATAGCGGACAACTGCGGTGGTTCGATGACCTTGGTTTTCACGGTGATGTTGGCCAGGCCCAGGACATTGATCGGCACCGTCGCCGCCACCGCGCTATTGCTGTTGGACAGCTGGATCATCGCCTGCAGCAACTGGAACAACTGCACACTGGCATCCAGGGCGGTAGTGGGCAGTCCGGTTTGCAATTGCAGGATGTCCCCCAGCTTCAGCGGTACCGCATTCAGAGCGGCGATCTGCAGGTTGCCCAGGGCCGTGAGTATGTCGGCCGTGGCGCCATTGGCCTGGACCACGGTGATGGCCGCCTGGATCAGCTGAGTCAGGGTCGTGGTGGTATTGAGCAACTGGGTGTAGTTGCCCGCCGCCACATTGAGGTTGATCGCCAACTGGTTCAGATAGCTGAGCAAGTTGATGTTGGTATTGAGCAAGCCGTTCCAGCCTGCCGCACTGAGGGTCAGGCTGCCTCCCAGCAGGCCTCCCACCAATGGGTTGAGAATGCTCGACTGCGCGGTACTGACCGTCCCCAGGGTGCTCTGGATGCTCAGTTGTGCCACGGTCGGCAAGGGCGCCGCGGCGACCGCCGTAGCGCTCAACGGGGTGGTGAGGTTGGTCGGCCCCGGGGAAAACAGCGCGACAATACCCGCCGCCACGCTGATGGGCACGGTATTGCTGACCACCACTCGCACAGCGGCCGATTGCGTAGGGTCGACATTGAAACTGCGCAGGTTGTTGGCGCCGGTCGTCAGGAACCCGCAGCTGGCGGCCAGGGTACTGCCCGGCGCCACGCTGAAGCCGTTGCGCGCCGCACTCTGCCCGGCATAGGCAGCGGCCGTCAGGCCCGCCTGGCAAGTGCCGCCACGGCTGACGGCTTCCAGGGCCGCGGTGTCGGCAACCCGCTGCAACCGGCGCTGCTCCAGGTACAACCGACCGCTATCCACCACCAGCAACATCAACAGCAACGCCAGGCCCAGGGTGACCGCTGCCATCAGGCCAATGGCCCCGCGCTGGCGAGCCGGACCGGAAAACCGCTTGAGGGGAGACATCGAGGCACTCCTTTACCGGCGCGCAGGCCGAGCGCTATCTCCATCGATGCCAGCAGTGTAGTCAAGAGCCTGCCGCGACGCTGGCAGGGTGCCAGCTTGGCTGACTGACGGCGATTCGCCCAGCCGCCCGGACCCGGCGGCTGGGCGAATCGAGCGCCCTTGCAGGAACTAGCGTGGCGGATAGTTCTGCAGGATATGCGTCACCGTGGCACGCACAGCAGCACTGCGATCGGCGGGCTTGGGCGAACTGCTGAGCAGTTGCTCGTCGCTGCCGCGCCACACCAGCTTGCCGTCCTTGCCATCGAGCAGGTCGATCTGGATGGTCGCCACCTTGTAGGTGATGTTGCGTGTCTCGTTGTACATCGGACCGCCCCAATAGCCATTCCACGGGCCACCCCAGCCACCACCGTAGTTGGTGGTGACCTGCTGCTGGCGGTCCTCGACGATCAGGTAGGCCTGTACGTTCAGGTCGGCGCGCCCGCCCGCCGGTGCCGGGCGCAGGCCACGCTGGTCCAGCTGCTCGGCTACGGCCTGGCGGATGCGCTGCTCGGTCAGGTCGCTTTCGATCCGCGGATCATTGGGACGGTATTGCAGGGCTGGCTCCTTCCAGCTCCAGCTGCGGTAGGCGCCAAATCCCTGCTGGCATCGAAGTCGTGATTGACCTGGTCGGTGGCACAGGCACTGAGCAAGGCGATACACACCAGTAATGCAATTCGATGGAACATGGCGTTTCTCCAGGTAAAGGACTAACTGGGAGGATAAGCAGCCAGGGCCTTGTGCACGGCTTCGCGCAGCGCATCGGCGCGCTCGCCCAGGGTGCCTCGGCTGCTGGTCTCGGCGCTGGCGCTCCATACCGGCTGGCCATTGCCGGCATCGAACAGGTTGACCCGTACCACGACGACTTCCACTTCATAAGTGCGCACTATGGGCGCACTGCCATACATGCCATAACCCGGTCCGTAGCGGTTGTAGCGGTTGTAGCCATAACCACCGCCATAGCCGTAGTCCTCCTGAACCTGGCGCAAGCGCTTCTCCAGGTGCAGGTCGGCGCTGACCCACAGGTCGGCGGGCCGGTTGTCATGCAATGGACGCAGGCCGCGCTGGTCCAGGGCATCGCCGACGGCTTCTGCGACCTGCGCCGAGTCGGCCCAGGCCGTGCCCGCGGGCAAGCGACCATTGAGCCAGGCCCAGCTGCGATAGCGTCCATAGTCCCGGGGCGGTGCTGGATAGGCGCTGCGGTCGAAGGTACCGGCCGCCTGGGCTGGCGCCGGTGGCAAGGGCCTGGAACTGGCGACATAGGGGTTGCTGCCCTGGCAGGCGGCGAGCCCCGAACACAAGAGGATCAAACCCAGGCGGCGTTTCATCGAGTACTCCGTCAGACCGGCCGGCACAGCCAATGCAGATAACGCCCAAGCCCGGCGAAACTTGGGTGTCGGCGGTGAGCCAGCTCCATCTCCAGCAGATCCGTGAGCTCGGCACGGGACTGGAACTCCACGGGCATATAGTCGTGGAATACCCGCACCCCGCTTTGGGTTTCGACTCGCCACTTGCCATCAAGTTGCGCCGCCAGCTCGCGAGGATCAAGCGGTTGTTGCGGGGTCAGGCTCTGTTTTTCACCCGCCATGTCATTCTTGCGCAACTTGCGAAAGTGCCCCTTGAGCAAGTTGCGATAGACCAGCGCATCGCGGTTGTAGAAGGCCAGCGACAACCAGCCTCCGGCAGCCGTCAACTGATGCAGTACCGGCAGGATCGCGTGGGGTTCGGCCAACCACTCCAGCACCGCATGGCACAGCACCAGGTCATAGGGTTCGGTCAGTTGTCCCAGCAGCTCCTGCCAGGGCGCCTGGATGAAGGTCGCCTGATGCCCGGCGTCGGCAAACCGCTGGCGGGCCCCATCGAGCATGGGTGCGGCTGGTTCGGCCAACGTCACCTGGTGCCCATGCTGTGCCAGCCACAAGGACATGTGCCCCAGGCCCGCACCAATATCCAGCACCCGCAACGGGCGCTCGGGCAGGGCCTCCTTGAGATCGGCCTGGAGCACCGCGAGACGGATCGCCCCCTTGGCGCCGCCATAGATCTTCTCGGCGAAACGTGTCGCCAACTGGTCGAAGTGCCGGTCGCTCATGAGCAGAACCGCCGTTCGCTGTCCGCCAGCTTGCTGCGCACCACCTGATCCATGTCCAGCCCCAGTTCGCTGCACAGCAACAGCAGGTAAAGGACGATATCGCCCACTTCCTGCCCGGCATGGGCCAGCTTGTCCGCCGGCAGCTGCCGCGACTGGTCCTCGGTCAGCCACTGGAAGATCTCCACCAGTTCGGCCATCTCGACACTGGCCGCCATGGCCAGGTTCTTGGGGCTGTGAAATTGCCGCCAGTCGTTGTGGTCACGAATGGCATGCAAGCGTTGGGTCAGTTGGTCTAGGTTCATCGAGGTCTCCTGAAGGCGTATAGCTTCCGGGGGTTGGCCGTGGGACGCAAGAGCGCTTTCGCCGGCAAGCGGGGTGCTCCAGAATGTGCGGCACCCGACAGCTTCTATGCTGATAGGGAACTCGTCGCCCTCGTTGGCGGCCCAAGGTTGCTCCCGGGTGACCGGCTCATCTTTCATCAGGATATGCACATGCAGGTAGAAAGCTTCTTCGAATGGCTTGGCCAGGCCATCGGCTCGGTCATCCGCTTCATCGTCGACCTGCTCAGCGGGTTGTTCAATACCCTGACCCACGCCGGCGGCAACTTTGTCGACGGCCTGTCCCGCGCGCTGGGCATGGACACCTCGATCATCAGCATCATCACCCTGCTCATCGGCCTGATGTTCCTCTACTCGGCCATCCGCGCCTTCATGCGCGCCTCGATCATCCTCGGGCTCATCTGGTTGGTCATCGGCCTCTGGCTGCTGAGCTGGATCATCCATTGACCCTGCAGGTTATTGCCCCACCCCTTCCGGGCCTCGGCGGCGCCGTATAGCGACGCTACAATGCCGGCTCTCGCAAGGAGCCCGCATGTCCCCCCTGATCACCGATTGGCGTCATCGCCCCACCCATCGTCGCGTCTGGGCCCTGGCCGCGCCGATGATCCTGTCGAACATTTCCGTGCCCCTGGTCGCCCTGGTGGACAGCACGGTGATCGGCCACCTGCCCCACGCCCATCAACTGGGGGCGGTGGCGGTGGGTGCCAGCCTCTATACCTTCCTGGCCTGGGCCATGGGTTTCCTGCGCATGGGGGCCACCGGCTTCGCCGCCCAGGCCGCCGGCCGCGGCGACGGTGCCGCGCTGCGGCAAGTCCTGCTCCAGGGGTTGCTGCTGGCCCTGGGCCTGGCGGTGCTGCTGGGGATCATTGGCGTGCCGCTCAGCGGTGCCGCCCTGCAGCTGATGCAGCCCTCGGCAGACCTGGACCAGATGACCCGGACCTTCTTCCATACCCGCCTGCTGGGCCTGCCTGCCGCCCTGGCCAGCTTCGCCCTGGTGGGCTGGTTCCTCGGTACCCAGAACGCCCGGGCGCCGCTGGCCATCCTGCTCAGCACCAACCTGGTGAACATCGCCCTGAACCTGTGGTTCGTCCTCGGCCTGGATTGGGGCGTCGCGGGATCGGCACGGGCCTCGGTGATCGCCGAGTGGACCGGGGCATTGGTGGGCCTGGCCATGACCCGCCCGGCTCTGCGCGCCTATCCAGGACAGATCGCCTGGGCTGCCCTGCGGCGCTGGCAGAACTGGCGCCCACTGCTGGCGGTGAATCGCGACATCTTCATCCGCAGCCTGGCCCTGCAATCGGTATTTTTCCTGATCACCGTACAAGGCGCCCGCCTGGGCGATGCCACGGTGGCGGCCAACGCCTTGCTGCTCAACGGCCTCTTGCTCACCGCCCATGCCCTGGATGGCCTGGCCCATGCGGTGGAAGCCCTGTGCGGCCACGCCATCGGCGCCCGTGATCATCGGGCCCTGCGCCGTTCCCTGGTGGTCGCCGGAGGCTGGTCGCTACTGGCCAGCCTGGGGTTCACAGCGCTGTTTCTCTTGGCGGGACACCTGTTCATCGAGATGCAGACGGATATCGCCGACGTACGCCAGACGGCCTTCACCTACCTGCCCTACCTTGCCGTACTGCCGTTGATCGCGGTCTGGAGCTACCTGCTGGACGGGCTGTTCATCGGTGCGACCCGAGCGCGGGAGATGCGCAACGGCATGCTGCTCACCGTGCTCCTGCTGTTGCCTTGCGCCTGGGCCCTGCAGGGCCTGGGCAATCATGGCCTGTGGCTGAGCTTTCTGCTGTTCATGCTGTTACGCAGCCTGACTCTGGGCGTCTTCGCTTGGCGTCTGGAACAGACAAACGGCTGGTTCGCCAAGGCTCATTGAGCGCCAGGCGCCAGGCATGAAAAAACGCCGTTTCCCCGGCAAGGGAAACGGCGTTTTTCATTGGCCTGAAGGCATCACCAGGGATGCCCCGGCGTCAGGACGACAGGTAGGACGAGCGGGTCAGGCCCAGGCGCAGGGCGTCCAGGAACTGGGTGCGCTCGGCAGCACTGATCCGGGCGCTGGCCACCTTGTCGCGGTAGTGGGTCATCAGCTCTTCGGGCGACAGGTGCACGTAGCGCAGCATGTCCTCGATGGTGTCGTGGGTCTCGATGCCGGCGTGGTACACGCTGCCATTGGCCCGCTGGTAGATGTTCACCGAGTCGGTATCGCCGAACAGGTTGTGCATGTCGCCGAGGATTTCCTGGTAGGCGCCCACCAGGAAGATACCCAGCAGGTAGTCCTCGCCCTCGTTGACCGAGTGCACCGGCAAGCTGGTCTCGATGCTCTGCTCGTCGACGTACTGCTTGATCTTGCCGTCGGAGTCACAGGTCAGGTCTTGCAGTACCGCGCGACGCAGCGGCTCTTCGTCCAGGCGATGCAGCGGCAGGATCGGCAGCACCTGGCCGATGGCCCAGGTGTCCGGCAGGCTCTGGAACACCGAGAAGTTGCAGATGTACTTGTCGGCGAGCTTGTCGTTGAGTTCGTCCAGCACCTGGCGGTGGGAGCGCTGGCGGGCCTTGAGCGAATTGTGCAGGCGCCGGCACACGGCGAAGTAACACTGCTCGGCCAGGGCTTTCTCGGCCAGGGTCAGCTTGCCGTCGGCGTACTGCGCGGCCACGTCGCTCATGTAGTGGGTGGCGCGCCAATAAGTCTCGGTGACCATCTCGATGTCGGTCGGGCCCAGCAGGTCCACCAGCCACTGTACGGTTTCCGGCAACTCGTCCTTGTTCTCGATGGCCGGCACGTCGTCGTTGTGCTTCTCGACGTCGGTCACCTGCACCACCAGCATGGCGTGATGGGCGGTCAGCGAGCGGCCACTCTCGGAGAAAATGTGCGGATGCGGCAGGCTCTGCGCGTCGCAGAACTCCTTGAGCATGCCCACCACCACGCCGGCGTAGTCGTCCATGTCGTAGTTGATCGAGCTGGCATTACGCGAGTGAGTACCGTCGTAGTCCACGCCCAGGCCGCCGCCGACGTCGATGTGGTCGACCGGCAGGCCGAGGTTGCGCAACTCGCCGTAGTAGCGGATGGCTTCCTTGAAGCCGTGCTGGTAGTCGGCCAGGTTGGCGATCTGCGACCCCATGTGGAAGTGCAGCAGGCGAATGCCCTGGTCCAGCCCGGCATCACGGAAGCGTTCCACCACCGACAGCAACTGCGCTGCCGACAAGCCGAACTTGGATTTCTCGCCACCGGTGTCGGCCCACTTGCTCGAAGCCAGGGACGACAGGCGCACCCGCAGACCGACTTGAGGCTTGACCTTGAGCGACGCCGCTTCTTCGATCACCAGGCCCACTTCGGACTCTTTCTCGATGACGATGAATACGTTGTGGCCCAGCTTCTGGCCCATCAGCGCGAGACGGATGAACTCACGGTCCTTGTAGCCGTTGCAAACGATGGTGCCGCCCTTCGGTGCCAGGGCCAGGACCGCCAGCAACTCGGGCTTGGAGCCGGCTTCCAGGCCGATCGAGACATTCTGGGTGGCGATGATGTTCTCGATCACCGCTTCCTGCTGGTTGACCTTGATCGGGTACAGGGCAGTGTATTTGCTCTGGTATTCCAGGCGCGCGATGTTGGCATCGAAGGCACCGGTCAGCTGGCGCACGCGATCCTGGAGGATATCCGGGAAACGCACCAGCAAAGGCAGGGACAAGCCGCTCTTGCGCAATTCCTGGACCTGTTCGAACAGATCGATCGGCAAACTGCTCGGACCATTCGGGCGAACTTCGACGCGACCGGCGTCATTGATCGCGAAATATCCGGCCCCCCAATGGCGAATCCCATAAACACTGCGGCTGTCCGCAACTGTCCATTGGCTGCCATCGTCTTTACGTGTGCGTCGTACGGACATCGAAGTCCCCTATAAAGAAGTCATAGAGCGCCGCCCCGATCCGGGGCCGGCGCAGTCTAAAGAATGAAAATGACGATTAGCCTGCAGGCGCTATAGACCGCGCATGCAGTGCTGAGTTTAGAAACCGTTCTTGAACAGGCTCTGTGAAAACCATGGAGACGACGCCAGGGTCCTGAATCGATCAGGACAGCATCCAGTCAGAGGTGGTTTTCACAGAGGCTGCTAGCCGCCGGACTTCTTCGCCTTGAAACCGTGCTTGACCAGTTCCGCCAAGAGTAGCTCGACATGGTCGCCCTGGATCTCGATGACGCCGTCCTTCAAGGCGCCACCGGTACCGCAACGTTTCTTCAACGTCGTGGCCAGTTCCTTGAGGGCGTCTTCGGCCAGGGGCACGCCGGTGATGGTGGTCACCGTCTTGCCGCCACGACCTTTGCTTTCGCGACGCACACGGGCGATGCCATCACCGGCCGGAATCACGGTTTGTTTGCAGATACAGGCGGCCACCGGCTGGCTACAGTCCGGGCAATGTCGACCTGCGTCGGTGGAAAACACCAGGCCACCAAGGGCGGCGAAGGATGCGGCTTTTTTGGCCACCGGCAATCCTCTTGGGAGGACAAAGACTGGTCGGGGCACATGACCGTGCACCGACCGCGAAGCCCCACTCAGGCAGGGGCAGCGCTACTGGGCCAGGTCCCTTGCGGGGATAGCGCTGGCTCAGCTTGAAAAGGCGCGCAGTGTAACGGCAAAAAGCCGACTTGCTAAGAGCCAATCGGCGTCAATTTATGCAACTTTAACGACGTCGTGCCAGATAGCGCTGCAAGGCGGCCAGGGAGTCCGGGCAATAGGGCTTCTCGTGGATTTCCCGTAGCACCTGGTCCAGGGGAATGAAGCGCGCTTCCAGCACCTCTTCCGGCTGCAGGCGCAGCGGTCCGTCCCATACGGCGGAGAAGGCCGAGCACCACAGGCGGTTGTCCGTGTCCTCGAAGAAGAAGTGGTCGTGGGCGGCCAGCTCGACCCCACTCACCCCCAGCTCCTCTTCCAGCTCACGGGCCGCCGACTCGGCGTAGCTCTCAGTGGCCAGGACCATGCCGCCAGCCGCGACATCCCAATATCCTGGATAGATGGCCTTGCTCAAGGTGCGCCGGTGCACGCACAACTCACCAGCGGAATTGAACAGCATGATGTAGGTACCACGACCGATCAGGCCACGCTCGCGCAGCTCCGAGCGGGCCATGGCGCCCAGCAGTTGGTCCTCGCCATCGACCCAGGCGATCTGTTCGGCATCGGAGGCGGCGCGGTGCGCCGCCTCATTGGTGGTTGCGACCATGGATCAGCCCTGGTTGAGCAGTTGGCGCAAGTCGATGACCGCTGCGTTGGCTCGGGAAATATAGTTGGCCATGACCAGCGAGTGGTTGGCCAGGATACCGAAGCCGTTACCGTTGAGGATCATCGGGCTCCAGACGGTCTCCTGGGACGCCTCCAGCTCGCGAATGATCTGGCGCACGCTGACCGTGGCGTTCTTCTTCGCCAGCACGTCGGCGAAGTCCACCTCGATCGCCCGCAGCAGGTGCGACAACGCCCAGGCCTGGCCACGTGCCTCGTAGAACACGTTGTCGATCTGCATCCATGGGGTTTCTTCGATTTCCTCGCCCACCTGCGGAACCTGGCCCGGAGCCGGGACTTCGGTCTTCAGCGCGGTATTGAGCTTGACCCGCCCGACGCTGGCCGACAGCCGCTGGGACAGCGAGCCCAGGCGCGTACCCACGTCACCCAGCCAATTGTTCAGGTTGTCGGCACGGGCATAGAACTGCGCGGTCTTCTGGTTGGGGTCCGACAACCGGGCCTGGTAGCGGCTCAGGGAGTTGATGCCTTCCAGGTATTCCGACTCGCTGGAGGGCAGGATCCAGCTCTTGTTGTCGAAGTTGAAACGCGGTTCGGCCTTGGCCAGGTCAGCGTCCTCGGCGGACTGCGACTGGGACCGGGCGAAATCCTTGCGCAAGGCGCGGGTCAGGTCGCGAACCTGGACCAGGACCCCGTATTCCCAGCTGGGCATGTTGTCCAGCCAGATGCCCGGCGGAAAACGGTCGTTGGAGATATAGCCGCCCGGCTTGTCGAGCAGGGTGCTGACCACGGTCTTGAGGGTTTCCACGGTGGTGTAGCCCACCACCATCTGCCGGCCGTCCTTCTCGGCGGCGAGCTGGGCGTTCTGCTGGACGGGGAACAGCGCGGGCTCCTGGCTCCAATACCAGCCCAGGGCCCCGGTGACCAGCAGGTACAGGCCCAGCAAGGTAGCCAGGGCACGACTGAACAGCAGGCTACCGAAATAACTGCGCGTCGCCGACTTGGGTTGGGCTGCACGTTCCGGCGCGCTGTCTGCGCGGTTCTTCCAATCCAGCATGGCTATATCCTTTCAATCACTTGGGTTCATCGGTTCGACCACAACCCTACTCCATCGTGCCTTGCCCTGGCGGGAGAAATCTCCCGGCAAATGCGCGCCGCGCAATGATTGCGAATCAGGCGGCCACTATAAATGAAGCACACTCCAGAGCCTATGCGAGCAGTCGGTGCAAAACCCGATCACGTCGCTTTGCACATTATTGACGTACGACACTCATGGGACTCGAAAGTGGTGCTAGCATAGAGCCACCAGTCGATCTCAGCATGCACCCTAACTAGTAGTCAGGATATGACCGAGCCAGAAGACCCCAGCCGTGAGCGCCTCAAGCACCACTTTGCCCAGCGGGTAATTCATCAGGCACGTCAGATCCTTGAGATATGGCAGCGGCTGCAGCGCAGCGAGTGGTCATCCACCGATATGTCGGAGCTTTGCGAGGCCAACCTGCGCCTGCTGCGTTTCGCCGAGCGCTTCGAACAGCCCGAACACACGCAACTGGCCCGTAGCATCAGCCAATCGCTGGAAGCCGTGGACGCCAATCGCGGGCGCCTGAGCAGCCACCTGATCACCGACCTCAATCGCTTGATGCAGCGCCTGTCGCGCACCGGGCTACGCCATGGCGACCAACTGGAGCAGACCTTCCTGCCGCCGCTGCGCAAGCCGATCTACGTGATGCTGCAGGATCACGACCGGGCCGAGCGCCTGGCCAAGCAGCTGGAATTCTTTGGCCTCAGCGCCCAATCCCTGGACAGCATCGGCGCCTTTCGCTCGTCCATGGTGGAGCGCTTGCCGGCGGCCATCGTCATCGACGTGGACTTCTGCGGTCCCGGCATGGGCCTGACCCTGGCCGCCGAGGCCCAGGTCGGCCTGGAGCAGAAGTTGCCGCTGTTGTTCTTCAGCCTGCACGAAACCGATACCCCGACCCGCCTGGCCGCGGTGCGCGCCGGTGGCCAGGAGTTCCTCACCGGCACCCTGGAAGCCTCCAGCCTGCTGGAGAAGATCGAGGTGCTGACCTGCGTGGCCCAGTACGAACCCTATAAAGTGCTGATCATCGATGACTCCCGGGCCCAGGCGCTGCACACCGAGCGCCTGCTCAACAGCGCCGGGATCGTCACCCGCACCCTGATCGAACCGATCCAGGCCATGGCCGAACTGGCGGACTTCCAGCCGGACCTGATCATCCTCGACATGTACATGCCGGCCTGTACCGGCACCGAGCTGGCCAAGGTGATCCGCCACAATGACCGCTACGTCAGCGTGCCGATCATCTACCTGTCCGCCGAGGACGACCTGGACAAGCAACTGGACGCCATGAGCGAAGGCGGTGACGACTTCCTCACCAAGCCCATCAAGCCGCGCCACCTGATCACCACGGTACGCAACCGCGCTGCCAGGGCCCGCAATCTCAAGGCGAGGATGGTCCGTGACAGCCTGACCGGGTTGTACAACCACACCCATATCCTGCAACTACTGGAGGACTGCTGCTTCCGCGCCCGTCGCGAAAACAAGCCGCTGAGCTTCGCCATGCTGGACATCGACCACTTCAAGCGGGTCAACGACAGCCATGGCCACCCCATGGGCGACCGGGTCATCAAGAGCCTTGCGCTGTTCCTCAAGCAGCGCCTGCGCAAGACCGACTTCATCGGCCGCTACGGCGGCGAGGAGTTCGCCATCGTCATGCCCGACACCGACCAGGACGCGGCATGCAAGGTACTGGACGAAATCCGCCAACGCTTCGCCGAGATCCACTACCCGGCCCAGCCCCAGGACCTGTGGTGCACCTTCAGCGCCGGGGTCGTCGAGATGGAAGAGGGCTCCGATAGCCTGTTGATGGCCAGCCAGGCAGACGAGGCCCTGTACCGTGCCAAGCACAGCGGGCGCAACCGGGTGCAGAGCGCCCGGCAGTCAAGTCAAAGTGCCACCTTTTCATCCGAATCCACCGATTCGGTCATAACCTTGTAATACAAACGCAATAAATTCAGGCGCTTACCATTTAAGTCGTTGGTAGAGCCCCGATGCGCCTGAAGCTGCTGACCAATCTCAATACGCTATTGCTTGTCGCCGTCTGCCTGGCCCTGGGCGCGACGCTCTGGTGGTCGCAACGTGCCCTGGAGCGCCCTTACCTCTTGATGGAGCGCTACCTGGGCCTGTCCCAACAGTTCCAGAACCAGGCCGCACGCAACATCGAGGATTACCTGGCCAGCGGCGACGCCCTGCGCCTGAGCAGCGCCACCCAAGCCATCGAAGCCCTGCAAGGTGCCCTGCCCGAGCTGCCCCCTCAACTGGCACACAGTCTGCGCCCGAGCCTGGCCAGCCTCGACGAGTTCAGCAAGACCGACCTGCTGGCCGCCGGCAAGCTGGCGGGCGATCCCCAGGCCCTGTTGTTGCAGGCCGAACGCGAGCTGGGCGCCAGTCTCGAACAACTGAGCCAATACGCGAGCGGTGCCAAGACCGGCGAGGCCAATGCCTACCTGCCCCTGCTGCTGGCCGCTTCGCAGCACCTGGGCAAACTCTCGTTGGCCCGGGACAAGCTGGTCAGCAGCGGGCGCAGCGAACTGGCGGCCGATGTCGAGCGCGAGTTGCACAACATCCGCGCCCAGGCCGAACAGATCGAGGCCCTGCCGCTGTTGGGCGTGGCAGCCAGCAACGAATCCAGCACCGATGATTTCGCCGCCATGATGGGCCTGGAAAACACCCAGAAAAGCGCTGCTGAAGACGCCGGCATCGGCCTCAAGCGCGAGCTCAACAGCCTGCTCAATCGCTACCCAGCCGAACTGGCGCGAACCCGCGAACAGATCCAGAAGCGCGCCGACCTGAGTGCGGCCACCCTGCTGAAGATCACGGCCGTGCGCCAGGCGATTGCCGAGCTGGAACCTGAGGTGCGCGCCCAGCATGGACAGATCCAGGGCGAGGTGCGCCTGATGCAAGGCCTGATGATCGGCCTGATCCTGCTGATCGCCCTGGTGATCGACACTTTGCAGCGCAAGCTGGCACGGGTCCTGACCAATCTCGCCCCTGCCCTATCGACCTGGGCCCAGGGTGATTTCAGCCAACCGATCCAGCTGGGCAAGACCAACCGTGAGCTGCACGCCATCGAAGAATCCCTCAACCGCCTGCGGGCCTACCTGGTGGACCTGGTAGGCACCATTCGCCAGAACGCCGAACAGGTAGCCGGCAGCAGCCGGGCCCTGGCCGACCTGAGCAGCGGCCTGCACAGCGGGGCCGAGCGCCAGGCGGGCGATACCGCACAGATCCGCGACGCCCTTGGCGAGCTGGAAGCGACGATCCAGCAAGTAGCGGGCGATGCCAGCCAGGCCGCCGATGCCAGCCGCAGCGCCGGGCTGGCCGTCCAGCAGGGCCAGACAGTCATCGGCCTGAGCCTCACGGGCTTGCATGCACTGGTCGGGGAAGTCCAGGGCAATGCACAGATGATCGAGCACCTGGCCCAGGAATCGGCCACCATCGGCGGCGTGCTGACGGTGATCCGCTCGATTGCCGAACAGACCAATCTGCTGGCCCTGAACGCCGCCATCGAAGCGGCCCGGGCCGGTGAAATGGGCCGGGGGTTTGCCGTGGTCGCCGAGGAAGTACGCTCCCTGGCCCAGCGCACCGCCGGCGCCACGGCAGAGATCCAGACCCTGATCGCCGGCCTGCAGAGCGCTGCCCAACAATCGGTACAAGGCATGCGGGCGCAGGTCGAGCATGCCGAAGCCACCGCCAGCCAGGCCCAGGCTGCCGACGGCGCCCTGGACGAAATCGTCGGGGCGATCCAGACCATCGCCGACACCGCGGTGCGGATCGCCGACGTCACAGCCCAGCAAAGTGGCGCCGTCAGCGAGATCCGCGACCACAGTGAGCGTATCCATCAGTTGGGAGGCGACAATCTGCTGCGCATTGGCGAAGGCCGGGCCCAGGGCGAGAACCTGCTGGACCTGGGCGGACAACTGCATACCGCGGTCCAGGCCTTCCGCGTCTGACCCTGGCTCCGCGGCCACGGGCTGCGACCTGGTCTTCGGGGCCAGCAGCTACCTTGGGGTCGCAACGATCTGCAGCCCCCGACGGCCACCATGGTCACGCCAACATCGGCGAAACCGGCACCATCCCCCCATCCGCCTCGTATTGCGCAGGCAAATGACTGGATTTCATTGCTCAGTCATATATTTCGCGCAAACATCGGTCATCGTGCTGGCTATTGCTGGGAACTGGACAGTCACAAAGTCTTTCCGGCATAGTCGCCGGGTTCTGACAACCGCCCCGATAACAAGGAACAACCGATGGCCACCCTACTGGTTCTCCACGGCCCCAACCTGAATCTGCTCGGCACCCGCGAACCGGGGGTCTATGGCGCAACCACCCTGGCCCAGATCAACCAGGACCTGGAGCAGCGGGCCCGTGCCGCCGGGCATCACCTGCAGTACTTGCAGAGCAATGCCGAGTACGAATTGATCGAGCGTATCCACGCCGCGCGAGACGAGGGCGTGGACTTCATCCTGATCAATCCAGCAGCTTTTACACATACAAGCGTCGCATTACGTGACGCGTTGCTGGCGGTGAGCATCCCATTCATCGAAGTGCATTTGTCCAACGTGCACAAACGCGAACCTTTCCGCCATCACTCCTACTTTTCAGATGTCGCTGTAGGAGTGATCTGCGGCCTTGGCGCCAGCGGTTACCGACTGGCCCTGGAGGCCGCCCTGGAACAGCTTGAAAGACAGGCAACAGCTTGAACAACAAGCGTTAAACGCCCCTGACCGACCCCTGGGAGTTGATGATTCATGGATATCCGTAAAGTCAAGAAACTGATCGAACTGCTGGAAGAGTCCGGCATCGACGAGCTGGAGATCAAGGAAGGCGAAGAGTCCGTACGCATCAGCCGTCACAGCAAGACTCCAGCCCAGCAATACTACGCACCGGCTCCTGTGGCCGCTGCTCCAGTGGCTGCCCCGGCCGCCGCTCCTGCTGCCGCTGCCGCACCTGCCGCTGCCGCCGCACCTGCCCTGAACGGCACCGTGGCCCGCTCGCCGATGGTCGGTACCTTCTACCGCAAGTCTTCGCCAACCTCGCCTGCTTTCGTTGAAGTCGGCCAGAGCGTGAAGAAAGGCGACACCCTGTGCATCGTCGAAGCGATGAAGATGATGAACCACATCGAAGCTGAAACCAGCGGTGTGATCGAATCCATTCTTGTCGAAGACGGCCAGCCGGTTGAGTACGACCAACCGCTGTTCACCATCGTTTGAACCGCGGAGAGTCTTTGATGAAGCCTGCGAAGTTGGAAAAAGTCCTGATCGCCAACCGCGGCGAAATCGCCCTGCGGATCCTGCGTGCCTGCAAGGAAATGGGGATCAAGACCGTAGCCGTCTACTCCAAGGCCGACAAGGAGCTGATGCACCTGGGCCTGGCTGACGAATCGGTGTGCATCGGCCCGGCGCAAGCTGCGCAGTCCTACCTGCACATCCCGGCCATCATCGCGGCCGCTGAAGTCACTGGCGCCACGGCGATCCACCCTGGCTACGGCTTCCTGGCGGAAAACGCCGACTTCGCCGAACAGGTGGAGAACTCCGGCTTCGCCTTCATTGGCCCGAAAGCCGAGACGATCCGCCTGATGGGCGACAAGGTGTCCGCCAAGCACGCCATGATCGCTGCCGGCGTACCGACAGTCCCAGGTTCCGACGGCCCACTGCCCGAAGACGAAGAGACCGCGCTGCGCATCGGCCGTGAAGTCGGCTACCCGGTGATCATCAAGGCCGCCGGCGGCGGTGGTGGTCGCGGCATGCGCGTGGTGCACAAGGAAGAAGACCTGATCGCCTCGGCGAAGCTGACCCGCTCCGAAGCTGGCGCGGCGTTCGGTAACCCGATGGTCTACCTGGAGAAGTTCCTGACCAACCCACGTCACGTGGAAGTCCAGGTCCTGTCCGACGGCCAGGGCAACGCCATCCACCTGGGCGATCGCGACTGCTCGCTGCAGCGCCGTCACCAGAAGGTCCTCGAAGAGGCCCCGGCTCCAGGCATCGACGAGACCGCCCGCCAGGAAGTCTTCGCCCGCTGCGTCAAGGCGTGCATCGACATTGGCTACCGCGGTGCCGGCACCTTCGAGTTCCTCTACGAGAACGGTCGTTTCTACTTCATCGAGATGAACACTCGCGTACAGGTCGAGCACCCGGTATCGGAAATGGTCACCGGTGTCGACATCGTCAAGGAGATGCTCAGCATTGCCGCTGGCAACAAGCTGTCCATCAGCCAGGACGACGTAGTCATCCGCGGTCACTCACTGGAATGCCGGATCAACGCCGAAGACCCGAAAACCTTCATGCCGAGCCCAGGCACGGTCAAGCATTTCCATGCTCCAGGCGGCAACGGCGTACGCGTCGATTCGCACCTGTACAGCGGTTATGCGGTTCCACCGAACTACGATTCGTTGATCGGCAAGCTGATCACCTACGGGGCAACCCGTGACGAAGCCATGGCGCGCATGCGCAATGCGCTGGACGAAATCGTCGTCGACGGAATCAAGACCAACATCCCGCTGCACCGCGACCTGACCCGCGACGAAGGCTTCTGCAAAGGGGGAGTGAACATTCACTACCTGGAGCACAAGCTGGCCGAGCAACACTGATCGCCCGCAGCACCCCGGACAAGGCCGCATCATGCGGCCTTTTCTCATTTTTGCAGGATGCAACCCATGACATTGAAAACCCGCTGCCAGGGCATTACCCGAGCCTGCGGCGAGGCATTGACCTGCCTGGCCCTGGCCCTGCGTTCCAGCCTGCGCCCTGGCATCCTGCTGCGCTCCAGCCTGCTCTGCCTGATTGTATTCGGGCTGTGGACCTGGGCGTTCTACAGCAACTTCCAGCTCATCAGCATCGTCTCCGGCGCGATCTCCCTGTTCGTCGTCTACGGCGCGGCCGTCATCGGCTTCGTTCCCGGCATCAGCGGTAGCGGCGGAGCCAGCGTTGCCGGCATGGGCGCCATCGCCCCGGCACTGGCCACCCTGCTGATCTATGCAGGCCTGCTGGCCGTCGCAGTCATAGTCGCCCTCTACACCGGCATGATCATCCTGAGCATCCGCCTGATGCTGCGCTGGGTGCTGATGGGCAGCCTGCGCCAACGAGCCTTGCGCCAGTATCCGCACCTGCAGGGCCGTACCCCGGCCCCCGGGAACATGCTGCGAGGTGCCCGCTACTACCTGATGCCCTGGCTGAGCCTGGGCCTGGGCCCACTGCTATGCCTGCTGATCCCGTTCGTGAACGGGATGCTGCTGATGCTCCTGCTGGCCTATCTCAATGTACGTTTTCTCACCGCGCCGGCCCTGGCCGGACTGGCCAGCGGCGAGGAACAGTTGCAAGCCATCCGGCAGCAACGTGGCGCCATGGCCGCCTTCGGACTGCTAATCTTCGTGATTGCGCTGGTACCGGTGCTCAACCTGCTGGTGCCGGCCCTGCTGGGGGCGGGTACTTGTCATCTCGCCTATCGCGGCCTGGAACGTACGCCAAGCCCGGCTGGCGCGGCCTGTGTACCTCAAGTAAGCTTGCCGCCCCTATAAAGGCTCATCTTTTTTCGCGTTCTGAGGTCCCGTCATGCCCTGGTTACAAGTCCGTCTCGCCATCACCCCGCAACAGGCCGAGACCTACGAAGACGCGCTGCTGGAAGTCGGCGCCGTGTCGGTGACCTTCATGGACGCCGAAGACCAACCGATCTTCGAGCCTGAATTGAACACCACCCCGCTGTGGTCCCATACCCATCTGCTGGCGCTGTTCGAGGGCGGCACCGAAGCCGCCAGCGTCCTGGCCCACCTCCAATTGCTGACCGGTAGCCCGCTACCGGAGCATCACAGCGAAGTCATCGAGGACCAGGACTGGGAACGCAGCTGGATGGACAACTTCCAGCCGATGCGCTTCGGCCGACGCCTGTGGATCGTTCCCAGCTGGCACGACGCCCCGGAGCCGGACGCGGTCAACCTGCTGCTGGACCCGGGCCTGGCCTTCGGCACCGGCACCCACCCGACCACCGCCCTGTGCCTGGAGTGGCTGGACAGCCAGGATCTGAGCGACTGCAACGTGCTGGACTTCGGTTGCGGCTCGGGAATCCTGGCCATCGCCGCCCTGCTGCTGGGCGCCAAGCAGGCCGTGGGCACCGATATCGATGTCCAGGCCCTGGAAGCCTCCCGCGACAACGCCGGGCGTAACCACATCGCCGAGGAGCTGTTCCCGCTGTACCTGCCGGAACAACTGCCGCCACAACAGGCCGATGTGCTGGTGGCCAACATCCTTGCCGGCCCGCTGGTTGCCCTGGCTCCGCAACTGTCGAGCCTGGTAAAGCCCGGGGGACGCCTGGCACTCTCCGGGATCCTCGCTGAACAAGGTGAGGAAGTGGCCGCCGCCTACGCCCAGGACTTCGATCTGGACCCGATTGCCACCCTCGACGGCTGGGTGCGCATCACCGGCCGTCGGCGCTAGAATGGCCGCCTGCATAATCCGGATGGCCGCATGACCGACAGTTTCGTCACCCAGTGCCCGCATTGCCAAACCAGGTTCCGTGTCAGCCATGCTCAGTTGAGCGTGGCTCGCGGGGTAGTGCGTTGCGGATCTTGCCTGCAAGTGTTCAACGCCGCACGCCAGCTGCTTGAGCAACGCGCAGCCAAGGAAGGCACGGTGCCCAAGCCCGTCGCCAAGCCGGCAGCCGAACCGGCTCCGAAACCGGCACCGGCACCAGTGGAACCGAAACTGCAACCACCGCCACCGGAGCCCGCACCGGCACAACGCGCCATCAGCCAGAAACAGTGGTCGGCCGCGGAAATGGACCTGGACCACCTGGACCTCGACGAGGAACTGGCCAAGCTCGAACAACGCGAGATCCAGCCTGCCAAGGCATTCGGTCGTGAGCACGCCCCCAGGGAAGATGGCCTCACCGCACGTCGCGACCCCCAGGACGCCGATGAGGGCAACTGGCCCGGCGGCCTGTTCGCCAGCGCCGCCGAGCACGATGAACCCGAGTCCATCAGCCTCAAGTCCACGCACGATAGCGACGTCGAGCCACCGCGCTCCAGCCGCACCGAACCTTCGTTGTCCTTCAACCTGGCGGACCTGGACGACGAGCCCCAGCACCCGAGGCTGCGCCCGGATGATGAGCCGGAGCCGGTTGCACCTGTGGCCACCAACCATTCCGACTCCGACGACCAAGCGCCCACGGCGACCGCCGGCAAGAAGCGCCGCGAGCGCAATGAGCCCGGAGTCCAGGACGACGTCCTGCTGGATTTGGAAGACGACCCGCTCCATCTCGACTGGCAAAAACGTCGCTCACCCTGGGGACGTCGCCTGCTCTGGCTGCTACTGATCCTGCTGGCTGCAGGCGGCCTGGTAGCCCAGTACATCGCCTATCACTTCGACGAACTGGCGCGCCAGGACCAGTACCGCCCCTGGTTCCAGCAACTGTGTCCGGAATTCGGATGTACGGTACCATCGCGCGTCGACATCGACCGGATCAAGAGCAGCAACCTGGTGGTGCGCAGCCACCCGGAGTTCAGCGGAGCCCTGGTGGTGGACGCCATCATCTACAACCGAGCGCCCTTCTCCCAGCCCTTCCCGCTGCTGGAACTACGCTTCGCCGACCTCAACGGCCACCTGATCGCCAGTCGCAGCTTCAAGCCCGGGGAATACCTGGGCGGCGACTTGCAAGACGCTGCGGAAATGCCACCGCAGACCCCGATTCACATCGCCCTCGATATTCTCGACCCAGGACCCAAAGCCGTGAACTACAGTCTGAGTTTCCACTCACCCGAGTGAAACGGCTGGAGAGTTAACGGACGACTCTGGATTGACGACAGATTTATGACAGCCTCCCCCTGGGTCAATCCTGGGAACCGGCAGAATAACTGTTCAGATTTTATCCAATTCAGCCTTTATCCGGTCATCGAGAGCGGGTATCATGCCAACCCTTTTTCGAACTCTCATGATCCGGCCCCACAACAGGGAAGTCCTATGTCGGCGGTACGCATCGGCCCATACACACTGCAAAACGGCTTGGTTCTCGCCCCGATGGCGGGGGTTACCGACCAGCCCTTTCGTCAGCTTTGCAAGCAATTGGGTGCCGGCCTTGTAGTCTCGGAAATGGTCACCAGCGACATGAGCTTGTGGAACAGCCGCAAATCGCGGTTGCGCATGATCCACGAAGGCGATCCCGAGCCACGCTCGGTACAGATTGCCGGTGGCGATGCACAGATGCTGGCAGACGCCGCCCGCGCCAACGTCGAGTTGGGCGCACAGATTATTGATATCAACATGGGTTGCCCGGCGAAGAAGGTCTGCAACAAGGCCGCCGGCTCCGCGTTGCTGAAAGACGAAGTCCTGGTCAACGAGATTCTCCAGGCGGTGGTGGCCGCGGTGGACGTACCGGTCACCCTGAAGATCCGTACCGGCTGGGACCGGCAGAACAAGAATGGCCTGACGGTGGCGAAGATCGCCGAGCAGGCTGGCATCACGGCACTGGCGGTCCATGGTCGGACCCGCGCCGACTTGTACACCGGCGAGGCCGAGTACGACACCATCGCCGCAATCAAGCAGGCGGTGTCGATTCCGGTCTTTGCCAACGGCGATATCGACTCGCCCGAAAAGGCCCGGCAGGTGTTGCATGCCACCGGAGTCGACGGGCTGTTGATCGGCCGGGCCGCCCAGGGGCGGCCATGGATTTTTCGTGAGATCGAGCATTTCCTGCGTACCGGTGAAACCCTCCCGGCACTGGAGCTGTTCGAGGTTGAACGTATTCTGCTGGAGCACCTGGCCGCGCTGCATGCCTTCTATGGGGATGTCATGGGCGTACGCATTGCGCGCAAGCATGTGGGCTGGTATCTCGCAACCCTGCCGGGCGCCAGGGAGTTTCGCGCCCACTTCAATCGTTTGGAAGATACGGAAGCACAGTGCGCCAACGTCCGTGAGTTCTTCGCCGGACGTTACAAGAGCCTGGAAACAGGGGACGGAGAGGGGGTGGCCGCATGACGATGATGACCGAGACTTTAGTGAGTGGAACAACACCCGTGAGCGACAACGTGAATTTGAAACAGCACCTCAATACCCCCAGCGAAGAAGGCCAGACCCTTCGCGGGAGTGTCGAGAAGGCGCTGCACAATTATTTCGCCCACCTTGAGGGCGCTGCCGTCACGGACGTGTACAACCTGGTGCTCTCCGAAGTCGAGGCCCCGTTGCTCGAAAGCGTGATGAACTACGTCAAGGGCAACCAGACCAAGGCCAGCGAACTCCTGGGTCTGAACCGCGGAACCCTGCGCAAGAAACTCAAGCAGTACGATTTGTTGTAAGCATTCACTCAAACCAGAAAGGCGCCCGCGTAAAAAACGGTCGCCTTTTTTGCTGACTCCCTTGCTTTTGATGGAAATTGAGATGACCGACCAGACCACCCGCCTGCCGATCCGCCGCGCCTTGATCAGTGTTTCCGACAAGACCGGGATCCTCGAATTCGCCAAGGAGCTGGAAGCCCTCGGCGTGGAGATCCTCTCCACCGGCGGGACCTTCAAGCTGCTGCGGGACAATGGCGTGTCCGCAGTGGAAGTCGCGGATTACACCGGTTTCGCGGAAATGATGGACGGCCGGGTCAAGACCCTGCACCCGAAAATCCACGGCGGCATCCTCGGCCGTCGCGGTATCGACGATGCCATCATGAGCGAGCACGGGATCAAGCCCATCGACCTGGTGGCGGTCAACCTCTACCCCTTCAAAGAAACCATCTCCAAGCCCGGCTGCGACCTGCCGACCGCGATCGAGAACATCGACATCGGCGGCCCGACCATGGTCCGTTCGGCCGCCAAGAACCACAAGGACGTGGCCATCGTGGTCAACGCCAGCGACTACGCCGACGTCCTGAAGAACCTCAAGGCCGGCGGCCTGACCTACGCCCAGCGCTTCGACCTGATGCTCAAGGCCTTCGAGCACACGGCAGCCTACGACGGCATGATCGCCAACTACATGGGCACCATCGACCAGACCCGGGACACCCTGTCTACCGAAGGGCGCAGCGAGTTCCCACGCACCTTCAACAGCCAGTTCGCCAAGGCCCAGGAAATGCGCTACGGCGAGAACCCGCACCAGAGCGCGGCATTCTATGTCGAGGCGCAAAAAGGCGAAGCCAGCATTTCCACCGCCTTCCAGCTGCAAGGCAAGGAACTGTCATTCAACAACGTGGCCGACACCGATGCTGCCCTTGAATGCGTGAAGAGCTTCGTCAAGCCGGCCTGCGTCATCGTCAAGCACGCCAACCCATGTGGCGTGGCCGTGGTCCCTGAAGACGAAGGCGGTATCCGCAAGGCCTACGACCTGGCCTATGCCACCGATACCGAATCGGCCTTCGGCGGCATCATCGCCTTCAACCGCGAGCTGGATGCCGAAACCGCAAAAGCCATCGTCGAGCGCCAGTTCGTCGAAGTGATCATCGCTCCCAGCGTCAGCGAAGCGGCCCGCGCCATCGTCGCAGCCAAGGCCAATGTGCGCCTGCTGGCCTGTGGACAATGGTCGCAGGACCGGGCTGCGGCCTGGGACTTCAAGCGCGTCAACGGCGGCCTGCTGGTACAGAGCCGCGATATCGGCATGATCACTGCCGATGACCTGAAGATCGTCACCCAGCGTGCCCCGACCGAACAGGAAGTCCACGACCTGGTGTTCGCCTGGAAAGTGGCCAAGTTCGTCAAGTCCAACGCCATCGTCTATGCCAAGAACCGCCAGACCATCGGTGTCGGCGCCGGCCAGATGAGCCGCGTCAACTCCGCCCGCATCGCCGCCATCAAGGCCGAGCACGCCGGCCTGCAAGTGCAAGGTGCGGTCATGGCTTCCGACGCCTTCTTCCCGTTCCGCGACGGCATCGACAATGCCGCCAAGGTCGGCATCCGGGCCGTGATCCAGCCTGGCGGCTCGATGCGTGACGCCGAAGTGATCGCCGCTGCCGACGAAGCCGGCATCGCGATGGTATTCACCGGCATGCGCCACTTCCGTCACTAAAAGCAGCGTCAAGCTGCAAGCTGCGAGCGCCAAGTAAAAGCGCGACCCTGTCGCCTCTGCTCGCGCTTGCAGCCTCTTTAATTGACAGCCGCCTGCTGCACTTGAGTTTCAACTTGCAGCTTGCGGCTTGTAGCTTCCTCCGAAGGAGTCTGACTTGAACATTTTGATCATTGGTAGCGGCGGTCGTGAACACGCCCTGGCCTGGAAAGTCGCTCAGGACCCACGGGTCGAAAAAGTATTCGTCGCTCCCGGCAACGCCGGTACCGCCATCGAGGCCAAGTGCGAGAACGTGGCCATCGACGTGCTGGCCCTGGAGCAGCTCGCCGACTTCGCCGAGAAGAACGTTGCCCTGACCATCGTCGGTCCGGAAGTCCCGCTGGTGGCCGGTGTGGTCGATCTGTTCCGTGCCCGTGGCCTGGACTGCTTCGGCCCGACCCAGGGTGCCGCCCAGCTGGAAGGCTCGAAGGCCTTCACCAAGGACTTCCTGGCCCGCCACAAGATCCCTACCGCCGACTACCAGAACTTCACCGAGATCGAGCCGGCCCTGGCCTACCTGCAGGAAAAAGGCGCGCCGATCGTGATCAAGGCCGACGGCCTGGCCGCCGGCAAGGGCGTGATCGTCGCCATGACCCTGGCCGAGGCCGAGGAAGCCGTGCGTGACATGCTCGCCGGCAATGCCTTCGGCGACGCCGGTTCGCGCGTGGTGATCGAAGAGTTCCTCGATGGCGAGGAAGCCAGCTTCATCGTCATGGTCGACGGCAAGAACGTGCTGCCCATGGCCACCAGCCAGGACCACAAGCGCGTGGGCGACGGCGATACTGGCCCGAATACTGGTGGCATGGGCGCTTACTCGCCTGCACCGGTGGTCACCGCCGACGTGCACCAACGCGTGATGGACCAGGTCATCTGGCCGACCGTGCGCGGCATGGCCGAGGAAGGCAACGTCTATACCGGTTTCCTCTACGCGGGCCTGATGATCGACAAGGCCGGCAACCCGAAAGTCATCGAGTTCAACTGCCGTTTCGGCGACCCGGAAACCCAACCCGTCATGCTGCGCCTGCAGTCGAGCCTGGTCCTGCTGGTAGAAGCGGCCCTGGCCCAGGCCCTGGACAAGGTCGAAGCACAATGGGACCCACGCCCGAGCCTGGGTATCGTCCTGGCGGCCGGCGGCTATCCTGGTGACTATGCCAAGGGCGCGGCCATCAGCGGCCTGGACGTAGCCGCCGCACTGGAAGGCAAGGTCTTCCACGCGGGCACTGCACTCAAGGACGGCCAGATCGTGACCGCAGGCGGCCGCGTACTGTGCGCCACCGCCATGGGTGCCAGTGTCGATGAGGCACAGCAGCAAGCCTATCGCCTGGCCGCCCAGATCGACTGGCAGGGTTGCTTCTACCGCAAGGACATCGGCTACCGTGCCATTGCCCGCGAGCGCGGCCAGGAGTAAGGCTCCCCGTGACCCCGGCAAGGGCCACGCACCCTTGCCGTTCGGTCATTACGCCGCGCATAGTTATAATCAGGCATCAACCAATGAAGGGATTTCGCCGTGCGCTGGCTCAGGACTGCCCTAGGCTTCACCGTCACATTGCTGACTCTGCTCTGCCTGAACCCGGCCCTGGCCGCGCAAGGCAGTGGCTGGGCAGTTCTGCTCGACGATCAGGGTGACCTGCAACTCAGTGACATCCGCTCCCCGCGCTACACCAACCAGTTCAGCCCCATCGAGCTGGACAAGCTCACCGCCGCCGCGCCAGAGGGTGCCCTGTGGCTGCGCTTCAAGCTGCAACCCGGGCCCCATGAACAGATCCTGCGGATCTTCGCCCCTGACCTGGCCCATCTGAATCTCTACGTGCTCGAAGGCGACACGCTGATCGAGCAGGCCAACAGTGGCTTCAGCCAGCCGCAAACACAGAGGCCGTTGCCCAGCAGCGACTTCATCCTGGCGCTGCCACAAAACGCCAAGCCGCTGGATGTGTATCTGCGCCTGGTGTCCGAGCACGAGCTGCGTCCCTACATCACCCTGCAGTCGGCCGTGATGAGCGCCGCCAACCAGAGCCAGACGCTGATCTATGGCGTGCTCTTCGGCTGCCTGACGATGCTGATCCTGCACAACCTCACGCGCTTCGCCTACACCCGCTCGCGCAGCAGCCTGTGGCTGGCGATCTGCGAAAGCCTGCTGACCCTCAGCCTGATGCTGTTGCTCAACCTGCTCGGCCCCTGGCTGCCGCAATGGCAGGCCCTGCAGACGCCCGGGGCGTACCTGGCCCTGCTGCTGACCGCGCCGGCCGGCATGATGTTCGCCTATCGCTTCTTCGCCCCGCTGGGCGCGCACCCGCTGAATCGCCTGCTGCTGGGCAATATCCTGCTGATCGCCCTGAGCGGCTTGTTGCTGCTGTTCGTCAACACCCTGCCGCTGAATATCATCACCTATGCCCTGGTGGCCCTGGCCGGCCTGAGCATGTTGTTCGTGGGCGGCTACCACTGGCACAAGGGGTATCGTCCGGCACGCCTGTTCGTTGCCGCCATGGCGATCTTCAACCTCGGCACCCTGGTGATCCTCCCTGCCCTGCTCGGCCTGACGCTGGTGCCGCCGCAAGGGTTGATTGTCACCCTGATGAGCGTGGTCTGCGTGGCCGGCCTGCTGATGAGCGTGGCCCTGGGCGAGCGCCAGCGCAACATCACCGAGAACCGCTTCAGCGTCAGTCGCGACCTGGCCGCCAGCACCGCCGAGGTCAACGCCAAGGCCGAGTTCCTGGCCAAGATCAGCCACGAGATTCGCACCCCGATGAATGGCGTGCTGGGCATGACCGAGCTGCTGCTGGGCACGCCGCTGTCGGTCAAGCAACGCGACTACGTGCAAACCATCCACAGTGCTGGCAACGAGCTGCTGACCCTGATCAACGAGATCCTCGACATCTCCAAACTCGAGTCCGGGCAGATCGAACTGGACGACGTGCAGTTCGACCTCAACGCCCTGATCGAAGACTGCCTGAGCATCTTCAGGGCCAAGGCCGAACAGCAGAATGTCGAGTTGATCAGCTTCATCCAGCCCCAGGTCCCGCGGGTCATCGGTGGCGATCCGACGCGACTGCGCCAGGCCATGCTGAGCCTTCTGGAAAACGCCCTGAAGAAGACCGACGAAGGCGAAGTCCTGATCGTCGTCGCCCTCGACGAGCGCAGCAGCAAACCGCGCCTGCGCATCGCCGTGCAAGACAGCGGCCAGCCCATGGAAGCCGAGGAACGCGAAGCCCTGCTGCACACCGAACTGCACAGCAAGAACTTCCTGGCCAACACCCGCCTGGGCGGCAACCTGGGCCTGGTGATCGCCCGCCAACTGATCCTGCTGATGCATGGTGAATTCGGCATCAAGAGCGGCAACCAGCAGGGCAGCACCCTCTGGTTGACCCTGCCTCTGGATGCCGAGCGCCTGGAACAACCTACCGCCGACCTCGACGGCCCGCTGCAAGGGGCCCGGGTACTGGTGGTGGACGACAACGACACCTGCCGCAAGGTCCTGGTCCAGCAATGCAGCGCCTGGGGCCTGAACGTCAGCGCCGTGCCCTCCGGCAAGGAGGCGCTGGCCCTGCTGCGCACCAAGGCACACCTGAAGGACTATTTCGATGTGGTCCTGCTGGACCAGAACATGCCCGGCATGACCGGCATGCAACTGGCGGCGAAGATCAAGGAAGACCCGAGCCTGAACCACGACATCCTGCTGATCATGCTCACCGGTATCAGCAACGCGCCGAGCAAGGTGATCGCACGCAATGCCGGGATCAAGCGCATCCTCGCCAAGCCGGTGGCCGGCTATACCCTCAAGACCACCCTGGCCGACGAACTCAGCCAGCGCAGCAGGGCCCCGGCCGCGCCCTACAACCTGCCGCTCAACCCCGCTCCCGCCCCGGCCGCAGTGACCGTGCCCAGCGACTTCCGCATCCTGGTGGCCGAGGACAACAGCATCTCCACCAAGGTGATCCGCGGCATGCTCGGCAAACTCAACCTGCAGCCCGACACCGCCAGCAATGGCGAGGAAGCCCTGCAGGCGATGAAAGCCAATCGCTACGACCTGGTGCTGATGGACTGCGAGATGCCGGTGCTCGACGGGTTCTCCGCCACCCAGCAACTGCGGGCCTGGGAAGTGGGTAACCAGCGAGTGCGCACGCCGGTGGTGGCCCTGACCGCCCACATCCTGGCCGAGCACAAGGAGCGCGCGCGCCAGGCCGGCATGGACGGGCACATGGCCAAGCCGGTGGAGCTGTCGCAACTGCGCGAACTGGTGGAACACTGGGTCACCCAACGCGACTTGCGCGAACGCAGCACCGCGCACACCAGCTGAGTTAAACTCTGGCTCGCCCTCCCTAGTCGTGAGCTCCCACCATGCTCCACGTGCTGTTCAGCGTTTACCTGAAGATGCTGGTGCTCTACAGCCCCTTCTTCGTCCTCTCGTGCTTCATCAGCCTGACCCGTGGCTACTCCCTCAAGGAACGCCGGCGCCTGGCCTGGAAAGTCGCCCTGGCGACCCTGGTCTCCAGCGTGCTGCTGTACCTGTTCGGGCGGGTGATCTTCGGCGTGTTCGGCATCACCGTGGATGCGTTTCGCATCGGCGCGGGCTCGGTGCTGTTCATCTCCGCCCTGGGCATGGCCCAGGGCAAGTCGGCGGTGCAGACCGACAACGTGCAGCAAGACGTGACCATAGTCCCGCTGACCATTCCCCTGACGGTCGGCCCCGGCACCATCGGTGCCCTGCTGGTCATGGGCGTCAGCCAGCCGCACTGGGACGACAAGCTCACCGCCATCCTCAGTATCGCCCTGGCCAGCCTCACGGTGGGCGTGGTGCTGTACCTGTCCAACCGCATCGAGCGCATCCTCGGCGACCAGGGCCTGCAGATCGTCAGCCGGCTGATGGGCCTGTTCGTCTGTGCCCTGGCGGCGCAGATCATCTTCACCGGAGTGCGCGGCTACCTGGTGCCCTAGCCAGCCCTCATCGCAACGGAATGCCCATGCCCTACAACGCCGACCAGGCCTTTATCCAGCAGCAATGGTGGGACGAAGCCTACCCGCGGGAAAACGCCCTGATCCTGGGCAATGGTTTCTACTGCCTGTTCGAGCTGCCCCACGGGGCAAGCCGACTGCAGGACAAGGCGTGGCTCCCGGCCCTGGATCACCAACCGGCAGAAGCCTGCGAAGGCCTGGCGACCCTGGGCTGTTCAGCCCCCGGCCCGGAACCTTGGCAGGCCCTGGCTGGCGAATGCGTGGCCCACGGCAGCGATGGCTTCCTGGCGCTGCTGGAGAAAGACTCGCAGCGCCTGATCTGGCTGCTGGTGCTCCGGGAAACCAACCCCTTCGCCCAGGTGCGAATCCGCGACCGGCATATAGAGGCTCAATCCACCAGCGGGGTCAGCGTTTGCATTCCCATCGAGCGGCCGGATCAGTTGACCCTGACCTGGCCGGCGTGCTGATCCCCTTGTCGAGCACAACCCCATGAAGCCACTGACGCGCCCCGCGGCCATCGAGCTCTTGAGCCGGCACCGCCTGCTCGCACTCTCGGCGCAAGAACGCGCCGATCATCTGCTGAACGTCTGGACCCTGGCTCCACAAGCCCCGGAATTCGCCACCCTCCCAGCCAGCCTGGGGGAAGAAATACAGACTCGGGAACCTCCGGAAAACGCCCAGCCCGCGCGTTACGATGCGTTGATCCTGGTCAGCCTGCGCGCCGCCTACCATGGCGTCAGCAACCCCTACCTGAGCCGCTGCCTGGCCGAGGCCGGCTACCCGAGCCAGCCGGTCGAGGGCCCGGTGGAAACCCTGTTGGCCTGCCCCTGCTGCGGCTACCTGACCCTCGGCGCCCATGGCGAGTACGAGATCTGCGGCCTGTGCCACTGGGAAGACGATGGCTGCCAGGCACTGGATGTGCTGAGCGGCCCCAACCACAAGACCCTGGCCCAGGCCCGGGAACACTTTGCCCAGATCCAGGGCAGCCTGCCCCTGGACAAATGGCCACCTATCATCAAGGACCACCCATGATTCCCCCGCAGTTGGTCGCCCTGATCGAAGCCCAGCCCAGCTTCCGCCCGCGCCCAGATACCGCCGGGGTCACCCGAGCGCTGGCAACACTGGGCATTGCCCTGGACAGCGAGTTCGCACAGATCTACCTGGCCTACCACCCCGCCGACTTCGCAAGCCGGGCGAGCTACGAAGTGCTGATGAATATCGTCGAGCCCAGCGAGGAGATCCTTGTAGGCACCGAGTTCATTCATGAAGTATGGGAGCTGCCGCAGAACTTCATCGCCTTCACCTCATTGCAAGGCGAAGGAGGCTACTTGCTGGACAAGGACAGCGGCGGCGTCTGGGATTTCGACCTGGGCGACTGGGAAGCCTTCACCGCTGGCCGCATTGCCGCCAGATGGACCGGTTTCTTCGAATTCATCATCTGGTACTTGCAGCCCTAAGCGACAAGCTTCAAGCGACAAGCCGCAAGTTTTTAGCTTGCCGCTCAAAGCTCGAAGCTTGCCGCTGCCCCTCTAGTACCAGCGCGGCGTGTAGACCCACTCGCCGCCATCCGCCTTGGCAAAGGTGCAGGTGGTGGAGGAACCCACCAGCACCATGGTGCGCATGTCCACCTGCTCCGGGGTCAGCTCGCCCAGGGTGGTGACGCGCAGGGTCTGGCCCGGGCGACCGATGTCGCGCCCCAATACCACCGGGGTTTGCGCTGTGCGGTGCTGGCGCACGATCTCCAGGGCCCGCCCCAGTTGCCACGGCCGGGAACGGGAGATGGGGTTGTAGAAGGCCAGCACCAGGTCGGCCTGGGAGGCGAGGTCCAGGCGCTTCTCGATGATCTCCCAGGGCTTGAGGTTGTCCGACAGCGACAACACGCAGAAGTCGTGGCCCAGTGGCGCACCCGCCTGGGCGGCGGTGGCCAGGGAGGCCGACACCCCGGGCAGGATCTCCAGGTCGACGTTATGCCAGGCCGGGTCGCTGGACTCGTGCAAGGCTTCGAGCACCGCCGAGGCCATGGCGAACACACCCGGATCGCCGGACGACACCACCACCACCGAACGGCCCTGGGCCGCCAGCTCGAAGGCGTGGCGGGCGCGCTGCATTTCCTCGCGGTTGTCGGTGCAGTGCATGACCTGGTCGGCGCGGAATGGGCCGGCCATGCGCACATAGGTTTCGTAGCCGAGGATGTCCTGGGCCCGGGCCAGTTCGGCCTTGACCGCCGGCACCATCAGTTCGGCGGCGCCCGGCCCCAGGCCGATCACGGCCAGGCGACCACGGGGCTGGCCGATCCGTTGCGGGTCCAGGGGTTCGCTGGCCACAGCGATGGCAATGTCCTCGCCCGCATTGAGGGGCGGCAGCAATTGTGGCACCGCTTGTTGCGCCAGCTCGGCCACACTGCTGGCCGCCGGAGCAAAACGCAGCGGCACGCCCAGTTCGGCGGCGGCGTCACGCAAGGCCGGGCTGGCCATTTCACTGTCGGCGGCCAGCAGGCAAGCGACGGACTGGCGAGCGATCCCAGCCTGGTGCAGAGCGGCCCGCAGATGCTCGGCCAACTCGGGGCCGCTATCGCGAGCAAGCTCGTTCCTGCAGGTGAGTGCGATGAGGACACTGCGCGGGTAGATCAGCAGTTCGTTGGCGGCGGGCTCACGCTCGGCGGAACCGACCCGGATGGTCAACCGGGCTTCGCGATCTTCCGGCAAGCGGGCTTCGGCCAGCCAGGGCGCGGCGCCTTCGATGCGCACGCTCTCGCCACCCAGCAAATCGGAGACAAAGCGCTTGCCCAGCTCCAGGTCGCCCAGGGCATAACCGCTGGGCGGGTTGAGCAGGCAAGTGCCGAAGCGCAGTTCACCGCTGGTGGTGATGGCTGCCGCCACGCCCAGGCCGGCAGCGATCTTGCGAGCCATGACGTTGACCCCACCCAGGCCGCCCAGCAATGGCACCACCGCGCTGCCGTCCTCGGCCACCGCCAGTACCGGCGGCTCGGCGCCCTTCTCCAGCAGCAGCGGCGCCAGGGTGCGGATCACGATGCCGGCGGCGCACAGGGCGATGATCGGCGTGTCTTGTTGATAGAGCTGGCGCAGGGTCGCGCCGAACTCCTGGTAACTGCGGTCGGCGCCCGTGGTGCGCTCGGCCAGGCCGTAGACCAGTGCGTCGGGGTACAGGCGCTGGATCCGCCGCGCGGTATCGAGGCTGCCTTGGCCAAGGATGACGATGGCCGGAGTCGAACGGGCCATCAGCCTTGCCACCTTTGTCCGGGAACGATGATCAACGAGAAGTACGGCGACGACATCGGCTCCACCTCGTCCAGGGGCACGATCTTCTGGTTGGCCATGGTCGCGCGCTCGACATACAGCGCCCGCTGCGCCAGCCCCAGCTCATCCAGGACCTGGCGGACCTTGGGAAAATTGCGCCCCAGCTTCATCACCACGGCCGCGTCGGCATCGGCCAGGCGGCGCTTGAGCTCGTCATGGGGCAGCACCCCGGACAGCACCGACAGGCTCTGATTGCGATACACCAGCGGCGCACCCAGCACCGAGGCGCCGCCGAGCATCGAGCAGACCCCCGGCACCACTTCGGCCTGGTAGCGCTCGGCCAGGCGGTCGTGCAGGTACATATAGGAACCGTAGAAGAACGGGTCGCCCTCGCAGATCACCGCCACATCGCGGCCGGCCTCCAGGTGCTCGGCCACTTGCACGCTGGCTTCGTCGTAGAAATCGCTGATCACCTGCTCATAGGACAACGGCGCCGGCAGCGCTTCGGTGGTCACCGGGTAGACCAGCGGCAGCAGGGTCTGCGCCTCCTGCAGGTGCGCCTCGATGATGCCGAAGGCATTGCCCTTTTTACCCTTGGCGACGAAGTAGGCCACCACCGGCGACTCGCGCAGCAGGCGCAGGGCCTTGAGGGTAATCAGTTCCGGATCACCAGGGCCCACGCCGAGGCCGATCAAACGTCCAGGTTGCTGCATCATTCGATCTCCGTGGCCAGGGCGTTGACGGCGGCGGCGGCCATGGCACTGCCGCCCAGGCGGCCTTGCATGATCACGAACGGCACGCCACGGCTGTCGGCGGCCAGCATCGCCTTGGATTCGGCAGCGCCGACGAAGCCCACCGGGAAACCAAGGATCAGCGCCGGTTTCGGCGCGCCGGCGTCGAGCATTTCCAACAGGTAGAACAGCGCGGTGGGGGCATTGCCGATCACCACCACGCTGCCTTCCAGGTAAGGCCGCCACAGTTCCAGGGCCACCGCCGAACGGGTATTGCCCAGCTCGCGGGCCAGCTGCGGCACGCTGTCGTCACGCAGGGTACAGATCACCGGGTTGTTGGCCGGCAGCCGTGCCCGGGTGATGCCCTCGGACACCATTCGCGCATCGCAGAGGATCGGTGCCCCAGCGGCCAGGGCCTCGCGCCCGGCCTTGCCGGCGCCTTCAGAAAACTGCAGGCCATCGATGGCCTCGACCATGCCGCAGGCGTGGATCACCCGTACCGCGAGTTTTTCCAGGTCGGCGGGAATGCGTTCTAGCTTGGCTTCTTCGCGGATGATCGCGAAGGAGTTGCGATAGATCTCCTGACCGTCGCGGATGTAATCAATCATCAAGGTGACTCCGTTGGCGGACATCAAGCAGCGCTTGTACCGCTTCTATAGAAAGGTTGCGCGCCCGCAGCCTGCCGAACCCCGGCTGCGTGGCGTCGCGCACATACAAGTCGTAGCGTCCCGGGGCCACCGCCAACAGGGTGGTGGGCGCCACATGGGCGGCAGCGCAAGTGCGCAGGCAGCCAGAAAGGTGGACCGCCGCCTGTTGCCCCTGGGCCTGCAACAGGGCCGCCAGGCGCAGCGCATCGCCCTTGGTATCGGCCTGGGCCTTGGCGCAACCGCTGGAGCCGGTGCAGGCAATCAGGTGGGCCAGGGCCTGCTCGGGACGGCAAAGCAAACCCAGCTCGGCCAAGCCAGCGCTGACCGCCGGGGCATCCGCCACGGCAATGTCGGGCAACAGCAGGCTCTGCCAGGGCGTCAGGCGCAGGCTGGAATCGCCATAGCGCCGGGCCAACTGCGCGACGCCCTTGAGCATGGCCGGGTCGAGCCGCCCCAGGGGCGCGACCGCACCGACATAGACCCGCCCGGCCACGGCCTGTGGATAAGTTCCCAGGTGCAAGCCCTCGGCGGCTGCCGACCGGCGCCAGCCATCGACGCTCAGCAGCGGGCCGCCCAGGCGCTGTTGCACCTGGAGCAGAAATTCCGCCACCGACACCTGGGCCAGCAAGTGCCGCATACGGGTCTGCTCGGGGCTCGCCAGGTCGAGGAACGCCTCCAGCACCGCCACCAGCAGGTCATGGCCCTGCTCCAGCGGCACCGCCGCCAGCGGCGCATCCACCGGGCAACCGGCCAGGCCGAAGGCCAGCAACCGTTGGCCCTCGCGCTCACAGGCTGCCAGCCACAAATCGTGGTGATGCTGGAGCATGGCCAGGGCCTCGCCCCCGTCCAGTTGCACGGCGAACTTGGGCGACAACTCGTGGAACCGTGGATGACCTTGCAGGGTGTGCAGGATCTGCGCCGCCAGGGGCCGGGTATCGACCAGGCACTGGCGGTCGATACCGGCGCTGGGGCTGAGCATCAGGTTGCGTACATCGTCACCGGCCGCCGTGGTCGGCCCCAGGCCTGCCTCCAGCAGCTTGGCGATCAACGCCTGGTGCTCGCCGCCGATGCCACGGATCTGCAGGTTGGCGCGGTTGGTGGCCTCGATCACCCCGCCGGCGAACACCTGCGCCGCCTCGGCCACGGCCACGGCCTGGGCCGCGCTGATGACCCCGCCGGCCAGTTTGATCCGGCAGATACCGCCGTCCAGGGCCGGGACGATACGCAACAACCCCGGACAGGCCGAGGGGCGGATGGCAGTGGACAGCGGACGTGGGTTCAAAGGGGTGACCGGCAGTGTGGGAAAAACGCTTCGCGGGCGAAGGCGCGGTATTATGCCTGCTTTGTCCGAAGGCATGAAAAGCCTGCCTGTCGGAACCCTGGCTTTTGTGTTCGAGGAATATCCATGTCGCCCTGGCTGACAGTAGTGGGAATCGGTGAAGACGGCTTCAAGGGCCTGGGCCGCAATGCCCGCCATGCCCTGTTGGGCGCTTCACGGATCGTCGGCGGGCAACGTCAGCTGGAGCTGCTGCCGGCTTGCATCCGTGGCGAACGCCAGCCGTGGCCCAGCCCGTTTTCCCTGGAGCCGGTGCTCGCCCAGCGTGGCACTGCGGTATGCGTGCTGGCCAGCGGCGACCCGATGTTCTTCGGCGTCGGCGCCAGCCTGGCACGGCAACTGCCCGCCGAGGAACTGCTGATCTTGCCCGCCCCCTCCTCCTGCGCCCTGGCCGCCGCGCGCCTGGGCTGGCCCCTGCAGGAAGTGGTCAGCCTGTCGCTGGTGGCGCGGCCATTGGCCGCACTCAACGCGCAGTTGGCCAACGGCCTGCGCCTGCTGGTGCTGAGCAATGACCGCCACAGCCCGGCGGCGGTGGCCGGCCTGCTGCGCGAGCGCGGCTTCGGCCCGAGCCGGATCAGCGTCCTGGAACACCTGGGCGGCCCGCTGGAGCGGCGTATCGACGGCACCGCCGACGACTGGCAAGACCCGGCCATCGCCGACCTCAACCTGCTGGCCATCGACTGCCGCGCCAGCCTCGACGCGCCACGCCTGTCGCGCCTGGCCGGCCTGCCGGACTCGGCCTTTGCCCATGACGGCCAGTTGACCAAGCGCGACGTACGCGCCATGACCCTGGCCCGCCTGGCCCCGATGCCCGGCGAGTTGCTGTGGGATGTCGGTGCCGGCAGCGGCTCGATCGGCATCGAGTGGATGCGCGCCCACCCCAGTTGCCGCGCCCTGGCCATCGAGGCCGACGCGGGCCGCCAGCAGCTGATCGAACACAACCGCGACACCTTGGGCGTTCCCGGGTTGCACCTGATCCGTGGCAGCGCGCCCCAGGCCCTGGCTGGCCTTGAGCGTCCGGACGCGATCTTCATCGGCGGCGGCGTGACCCGCGACGGGGTGCTCGCCACCTGCTGGGAACGACTCAAGCCCGGCGGCCGCCTGGTGGCCAATGCGGTGACCCTGCAAAGCGAGATGACCCTGATGGACTGGCGCCAGCGCCACGGCGGTGAGCTGACTCGCATCCATGTGGCCCAGGCCCAGCCGCTGGGGGAGTTCGACACCTGGCGCCAGGCTTTGCCCATCACCCTGCTGGAACTGCACAAACCCCAGGACCCAATCTGCACGCTATCCGGGGACCTGCCCCATGCGTGAGGAAACCGCCGAACAGCCCGCTCCGCTGCGCAGCGGCCTGACCACCGGCAGTTGCGCCACCGCCACCAGCCTCGCGGCCGCCCGCCTGCTGCTGGGCAACGTCGAGGCCGATGCGGTGGATATCGTCCTGCCCAAGGGCAAAGAGGTGCGGATGCGCCTGGAGTTCTGCCGGCGCACCAGCGACGGGGCCGAGGCCGGGACCATCAAGGATGCCGGCGACGACCCGGACGTGACCCATGGCGCCCTGCTCTACTCCCAGGTACGCCTGACCCATGAGCCGGGCATTCGCTTCGTGGCTGGTGCCGGGGTCGGTACCGTGACCCGCCCCGGGCTGGTCCTGGGGGTGGGCGAGCCGGCGATCAACCCGGTGCCGCGGCGGATGATCGGCGAGCACCTGCAACGCCTGGCCGAAGAGCAGGCCTACAACGGCGGCTTCGAAGTCACGGTGAACGTCGAGGGCGGCGAGGCACTGGCGCAGAAGACCATGAACCCGCGCCTGGGGATTCTCGGCGGGCTGTCGATCCTGGGTACCAGTGGCATCGTCCGGCCGTTTTCCTGCGCCGCCTACATCGCCTCGATCCACCAGGGCATCGATGTCGCCAGGAGCAACGGCTACCAGCACGTCGCCGCCTGCACCGGCAACGCCAGCGAAGACACCATGCGCCGGGTCTACGACCTGCCGGAAATCGCCCTGATCGAAATGGGCGACTTCGTCGGCGCGGTCCTCAAGCACCTGCGCAAGGCCCCTGTGGATAAACTCAGCCTGTGCGGCGGTTTCGGCAAGATCAGCAAGCTGGCCGCCGGGCACATGGACCTGCACAGCCGCCACTCCAGCATCGACCTGCCGCAGCTGGCGCAATGGGCCGCCGAAATCGGTGCCGACCAACCGTTGCAAGAGGCCATCCGCCAGGCCAATACCAGCCAGCAGGCACTGGCCATGGCCAGCGCCGCCGGAGTCGCCCTGGGCGATGCGGTGTGCCGCCATGCCCTGGACTTCGCCCGCAGCGTGGTACCGGCCCAGGTCCAGGTGGAAGTCTTCGCCATCGACCGCCAGGGCGGCATCGTCGGCCATGCCGGAGCCCAGCCATGAGCCGTATCCTGCTGCTGGGTGGGGTCACCGAGGCCCTGGCCATCGCCCGCACCCTGGGGCCTGAACATGTCTACAGCCTGGCCGGCATCGGCCGGGTGCCCACGGACCTGGCCTGCCAGGTGCGGGTCGGTGGGTATGGCGGAGCCGAGGGCCTGGTGCAGTTCATTCGCGCCGAGAACATCACTCTGCTTCTGGATGCCACCCATCCTTATGCCGCGCAGATCAGCGCCAATGCCCAGGCCGCCGCCCGGCTCGCCGGCATTCCCTGCTGGGCCCTGCGTCGCCCGGCCTGGCAAGCGCAGCCCGGGGACGACTGGCGCGAGGTGGCCGACTGGCCACAACTGATCCAAGCCCTCGAACCCTTCCAGCGACCGTTGTTCACCCTGGGGCGCGAACCCTTGCAGCATCTGGAGGAGATTCCCGCCAGCCAGTTCTGGACCCTGCGCGCCCTGGAAGCCTGCCCGGGCAATGAGCGCTGCGAAGTGATCGGCGCCCGCGGCCCGTTCCAGATCGACGACGAGCGCGAACTGTTCGCGCGCCGGCGCATCGATGTGCTGATCAGCAAGAACAGCGGCAGCAGCGCCACCGAACCCAAGCTGGAAGTGGCCCGCGAACGGGGAGTACCGGTGTTGATACTCAAGCGCCCCGACCTGCCCGAAGTCGATCGCCATTTTACCGAAGTGCCCCAGCTCCTGGCCGCCCTCGAGCGGCTGTCCAGCGCCTGACAGCAAAAAGCGCCGCGCCTCACCTCAACCTGGGAACTCCCTGGCTGTGCCCGCCAGTCTCCTGCCTTAACTTCCTTTGGAGCTCTGCAACGACCGGCTGCACGCCCGGTCGTCGCAGCGTTGCCTTTCATCTGGCAAATGAGTTGCCAGGGCGTATCCCAAGGAATACAGTCGCCATGTTCGTCTTCGAGCAAACCCAGGAGTTCAGCCACTGGCTCACTCGCCTCAAGGACCCTCAGGGGAAGACCCGTGTACTGGCCCGGATCAGGGCAGCGCAACTAGGGCGGTTTGGCGACTGTGTATCAATAGGAGGTGGAGTCCATGAGATGCGTATCCACCGTGGGCCTGGCTACCGGGTGTACTTTTCACGGCGAGGCGAACGGATCTACCTGTTGTTGATCGGTGGCGACAAGAGCACCCAGAGTCGCGACATCCAACGAGCCCGGCAACTGGCTCACGACCTCAAGAACGAGGACTGAAACATGCGCACCCCAGTGACCCGCTTCGATGCGGCCGACTACCTCGAGACCCCGCAAGACATGGTGGCCTACCTCGATGCCTGCTTCGAGGAAGATGCCGGCGATGGAGTGCTGATCCGCGCCGCCCTCAACGACATCGCCCGCGCCCGGGGCATGACCCAGATAGCCCGGGACACCGGCCTGGGCCGCGAAAGCCTGTACAAAGCGCTGGGCAGCCAGGGCAATCCCGAGTTCGCGACTATCATCAAGGTGATGAAGGCGCTGAGACTCAAGCTCCAGGTCAGCCCGGCCTGAGCCAGCACTGCGACACCACACCGCACACGGTGTTTTTTTACTTATCCACAGCGATCAGGCTAAATACCCGCCTGATCGCTCAACCGACGGATCGTCACCATGTCCCGACAACGGCTCGCATTTGCCTGGATCGCCTGCTTCGCAGTGCTGTTCAACATGCTTGCCATGCCGCTTTCCGGGGCCATGCAGAGCAGCGACCAAGGGCTGGATGAACAACTGCTATGGGGCAGTTTCTGTTCCTCCAGCGGCACCAAGATGATCGCCATCTCCCTGGGCCAGCTCGAGCAAAAAGCCCCGCAAAACGACGATCACTCGAACATGCAGCATTGCTGGTGTTGCTCCGGCTCGGCGCCCCTGGTGGCCCTGCCTGGCCATGCGCCGCAGCTGTACTTCACCCGTTTCATCGCCCAACCGGGCGCCCCGCAACCGCCGCTCGAACAACTCACCCCGCGCCAGCAATGGCCCAGCCTGAATCCCGGTGCACCGCCTCTGGCATGATTCCCTTTCGCAAGTGACCTGCGTTTTTGAATCGTTCTGGAGAACCACCATGCTCAAGTCTTCCCTGGTCAAGCACACTCTGCTGCTGGCCGCCCTGCTGTTGCCTGCCAGCTTTGCCAGCGCCCATGAATACAAGGCCGGCCAATTGCAGATCGACCATCCCTGGTCGCAGGAACTGCCGCCGAACGCGCCGACCGTCGCCGCCTACTTCGTGCTGCACAACCCGGGCAAGAACGCCGACACCCTGCTCAGCGTCGAGACACCGATCGCCGGTCGCGCCGAACTGCATGAGCATGTGATGCAGGGCGACATGATGAAGATGCAGCAGGTGGCCAAGGTGGCCGTGCCCGCCGGTGGCGAAGTGCGATTCGCGCCCATGAGCTATCACGTGATGCTCATGGAGCTCAAGGACCGCAGCCTGCTCAGCGATGGCAAGCGCTTCCCGCTGACCCTGCACTTCGAGAAGGCCGGCGACGTCACCGTCGAGGTCGCCGTGCAGAAACAGGCACCCGGCGCGGCGCAAGAGCATCAGCACGCTCACTAAGCACTGACCGCCGGTCCCATCCGTGAACGCCCCGCTCGCGCCTGGCCGCAGGCGGTCCGCAGCGCGCCGTACCTCCATAGGGGTGCGGCGCGGCAGCTGGATCAGCCTGTTCGCCATGCTGATGATCTTCATCGGTCCGCTGATTTCCCAGTCGATGCCGATGGATCACGCGATGCCGATGAACATGTCCGTATCCATGGACATGGGCAGCGGCGTGTCCGGCTGCCACGGCGATAACCCACACGCTTCGCACCCCGCCAAAGCCCAGGGCGAGCAGCATGTGCTCTGGGAGAAATGCGGTTATTGCAGCCTGCTGTTCAACTGTCCGGCACTGCCATCGGGGCTGTCATTCGCCCAGCTCGATGCACCGCTGGCCCAGCATTTCCTGATCCCCGCCACGCGCCTGGGCCACGCCCGGCAGACCGTGTTCCCCGGCGCGCTGACCCGCGCTCCGCCGATCGACGCCTGAGTCACCTGCTCACTCCACACGGCCGGCTGTCAGCACGACAGGCGTGCGCTCGCGGCCGTGTCATTCAAGACCGATCGATGGAACCATTATGTTTTCTGCTGACTCTCGCCTGGGCGTTGCCCAGCCATCCAAGCCTTTTGCCCTGAACCCGTCGCGCCAGCACTTCAACCGTGCCCTGGCGGTACTGTGTGGTGCCCTGCTGACGCCCCTGGCCGTGGCCGACGAGGCTTCGGCCGAGCACGCCCACCACAGCACCGAGCTGAGCCCGACGGTGATCACCGCCATCGCCCCCAGCTCGCCCCTGACCGTGGTGACCAACCCCAAGGACCCACGCCAACCGGTGCCGGCCAGCGATGGCGGCGACTACCTCAAGACCATTCCCGGCTTTGCCCTGGTGCGCAACGGCGGCACCAACGGTGACCCGGTACTGCGCGGCATGTTCGGCTCGCGCCTGAACATCCTCACCAACGGCAGCATGATGCTCGGCGCCTGCCCTGGCCGCATGGACGCCCCGACCTCCTACATCTCCCCGGAAACCTACGACCGGTTGACCGTGATCAAGGGGCCGCAAACCGTACTCTGGGGCCCCGGTGCCTCCGCCGGCACCGTGCTCTTCGACCGTGAACCCGAGCACTTCGGCGAACTCGGCACCCGGGTCAACGCCAGCCTGCTGGCCGGCTCCAACGGCCGCTTCGACAAGACCCTGGACGCGGCCGCTGGCGGCCCCCTGGGTTATGTGCGGGTGATCGGCAACACCGCCCACTCCGACGACTACAAGGACGGCAACAACGACACCGTGGCCTCGCGCTACGACAAGTGGAACGGCGACATAGCCCTGGGCTGGACCCCGGACGCCGACACCCTGCTGGAGCTGACTGCTGGCAAGGGCGACGGCGAGGCCCGCTACGCCGGTCGTGGCATGGACGGCTCGCAGTTCAAGCGCGAGAGCCTGGGCCTGCGGTTCGAGAAATCCAACATCGGCGAGGTCCTGGACAAGGTCGAGGCCCAGGTCTACTACAACTACGCCGACCACGTGATGGACAACTACAGCCTGCGCACCCCTTCGGGCAGCGGCATGATGGGCATGCCCATGGTCAGCAACGTCGACCGCCGCACCCTGGGGGCACGGATCAAGGCTACCTGGCGCTGGGCCGATGTGCAGTTGATCGGCGGCATCGATGCCCAGACCAACGAACATCGCCAGCGCGGCGGCATGGGCGTGGATGCGCACAAGGGCCAGCCCTGGACCAAGGACGCCGACTTCCACAACTACGGCGCCTTCGGCGAGCTGACCTGGTACGCCGCCGAGCGCGACCGGTTGATCACCGGCGCCCGCCTCGATCGAGCCTCGGCCAAGGACTACCGGCAGAGCATCAAGTCGGGAATGATGAGCCGCCCCAACCCCACCGCCGGCGACACCCGTGCCGACACCCTGCCCAGCGGCTTCGTGCGTTACGAGCATGACCTGGCCGACAGCCCGACCACCTTGTATGCCGGTCTCGGCCACGCCCAGCGCTTCCCCGACTACTGGGAGCTGTTCTCGCCGAAGATGGGCCCTGCCGGCTCGTTGAACGCCTTCGATTCGATCAAGCCGGAAAAGACCACCCAGCTCGACTTCGGCCTGCAATACCAGGGCGCCGACCTGGAGGCCTGGGCCTCGGGCTACATCGGCCAGGTACGGGACTACATCCTCTTCGACTACAACTCGAAAATGATGGGCATGAGCACGTCCCGGGCCGAGAACATCGACGCCCGGATCATGGGCGGCGAACTGGGCGCGGCCTACAAGCTGACCTCCAACTGGAAGGCCGATGCCACCCTGGCCTATGCCTGGGGCAAGAACAGCAGCGATGGCAAGGCCCTGCCACAGATGCCACCGCTGGATGCGCGCTTGGGCCTGACCTACAGCGAGGACGACTGGAGCGCCGGCGCCTTGTGGCGGGTGGTGGCGGCGCAGAACCGCGTCGACATGAACAAGGGCAACGTGGTCGGCAAGGACTTCGGCAAGAGCGGCGGCTTCGGCGTGTTCTCCCTCAACGGCGCCTACCGCATCAACAAGAACCTCAAGCTCAGCACCGGGGTCGACAACCTGTTCGGCAAGGCCTACGCCGAGCACCTGAACCTGGCGGGTAACGCCGGCTTCGGCTACCCGGCCACTGATCCACAAGCCATCAAGGAACCCGGCCGCACCTTCTGGACCAAGGTCGACCTGAGCTTCTGACGAACCGTTGCGGCCGCTGCACGACCGTACGCAGCCTGCGGCAGCGGCTACACCAGGCACCTGTAGCCGCTGTCGAGCTGGCGAGGCTGCGACAAGGCCCCCAGGGCCCTCAGCAGTGGTTTCAGGTGCCACCCATAACGACAGATCCACAGCCTTGCGGAGCGCTTCCCGATGAACCGACCCAAAGTGTCTTTCTACAACCTGGCCTGGCGCTGGCATTTCTACGCCGGGCTGTTCGTCGCCCCTTTCATGGTGATGCTGGCCCTGACCGGCATCGTCTACCTGTTCAAACCGCAACTCGACCCACTGATGTACCCCAGCTTGCTCAAGGTCCCCGCCGGGCAGCACAGCCTGGCGGCCGACGAGCTGCTGCAACGGGTCCAGGCGGCCTATCCCCAAGGCCATATCAAGCAGTACCTGCCACCTGTGGATGCCGGGCGCAGCGCCCAGTTCGTGGTGCAGCACAAAGGCCAGGAACTCAACGTCTTCATCGATCCCTACCATGGCGACGTGCTCGGCGAGCAGGATGCCAAGCGCAACCTGCAGGCGGTGGCCCGGGCCATTCACGGCGAGCTGATGATCGGCACTGTCGGCGACCGGCTGGTGGAGCTGGCGGCCAGCTGGGGCATCGTCCTGGTGGTCTCGGGCTTGTACCTGTGGTGGCCACGGGGCAAGTCTTCGGCAGGCGTGCTATGGCCACGCCTGAATGCCCGGGGCCGGCTGTTCTGGCGCGACCTGCATGGCGTGCTGGGGTTCTGGGGCGCGGCCTTCCTGCTGTTGATGCTGCTCAGCGGCATGAGCTGGACCGGCTTCTGGGGCAGGCAGTACGCCGATCTGTGGAACCGCTTCCCGGTGGCCATGTGGAACGACGTACCGACCTCCGACCAGCAGGCCGGCGAGCTCAACAGCGCCACCCGCCAGACCGTGCCCTGGGCCCTGGAGAACACGCCGATGCCGATGTCCGGCGACCATGCCGAGCACAGGGGCCACGCCATGGCCACAGCGGCCCCGGCAGCCCCGGCCATCAGCTTGCAACAGGTCCAGGACATCGCTCGCCAACGCCAGGTCGAGCCCGGCTACAGCATCACCCTGCCCAGCAGCGCCACCGGGGTGTTCACCATCGCCCTGTTCGCTGACGACCCGCGCAACGACGCCACCCTGCATGTCGACCAGTACACCGGCAAGGTCCTGGCTGATGTGCGCTGGCAGCACTACAGCAATGTGGCCCGGGCCACCGAGCTGGGCGTGATGTTGCATGAGGGCAAGATGTTCGGCCGCTTCAACCAGCTGGTAGTGCTGGTGGTGTGCCTGATGATCCTTCTGGGTGCGGTGAGCGGCATCGTCATGTGGTGGCAGCGTCGCCCCGCCGGCCGTCTCGGGGTGCCGCCGCTGCGCCACGATCTGCCACGCTGGAAAACCGCGATGCTGGTCATCGCCCTGTTGGCCGTGACCTTTCCCCTGGTAGGCGCCTCGCTGGTGGTGGTGTGGCTGCTGGATCGCCTGGTGATCTCGCGATGGAACCGCGATCCTGAATCTGCCTCAGCTTCAACATGAGTCAGCCGAGATGCTCATTGCAGAGGGCTCTGTACAATCCCCGCGCTTTAGCCGCGCACAGATATAGTGTTACCTTATAACACTTGATGTAAGCTTCCTTGCCCGCAGCCCCCACTGCGGGCAACCCTCTCGAAGAAGCGATTCACCGCCCCGATGAACAAGTACCTGCTGTCCAGTCTCTGCCTGCTCGCCCTGCCGTCCCTGTCCCAGGCCGACGATGCCGCCCTGACCCTGCCCACCGGCACCATCTCTGCCGCAGCCAACGAAAGCGACGACAGCGTCAGCCTGAAGACCCCGACCACCGCCGGTTCACGCCTGGGCCTGAGCGCCCTGGAAACCCCGGCCAGCACCGACAGCCTGAGTGGCGAGCGCATCCGGGCCCGGGGCGATCGCAGCATCCAGGACGCGGTATCGCGCAGCGCCGGCATCAGCCGCACCGGCACCCCGGGCGATGGCGGCACCTCGTTGTCGGCCCGGGGCTTCACCGGGCAGAGTTCGGTGATGCAACTCTACGATGGCAACCGCATGTACACCGGCATGGGCACCGTGACCTTTCCGGTGAACAGCTGGGCCGTGGAACGGGTCGACGTACTGCGCGGCCCGGCCTCGGTGCTGTACGGCGAAGGCGCCACTGGCGCGGTGATCAACACCATCCCCAAGAAGCCCTTCAGTGGCGAGATCGAGAACCACCTGCGCCTGGGCTACGGTTCCTTCGATCGCCAGCAACAGGCCCTGGACAGTGGCGGTTCGCTGAGCGACAGCCTGAGCTACCGGCTCAACCTCAATCGCGAGCGCAGCAACGGCTGGGTCGACCGTGGCGATTCCTCGGGGGATTTCGTCAGCGCGGCCCTGCGCTGGCAGGCCCGCGATGACCTGGCCTTCACCCTGGCCCACGACTACGGCGACCAGAATCCGATGAACTACTTCGGCACGCCGCTGATCGACGGGCGCTTGCACAAGCGCCTGCGGGACAAGAACTACAACGTCAGCAACGACAAGCAGCACTACAACGACCAGTGGACCCGCCTGACCAGCGAGTGGCAGATTTCCGATAACCTCAGCGCCAGCAACGAGCTGTACTACCTCAAGGCCCAGCGCCGCTGGCAGAACGCCGAGTACTACAACTGGAACACGACGGACCGGCAACTGAGCCGCAGCGGCTACTTCGGTATCGGCCACCAGCAGGAACAAGTGGGCGACCGCCAGACCTTCACCCTCAAGCACTCGCTGTTCGGCCTAGACAGCCAGACCCTGGTCGGGATGGACTACAACCGCATCCGCTTCCATATGAAGAGCAACTCGCCCTTCAATGACGTCACCCCCCATGGTGACCCCATCGACCTGTACCACCCGGCCAAGGGCGAGTTCACTAGCAACAGCCCCTACCGCGATCAGTTCAAGACCACCACCAGGCAGATGTCGGTCTTCGCCGAAAACCGCCTGCAACTCAGCGAGCGCTGGTCCCTGGTGACCGGTGTGCGCCGTGACTATGCGCATATCGATCGCGATGACTTGAAGGACGGCAGCCAGAGCGACAAGACCCTGACCGGCAACAACTGGAAGGCCGGCCTGGTGTTCGCCGTCACCCCGGACACCTCCCTCTATGGCCAGTACTCCACCAGCACCGACGGTGTCGGCGGGCTGATTTCCCTGAGTCCGGATCAGCAGCAATTCGACCTTTCCACTGCCAAGCAGACCGAGGTCGGTCTCAAGCAGGCGTTCTGGGACCAGCGCGGCGAATGGACCCTGGCGGCCTACCACATCGTCAAGAAGAAGCTGCTGATAGATGTGCCTCAAGTTGCCGGAGTTGCGCCTCGCAAGGATCAAGTAGGCCAGCAATCCTCCAATGGCCTGGAAGCCAGCCTGGACCTGCAACTGCCCCATGCCTGGCAACTGCAGGCCAACGCCGCCATCGTTCGTGCCCAGTACGATGACTTCACCCAGATTGTGGATAAACAGCCAGTCTCTCGCGATGGCAAGCGCCCGGTGGACGTGCCACGGCGCACCGCCAACCTGTGGCTGAGCAAGGCCATCAACGACGACCTGCGGGCCGGCGCCGGGGTGCGCTACGTCGATGCGCGCTACGCCGACATGGCCAACCGTAACCAGCTGCCCAGCTACACCGTGGTGGACGCCAACATCTCGTGGCAAGCCTTGCGCAATACCACCCTGGGCCTGCAATTGAATAATCTGTTCGACCGCCAGTACGCCCAAAGCCAATACAATGACGGCCAGCAATGGATTCTCGGCGAGCCGCGCTCGTTCTTCGTCACCGCCGACTATCGCTTCTGACCCCTTGCGGGACCACCGGCAACCACACGGACAAGGCATGACCTCGCTGAACCTCCTCGACCTGGCCTGGAGCCCCCTGGGCCAGGGCCACTGCCACCACCAGTTCCAACTGCGTGAGGCCAACCTGCACGTGCAGGCCGGGGAGTTCGTCGGCCTGATCGGGCCCAATGGCAGCGGCAAGACCAGCCTGCTGCGCTGCGCCTATCGCTTCAGCAAGCCGCAGCAGGGCGAGGTGCAACTGGCCCACCAGAATGTCTGGAAGCAGTCGCCACGCTGGTGCGCACAACGCATCGCCGTGGTGCTCCAGGAGTTTCCCGATGCCTTCGGCCTCACCGTGCAGGAAGTGGTCGCCATGGGCCGCACCCCGCACAAGGGCCTGTTCGACGGCGACACCCGGCACGACCGCGCCATCGCCCGCGAGGCCCTGGAATCCGTGGGCCTGCTGGGCTTCGAGGAGCATGCCTTCGCGACCCTGTCGGGCGGGGAAAAGCAACGGGTGATCCTGGCCCGGGCCCTGGCCCAGCAACCGCAGTTGCTGATCCTCGACGAGCCGACCAACCACCTTGACCCGCGCTACCAGCTGGAACTGCTGCAACGGGTCAAGCGCCTGGGCATCGGCACCCTGGCCAGCATCCACGACCTGAACCTGGCCGCGGCCTTTTGCGACCGACTGTACGTCCTCGACCACGGACGCATCGTCGCCAGCGGCACTCCCGGCGAAGTGCTCACCGTCGAGTTGCTGCGCAACGTCTTCGGCGTCGAGGCGCTGATCGATGCCCACCCCCTGTCCGGCTACCCACGAATCACCTGGATCACCCAACCATGACCTTGCGCTCCCTGCTTCGCTCCAGCCTGCTCCTGGCCCTGTCACTGGGGGCCGCACAGGCCTTCGCCGAGGCCACCCGCTACCCATTGACCATCACCAGCTGCAACCGCGAAGTGACCTTCAAGCAAGCGCCCAAACACGCCCTGAGCCACGACATCAACATGACCCAGATGATGCTCGCCCTGGGCCTCAAGTCGCGCATGGTGGGCTACAGCGGCGTCAGTGGCTGGAAGGCCGTGACCCCACAGATGAGCGTCCTGCTGGACGGCCTGCCGGAACTGGCGGCCAAGTACCCGTCGGTGGAAACCCTGCTCAATGCCAACGTCGACTTCCTGTTCGCCGGCTGGGACTACGGCATGCGCGTGGGCGGCGACCTGACCCCGCAGACCCTGGCGCCCCTGGGCATCAATGTCTATGAGTTGACCGAGTCCTGCGCGTTCGTGATGAAGCGTCCGGCCGCCAGCCTCGACGACACCTACAACGACCTGCGCAACCTCGGCCGGATCTTCGACGTGCAGGATCGCGCCAATGCCCTGATCGCCCAGATGCAGGAGCAGGTGGCCCAGGTGCAACAGGACCTGCCCACGGACAAACCCCGGGTGTTCCTCTACGACAGCGGTGAAGACCGGGCCATGACCTCCGGCCGCCTGGGCATGCCCCAGGCGCTGATCGACGCCGCCGGCGGGCGCAACATCCTCGACGATGTCGAGGCCAGCTGGACCCGGGTCAACTGGGAGACCGTGGTGGAACGCAACCCGCAAGTGATCGTCATCGTCGACTACAGCGAAGTCACCGCCGAGCAAAAGCAGCGGTTCCTGCTGGACAACCCGGCGCTGCAAGGCGTCGACGCCATCAAGAACCAGCGCTTCATCGTCATCCCCTATGTGCAGGCCACCCCGGGCATCGACAACGTGCTGGCGGTGGAAACCCTGGCCAAGGGTTTCCACGGCGAATGACTACACGTCGCTACAGCTGGCTGCTTTTGACCCTCGCCGGCCTGCTCCTGGTCTCTTGCGTGCTGTCCCTGGGATTCGGCCCGGCGCGGGTGCCGGTGGACGTGGTGGGCCGGATCCTGCTGCACAAGACCCTGGGCCTGGGCGAGGTGGACTGGATCCCCGGCCAGGAACATATCGTCTGGCTGATCCGCGTGCCGCGCATGCTCCTGGGCGCGCTGGTAGGCGCCGGGCTGGCGCTGATCGGCGCGGTGCTGCAAGCGGTGACCCGCAACCCGCTGGCCGACCCGCACCTGCTGGGCGTCACCTCCGGCGCCACCCTGGGGGCGGTGATCGTGGTCCTGCACGTGGGGCAGGTCATCGGCCTGCTGACCCTGCCCCTGGCCGCCTTCATCGGCGCCGTGGCGAGCATGATCCTGGTGCTGGGCATCGCCGCCCGCAGCGGTCGCCTGGACAGCGACCGCCTGCTGCTGTGCGGGGTGGCGGTGTCGTTCGTGATGATGGCGGTGGCCAACCTGCTGCTGTTCATGGGCGACCACCGGGCCAGTTCGGCGGTGATGTTCTGGATGCTCGGCGGCCTGGGCCTGGCGCGCTGGGAGCTGCTGGCGATTCCCGCGATCAGCGTGCTCCTCGGGTTGCTGTTGCTGCTGGGCATGGCCCGGCCATTGAACGCCCTGATGGCCGGCGAGCAGACCGCCGTAACCCTGGGCCTGAACGCACGCAACGTGCGCCTGAAGGTATTCCTGATCGCCTCGCTGATGACCGGGGTGCTGGTGTCCATCAGCGGTTCCATCGGCTTCGTCGGGCTGATGGTGCCGCACATCGCCCGGCGCCTGGTGGGTGCCGAACACCGTCGGCTGCTGCCGGCCTGCGTGCTGCTGGGCAGCCTGTTCCTGGTGTGGGTGGACGTTGCCGCGCGAACCCTGATCGCCCCCGAGGACCTGCCCATCGGCGTGGCCACCGCGGCCATCGGCGGCTTGTTCTTCATCGGCCTGATGCGCCGACGCTGAATCATGCACCCCAAGGGATCGCGGTCATCTAGAATGCCTGCTCTTCAATTCTCAGGATGAGTTCCATGTTGAAAACCCTGTGCCTGTCCCTGCTGGTGCTTGGATCCAGCTGCGCACTCGCGGACACCAAGGTCGACGTTTCGAAGATTTACGGCAAGATCCAGTTCGTCACTTCTTATCCCGACTACAAGGTAAAGATCGATGACTCCTGGCCGGACCTGAAAGTGCAGAAGGTCAGTCAGTGGCCAGACTCAACGGGGAAATGGCAGATCGTTGATCAATACCCCGACTACAAGATTCAAATGGTCGACTCCTACCCTGACTTCACGATTCGCTACGTGGACTCCTGGCCTGGAGTGAACTGAGCCTTGCATATCGGTGCTGCCATCCCACGGCAGCACCACAATGACGCACGCCCCCGCACCACCCTCCGCCCCGCGTCCCCTTCTAGTGCGCAGCACTCGCGCGAAACCGCTTTAAAACAGCACTTGGCCGCCCGAACCCTACTGGGCACAACCCTTGCAAAACACCCTTCACTCGTTCGCATCTACCTCTTAAAAATCCAAGAGTTCACGGAGATCGCACAATGAAGCGTCGTAGCTTGCTCAAGGCTTTCACCCTCTCGACCGCTCTTGCCACCCTGGGCCTGACCTGGACCGCCCAGGCCGCCGAGACCATCAAGGTGGGCATCCTGCATTCGCTGTCGGGCACCATGGCGATCTCCGAGACCTCGCTCAAGGACATGGCCCTGATGACCATCGACGAGATCAACGCCAAGGGCGGAGTCAACGGCAAGCAACTGGAAGCGGTGGTGGTGGACCCCGCCTCCAACTGGCCGCTGTTCGCCGAGAAGGGCCGGCAGTTGCTGAGCCAGGACAAGGTGGCGGTGGTGTTCGGCTGCTGGACCTCGGTCTCGCGCAAATCGGTGCTGCCGGTGTTCGAGGAGCTCAATGGCCTCTTGTTCTACCCGGTGCAATACGAGGGCGAGGAAATGTCGCCCAATGTCTTCTACACCGGTGCCGCCCCCAACCAGCAGGCGATCCCGGCGGTGGAATACCTGATGAGCGAAGACGGCGGCAGCGCCAAGCGCTTCTTCCTGCTGGGCACCGACTACGTCTACCCACGCACCACCAACAAGATCCTGCGTTCGTTCCTGCACGCCAAGGGCGTGGCCGACAAGGACATCGAAGAGGTCTACACCCCGTTCGGCCACAGCGACTACCAGACCATCGTCGCCAACATCAAGAAGTTCGCCGCCGGCGGCAAGACTGCGGTGATCTCTACGGTCAACGGCGACTCCAACGTGCCCTTCTACAAGGAGTTGGCCAACCAGGGCCTGAAGGCCACCGAGGTGCCGGTGGTGGCCTTCTCGGTGGGCGAGGAAGAACTGCGCGGCATCGACACCAAGCCACTGGTGGGCAACCTCGCCGCCTGGAACTACTTCGAGTCGGTGGATAACCCGGTGAACCAGAAATTCGTCGCCGCCTGGAAGGCCTACGCCAAGGCCAAGAACCTGCCGGGAGCCGACAAGGCGGTGACCAACGACCCGATGGAAGCCACCTACGTGGGCATCCACATGTGGGCCCAGGCCGTGGAGAAGGCCAAGTCCACCGATGTCGACAAGGTCCGCGAGGCCCTGGCCGGTCAGACTTTCGCCGCGCCTTCGGGCTACACCCTGACCATGGACCCGAGCAACCACCACCTGCACAAGCCGGTGATGATCGGCGAGATCCAGCCCGACGGTCAGTTCAACGTGGTCTGGCAGACCGAAGGCCCGGTCCGCGCCCAACCCTGGAGCCCCTACATCCCGGGCAACGACAAGAAGCCGGACTACGCGGTGAAGAGCAACTGAGCAGCGTATCCATTCCCCTGTAGGAGCGAGCGGGCGGCGATCCGATCTGCCCGCGATGGCGGTGTTCCTGCTGCCCCGCTCCTACAAGGTTCTCTGTTGTATCCAAGGACGTGACCATGTCGCTTTATCGCCTGCTTATGGCCTGCCTCCTGCTGTTGCCGATCGCCGCCCATGCCGGTGACGCCGAAGACTTTGTCGCGGCCAATTTCAACCAGCAAGCGCAACTGCTGGAAGCCTGGGCCGCCCAGCCCGATCCGGCGCGCCTTGCCCTGCTCGGCAGCTTGCAACAAGGCCAACTGACACTGGACGGCCAGGCCAAGCCCCTGCGCTTGAACAACCGCCTGCGCGGTTTGATCGACACCGCCCTGGCCAGCCACCAGCTGCTGGCCGCTGACCCCGGCACCCGCCTGGCCGGCGCCCGGCAATTGCAGAAAAGCGCTAAACCGGCGCAGTTGAAGTTCCTCGACACACGGCTGGCCGCCGAGCGGGACCCCGACGTGCACGACGCCCTGAGCCTGGCCCTGGCCAACCTGCAATTGGTGGACAGCAACCCGGCCGTACGCCTGGCCGCAGTGCGCCTGCTGGGCGAGACCGGCGAGCCACTGGCCCGTACCCGTCTCGAAGGCCTGCTGGAAGCGGGGGCGGAGAGCGACGCCGGTGTGCGCACTGCCGCGCAAACCAGCCTGGCCCAGGTCAAGCGCAAGCTGCTGGTGGGCGAGGTGCTCGGCCAGGCCTTCAGCGGCCTGTCCCTGGGTTCGATCCTGCTGCTGGCGGCCCTGGGCCTGGCGATCACCTTCGGTCTCCTGGGGGTGATCAACATGGCCCACGGCGAGATGCTGATGCTCGGCGCCTACGCCACCTACGTGGTGCAATCGCTGTTGCAGCGCTACCTGCCCCAGGCCATGGAGTACTACCCATTGCTGGCCCTGCCGGTAGCGTTCCTGGTCACCGCCGGCATCGGCATGGCCCTGGAGCGCACGGTGATCCGCCATCTCTATGGCCGCCCGCTGGAGACCCTGCTGGCGACCTGGGGCATCAGCCTGATCTTGATCCAGTTGGTGCGCCTGCTGTTCGGCGCGCAGAACGTCGAAGTCGCAAACCCGGCCTGGCTCTCCGGCGGTATCCAGGTACTGCCCAACCTGGTGCTGCCCTACAACCGCCTGGCAATCATCGGTTTCGCCCTGGCCGTGGTGCTGCTGACCTGGCTGCTGCTGAACCGGACCCGGCTGGGGCTGAACGTGCGTGCGGTGACCCAGAACCGCAACATGGCGGCCTGCTGCGGGGTGCCCACCGGCCGGGTGGACATGCTCGCCTTCGGCCTGGGCTCGGGCATCGCCGGCCTGGGTGGCGTGGCCCTGAGCCAGATCGGCAACGTCGGCCCGGAGCTGGGCCAGGGCTACATCATCGACTCGTTCCTGGTGGTGGTGGCAGGCGGCGTCGGGCAACTGGCCGGCAGCATCCTGGCGGCCTTCGGCCTGGGAATCGCCAACAAGATCCTCGAACCGGCGATCGGCGCCGTGCTGGGCAAGATCCTGATCCTGGGGTTGATCATCCTGTTCATCCAGAAACGTCCACAGGGGCTCTTTGCGTTGAAAGGACGGGTGATCGACTAGACAGCAAATGCTCACGCCCATTGACGAACGCGCCGTCGCCTCGCTGGCGGCGGCCCCGAGAAGGAACACCACTATGCTTGCCAACAGCCCTAGCGAAACCGTCCGTACCACCGTCGCGAGCATGCCGCGATGAACCAGCCTCTGCTCATTACCGCCAGCCAGAAAGCCGGGCCCAGGGTCAGCATCGGTGTCGGTGCCCTGCTGCTCCTGGTGCTGCTGGCCCTGCCACTGCTGGCGCTGTTGCCGGCGGACAATCCACTGCATGTGTCGGCCTATACCCTGACCCTGGTGGGCAAGATCCTCTGCTACGCCGTGGTCGCCCTGGCCCTGGACCTGGTCTGGGGTTATGCCGGGCTACTGTCCCTGGGGCATGGCCTGTTCTTCGCCCTGGGTGGCTACGCCATGGGCATGTACCTGATGCGCCAGGCCGCGGGCGACGGCCTGCCAGCGTTCATGACCTTCTTGTCGTGGAGTGAGTTGCCCTGGTACTGGACCGGCACCGAGCACTTCCTCTGGGCCTTGTGCCTGGTGGTGCTGGCACCGGGGCTCTTGGCCCTGGTGTTCGGTTTCTTCGCCTTCCGCTCGCGAATCAAGGGCGTGTATTTCTCGATCATGACCCAGGCCCTGACCTTCGCCGCGATGCTGCTGTTCTTTCGCAACGAGACCGGTTTGGGCGGCAACAACGGCTTCACCAATTTCCGCAGCATCCTGGGCTTCGGCATCACCGAGCCCGGCACCCGGGCGGCGCTGTTCCTGGCCACGCTGGCGTTGCTGGTGGGCAGCCTGTACCTGGGCTGGCGCCTGTCGCGAAGCAAGTTCGGCCGGGTGCTGACGGCGCTGCGCGATGCCGAGAACCGCCTGATGTTCTGCGGTTACGATCCTCGCGGGTTCAAGCTTTTCGTCTGGGTCCTGAGTGCGGTGCTGTGCGGCCTGGCCGGGGCCCTGTACGTGCCCCAGGTGGGCATCATCAACCCCAGCGAGATGTCCCCGACCAACTCCATCGAGGCCGCCGTCTGGGTCGCCCTGGGCGGACGCGGCACGCTGATCGGCCCGCTGCTCGGCGCCGGCCTGGTCAATGGCATGAAGAGCTGGTTCACCGTGGCCTTCCCGGAATACTGGCTGTTCTTCCTGGGCGTGCTGTTCATCGTGGTGACCCTGTACCTGCCCAAAGGTGTGATCGGCCTGCTGAAGAAAAGCAGCGAATCATGAGAATCACAGCAACGGTGGACTGCATGCTCGAACCCATTCTCGACAGCAACAAGGATGCCGGCAGCAGCCGCGATGCCATCGGCCTCGGCCAGGCCACGGGCAAGGACCTGGATACCCGCCATGGCACCATCCTGACCCTGGAGGACATCAGCGTCAGCTTCGATGGCTTCAAGGCCCTCAACGACCTGAACCTATACATCGGCGTCGGCGAACTGCGCTGCATCATCGGCCCCAATGGCGCCGGCAAGACCACCCTGATGGACGTGATCACCGGCAAGACCCGCCCCACCCGGGGCAAGGCCTGGTTCGGCGAGACCCTGGACCTGACCCGCTTGAGCGAGGTGCAGATCGCCCAGGCCGGGATCGGCCGCAAATTCCAGAAGCCCACGGTGTTCGAGGCCCTGAGCGTGTTCGAAAACCTGGAACTGGCCTACCGCACCGACAAGTCGGTATGGGCCTGCCTCGGCGCGCGCCTGGGCAGCGAACAGCAAGATCGCATCGCCCAGGTGCTGGACACCATTCGCCTGGCCAGCTCGGCCCGACGCCCGGCCGGGTTGCTGTCCCACGGCCAGAAGCAGTTCCTGGAGATCGGCATGTTGCTGGTGCAGCAGCCGCAACTGCTGTTGCTCGACGAACCGGTGGCAGGCCTGACCGACGCCGAGACCGAGTTCACCGCCGAGCTGTTCAAGGGCCTGGCCGGCCAGCACTCGCTGATGGTGGTGGAGCACGACATGGGCTTCGTCGGCGCGATCGCCGACCACGTCACCGTGCTGCACCAAGGCAGCGTGCTGGCCGAAGGCTCCCTGGCGCAGGTGCAGGAAAACGAGCGGGTGATCGAGGTCTACCTCGGGAGATAGGCCCAGAGGCACGCTTCAAGCTTCAAGCTTCAAGCTTCAAGCAAGAAGCCAAAGCCAAAGCCAAAGCCAAAGCCAAAGCCAAAGCGCACACCGTCCCGCTCTTACTTGCAGCTTGCAGCTAACCGCTTGCATCTGCCGTTTTGCTACTGCCCGGAGGGCTTCCATGCTGCAAGTCGACAAGCTTCACCAGTACTACGGCGGTAGCCATATCCTGCGGGGCCTTTCGTTCGAGGCCAGGGTCGGCGAAGTCACTTGCCTGCTCGGGCGCAACGGGGTGGGCAAGACCACCTTGCTCAAATGCCTGATGGGCCTGCTGCCGGCCAGGGACGGTGCGGTTACCTGGGAAGGCCGGGCGATCACCGGCGACAAGCCGCACCAGCGGGTCCATGCCGGTATCGCCTACGTGCCCCAGGGCCGGGAGATTTTCGCCCGCCTGAGTGTCGAGGAGAACCTGCTGATGGGGCTTTCACGCTTCGCGGCGCACGAAGCCCGGGAGGTGCCGGCCTTTATCTACGAACTGTTCCCGGTGCTGCAGCAGATGAAGCAACGCCGGGGCGGCGATCTTTCCGGCGGCCAGCAGCAACAACTGGCCATCGGCCGAGCGCTGGCCAGCCGCCCGCGCTTGCTGATCCTCGATGAACCCACCGAAGGCATCCAGCCGTCGGTGATCAAGGAGATCGGCGCGGTGATCCGCCAACTGGCGGCCCGGGGCGACATGGCGATCCTGCTGGTGGAGCAGTTCTATGATTTTGCCGCCGAACTGGCGGACCACTACCTGGTGATGTCCCGCGGGGAAATCATCCAGCAAGGCCGGGGTGAAAATATGCAGGCCGACGGTGTACGCGGCCTGGTTACGATCTAATCTGTAGCCTCCTAACAATATCGATTGCCCATGAACTCACCTGCCGCCAACGCCCTGTTCACCCCCAGCTGGCACGCCGAGCTGGAGCTGGCCTATGCCTGCTCGGACAACGCCACGCGCCCGGTGCTGCGCCGCCACCAGGGCCCGCTGCGGGTGCAGAAGCACCTGTATGCCGAAGGCCCGCAGGTTTGCCAGCACATCATCGTCCACCCCCCGGGCGGCATTGCCGGCGGCGACCGCCTGGCCATCCGCGTCCGGGTGGATAGCGGCGCCTGGGCCCAGTTGACCAGCCCCGGGGCGGCCAAGTGGTACCGTGCCAACAGCCCTGCCAGCCAGGTCCTGGAACTTGCAGTGGCAAAAGGCGCGACCCTGGAATGGCTGCCCCAGGAAACCATTGTGTTCAGCGCGGCCCAGGCCGAACTGACCACCCGTATAGAACTGCACGGTGATGCCCGGTTGTTCTACTGGGACGTCGTCGCCCTCGGACGCCCGGCCAGCGGCGAGCGCTTCGCCCAGGGGCATTTGCGCGCCCATCTGGACATCCGCCGCGATGGCCGGCCGCTGTGGCACGAACGCCAACACATCCTGGGGGACGATGGCTTGCTGGAATCGCCCATTGGCCTGGATGGCCAGCCGGTATTCGCCACGTTGCTGGCCACCGGTGAAATCGACAGTGAACTGCTGGAGCGCTGTCGCGCCCTGGAACACCCGGTGCGCGGCGACCTGACCCAATTGCCCGGCCTGGTGCTGGCCCGCTGCCTGGCCAGCGAGGCCCTGCAGGCCAGGGCCTGGCTGATCGACCTATGGCACTTGCTACGCCCCGCCCTGCTGGGGCGCGCAGCGGTGCCGCCGAGGATCTGGACCACATGACCCGCCTGCTTTTTTCAAACTGCCCAACCACGGACTACCCACGATGGACCTGACCCCACGCGAAAAAGACAAGCTGTTGATCTTCACCGCCGGCCTGGTGGCCGAGCGGCGCCTGGCCCGTGGCCTCAAGCTCAACTATCCGGAGGCCATGGCCTACATTTCCGCCGCCCTGCTCGAAGGCGCCCGTGACGGCCAGAGCGTGGCCGAACTGATGCACTACGGCACGACCCTGCTCAGCCGCGAGCAGGTGATGGAAGGCATCCCGGAAATGATCCCGGACATCCAGGTGGAGGCCACCTTTGCCGACGGCACCAAGCTGGTCACCGTCCACCAACCCATCGCCTGAGGCTGGCGCATGACTTATCAGATCCGCGACGCAGTACACGCCGACCTGCCGGCGATCCGCGACATCTACAACGACGCCGTGCTCAATACCACGGCGATCTGGAACGACAACCCGGTGGACCTGGGCAACCGCCAGGCCTGGTTCAGCGCCCGCCAGGCCCAGGGCTATCCGATCCTGGTGGTCGTCGACCCCGAGGGGCAAGTGCTCGGCTACGCTTCCTTTGGCGACTGGCGCCCCTTCGATGGCTTTGCCCGCACCGTCGAACACTCGGTCTATGTACGCAGCGACCAGCGCGGCAATGGCCTGGGTCCACAATTGATGGAAGTGCTGCTCGAACGAGCCCGCGCCTGCCACAAACACGTGATGGTGGCCGCCATCGAAAGCGGCAACGGCGCCTCGATCCGCCTGCATCAACGCCTGGGATTCGTCACCACCGGGCAGATGCCCCAGGTGGGCACCAAGTTCGGGCGCTGGCTGGACTTGACCTTCATGCAACTGATGCTCAACCCCGGGGCGCAACCACCGGCTCCGCACAAGGAGTGACACTTCGATGAACGCCGCCCAACTGCGACGGGTCCATGTAGAGAGCTTTGCCCACTACCGCCAGGGCTTGATCGACCTATTGTTCGATTCGGTGCACCACGGCGCCTCCATTGGCTTCATGGCCGACCTGGACGACAGCCAGGCCCAGGCCTATATCGCCAGCGTGCAGGCCGGCGTCGAGGACGGCAGCCTGTTGCTGTGGGTGGTGGTCGATGAGGAAAAGGTCCTGGCCAGCGTGCAACTGGCGCTGTGCATGAAGGCCAACGGGCGTAACCGCGCCGAGGTGCAAAAGCTCCAGGTGCTGCACAGTGCCCGGCGCCGGGGCCTGGGCCAGCAATTGATGAACGTCCTGGAGCAGGCCGCGCACCATCTCAAGCGTGGCCTGCTGTACCTGGATACCGAGGCGGGCTCGCCCGCCGAAGAGTTCTACCGGGCCCTGGGCTACACCCGGGTCGGTGAATTGCCCAACTACTGCCAGGGCCCGGATGGCCGCTACAGCCCCACCGCCATCTACTTCAAGACCCTGGAGCAACCCCAATGATCCCCGGCCAGTACCAGATCCAGCCCGGCGACATCGAACTCAATGCCGGACGCCGTACCCTGACCCTGAGCGTGGCCAACAGCGGAGACCGGCCGATCCAGGTCGGTTCCCACTATCACTTTTTCGAAACCAACGACGCCCTGGTCTTCGACCGTGCCGCCAGCCGCGGCATGCGCCTGAACATCGCGGCCGGCACCGCGGTGCGCTTCGAACCGGGGCAGACCCGGGAAGTCGAGCTTGTCGATCTGGCTGGGTTGCGGCGAATTTACGGGTTCGCGGGACGAATCATGGGCGATCTTTAAAGATCAGCCTCAAGCTGCGAGCCACAAGCTGCAAGAAAGAGCAGTGCGGTGGCTCTGGGCGGCTTTCTTTTACTTGTAGCTTGCAGCTTATGGCTTGCAGCTCTGTTCCGAGGAACGAGGAATGCGCATTTCCCGCGAGGCTTATGCCGACATGTTCGGCCCCACGGTGGGCGACAAGGTCCGACTGGCCGATACCGAGCTGTGGATCGAGGTAGAGAAGGACTTCACCACCTACGGTGAAGAAGTGAAGTTCGGCGGCGGCAAGGTGATCCGCGACGGCATGGGCCAGGGCCAGTTGCTGGCGGCCGAGGTGGTGGACACCCTGATCACCAACGCCCTGATCATCGACCACTGGGGCATCGTCAAGGCCGACGTCGGCTTGAAGGATGGGCGTATCGCGGCCATCGGCAAGGCCGGCAACCCGGATATCCAGCCCGACGTGACCATCGCCATTGGCGCCAGCACCGAGGTGATCGCCGGCGAAGGCATGCTGCTCACCGCTGGCGGCATCGATACCCATATCCACTTCATCTGCCCGCAACAGATCGAAGAAGCGCTGATGAGCGGCGTCACCACCATGATCGGCGGCGGCACCGGGCCCGCCACCGGGACCAACGCCACCACCTGCACCCCAGGCCCCTGGCACATGGCGCGCATGCTCCAGGCTGCCGACGCCTTCCCCATGAACATCGGCTTCACCGGCAAGGGCAACGCCAGCCTGCCGGGACCGCTGGTGGAACAGGTACGAGCCGGGGCCATCGGCCTCAAGCTGCACGAAGACTGGGGCAGCACCCCGGCCAGCATCGACAACTGCCTGAGCGTGGCCGACGAATACGATGTGCAAGTGGCGATCCACACCGACACCCTGAACGAGTCGGGCTTCGTCGAGACCACCCTCGGTGCGTTCAAGGGTCGCACCATCCATACCTACCACACCGAAGGTGCCGGTGGCGGCCATGCGCCGGACATCATCAAGGCCTGCGGTTTTTCCAACGTGCTGCCCAGCTCCACCAACCCGACCCGGCCCTTCACTCGCAACACCATCGACGAACACCTGGACATGCTCATGGTCTGCCATCACCTGGACCCGAGCATCGCCGAGGACGTGGCCTTTGCCGAAAGCCGTATCCGCCGAGAGACCATCGCCGCCGAAGACATCCTCCACGACCTGGGGGCGTTCTCGATGATCAGCTCCGACAGCCAGGCCATGGGCCGGGTCGGCGAAGTGCTGACCCGCACCTGGCAGACCGCCGACAAGATGCTGCGCCAACGCGGGCCATTGCCGGGGGACGGACCGGGCAACAGCAACTTCCGGGTCAAGCGCTACATCGCCAAGTACACCATCAACCCGGCCATCACCCACGGCATCAGCCATGAGGTGGGTTCCATCGAAGTGGGCAAGTGGGCCGACCTGGTGCTCTGGCGCCCGGCGTTCTTCGGGGTCAAGCCGAGCCTGATCCTCAAGGGCGGAGCCATCGCCGCCAGCCTGATGGGCGATGCCAACGCTTCGATCCCGACTCCCCAGCCGGTGCACTACCGGCCGATGTTCGCCAGCTTCGCCGGCAGCCGCCATGCCACCAGCCTGACCTTCATCAGCCAGGCGGCGCTGGACGCCGGGGTGCCGGAGCAGTTGGGGTTGAAGAAGCGCATCGCGGTGGCCAAGGGCTGTCGCAGCGTGCGCAAGGGCGACCTGATCCACAACGACTACCTGCCGAACATCGAGGTCGATCCACAGACCTACCAGGTCAAGGCCGATGGCGTGCTGCTGTGGTGCGAACCGGCGGATGTACTGCCCATGGCCCAGCGCTACTTCCTGTTCTAGCCGCTGTCGGGCGCAGCGCCCGCATAAGGAGGATTTACGAGGATCGGAACTGTACGCAGCGCCCGCACTTGCGCCGAATCGACGAGGACTGCGTCCTGGGTCGCCGCTTCGCTGGCGCTCAGCAGCGGCGACAACATTCGGCAGATACGGCCGGGGCCGGTCAATCCACCAGCAGGCGGCCCAGGCGTTGCCTGAGCATCTGGTTTTCGGAGCGCAGTTGCTGCACTTCGTCGAGCAGGTCCAGCGCCAGGGCCACGCCTTCCCACTCCAGGTCCAGCTCGCGGTGCAACTTCGCCGCGCGCTTGGCCAATGACAATTCCTGATCGTTGAATCGCCACTCCCTGGGCGCCCGCCCCTGAGGTTCGAGGATGCCGTGTTCGACGATTTCGATCACGTAGGCCGCCGACAGGTCGGCCACTTCACAGAATTCTTCCATGTCCAGCTGAACGATCAGGGTGCTCATGGTCAGCGCCTCCTAGTGTCGAATCAGAAATGTTCCCGTGGGTCGAACGCCGCCTTCTTCGCCAACTCCTGCCACAAGGCCTTGGCCTCGTCGCTGGTGTGCTTGGGCATCACCGCCTTGAGCTGCACGAACAGGTAGCCGCGCTGGCCGGCCTTGTTCAGCAGGCCATGGCCCTTGGCGCGCATGCGCTGGCCGTTCTGGCTGCCGGCAGGCACCTTGAGATTGATCTTGCCGGTCAGGGTCGGCACCGCGACCTCAGTGCCCAGCGCCAGCTCCCAGGGTGCCAGCGGCAGGGTAATGATCAGGTTCTCGCCCTCGACATCGAATTTCGGATGGGGCGCGAAACGAATGGTCAGGTACAAGTCGCCATTGGCACCGCCACCAACCCCTGGAGCCCCCTGGCCCTTGAGGCGGATACGCTCGCCATCGGTGACCCCGGCCGGAATCTTCACGTTCAGGCTCTTGCTGGTATTGCTCACATGCTGGCCGGACGCGTTGTACTGTGGCACCTGGAAACTGATCTTCTTGGACTCGGTCGAGAGGGTTTCTTCGAGAAAGATCGGCAGTTCCATTTCCACATCCTGTCCGCGACGGCCGCTGCTGCGACGCTGTTCCGGGCCGCCGAATCCTGGCCCCCGGTTACCAAAGATCGAACTGAAGAAGTCCGAGAAATCCCCACCGCCACCGCCGCCGAAACCACCACGGCTCTGCCAGCCCGGCGGTCCCTGGAACGGCTGGCCATGCTGGCCATACTTGCGCAGGTCGTCGTACTCGGCGCGCTTGTCGGCGCTCTTGAGCGCTTCGTAGGCTTCCGAGGCGTCCTTGAACTTGGCCTCGGCATCCTTTTCCTTACTGACGTCGGGGTGGTATTTGCGCGCCAGCTTGCGATAGGCGGCCTTGATCGCCTTGTCGTCCGCTGTCGGCTCCACGCCGAGAATCTTGTAATAGTCTTTGAAGTCCATCGAGGGAATCACCATCCGTTATCGAAGTCGCGCGGCGTGCAGCACAGCTGGCCCGGTCTGGCAGCATGAGAATCGACCCGTCTCGATTCTCTGACTGAACGGCGCATCAGAAGTTTATCGGCAGCCGCCGGCGGATCTTGCGACTCCTTGTGGCTACCAGGCTCATGCCAGCAAGTTTGGGGGTCAAGGATAGTCTTTCAAGGCAGCCCCGGGGGCGAATTAGCAGATATCCGGCCTTTGCAACGGCGGGCGACTGGCGTACGCTGCGCGGCCGTTTTTTTGACCGGAACTGGAAAGACATGAACAACGCCTCCCCGGCCCGCGGCTGCGGCATCGACTTCGGCACCTCCAACTCCACCGTCGGCTGGCTGCGCCCCGGGCAGGAGACGCTGATCGCCCTGGAGGACGACAAGATCACCCTGCCGTCGGTGGTGTTCTTCAACATCGAGGAACGTCGTCCGGTCTATGGCCGCCTGGCGCTGCACGAGTACCTGGAAGGCTACGAAGGCCGCCTGATGCGCTCGCTGAAAAGCCTGCTGGGCTCCAAGCTGATCAAGCACGACACCAGCGTGCTGGGCACGGCCATGCCGTTCAAGGATCTCCTGGGACTGTTCATCGGCCAGCTCAAGAGCCGCGCCGAAGCCACCGCCGGTCGGGAATTCACCGAAGTGGTGCTGGGCCGCCCGGTGTTCTTCGTCGATGACGATGCCGCCGCCGACCAGGAAGCCGAAGACACCCTGGTGGAAGTGGCGCGCAAGATCGGCTTCAAGGACGTGTCCTTCCAGTACGAACCCATCGCCGCGGCCTTCGACTACGAGTCCAGCATCGAGCGCGAGGAGCTGGTGCTGATCGTCGACATCGGCGGTGGTACCTCGGACT
>MCNE01000015.1_pt1 | contig 104404 bp, 118 predicted proteins | sample 778201 | NCBI WGS metagenome assembly MCNE01 (sample SAMN04296813, study PRJNA304217) | bioreactor metagenome | isolation source: sewage enriched with benzalkonium chloride | place: Turkey: Istanbul urban wastewater treatment plant | reverse complement strand
TGGTAGAGCACGACCTTGCCAAGGTCGGGGTCGCGAGTTCGAGTCTCGTTTCCCGCTCCAAATTCACAAAAACGCCGCTCATTCGAGCGGCGTTTTTGTTTGCGCGTCATAAAGCGATCTTGGCTTCACGCCGTCCTGCAGCCGTCTGGGCAGATACCGTTTCGAGCTCGTCCGCTCCCTTGTCCTGCCAGCTCCCGGCAGTACTGGAGCTTGCAGGAAAATGATATTTGATTGATCGAATATGATATTGAACCGAGCGGCGCCGCAGCCTAGTTTCTTCATCGAAAGCACCTTGCCCTTAACTATAAAAATAAAGGTATGCGTCGATGACCCGCCTCTCGATGGCCTGGACAGCATTGTCTTCGTTCCCAGCTATAGCACCGAACGGTATCCCAACAGGGTGCGACTATCCTCGCTGGAGTAAGCCCTCAGGCCTTTCGCGCGCCACAGAGCGAAATGTCCTACCTCGCTCTACTGATCCTAGTCGATCGTGATTTTCGCTATGGCAGTTCGCTGATGAGTAGCGAGGCTGCCTATCTTCTGGAGGTCGGTGATGGCACTGGGCGATATCGCAGACCATGTCCAGGGCCTCGAACTCACGCCGCGCTTGCAGGCACCCTACGACTGGCCTCATTGAGCTGCGTTTGCGGCTAGCCTGCTGTCATGACGGGTAATGGAGCGGGCGGGGCAAAACATGGTGCATTTGATCGCCACACAGGAAACCAATCGTATTGCCGCTAATTTCCTGCGGCATCTGCGCCGCTGCTTGCGGGACATGTCGGTGCCATTCGACTTGCCGACAGCATTGGCGCGAGTGGGGAGCGATGCCCGGGCGGTGCTTGCGGGTGACGAGCTGGCGCTGAGTTTCCAGCAGTACTACCAACTGCTCGAGCAGGTGCCCGAGAGTGTTGCCGAGCGCGGTTTCTACCTGCGCTTGGGGGCGTTGTACGACATCACCGATATCGGCTTGCTGGGGTATGCCTGCCTGAGCGCAGAAAACCTGCGCAAATCCTGGGACCTGACCTTCGGCAGCACCGCCTTGCTCCCGCATCCGCTCAATGGAACCAGGCGTGTCTGTGGTGGCCGGGTCGAAGTGTTGCTGCACGCGCCCCTGCACCCTGGCGTCAATGCGCGTGGGTTGCAGGAAGAGTGGCTGGCCTCCACCTGGCACTGGATCTGCCAGCGCCTGCCGGAGGTCAGTGACAGTCAGGAGTTGCGCCTGGAGCTGGATTACCCGGCACCGGCCTACAAGGCGCTCTATAGCGAGATCTTTCCCGGCCGGATCGAGTTCTCCCGACCTGGCACGCGGTTGTCGTTTCCCGAGGCCTGGTACGAGTTGCCCTTTCCTGCGGCCAACCCTTCCACATCGCGTTTGTGCCATGAGCAGTGCCTGTTGGTCATGGCCCAATTGGATAACAACAAGAGCGGCCTGATCGACGACGTGCGACGGATGCTGTTGATGAACCCCCAGCGCGAGTTCCCTAGCCTGGAAGTCATGGCCGAGCGCGTCAGGATGACTCCCATCACCTTCTACCGACATCTGGCGAAGGCTGGGGTCAACTACCGCATGGTGGTCCTTGAAGTGCGAATGGGGCTGGCCAGGGAATATCTGGAAAAAACGCGTATTCCCCTACAGGAAGTTGCTTACACCCTGGGTTATGACTACCCAGCGAATTTTTATCGGGCGTTCAAGAAGTGGTTTGGTTTTACCGCGCAAGAGTGTCGTTTGGGTCGGGATGGAGTGGCTCACCAGTAAAGTTGCCGACTGCAATCTAATGATAGTGGAATGCGAGGATATGATATTGAAGGGCTTGGAGAGATTGATAGATCCTGTTCTGTAGATATCCCAGGGGAGGTATTCACATGAACAGTCAAAAGAATAAAAACTTCAAGTCGAGTCATACCGGATATAGCGATGCAAAGTCCGACATGGTGTTTCTCAACGGCAAGATATATACCGTCGATGAACAACAACCGTGGGCCGAGGCGGTGGCGATAAAGGATGGGCTCTTTGTCGCGGTAGGGCGCAGCGTCGATATCCAGGCCTATATCGACGAGCAGACCCAAGTGGTGGACCTGCAGGGCTCGTTCGCCATGCCGGGCATCTACGATATGCATACCCACCCCGACTTGGCACTGGCGCCGCGCTACTCAGGCTACTTGAGTGTCGGCCTGGACAGTCCCACCCCGGAGGACGTCAAGGCCAGCATCCTGGAGTACGCCAACCAACACCCGGGAGATGGCTGGATCTACGGGCAGTACTTCGTCCACTTCGAGTTCCGCAAGGCCGGGATCGAGCCCGGGCGCGACTGGCTGGACCAGATCATCGCCGATCGCCCGGTGGCGATCCTCGATCGTTCCTGGGGTTCGATCATGGTCAATTCCAAGGCACTGGAGCTGGCGGGCATCGATGCGCAGACCCAGGATCCGAGCAACGGCTACATTGTTCGCGACTCGGTGACCGGTGAGCCCAGTGGCGTTCTCGTGGACGGCGGTTACGCCATGATTCATGCCGCCATGCCGCCCACGCCGATGCATGCGCTGGTCCGTGCCTACGGTGAAGGCGTCCAGTACCAGACCGGGCGCGGGGTGGTCGGAACCAAGTACGTCCATGTCTGCGAGCATCGCCTCAACGCACTCAAGACCCTGGATGACGCCGGTGACCTGACCTTGCGGGTGGAGGCGGCGATCAGCTGGCAGGACGATATCTTCCCGGTCAGGCGTCGTTGGGAGCTGCTGGCCGGTGAGCGGCACTTCTACCGCAGTGCTCGCTTGAATGCCGGTGCGGTGAAGTTCCACTTCGATGGCACCCATGAAACCCAGTCTTCCTACTTCGCCACGCCCTATAGCGGCGCAGGGCAGTGGCGAGGCAGCCTGAACCTGACCCCCGAACATATCACCGACCTGGTGGTGGACCTGGACCGGCAAGGCATTCGGGTGATCGCCCACTGTACCGGCGATGCGGCGTCGGACCTGTTCCTCGATGCCGTGGCCGAGGCCCGGCGGCGCAACGGACCCGATGGCGTGCGGCACCATTGCGCGCACTCCTCGGTGTTGCTCGAGCAGAACCTGCCGCGATTCAAGGCATTACAGGTCACCGCCGATTTTTCCCCAGTGGCCTGGTATCCCTATCCCTTCTCCATGGCCCGCGCCCAGGCCAATGGCGAGGAACGTTCCCAGCGGCTGTTCAACTTCAAGGGCGTACTCGATGCAGGAGGCGTCGCGGTGATGGGGACGGATTGGCCTGTATCGGACATCAATCCCTGGATCGGTTTCGAGACCATGATCACCCGGCAGAACCCATGGGACCAGAGCGATGCCTGCTACTACGGCAGCCCCATTTCCCTGGAGCAGGCCATCCGGGTGATGACCATCAACGGAGCCTGGTGCATGGAGCTGGAGCATCGTTGCGGCAGTATCGAGGTCGGCAAGTCCGCGGACATGATCGTGCTCGATCGCAACCTGTTCGAGTTGGAGCCCAGGGGCAATATCCACAATACCCAAGTCGATCTCACTGTCCTGGAGGGCGCAGTGGTCTGGGATCGACATGATCGTTTTGGCGGTACGCAATGGCAGGCACGCTGGCGCAAGGAACTGCCGCAGTTCCACGAAAAAATCTAATTAGTATTCGGTGCGCGAATCATTCGTGCGGTCATGCCTGAACTTGCCAGTGTGGGTGAGAGCAATGTCTTCGAAACTTCCGATCATTCGTGTCAGTGTTATTTCCGGGTTTCTCGGTTCGGGAAAAACCACGTTGTTGAACCGTATTCTTAATGGCGACCATGGTTTGAAGATTGCGGTCATGGTCAATGACTTTGGTGAAATAAACATAGACGCCAATTTGATTGTCAGTGCCTCGCAGAATATAACCAGCCTGGCCAATGGTTGTATTTGTTGCACTGTTGAAAGTGATCTGATCGAGCAACTTGAGAAGTTGTGCAAGATGCAAGAGGGGCGACCCGAACATATCCTGATAGAAACCAGTGGTGTTTCCGATCCTGGGCGGGTGGTGCACACCTTGAGGTATCCGCAATTGCGCCAACGGCTGGTACTCGACACCGTGGTGGTGCTGCTCGATGCCGAGCGTCATCGCGACCTGCCTGAGGAGGTCAGGCCCCTGGCCCAGGAACAGTTGGCCGCTGCCGATATCGTGGTGATCAACAAGGTCGATCTGGTCAGTCCCGAGAGCTTGCAGGAGCTGAAGCGGCAGTGGCTGTTTCCCCGGGCCAAGGTCCATGAGGCGGTCTTTGCCAATATCCCCTTGCCCTTCATCTTCGATACCAGCCCGGAGCGTTTCGCGCCGCTTGCGTTCCATGCCCGCCAGCCGGGTTATGTCGTGGCCAGGCCCCAGCGACATGATCAACTGTTCAGCAGTTTCAGTTGGCACAGCTCGGCGCCCCTGTCCCTGGCGGCCCTGCGCAAGGTGATTGGCGGGTTTCCGGACCATGTCTACCGAGCCAAGGGGTTTCTTTATCTGCAGGGGTACCCCGACCGACGCTTTGTCCTGCATCTGGTGGGCGCGCGCCTGGATATCCAGCCTGGCGCGACCTGGGATGAGCAAGAGGCCGTGGGTAGCCACCTGGTGGTGATCGGCTCCAGGCAGTTGGATGCCCAGGCGCTGTATGAGCGCCTGGAGCAATCGGTCTGCCACCCAGAGCTCACTGTTACCCGGCTGGCCGTGGGCTCAGAGCGATAACAGCAAGCGTCCGGCGAACAGCAGCAGGACCAGCCCCATGCAGCGTTCGAACCAGTGCCCCAGGCGCATGAACAGCAGGCGGACGCGGGAACTGGAGAAAAACAGCGCGACGATGACGAACCACAGCGCGTTCACCAGGCACATCCAGGCGCCATACAGGGCCTGGATGCTCAGCGGCGTGCTGGCGCTGACCAGGGTGGTGAAGATCGCCAGGAAAAACAGGGTCGCCTTGGGGTTGGTGGCGTTGGTCAGGAAACCGGTGATGAAGGCGCGCGGCAGTGTCTGTCGAGCCGGCTCAGGCTCCGCTTCCCCCGGTACGCTGGACTTGGCCTTGCTGCGCAGCAGGCTGATGCCCAGGTAGAGGATATAGGCGGCACCCAGTAGCTTGGCGACGTTCAACAACCAGGGCGTGGTGTGCATCAGGGCGCCGACGCCCAACAGCGTATAGAGCACATGGACCGAGATGCCGGCGCCGATCCCCAGGGCGGTACAAGTGCCGATCATGCGGCCAAAGCGCACGCTCTGGCGGATGGTGACGGCAAAGTCCGGCCCGGGAGCGAGCACGGCGAGAAAGTGAACCACTGCCAGGGCGGCGAATTCACCGAGATAGGTGGACAGCATGGAAACTCCGTGAGGCAGGTTGAAGGGGCGAGGGATCAGGCCAGGTCGTAGCTGACCGAGAGCACGCCCTTTTTTTCCGTTACCGATTCAATGCGTACCTGGCCCAGTTCCCGCAGTCGTTGTACATGGGTACCTCCGCAGCCAAAGGTCGGCAACGGGCCGAAGCCGACCTGGCGCATGCCGTCCTGCAACTCGATGCGGCGCTGCAAATCCGCGGTTATCCATTGTTCGATAGCGCTGTGCAGCAAGTCGGCATCGATGGCCTGAGGTGTCGGCCCCGGTTTGAACGACACCCGGCCTTCGCCTGGCCAGTGGTGGGCCTTGACCGGTATCCAACCCAGGCTCTGGCCGAAGTGGCCGATCAGGTGTCCGGCCGAGTGCATACGGCTGTTGAACAGGCGTTGGTCCGGGTCCACCCGGGCGATGAAAGAGCCGGGCTCCAGGGGCTGGGACAGGTGGTGCAGGATCTGTTCACCGTCCTGCAGTACCCGTAGCACCCGGGCCTCGCCAATCCAGCCGGTGTCGCTGGGTTGGCCGCCGCCCTGGGGATGGAAAGGCGTGGCGTCGAGGGTGGCGATAAACGAGTCGTCCACCCTGGTGCAGCCCAGGACTTGCACCGGGATATTCAATTCATCGTCTTGGAAATACAGGCGCAGCGTCATGTTCGAGACCTTGCAAGTGAGTGTTTTTATTATGTGGCGGCCTCGATTGCGTGATAATCCGTTCGAAACTCAATGGACTATTGCGTCATGAGCATAAATCTACCCCTGCCTTTGCTGGCCGAAATGGCCATTTTCGTCCGCGTGGTGGAGACCGGTAGCTTCTCCGAGGCCGCGCGCCAGCTGGGTTCTTCGCCTTCTGCGGTGAGCCGCAGCGTTTCGCGCCTGGAGAAGGCCCTGGCCACCCGCTTGCTGCAACGCACCACTCGCAAGCTGCGCTTGAGCGATGGTGGCGAGGAAGTGTTCAAGCGCTGCTGCGAGATGGTCAGCGCGGCGCGTTCGGTGATGGAGATCAGCGGCCAGTTCACCCACGAGGCCGAGGGCGTGGTGCGGGTCAGCGTGCCCAAGGCGGTGGGGCGTTTCGTGGTGCACCCGCACATGCCCGAGTTCCTGCGGCGTTACCCGAAGGTGGATGTGGAGTTACTGCACGAAGACCGGGACGTCGACCTGATCGACGATCATGTCGACCTGGCGATCCGCATCACCGACCGGCCGCCGCCTGGGTTGATCGGCCGCCAGTTGCTGCGCATCGACCATCTGCTGTGCGCCACGCCGCAGTACCTGGCGGAGCACGGCACGCCGGGCCATCCCCAGGACCTGCGCCAGCACAGTTGCATCTACCTGGGCGAGACGCCCAGCGACGCGCGCTGGAAGTTCACCCAGGGCAGCAAGGCGGTCACCGTGGCGGTGCGTGGGCGCTACGCCGCCAACCACACCGGCGTACGCCTGGATGCGGTGCTGCAGCACCTGGGGATCGGCAGCCTGCCGTACTTCACTGCGCGCCATGCCCTGGAGCAGGGCTTGATCGTGCAGGTGCTGCCGGAGTGGACCTTTCTGGCCTCCTACCACGGCGGCGCCTGGCTGCTGCACTCGCCGACCCGCTACCTGCCGCCCAAGTTGCGGGTGTTCATCGATTACCTGGTGGAGTGCCTGGCCAAGGAGCCGACCTTGGGCCGGCCGGGCAGGGCGCCCTAGTCGCCGCCAAACAGCGCCCATGAAAAAGGCCCGCCGGTGTAACCGTGCGGGCCTTGGTGACACCAGGCGTATCGATCAGTGCTTGCTGTCCTGGTCGGAGAGCGCCAGCAGCTGTTTTTCCTGGTTCCAGTCGAAGGGCTCGTCGTTCTGCTCGGCCTCGTAGCGGCGCTCCTCGAGGGCCTGGTACAGGTCGATTTCCTCGTCGGGCATGTAGTGCAGGCAGTCGCCGGCGAAGTACCACAGCAGGTCGCGCGGCACCAGGTGGGCGATCTGTGGGTAGCGTTGCATGATCTGGCACAGCAGGTCCTGGCCCAGGTACTGGCTTTCGATCGGATCGATCGGCAGCGAGGCGCGCAGTTCATCGAAGCGCTCCAGGAACAGCGCGTGGCTTTCTTCGGGAACCTGTTCGGCTTCTCCCACGGCCACCAGGATGCTGCGCAGGTGGTCCAGCAGGACGAGATGGTCGGCGACGGTGTTGGACATGACAGGGTCCTCAAGAGCAAAACGGGCGCGGGAGTATATAGCCCCCACGCCCGGTTTCATAATCGACCAGCCCAAGGGCGGTCGCCTAGCGGGTCTTGCCTTCGCTCAAGGTCAACTCTTCCTTGGCGAAATCATCCACATCGATGACTTTGCGCCGCGCTGCTTCGGCCGCGTGCAGGCTTTGCGCCTCGGCTGCCTGCAGGACACCGGCCTCCAGCGCGGCGTCGATGACCGATTCGCCGGCCGCGGGCTTGAACTGGCCGCTTTTCAACGCCTCGTGCAGGCGCTTGTATTGTGGATGGGCGGCGCTGAGCAGTTCGCAGGCATGCTGCAGGGCACCCACCGGATCGTCCGCCGCTTGCGGGCGGTAGCAACCTTCGAGCACGGCTTCCAGGGCTGGGTCGCCCTTGGCCCGGCCGATGATCGCTGCCACTTCGGCGTCCAGTCGATCCGAGGGGCCGGTATGGCGCCGGCCAAAGGGAAACACCAGGACCCGCAGCAGGCAGCCGAAGGTGCGGCTGGGGAAGTTGCGCAGCAGTTCGTCCAGGGCCCGTTCCGAGTGGCCGAGGCTTTCTTCCATGGCCCAGGCCAGCAGCGGTTGCAGGTACTCCGGCGAATCCAGGTCGTGGTAGCGCTTGAGCGCCGCTGAGCCCAGGTACAGGTGGCTGAGCACATCGCCCAGGCGTGCGGACAGGCGCTCGCGGCGCTTGAGTTCGCCACCCAGGAGCATCATCGACAGGTCGGCGAGCAGGGCGAAGGCTGCGGCCTGGCGGTTCAAGGCGCGGAAGTAGCCCTGGCTGAGGCTGTCCCCCGGGGCTTTTTCGAAGCGACCCAGGCCCAGGTTCAGCACCAGGGTGCTGGCGGCGTTGCTCACGGCGAAGCCGATGTGCTTGAGCAGCAGGGCATCGAACTCCTTCAGGGCCTGGTCGTGGTCTTCGCGCCCGGCCAGGGCCATTTCCTTGAGCACGAAGGGATGGCAGCGGATCGCCCCCTGGCCGAAGATCATCAGGTTGCGCGACAGGATGTTGGCGCCTTCCACGGTGATGAAGATCGGCGCGCCCTGCCAGTTGCGGCCCAGGTAGTTGTTGGGCCCCATGATGATGCCCTTGCCGCCGTGCACGTCCATGGCGTGGCCGATGCATTCGCGGCCGCGCTCGGTGAGGTGGTACTTGAGGATCGCCGACAGCACCGAGGGTTTTTCCCCCAGGTCCACGGCGTTGGCGGTGAGCATGCGCGCGCTGTCCATCAGCCAGGCATTGCCGCCGATGCGCGCCAGGGCTTCCTGAATGCCTTCGAAGGCCGCCAGCGGCACGTTGAACTGCTCACGTACCTGGGCGTACTGGCCGGTGACCAGGCTGGTGAACTTGGCAGCGCCGGTGCCCACTGCCGGGAGCGAGATGGAGCGTCCCACCGACAGGCAGTTCATCAGCATCATCCAGCCCTTGCCGAGCATGTCCTGGCCGCCGATAAGGAAGTCCAGGGGGATGAATACGTCCTTGCCGGAGTTGGGGCCATTCATGAAGGCGGCGCCCAGGGGCAGGTGGCGGCGGCCGATTTCCACCCCAGGGGTGTCGGTGGGGATCAAGGCCAGGCTGATGCCCAGGTCTTCCTCTTCGCCCAGCAGGTGGTCCGGGTCATGGGCCTTGAAGGCCAGGCCCAGCAGGGTCGCTACCGGGCCCAGGGTGATGTAGCGCTTTTCCCAGTTCAGGCGCAGGCCGAGGGTTTCCTCGCCTTGCCACTGGCCCTTGCAGATGATGCCGGTGTCCGGCATGGCCCCGGCGTCGGAGCCGGCCAGGGGGCCCGTCAGGGCGAAGCAGGGAATATCGTCGCCCCGGGCCAGGCGCGGCAGGTAGTGGTTGCGCTGTTCGTCGGTGCCGTAGTGCAGCAGCAGTTCGGCCGGGCCCAGGGAATTGGGAACCATGACCGTGGAGGCCAGGTCGCCGCTGCGGGTCGCCAGCTTCATCGCCACCTGGGAGTGGGCATAGGCCGAGAAGCCCTTGCCGCCGTACTCCTTGGGAATGATCAGGGCGAAGAAACCATGTTCCTTGATATGCGCCCAGGCCTCGGCAGGCAGGTCCATCTGCTGGCCGATCTGCCAGTCGCTGACCATGGCGCAGAGTTCTTCGGTGGGACCGTCGATGAAGGCTTGTTCTTCCTCGGTGAGCTGGGCCTTGGGATAGGCCAGCAGGGTGTTCCAGTCAGGACGCCCGCTGAACAGCTCGCCATCCCACCACACGGTGCCGGCGTCGATGGCGTCGCGCTCGGTTTGTGACATCGGTGGCAAGACTTTCTGGAACCAGTTGAACAGCGGGGCGCTGAAATGCTTGCGCCGCAGGTCCGGCAGCAACAGGGGCGCGGCCACTGCCGCCAGGACGACCCAGAACACCAGCAGCAACCAGCCGGGAGCGTGGCTGAAGATGCCCATGGCCAGCAGGTAGACAGCGACTGCGCCCAGGGCGGGCAACGGAGCGGTGCGGCGATGTGCCAGGTAGGCGACGCCAGCCAGCAGAACCAGTATCCACAACAACAGCATATTCAATCCTCCATGAGGCCAGGGGGCCGAAGCACCCTCAGAGCTTAGTCGGCGTGCGACCAAGCGGGTGCCCGGGGCGGTGCGGGGCAGGCTGGCCCTGGCCGGTGAACGTCGGCTGCCCGTTTCGTCCGGCTGGGTGAAGCAGGCCATGATCTTTGGCCGAAACGTCGTTATCTCTGTGCTGGATGCCTCTATAGACTCAGGGTTCACCTGGAGGTTAAGCCCATGCACGAGTACCTGTGTCCCAGCCGCTTCATCGATAGTGACCACCCGGCGGTAGTGGAGTTCGCCGAATCTCATCGCGGCACCCGAGGCGACCCCAGGGAGCAAGCGGTGAGCCTCTACTACGCGGTACGCGAGGCCGTGCGCTACAACCCCTACACCTTCAGCCTCGACCCCGGGAGCCTGCGCGGCAGCCACGCCCTGGCCACGGGCGAGAGCTATTGCGTGCCCAAGGCCACCTTGCTGGCCGGTTGTGCACGGCATTGTGGGATTCCTGCCCGGATAGGCCTGGCGGACGTGCGCAACCATCTCTCGACCCCGCGCTTGCTGGAATTGTTGCGCAGCGACGTGTTCGCCATGCACGGCTATACCGAGCTGTACCTGGACGGGCGTTGGGTCAAGGCCACGCCGGCGTTCAACCAGGACCTGTGCGAGCTGTTCGATGTGGCGCCGCTGGAGTTCGACGGCGTGCAGGACAGCGTCTTCCATCCCTTCAATCGCCAGGGCGAGCAGTTGATGGAATACCTGGTGGACCATGGGCAGTTTGCCGATGTCCCGGAGCACTTCTTTTTCGACCACCTGAAAAAATGCTATCCGCATCTGATCGGCCAGCCGCAATTCACAGGACTTGGGGATATGCACAGCGATTTGAGTCGCGGCTGATCAGGCGTAGACTGCCCCGGCATTCATTACCGAGGGATGGTCATGCTGAAGATCTGGGGACGCAAGAATTCATCGAATGTCAGGAAAGCGCTGTGGTGCGCCGAGGAATTGGGGCTGGCCTATGAGTCCCTGGATGCCGGTGGCGCCTTCGGCGTGGTGGACACCCCCGAGTACCGGGCGCTGAACCCCAACGGGCGGATCCCGATGATCGAGGACGAAGGCTTCGTGCTCTGGGAATCCAACACCATCGTGCGCTATTTGCTGGCTCGGCATGCCGCCGGCACGCCCTGGTATCCGGCCGACGTGCAGGCACGGGCCAGTGCCGAGAAGTGGATGGATTGGAACACCTCGACCTTCGCCGATGTGTTCCGTCCCCTGTTCTGGGGGGTATTGCGCACCCCGTCGGAACAACAGGATTGGGTGAAGATCAATGCGGCCAGGGACACCTGTGCCGACTTGCTGGGGCGGGTCGACCAGGCGCTGGCCGGGCAACCCTACCTCTCCGGCCAGCAGATCGGCATGGGCGACATTCCCTTGGGCAGTTTCATTTATGCCTGGTTCGAGATGCCGATCGAGCGGCCATCGATGCCCCATCTGGAAGCCTGGTACCAGCGCCTGCAGCAGCGCCCGGCCTATCGTCGGGCGGTGATGACCGCGTTGACTTAATACCCACTATTGATAGACATGACTGTACTTGCAGGGCGTCGGCACGCAACATGGCGAGCGTCCGGCGTCGTTGCAATCTGGCCGGGCCGCCCTTAACTATAAAACTCCCTCTTCTTGGTGCATGAATCCGATATGAGTTCCGCTCTGTCCATCCGGCAGCTAACCAAAACCTACGGCAACGGTTTCCAGGCCCTGAGTGGTATCGATCTGGATGTCGCCGAGGGTGACTTCTTTGCCCTGCTCGGTCCCAACGGGGCCGGTAAATCCACCACTATCGGCATTCTCTCGACCCTGGTGAACAAGACCAGCGGAACGGTGAATGTCTTCGGCCATGACCTGGATCGCCAGCCGGCGGCGCTCAAGCGCAGCATTGGCGTGGTGCCGCAGGAATTCAACTTCAACCAGTTCGAAAAGACCTTCGACATCGTCGTGACCCAGGCCGGCTATTACGGTATTCCGGCGAAGGTCGCCAGGGAGCGGGCCGAGCAATACCTGACCCAGCTCGGCCTGTGGGACAAGCGCGACATGCCTTCGCGCTCCTTGTCCGGTGGCATGAAGCGCCGGTTGATGATCGCCCGGGCCCTGGTCCATGAACCGCGCCTGTTGATCCTCGATGAACCCACTGCCGGGGTGGATATCGAGCTGCGCCGTTCGATGTGGAGCTTCCTTACCGAGCTCAACCAGAAGGGCATCACCATCATCCTCACCACTCACTACCTGGAAGAGGCCGAGCAGTTGTGCCGCAACATCGGCATCATCGACCACGGCACCATCGTCGAGAACACCAGCATGCGCCAGTTGCTCGGCCAACTGCATGTGGAGACCTTCCTGCTCGACCTCAAGCATGACCTGTCCGTCGCACCCTCGTTGGTCGGTTATCCGGCCCGACTGGTGGACAGCCATACCCTGGAGGTCCAGGTAGACAAAGCCGCAGGGATCACCGCGCTGTTCGGCCAATTGGCGCTGCAAAACATCGAGGTGCTGAGCCTGCGTAACAAGACCAACCGACTTGAGGAACTGTTCGTGTCCCTGGTGGAGAAGAATCTGTCGAAGGTGGCGGTATGAGTTCAGAGTTCCAAGCCAACCTGGTGGCGCTCAATACCATCGTCTACCGCGAGGTCAAGCGCTTTACCCGGATCTGGCCGCAGACCCTGCTGCCGCCAGCCATCACCATGGTCCTGTACTTCGTCATCTTCGGTAACCTCATTGGCCGGCAAATCGGTGACATGGGTGGCTTCACCTACATGGAGTACATCGTGCCGGGGCTGATCATGATGTCGGTGATCACCAACTCCTACGGCAATGTGGTGTCGAGCTTCTTCGGCAGCAAGTTCCAGCGCTCCATCGAGGAACTGATGGTGTCGCCGGTGTCGCCCCACACCATTCTGGTCGGCTACACCCTGGGTGGGGTGCTGCGTGGGCTGGCGGTGGGAGTGATCGTGACGCTGCTGTCGCTGTTCTTCACCAAGCTGCAGGTGCATCACCTGGGCATCACTGTGCTGGTGGTGGTGCTGACGGCGACGATCTTCTCGCTGTTGGGCTTCATCAACGCGGTGTTCGCACGCAACTTCGACGATATCTCGATTATTCCGACGTTCGTCCTGACACCACTGACCTACCTGGGCGGGGTGTTCTACTCGATCAACCTGCTGCCGCCGTTCTGGCAGACCGTGTCCCTGGCCAACCCGGTGTTGCACATGGTCAACTCGTTCCGCTACGGCATCCTCGGGGTATCGGATATCAGTATCGGCACCGCGATCACGTTCATGCTGGTGGCCACGGCGGTGCTTTATATCGGTTGTGCCCGGTTGCTGGTCAGCGGGCGCGGCATGCGCCAGTAAGCAGCACTGTCGGCAATGAAAACGGCCTCCCTCGGGAGGCCGTTGTCGTTTCTAGCGCCGCTGCAACTTGCGCCGTCGCCATTGGCGGGCGACCCACCAACGCCAATAGAGCATGGTCAGGCAATAGGCCTGGGCCCCCAGTACCAGGCCGGCCACCACCGAACCCAGGAGGAAGGGTTGCCACAGGGTGGACAACTGGCCGCTGATCCACTCCCAGGTAAGGCTGTCGGGCAGGGTGCGTGGCGGTACGTTCATCAGCCAGGCTCCTAGCTGATAGGTGCAGAAGAACACCGGCGGCATGGTGATCGGGTTGGTCAGCCACACCAGGCTGACGCTGATGGGCATATTGCCCCGCAGCCAGATGGCCAGCACTGCGGCGAGAAGCATCTGCATCGGGATCGGGATGAAGGCGGCGAACAGGCCCACGGCCATGGCCCGGGCCACCGAGTGCCGGTTGAGGTGCCAGAGGTTGGCGTCATGCAGCAGGGTACCGAGAAAGCGTAAGGACTTGTGTTCGCGGATGCTGCTGGGATCTGGCATGTAGCGTCGGAATAAGCGCCGGGGCATAAGGCTTCTCGGTCGGGTCAAGCGGCAATTATGACCGGATTGTAACTAGGGCAAATTCAGACATTGTGACAAATGATAAAGCCGCCTCCCGACATTCTTGGCTAATCCCAGGGTAGGGATTGTCATGGATGGAGTGGCGAATGCGCACAGGGATGCTGGGGTTGGCCGCGGGGCTTCTGGCACTGGGTTTCCTGCCAGCCTTGCCGCCCGCCTGGTGGTTGTGGCCGATGGGGATACTGGCATTGATGATGCTGCCGTTTCGTACACATCCGGTGGCATTTTTCCTGTTCGGCCTGGCTTGGGCGTGCACGTGCGCGCAATGGGCGCTTGATGACCGCCTGGCCTCGCGACTGGATGGGCAGACCCGTTGGCTGGAGGGGAGGGTCGTCGGTTTGCCGGAGAGCGGAACAGGGGTAGTACGTTTCGAGGTGCAGGATGCCCAGGCCCGGCGTGATCGGTTGCCAAGGCGAATGCGCCTGAGCTGGCGTGATGGGCCGCAGGTCAGAAGTGGCGAGCGCTGGCGCCTGGCGGTGACCTTGCGGCGCCCGGCGGGCCTGCTCAATCTGCAGGGTTTCGACTACGAAGCCTGGTTGCTGGCCAGGCGGATTGGCGCCACCGGTACGGTCAAGGGCGGCCAGCTACTGGCTGCGGCCCGTGGTGCCTGGCGTGATGGCTTGCGCCAGCGGTTATTGGCCGTCGAGGCCCATGGGCGTGCCGGAGGGCTGGCTGCTCTGGTGATGGGGGACGGTTCCGGGTTGGCGCGTGAGGATTGGCAGCTGCTGCAGGACACTGGCACCGTGCACTTGATGGTGATCTCCGGGCAGCACATCAGCCTGTTGGCCGGGGTGGTTTACCTGGCCGTGGCGGGATTGGCACGTCATGGCGCGTGGCCCGAGCGTTGGCCCTGGCTGCCCTGGGCTTGTGCCCTGGCATTCCTCGCGGCCCTGGGTTATGGGCTGCTGGCCGGGTTCGACGTGCCCGTCCAGCGCTCTTGTGTGATGGTGGCGCTGGTCCTGCTCTGGCGCTTGCGCTTTCGTCACCTGGGGACCTGGTGGCCGTTGTTGCTGGCGCTTGATGCGGTCTTGCTGTTCGAACCCCTGGCCAGCCTGCAACCGGGGTTCTGGTTGTCGTTCGCCGCGGTGGCGATCCTGGTCTTCACCTTCGCCGGGCGCCTGGGGACATGGCGCTGGTGGCAAAGCTGGAGCCGCGCCCAGTGGTTGGTGGCCATCGGCCTCTTGCCATCGCTACTGGCCCTGGGCCTGCCCATCAGCCTCAGTGGTCCAGTGGCCAATCTGCTGGCCGTTCCCTGGATCAGTTTTCTAGTACTGCCGCCAGCCTTGTTGGGGTGCCTGCTGTTGCCCGTGCCCTATCTGGGAGAGGGAATGCTGTGGCTGGCCGGTGGGTTGCTCGACGGGTTGTTTCGTTGGCTGGAGGTGGTGGCCCGATGGTCCCCGGCTTGGATGGCACCCCTGCTTCCCTGGTGGCTCTGGGTCTTGTCCTGCCTGGGTGCTGGCTTGTTGCTGTTGCCTGCTGGTACGCCGTTGCGGATTTTCGGCTGGCCCTTGTTGTTGCTGGTGGCCTGGCCACCGCCGCAGCGGGTGCCCTATGGCCAGGCCGAGGTCTGGCAGCTGGATGTGGGGCAGGGATTGTCATTCATCCTGCGTACCAGGGAGCACGCGATGCTGTATGACGCCGGCGCCCGCAGCGGTGATTTCGACCTGGGGGAGCGAGTGGTGGTGCCGACCTTGCATCGGCTGGCCATCCGGCAACTGGACCTGATGCTGCTCAGCCATGCCGATAACGATCACGCCGGAGGTGCCCTGGCGGTGCAGCGGGCGTTGCCGGTGCGCCTGGTACGCAGTGGCGAGTCCCGGGAGTTGCCGGTGGCCCTGCAAGCCGCACCTTGTGAGTCCGGAGTGAGCTGGCAATGGGATGGCGTGCGTTTCAGCCAATGGCAATGGGCCCACGCCCGTGATGGCAACCAGGCATCCTGCGTGCTGTTGGTCGAGGCGAATGGAGAGCGCCTGCTGCTCACCGGCGATATCGACGTCCAGGCCGAAAGAGCCTTTCTAGACAGTCCGCTGGGGGTGCCTGTGCATTGGCTGCAAGCGCCTCACCACGGTAGCCGGACCTCGTCGTCCAGGGCCTTGTTGCAGCGCCTGGCCCCTGGCGCGGTGCTGATCTCCCGGGGGCGTGGCAATGCCTATGGCCATCCCCACCCGCAAGTGGTGGCGCGTTATCGACGCCAGGGCGTGATCATCTACGACAGCGCCGAGCAGGGGGCACTGAAGCTGCAACTAGGGGCCTTCAGCAAGCCATACAGCGTGCGGGAGCAGCGGCGTTTCTGGCGTGCTCCACCGGCAATGCCTTAAATAACCGTGGGTTATTAAAGCCTCTGAACATGCGACATCACGGTCTTCGGTGCGTCCAGCCCCTATGTTAGAGTGGCGCACTTTTTCGAGGGGGCTGTCACTGTGTGGGAATTGGTCAAATCCGGCGGCTGGATGATGTTGCCGATCATTCTGAGTTCCATCGCTGCCGTGGGCATCATTGCTGAGCGCTTGTGGACCCTGCGAGCCAGCCGTGTCACACCGCCCCATCTGCTGGGCCAGGTCTGGCGCTGGATCAAGGACAAGCAGCTGAACAAGGACAAGCTCAAGGAGTTGCGCGCCGACTCGCCACTGGGTGAGATCCTGGCCGCAGGCCTGGCCAACTCCAAGCATGGCCGCGAGATCATGAAGGAATGCATCGAGGAGGCGGCTGCCCGGGTCATCCACGAGCTGGAGCGCTACCTCAATGCCCTCGGCACCATCGCCGCCATGGCGCCTTTGCTGGGCCTGCTGGGTACGGTACTGGGGATGATCGATATCTTCAGTTCGTTCATGGGCTCGGGCATGACCACCAACGCCCATGTACTGGCGGGGGGGATTTCCAAGGCGCTGATCACTACGGCGGCCGGCCTGATGGTGGGTATTCCGTCGGTGTTCTTCCATCGCTTCCTGCAACGCCGGGTCGATGAGTTGGTGGTGGGCATGGAGCAGGAGGCGATCAAGCTGGTCGAGGTGATCCAGGGCGACCGCGATGTCGACCTGGCCGAGGACAAAGCGTGAAGTTCCGTCGCAAACCCCGGGAAACCGTGGATATCAACCTCGCGTCGCTGATCGACGTGGTGTTCATCCTGCTGTTGTTCTTCGTCGTGACCACCACCTTCACCCGGGAAACCGAACTGCGTGTCGACTTGCCGGAGGCGGTCAGCGGTTCGCCCGCCGAGGACCAGCAGGTCAAGCAACTGGATATCGCCATCAGTGCCGATGGCGTGTTCTCGGTGAACAACCAGGTGCTGCCCAAGAGTGACCTGGCGAGCCTGATCGATGCATTGCAGAAGGAATCCGGTGGCGACACCAACCTGCCGCTGTCCATCAGTGCCGACGGCAAGACCCAGCACCAGGCGGTGATCACCGCCATGGACGCCGCTGGCAAGCTCGGTTTCAGCCACTTGCGCATGACTACCGTCGAGGCGGCAACGGCACCCTGATGGCATTTTCCGATCGTCTGTTGGCCGCCTGGTACCAGGGCCATCCCGCGTTGAAACTGTTGCAGCCCCTGGAATGGCTGTATCGCCATGTCGTGGTGGGCAAGCGCCAGCGCTTCCTGGCGGGCCAGGGCGAGATCTACCAGCCGCCGGTGCCCTTGGTGGTGGTGGGTAATATCACCGTCGGCGGCACTGGCAAGACGCCCTTGATCCTGTGGCTGGTGGAGCATTGCCAGCGCCTGGGCCTGCGGGTTGGGGTCGTCAGCCGTGGGTATGGGGCCAAGCCGCCGCACCTGCCATGGCGCGTCGATGCCCAGGACAGCGCCGAGGTGGCTGGCGACGAGCCGTTGTTGATCGTCCAGCGCTGTGGCGTGCCATTGATGATCGACCCTGATCGCAGTCGCGCGGTGCAGGCCTTGCTGGCCGCGGAACCGCTGGACCTGATTCTGTCCGATGATGGCCTGCAACACTACCGCCTGGCCCGGGACCTGGAGCTGGTGCTGATCGACGCTGCCCGTGGTTTGGGCAATCGCCGTTGCCTGCCGGCCGGGCCGCTGCGTGAGCCGGTGGAGCGCCTGCACAGCGTCGATGCACTGTTGTACAACGGCGCCAGCGATGATCGCGACGATGGTTTCGCCTTTCAGCTCCAGCCCTCGGCACTGGTCAACCTGCAAAGCGGCGAGCGTCGCGGCGTTGAGCATTTTGCCCCGGGGCAGGCCGTGCATGCGGTAGCGGGCATCGGCAACCCCCAGCGTTTCTTCAATACCCTTGAAACGCTACACTGGCGACCTGTTCCCCATGCATTTGCCGACCACGCCCAATTCAGTGCGCAGGCCCTGGCTTTCAGCCCGCCATTGCCGTTGGTCATGACTGAAAAAGACGCGGTCAAATGCCGCGGCTTCGCGGCTGCCGACTGGTGGTACCTGGCGGTGGACGCGGTGCCATCGCCGGCTTTCGTCGCCTGGTTCGATACCCAGTTGATGCGCCTGCTGCCCGATCGCCTATTGCCTTAACCGCTTTTATCCAGGGAAACCCTCATGGACACCAAACTGCTCGACATCCTGGCCTGCCCGATCTGCAAAGGCCCTCTCAAACTCAGCGCCGACAAGACCGAGCTGATCAGCAAGGGAGCCGGCCTGGCCTACCCGATTCGCGATGGCATTCCGGTCATGCTGGAAAGCGAAGCTCGCACCCTGACCGCCGAGGAGCGCCTGGAGAAATGACCAGCGCCTTCACCGTCGTTATCCCGGCACGTTTTGCTTCCACCCGCCTGCCAGGCAAACCGCTGCAACTGATCGCCGGCAAGCCGATGATCCAGTGGGTCTGGGAGCAGGCCAGCAAGAGCCGCGCCGAGCGTGTGGTCGTGGCCACTGACGATCAGCGCATCGTCGACGCTTGCCGGGGCTTTGGTGCCGAGGCGCTGCTGACCCGTGAAGACCACAACTCCGGTACTGATCGCCTGGCGGAAGTCGCCAGCCAACTGGGCCTGGCGGCAGACGCCATCGTAGTCAACGTCCAGGGCGACGAGCCGCTGATCCCGCCGGCGGTGATCGACCAGGTAGCCGCCAACCTGGCTGCCCATCCCGAAGCGCGCATGGCCACCTTGGCCGAGCCGATCGAGGATGCACAGACCCTGTTCAACCCCAATGTGGTCAAGGTGGTCAGCGACCTCAATGGCCTGGCTTTGACCTTCAGCCGTTCGACCTTGCCCTGGGCTCGGGACGCCTTTGCCCGCAATCGTGAAGAGCTGCCGGCCGGCGTGCCTTATCGCCGCCATATCGGCATCTACGCGTACCGGGCTGGCTTCCTTCACGACTTCGTCAGCTGGGGGCCTTGCTGGTTGGAGAACACCGAGTCCCTGGAGCAGCTGCGGGCCCTGTGGCACGGCGTGCGGATTCATGTAGCCGATGCCCTCGAAGCACCGCCCACCGGCGTGGATACCGCAGAAGACCTGGAGCGCGTCCGGCGCTTGCTGGAGGCTTGATGCAGGTCCTTTTCGTCTGCCTGGGCAATATCTGCCGTTCGCCCACCGCCGAAGGCGTGTTGCGCCACAAGTTGCGCGAGGCCGGCCTTGCAGAGCAGGTGCAGGTCGCATCCGCCGGTACCAGCGACTGGCATGTCGGCAAGGCGCCGGACACCCGTAGCCAACGGGCGGCGCTGCAGCGTGGCTATGACCTGTCGGCACAACGGGCGCAGCAGGTCGGCAGCGCCGACTTCTCGCGCTATGACCTGATCCTCGCCATGGATCACAGCAACCTGCGCAATCTCAAGGCCTTGCAGCCTGCTTTGGGCAAGGCTGAGCTGGACCTGTTCCTGCGGCGCTACGAGGCGGTGCGCGACGAGGTGCCAGACCCATACTACGACGGGGAAAAGGGCTTCGAGGAAGTGCTGGACCTGATCGAGGCGGCCTGCGATCGCCTGGTGATCGAATTGAAGGGACGGTTATGAGCCTGCATGTCCAGTCCGATGTATCCCTCAAGCCGTTCAATAGCTTCGGGGTCGAGGTCAAGGCCCAGTTGTTCGCCCAGGCCCACGACGATGCAGATGTCCGTGAGGCGCTGGCCTATAGCCGTGAGCACCAGGTGCCACTGTTGGTGATCGGCGGTGGCAGCAATTTGCTGCTGACCCAGGATATCCAGGCCCTGGTGCTGCGCATGGCCAGCCGTGGCATCCGCCTGCTCAGCGATGACGGGCAGCGGGTGGTGGTAGAGGCCGAGGCAGGGGAGACCTGGCATCCCTTTGTCCAGTGGACGCTGGAGCAGGGGTTGTCCGGGTTGGAGAACCTCAGCTTGATCCCTGGTACCGTCGGTGCCGCGCCAATGCAGAACATCGGTGCCTACGGCGTCGAGATCAAGGATGTATTCGCCGGCCTCACGGCGCTCGACCGGCAGACCGGGGAGCTGCGGGACTTCGACCTGGAGCAATGCCAGTTCGCCTATCGCGACAGCCTGTTCAAGCGTGAAGCCGGTCGCTGGTTGATCCTGCGGGTGCGCTTTGCCCTGAGTCGGGCCGGGCATTTGCATCTGGAGTACGGTCCGGTGCGCCAGCGCTTGAGCGAGCAGGGGGTCGAGCAGCCCGATGCCCGTGATGTCAGTCGTGCGATCTGCAGCATCCGCAGCGAGAAGCTGCCTGATCCGGCGGTGCTGGGGAACGCGGGCAGTTTCTTCAAGAATCCGGTGGTACCGGCAGGGCTGGCGGAGCAGATCCGCCAGGCTCACCCGGGGTTGGTGGGTTATCCACAGGCGGACGGGCAGGTGAAGCTGGCTGCCGGCTGGTTGATCGAGCAAGCGGGCTGGAAGGGCTTTCGCGAAGCCGACGCCGGAGTTCATCGCCTGCAATCCCTGGTGCTGGTCAACTATGGCAGCGCCACGGGGCAGCAGCTGTTGGAGCTGGCACGGCGGATTCAACGAGATATCGCCGAGCGCTTCCAGGTCGAGCTGGAGATGGAGCCCAATCTCTACTAAGTGCGGCTGGCGCTATTGCCAGCCATGATCAAAAGGCCTTGCCCGGCTGACGTTCGGGCAAGGCTTTTTTTTTAATTAAGGCTTAACTTAGCAGGCTAAGAATGTGCTTTTGTTATCCCTGAAAGGCCCGTTGAAGCCCTGTCTTCATAAGAGAGCCCGATTAGCCTGAGCCGATCTGCGTGCCCCGCGATCGCGGTGCCGCGCGACAGATGGCTCGACCCCATCACCCTACAGAATGCGGGCGTGCCCATGATTACCCTTAAGCTCAATGGTCAAGATCACCCCCTGGACGTCACCGAGGACATGCCCCTGTTATGGGCCATTCGCGATGTGATCGGCTATAGCGGTACCAAGTTCGGCTGCGGCATGGGCCTGTGCGGCGCCTGTACCATCCATATCGATGGTGATCCGGCACGCAGTTGCATTACCCCCGTAGGCTCGGTCCTGGGCAAGAATGTCAGCACCATCGACAACCTGCACAATGACCCGGTAGGTAAGGTGGTTCAGCAAGCCTGGCTCGATACTGCGGTGGCCCAGTGCGGTTACTGCCAGGGTGGCCAGATCATGTCTGCGACTGCGCTGCTCAAGACCCATCCCAATCCCAGCGATGAACAGATCGAAGAAGCGATGCTCGGTAATATCTGTCGCTGCGGTACCTACAATCGGATCAAGACCGCGATCCGCCAGGCCTCCACTCACTTGCAGGAGGCCAAGGCATGAACCGCTTGCCTAGTGATTTCACACTGAACAACCTCAGTCGCCGGGGGTTCCTCAAGGGCGTGGGCGCCACCGGTGCCCTGGTGCTGGCTGCTAGCTGGGGTTGGCAGGATGCGTTTGCCGAGGACAAGAAGTTCGGTGCCGAAGGCATGCCCCATGGCTGGGTCGACGATCCCAAGGTCTATGTCAGCATCGACGCCGACGGTACGGTGACGGTGATCTGCAATCGCTCGGAAATGGGCCAGGGCGTGCGCACCAGTCTGAGCATGGTGGTGGCTGATGAGCTGGAGGCCGATTGGGCCCGGGTCAAGGTCAAGCAGGCGCCAGGTGACGAAGCGCGCTATGGCAATCAGGACACCGATGGTTCGCGCAGCATGCGCCATTGGTTCGAGCCCATGCGCCGTTGTGGCGCCGCCGCGCGGACCATGCTGGAGCAGGCAGCTGCCGCGCAGTGGCAAGTGCCACTGGCGGAATGCCGGGCGCAGCTGCACAAGGTGGTCCACCAGCCCAGCGGGCGGGAGCTGGGCTATGGCGACCTGGCTGTGGCTGCCGGGGCCCTGGCGGTACCGGCGCGGGACAGCTTGCGCCTGAAGACGGCGTCGCAGTTTCGGTACATCGGCAAGGAAGCGACCCGGGCGATCGATGGCGAGGACATCGTCAATGGCCGTGCGGTGTACGGCGCCGATGTGCACTTCGAAGGCATGCTCTTCGCTACGGTGGCGCGGCCGCCAGTGTATGGCGGCAAGGTCAAGTCCGTGGACGACAGCGCTGCACTGAAAGTACCGGGGGTGATCAAGGTAATCCCCATCGACAGTCGCCCATTGCCTTCGGAGTTCCAGCCTTTGGGCGGAGTGGCGGTGGTGGCGAGCAATACCTGGGCGGCGATCAAGGGGCGCGATGCCTTGAAGGTCGAATGGGATGATGGGGCCAACGCCAGCTACAACTCCATCGAGTATCGCAAGGAGCTGGAAGCGGCCGCGCAGAAGCCGGGCAAGGTGGTGCGCAGCACCGGCGATATCGATGGGGCCCTGGGTGGCGCCGACAGCAGCCTGGAGGCTACCTATTACTTGCCACACCTGGCCCAGGCACCCATGGAGCCGATGGTGGCCGTGGCGCGTTTCCAGGAGGGACGCTGCGAAGCCTGGGCGCCGAGCCAGGCACCACAGGTGACGCGCGAGCGGATTGCCGAGCGCCTGGGCATCGGTTTCGATCAGGTCACGGTGAACGTGACATTGCTGGGCGGTGGTTTCGGCCGCAAGTCCAAGCCCGACTTCATTCTCGAGGCGGCGGTCCTGGCCAAGGCTTTTCCCGGCAAGGCGGTACGGGTGCAATGGACTCGTGAGGACGACATCCACCACTCGTACTTCCATACCGTGTCGGCCGAGTACCTCAAGGCCGGGCTGAACAAGGACGGCATGCCCGCGGGTTGGCTGCATCGCACCGTGGCACCGAGCATCACCGCGTTGTTCGCCCCGGGCATGAACCATGAGGCGGCCTTCGAACTGGGCATGGGTTTCACCAACATGGCCTATGCGATCCCCAATGTGCGACTGGAGAACCCGGAGGCGGCGGCCCATACCCGGGTTGGCTGGTATCGCTCGGTCTCGAACATTCCCCACGGTTTCGCGATCCAGAGTTTTGTTGATGAGCTGGCCCACAAGGCCGGCGAGGATCCGTTGAAGTATCAGCTGCGGTTGCTGGGGCCGGATCGGAAGATCGATCCGCGGACCTTGAGCGAGGAGTGGAACTACGGCGAGTCCCCCGAGCGCTACCCCATCGATACCGGGCGCCTGCGTACGGTACTGGAAACCGCGGCGAAAGCCGCTGGCTGGGGCCGTGAGTTGCCCAAGGGGCGTGGCCTGGGGCTGGCGGTGCACTACAGCTTCGTGACTTATGTGGCGGCGGTGATCGAGGTGGAGGTCAAGGCGGATGGCACCTTGATTGTGCACAAGGCCGACATTGCCGTGGATTGTGGTCCGCAGATCAATCCTGAGCGCATCCGCTCGCAGTTCGAAGGGGCCTGCGTCATGGGGCTGGGCAATGCGGTGCTGGGGGAAATCAGCTTCAAGGATGGCAAGGTCCAGCAGGACAATTTCCATATGTACGAAGTGGCGCGCATGTCCCTGGCGCCCCGGGAGGTCCAGGTGCATCTGGTGACGCCACCTGGCGAGGTGCCGCTGGGCGGTGTGGGGGAACCCGGCGTGCCACCGATTGCCCCGGCGTTGTGCAACGCGATCTTCGCCGCCACTGGCAAGCGTATCCGTAGCCTGCCGGTGCGTTACCAGTTGCAGGGCTGGCAACAGGCGAGCGCTTGATGGACAGCGTCGACCTGAATGTCCTGCGTAGCGTCCTGGAGTGGCGGCGTGCCGGGCACGCGGTAGTGCTGTACAGCGTGGTCCAGACTTGGGGCAGTGCGCCGCGACCGCCCGGGGCCATGTTGGCCCTGCGCGACGATGGCGTGGTGATCGGCTCGGTGTCCGGTGGCTGCATCGAGGACGACCTGATCACTCGCCTGGGAGATGGGCGCCTGCTGCCGGATGGGCCACCGGTGCAACTGGTGACCTATGGCGTGACCCTGGAGGAGGCGGCGCGTTTCGGCTTGCCCTGCGGGGGAACCTTGCGCCTGACCGAGGAGCGGGTTGGGGATCCGGCCTGGGTCGCCGAGCTGCTCGAACGTTGCCAGGCGCACCAGATCGTGGCCAGGGAGCTGGACCTGCGCACTGGAGAGGTGCTGCTCAAAGCGGCGAGTCGCAGTGATGAACTGGCGTTTGATGGGGTGATCCTGCGAGCAATCTATGGGCCGCGCTGGCGCTTGTTGCTGATCGGTGCCGGGCAACTGTCACGCTATGTGGCGCAGATGGCGCGCCTGCTGGATTTCGAAGTACTGATCTGCGATCCGCGCCAGGAGTTTGTACACGGTTGGGAAGCACAGGATGGGCGGTTCGTCGCAGGAATGCCTGACGATGCCGTGCTGAGCATCGAGCCCGACGAGCGCACGGCGGTGGTGGCCCTGACCCATGATCCGCGCCTGGATGACATGGCGTTGCTGACGGCACTGGACTCCCGGGCATTTTATGTGGGCGCCCTGGGGTCCCGGGCCAACAGCCAGAAACGCCGGGACAACCTGGCGTTGCTGGGCCTGTCGGCGCAGTCCATCGAGCGCTTGCACGGACCTGTCGGGTTGCACATCGGCAGCCACACACCGGCAGAGATTGCCTTGTCGCTGCTGGCGGAAATCGTTGCGCTCAAGAATGGCGTCGAGCTGTTGCAGAAGAAGCTGCCGGCGCGGGTGGTGGAGACGGTGAAGTGAACGAGCGGCCCTGTGCAATCATCCTGGCGGCGGGGCAGGGCACGCGCTTTCGTCAGATGGCCGGAGCTGAGAAGGACAAGTTGCTGGCGCCGTGCCGTGGTCGTGACGGGGTAATGCGTCCCGTATTGGAACAGGTGCTGGTGAATGTGCCGGTGCAGGTTGAGCGACGAGTGCTGGTGACCACGCCGGATCGACCGCAGGTGGTGGAACTGGCGCATGCCTACGGTTGCCAGGTGCTGTTGCTGGAGTCCATGGGGATGGGGCATAGCCTGGCTGTGGCAGTGGCTGCTTGTGCCGATGCCAATGGTTGGATGATCTGGTTGGGGGATATGCCCTTTATCCTGCCCGATACTGCTGGCCAGCTGATCGATGCATTGACCGAGGAGAGCATCAGTGTTCCGCGTCTAGGGGCCGAGCTTGGTCATCCGGTGGGGTTTGGTCGATCTTATGGCAACGCGTTGCGGGGACTGTCCGGTGATCGTGGTGCTCGCCCTCTGTTCGCTTCGGGCCAAGTGGTCGAGGTGCCGGTGACGGATCCTGGGGTGACCTGGGATGTGGACTTGCCGGAGGCGCTGTTCTATCGAGGTGGTTAAATGATGCAGGCATGAAAAAGCCCCGCCCGGTTACCCGGGCGGGGCTTTTTCATTGGCCGGTGGAATCAGGCGAGGGGTTTAGGCTCGTGCTGCTCTTTCTCGGCATGTGCAACGTGCTCGACAGCGCGAGGTGCTTCCTCGTCTGTTGGGGCAGGCTGCTCGATCGCAGGCTCGGCTACCGGAGTCGCCTCAACGACCTCGACAGCTTGTGGTGCCGTCTCGATCACGGCTGGCGCTTCTACCGGAGCAGGCTCGGCAGTCACTTCGGCTTCAGTCGAAGCGGTAGCGGCGGCCAGTTCGGCTTCCTTCTGCAGGCGCTCGGCTTCACGCTTGCGGCGACGCACTTCACGTGGGTCGTTCGGGGCGCGGCCGTTGCTGGTCAGGGCGCTGGCTGGGGTAGCCTCAACCACTGGAGCTGGTGCTTCGACAGCTACGGGGGCTGCAACCGGAGCTGGCTCCTCGACTTGAGCTGGCTGCTGGGCAACCACGGGCTGTTCGACGACTACCGGTTCGGCCACCGGAGCTGGTGCCGGGGCTTCCTGGGCAGGCTCGATGGCCTTTTCTTCAACCACTGGCTGGGCGATCGGTTCGGCTACCGGCTGTTCGGCGACCACTGGCTGGGCTTGGACTACCACGGCAGGCTCGGTGACCACTTCAACCTTTGGCTGCTCTTCGACTACTGGAGCCACTTCGACCGCTGGGGCTGCTGGAGCTTCTACCGGGGTGGTGGCTTCAACCACTGGTGCTTCAGGGGCTTTTTCTTCCACGGCAGCAGTCGCACGCTCGGCTTGCTGGTGAGCCTCGGCTTCGGCGCTGGCACTGATGGTGGTGCTGGCAACGGCGGCGGTGACCGCAAGACCGGCAGCCAGGTCGTCGCTGCTTGGCTCTTCGGTATTTTCTTCCGAGCCTTCGATCACGTTGCCGTTGGCATCACGCTGGCGCTCGCGACGATTGCTGCGACGGCGCTGGCCGCGGGAACGACGGCGTGGACGCTCGCCATCGGCGTTGTCCTGGCCTTCTTCCTGCAGTTGCTCTTCGTTCGGCAGCACTTCTTCTTCGCTGGCAGCCGCGGCTTGAGCCTGCTCAGTGCGTGGCTGGCGTTCTTCGCGTGGCTGGCGTGGCTGGCGCTCTTCACGAGGCTGGCGGGCCGGACGTTCTTCGGCAACCACGGCAGCTACCGCTGGAGCAGCGTCCAGTGGCTCGCGCAGTTCGCGCACACGCTCTTCACGCTCGCCGCGTGGCTTGCGTTCTTCACGTGGGGCGCGCGGCTGGCGTTCTTCACGCGGAGCACGTGGTTGGCGCTCTTCACGAGCGGTGGTTGGCGCTTCCTCGCGGGCTTCGCGCAGTTCACGTGGCTGGCGTTCTTCGCGTGGGGCGCGTTCTTCACGTGGAGCACGCTCTTCGCGAGGCTTGCGCTCTTCATCGCGACGGCCGTTGCGATTGCGGCTCTGCTGGCGACCGTTGCGACGCTCTTCGTTGCGGGCAGGTCGCTCGGTTACCGGCTTCTCGACTACAGCTGGAGCTACTGGCTCTTCCTTGGTCGCGAACAGGCTGACCAGGGACTTGACCAGGCCTTTGAACAGGCTTGGCTCGGCGACTGGGGCTGGAGCGGCGGCCGGGGCCGCGGCTTCGGTTGGAACCGGGGCGTTGGCGCGAGCCGGAGCCGTCTTCACTGCGGCTTCCTGGCGGACCAGGGTGCGGGTCGCGGCGGCTGGTTGAACCTCCTCGGCCTCGGCAGCGGCAGCGGCGATCTCGTAGCTGGACTGGTTGGTGTTGGCATCCGGGTTGTCATCGCGCAGGCGCTGAACTTCGAAGTGCGGCGTCTCGAGATGGTCGTTCGGCAGGATGACGATACGGGCCCGGGTACGCAGTTCGATCTTGGTGATCGAGTTGCGTTTTTCATTGAGCAGGAAGGCGGCAACCGGAATTGGCACTTGAGCGCGGACTTCGGCGGTGCGGTCCTTCAGGGCTTCTTCTTCGATCAGGCGCAGGATCGCCAGGGACAGGGACTCGACGTCACGGATGATGCCGGTGCCGCTGCAGCGTGGGCAGACGATGCCGCTGCTTTCGCCCAGGGATGGACGCAGGCGCTGGCGGGACATCTCCAGCAGGCCGAAGCGCGAAATGCGGCCGATCTGCACGCGGGCACGGTCGGCTTCCAGGCATTCGCGGACTTTTTCTTCCACGGCACGCTGGTTCTTGGCTGGGGTCATGTCGATGAAGTCGATGACGATCAGGCCACCGATGTCACGCAGGCGCAGTTGGCGAGCGATTTCTTCCGCTGCTTCCAGGTTGGTCTGCAGGGCGGTTTCTTCGATGTCGCTGCCTTTGGTGGCGCGAGCCGAGTTGATGTCGATGGACACCAGGGCTTCAGTCGGGTCGATGACGATGGAGCCGCCGGAAGGCAGTTCGACCACGCGCTGGAAGGCGGTCTCGATCTGGCTTTCGATCTGGAAGCGATTGAACAGCGGTACGCTGTCTTCGTACAGCTTGATCTTGCTGGCGTATTGCGGCATCACCTGGCGGATGAAGGTCAGGGCTTCGTCCTGGGCTTCGACGCTGTCGATCAGCACTTCGCCGATGTCCTGGCGCAGGTAGTCGCGGATCGCGCGGATGATGACGTTGCTTTCCTGGTAGATCAGGAATGGTGCGGAACGGTCCTGGGACGCTTCCTTGATAGCGGTCCAGAGTTGCAGCAGGTAGTCCAGGTCCCACTGCATTTCTTCGCTGCTGCGACCCAGGCCGGCGGTGCGGACGATCAGGCCCATGTCGGCAGGAGCCACCAGGCCGTTCAGCGCTTCGCGCAGTTCGTTGCGCTCTTCACCTTCGATGCGGCGGGAGATGCCACCTGCCCGTGGGTTGTTCGGCATCAGGACCAGGTAGCGACCGGCCAGGCTGATGAAGGTGGTGAGGGCAGCGCCCTTGTTGCCACGCTCTTCTTTCTCGACCTGGACGATGACTTCCTGGCCTTCGCTCAGCACGTCCTTGATATTGACGCGGCCTTCGGGGGCTTTCTTGAAGTATTCGCGGGAGATTTCTTTGAGGGGCAGGAAGCCATGGCGCTCAGAGCCGAAGTCGACAAAGGCAGCCTCGAGGCTAGGTTCGATGCGAGTGATACGGCCTTTATAGATGTTGGCTTTTTTCTGCTCGCGAGCACCGGACTCGATGTCCAGGTCGTAGAGGCGCTGGCCATCTACCAGGGCAACACGCAACTCTTCGGGTTGAGTTGCGTTAATCAGCATTCTTTTCATGTAGTACCGTCGGTTTCCGGGCTGCCGGAAACGGCGTTCGGCACACACGACTTCTCACGGTCGGTGTCAGGTGCGTCAGGAGTGGGTGACCACTCGAGTGTCTAGCGAGGTCCGTCCCGTCAGTGACTGGGACGAAGTCGCGACTCACGCGTCCTGCTTGCTGTGGTGACTAAGGCACCGCTTAAGCAAAAGTCTGTCAGGAGGAGGAATCAACCGATAACTGTGGACGGGATGAAGCGTCTTGATAAAGCCTAATGCTACACAGTCCGACGGTTGTGCATCTCCACCCTACACGTATCCCTGATAATTCGGGTGCTGCCGCGCGCAGAATCTGCAGCGGGTTGGCATTTACCGTGAGCTCCGAAGGGGAGATCACGCATTATGGCTAAGGCGTTGTTTCCGCAGTTCTTGCTCGGAGGTTTCAGTTGCTGACTGCACTTTGTGAACTGGCCGTTAATCGCTGCGTAGAAAGCGAGTTAGCACTCTGCTTTCTAGGGTTTCAGGCCTCATGTCACCTGCGCTTGTTACAGCGTCCAACTCTTCCGTTATATAGCGAGAGCTGCGTAGGACGGCCTTGCGTCCTTATGAATTGCGTTGGTCAGGGCCGGCTGTTTGCCGCTCTTCCTCTGTCCAGCCGCTTTTGGCGGCGTTCGCGACTATAGCAGTAATCATTAAGTGCTTCAAATCCATAAAAATTGTTATTATCCGCCCCATGACGACTACTGCCCCCTCGACCCCAGGCGTCCAAATGCTTGAGGTCTCGCCGGAATATGCCGGCCAACGTATTGATAATTTTCTTCTCGCTCGACTCAAAGGCGTGCCTAAGACCTTGATCTACCGCATTTTGCGCAAAGGCGAAGTGCGAGTGAACAAGGGGCGAATCAAGCCTGAGTACAAGTTGCAGGAAGGGGACATCGTGCGCGTGCCGCCGGTGCGCGTGCCTGAGCGCGACGAGCCGGTGCCCCTGGCCCAAGGGCTGTTGCAACGCCTTGAGGCGGCGATCGTCTTCGAGGACAAGGCGCTGATTGTGATCAACAAGCCCGCTGGCATTGCCGTACATGGCGGTAGTGGCCTGAACTTCGGGGTGATCGAAGCCTTTCGTCAGTTGCGTCCGGATGCCAAGGAGCTTGAGCTGGTGCATCGGCTCGATCGTGATACCTCCGGCCTGCTGATGATCGCTAAGAAGCGCAGCATGTTGCGCCACTTGCATGCTGCATTGCGTGGCGATGGCGTGGACAAGCGCTACATGGCGCTGGTCCGTGGGCATTGGGCTACTAGCCTGAAGCAGGTGCGTGCACCGTTGCTCAAGAGCAACCTGCGTTCCGGGGAGCGCATGGTGGAGGTCAATGAGGAGGGCAAGGAGGCCTTGACGGTATTCAAGGTCCTGCGCCGTTTCGGTGATTTTGCCACCATGGTCGAAGCCAAGCCGGTAACCGGTCGTACTCACCAGATTCGTGTGCATACGCTGCATGCCGGGCACTGCATCGCCGGTGACAGCAAGTACGGCGACGACGACTTCACTCGGGAAATCCGTGACCTGGGCGGCAAGCGACTGTTCCTGCATGCCTACATGCTGACGGTACCGCTACCCGACGGTGGCGAATTGAAGTTGCAGGCCCCGGTAGACGAAATGTGGGCCAAGACCGTGGAGCGCCTGAGTGCACCCTGATTACCAACTGCTGATCTTCGATTGGGATGGCACCCTGGCGGACTCCATCGGTCGGATTGTCGAGTCCATGCATGTGTCCGCTGATCGTTCTGGTTTTCCCCGGTGTGATGATTCGGCTGTCAAGGGCATCATCGGGCTGGGTTTGCCAGAGGCGATCCGGACGCTGTATCCCGAGATCGATGACAGGCAGTTGGTGGTCTTTCGTCAGCACTACGCTGATCACTACATCGCGCTTGATGCAGAGCCTTCGCCGCTGTTTGCCGGGGTCGTTCAGTCGCTCGAGGCCTTGCGGGTCGAGGGGTATCGGCTGGCTGTCGCGACCGGCAAGGCGCGGCGCGGCCTGGATCGGGTGCTGAAAGCCCATGGCTGGGAAGGGTACTTCGATATCACCCGGGCTGCCGATGAGACGGCCAGCAAGCCGCATCCGCTGATGCTGGAGGAAATCCTTGCTCATTGTGGTGTGGGGCCGCGCCAGGCTTTGATGGTCGGCGATTCGTCCTTTGACCTGTTGATGGCGCGCAATGCCGGTATGGACTCGGTTGCTGTGAGCTATGGTGCCCAGCCTATCGAGGCGTTGCAGGCGCTCGAGCCGCGCCTGTCCATCGATCATTTTCCTCAGTTGCACGCCTGGCTTGGCCAGGGTGCCGGTTAATTTGTTGTTGGGGTGTTACGCATGACCGACGAATGGAAAGCACCAAACGGCTCCAGTGCAGAAGGTGCCGATGACAAGAGTTGGAAGCTGTTGGAGAAAACCTTGCTGGCTGGTGTCCAGGAGCAGCGTCGCTCACGACGCTGGGGGATTTTTTTCAAGTTGCTGACCTTCGTATACCTGATCTTGGCGTTGGCATTGTTCACGCCGCTGATGAGCATGGAAAAAAATGCTGCCCGTGGCGGCAGCTATACCGCGGTGATCGATGTGGTTGGCGTGATCGCGGACAAGGAGTCCGCCAGTGCGGACAATATTGTCGGTAGCCTGCGCAATGCGTTTGACGACCCCAAGGTCAAGGGGATCGTCCTGCGGATCAACAGCCCTGGCGGCAGTCCGGTCCAGTCCGGTTATGTCTATGATGAAATCCGTCGATTGCGTGCGCTGCATAAGGACACCAAGGTCTATGCGGTCATTTCCGATCTGGGGGCTTCTGGCGCTTACTACATTGCCAGTGCTGCTGATCAGATCTATGCCGATAAGGCCAGTCTGGTGGGCTCGATCGGAGTGACAGCGGCCGGTTATGGTTTTGTCGGGACCATGGAGAAGCTGGGGGTCGAGCGTCGAACCTATACCTCTGGCGAGCATAAGTCGTTCCTCGATCCGTTCCAGCCGCAAAAGCCTGAAGAGACCCGGTTCTGGCAGGGGGTGCTGGACACCACTCATCGCCAGTTCATTGCCAGCGTCAAGCAGGGGCGGGGTGAGCGTCTCAAGGACAAGGAGCATCCCGAGCTGTTCTCTGGCTTGGTGTGGTCGGGGGAGCAGGCTCTGCAGTTGGGGTTGATCGATGGTTTGGGGAGTACCAGTTCGGTTGCGCGCGATGTGATCGGCGAAAAAGAACTGGTGGACTTCACCGTCCAGGAGTCGCCGCTCGATCGTTTCTCCAAGAGGCTCGGTACCAGCATGGCTGAGCGGATCGCGATGTGGATGGGCTTTCAGGGGCCGGTCTTGCGCTGATCTTGGGTGTTGAATGAAAGCCGGCTTGAATGCCGGCTTTTTGCTGTCTGGTCAGGGGATTTCCACGCCTTCGGCCAGCAGCATGTCTATCAGGCGGATCAATGGCAGGCCTATCAGGCTGGTAGCGTCGCAGCCTTCGGTGCTTTGAAAGAGGCTCACTCCGAGGCCTTCGGCCTTGAAGCTGCCGGCACAGTCAAACGGCTGTTCGGCGTGCAGGTAGCGTTCGATGCGCTGGCTGTTGAGTTGACGCATGTTGACTTTGAAGGGGATGCAGTCCACCTGGCATTGGCCGGTCTGGCTGTTCAGTAGGGCGAGCCCGGTCAGGAAGGTCACGCTCTTGCCGCTGGCATCCAGGAGTTGCTGGCGGGCCTTGGCGAAAGTATGGGGCTTGCCGATGATTCTCTCGCCCAGCACGGCGACCTGGTCCGAGCCGATGATCAGGTGCGTCGGATGGCTGCTGGCAAGTGCCCGGGCCTTTTCCTCGGCCAGGCGCTTGACCAGCTCCGTGGCACTCTCGTTTGGGCGATGGCTTTCGTCGATGTCCGGGGACGCGCAGGTGAAGGGGAGTTGCAGGCGGGACAGTAGTTCCCGGCGGTAGGTCGAGCTTGAGGCGAGTAATAAAGGCAGCATGCACATCTCCTGGGCAGGCCGGAGATTCTAGCCGGGCGGACAAGTGACGGACAGGGCTGAATTTCCTTTGACATGGCTGGGGGCATCCCTATAATGCTGCGCCTATGTTGAATGACCCGATTCCATCTCACGTTGACCCGCGCAAATTGGCTGATCGTGGCACTACCCTTGAAGGTGAGGTGCTGCTGGCCGATTTGGAGAGACTCTGCGACCCGCTTTCCGACAACGTCGGTACGGTGCAGGCCAAATTCGTTTTCGAGCGCGACGAGCGTAAGTCTGTGGTTATCCACAGTTCTATCGACGTCGAAGTCAAAATGGTTTGCCAGCGTTGTCTTGAGCTGGTCACCCTGCCGATCCACAGCGAATGTAGTTACGCGGTGGTGAAAGAGGGTGCAAATACCCAGTCGTTGCCGAAAGGTTATGACGTGCTGGAACTGGGCGAGGATCCTTTGGATCTGCAGGCGTTGATCGAGGAAGAGCTTTTGCTTGCCCTGCCAATCGTGCCTGCTCATCATCCGGAAGAATGCCAGCAGCCGGACGGGCTCGACGAGCCCGAGCCGAGCGAGGACGAGGTAACGCGGTCCAACCCGTTCAGTGTATTGGCGCAGTTAAAGCGTGACCCAAACGTTTAGGAGTTAATCAATTATGGCTGTTCAGCAGAACAAAAAATCCCGCTCTGCCCGTGACATGCGTCGTTCCCACGATGCTCTCGAGGCTAGCGCTCTGTCCGTAGAAAAAACCACTGGTGAAGTTCACCTGCGTCACCACGTATCGCCAGAAGGCGTATACCGTGGTCGTAAAGTGATCGACAAGGGCGCTGACGAGTAATCCTTGTCCGCTCAAGTCATCGCGATTGACGCAATGGGCGGGGACTTCGGTCCCCGCAGCATTGTTCAGGCCAGTATTGCTTGCCTTTCTGCTACCCCCTCGTTGCACCTGACCCTTGTGGGTCAACCCTCCCTCCTTGAAGAACTGTTATCTGGCCAGCCGGCTGTGGATCGCTCGCGCCTGACGATTACCCCTGCGAGCGAGGTGGTCACCATGGACGAGAAACCCTCCCAGGCCCTGCGTGGCAAGCCCGATTCTTCGATGCGGGTGGCGCTTGAGCTGTTGCGCGAGGAAAAGGTCCAGGCCTGTGTCAGTGCCGGTAATACCGGGGCGCTCATGGCGCTGTCGCGCTACGTACTCAAGACCCTGCCCGGTATCGATCGCCCGGCGATGGTGGCTGCCATTCCCACTCAGCGTGGCTACTGCCAATTGCTCGACCTGGGGGCTAACGTCGATTGCAGCGCCGAGCATCTGCTGCAATTCGCCATCATGGGCTCGGTTGCGGCGCAAACCCTGGGCATCGCTCGCCCCCGGGTGGCCTTGCTGAACATCGGCACCGAGGACATCAAGGGTAATCAGCAGGTCAAGCTTGCAGCGAGCCTTTTGCAGCAGGCCCGTGGCTTGAACTACATAGGGTTCGTCGAGGGTGATGGGTTGTATCGTGGTGAGGCCGACGTGGTGGTGTGCGACGGATTTGTCGGCAACATCCTGCTCAAGTCCAGTGAGGGCTTGGCCACCATGATTTCCTCCCGTATCGAGGCCTTGTTCAGGCGCAGCCTGCTGTCCAGGGCTGTGGGGGCGCTGGCGTTGCCGTTGATGCGGCGATTGCAGGCCGATCTGGCGCCAGCCCGGCACAACGGCGCAAGCTTTCTCGGGCTGCAGGGCATTGTGGTGAAAAGCCACGGTTCGGCTGGGGTCCAGGGGTTCCAGAGTGCGATTCAACGAGCGCTGATCGAGATCCAGGAAGATCTGCCGCGTCGCCTGCATGGGCGTCTTGAAGACTTGCTGCTTTAGGCGTTTGGCTCTTGAAATGCTTAAATGTGACCGCTCAGTTCAATTGGCCATCCAACTGTCAGTTTCTTGCGTCCACCGCGGTGTGACGTCAATTCTTCGACGACAAGATCATTAGGGGCTTGTTACATGTCTGCATCCCTCGCATTCGTCTTTCCAGGGCAGGGCTCGCAGTCCCTCGGCATGTTGGCCGAGCTGGGCGCGCAGTACCCGTTGGTCCTCGATACTTTCAAAGAAGCCTCCGATGCCCTGGGCTACGACCTTTGGGCGCTGACCCAGCAGGGTCCGGAAGAGCTGCTCAATCAAACCGACAAGACTCAACCGGCGATCCTCACCGCCTCTATCGCCCTTTGGCGCGTATGGCTGGCCGAGGGTGGTGCACGGCCGGCTTTCGTTGCCGGTCACAGCCTGGGCGAATACAGCGCGCTGGTCGCCGCTGGTAGCCTGACTTTGGCTGAAGCGGTCAAGCTGGTGGAGCGTCGCGGTCAATTGATGCAGGAAGCTGTGCCGGCAGGCCAGGGCGGCATGGCCGCGATTCTTGGCCTGGATGATGCCGATGTGGTGGCGGCCTGTAACGAAGCTGCCCAGGGTGAAGTGGTTAGCGCGGTGAACTACAACTCTCCGGGCCAGGTTGTAATCGCCGGTGCCAAGGCGGCGGTGGATCGTGCCATCGAAGGTTGCAAGGCGCGCGGCGCCAAGCGTGCCATGCCGTTGCCGGTCAGCGTGCCATCTCATTGTGAACTGATGCGTCCGGCAGCTGAGCGTTTTGCCGAATCGATCGCAGCGATCAACTGGCAGGCTCCACAGATTCCGCTGGTACAGAACGTCAGTGCCGCAGTGGCAGTGGACCTGGACACTCTCAAGCGTGACTTGCTGGAGCAGCTGTACAAGCCGGTTCGTTGGGTCGAGTCGGTGCAGACCCTGGCAGCCAGCGGCGCGACCCAATTGGTCGAATGTGGTCCGGGCAAGGTCCTGGCCGGTCTCAACAAGCGCTGCGCCGAAGGTGTGGCGACCTCTAACCTGAATACCCCAGATGCTTTCGCTGCCGCACGCGCAGCGTTGGCCTGAACTAGGAGAAGCTTGCATGAGTCTGCAAGGTAAAGTTGCACTGGTGACCGGCGCCAGCCGTGGTATCGGCCAGGCTATCGCCCTTGAACTGGGGCGTATGGGCGCTGTTGTCGTGGGCACTGCCACTTCTGCCTCGGGTGCCGAGCGTATCGCCGCGACCCTCAAGGAAAATGGTGTCCAGGGCACTGGCCTGGAACTCAATGTCACCAGCGATGAATCCGTGGCTGCGGTGCTGGCCAGCATCACCGAGCAGTTCGGTGCACCGGCTATCCTGGTGAACAATGCCGGTATTACCCGCGACAACCTGATGATGCGGATGAAAGACGACGAGTGGTACGACGTGGTCGATACCAACCTCAATAGCCTGTATCGCCTGTCCAAGGGTGTACTGCGCGGCATGACCAAGGCCCGCTGGGGCCGAATCATCAATATTGGTTCGGTTGTGGGTGCCATGGGTAACGCAGGCCAAGTAAACTACGCCGCCGCCAAGGCTGGCCTGGAAGGTTTCAGTCGCGCCCTGGCGCGAGAAGTGGGTTCAAGGTCGATCACCGTGAACGCGGTCGCTCCCGGCTTTATCGATACCGATATGACCCGTGAGCTGCCAGAAGCGCAGCGTGAAGCCCTGCAGACACAGATTCCGCTGGGTCGTCTGGGCCAGGCCCAAGAGATCGCGCAAGTGGTCGCTTTCCTGGCCTCCGACGGTGCGGCATACGTTACTGGGGCTACAATCCCGGTCAACGGCGGGATGTACATGTGAGTCAAATGTGACGGATTGCTTCAAAAAAATGTCATACGAGCTGTCTAAAATCCGTTATAAAGCTGCAATCTATTTATAGGCAGATGGCCAACGGGTTTGAGGGTAAAGCTTTCGGTTGAAAAGCTGAAAAGCCTTTCTATACACTTACCCACTGGCCAGCTGCCTGAATTTGTCCATTAGGAGTGAAAACAAGGTATGAGCACCATCGAAGAGCGCGTCAAGAAAATCGTTGCTGAGCAACTGGGCGTTAAAGAAGAAGAAGTTGTTAACACCGCTTCCTTCGTTGAAGACCTGGGTGCCGACTCCCTTGACACCGTTGAGCTGGTGATGGCTCTGGAAGAGGAATTCGAGACCGAAATTCCTGACGAAGAAGCTGAGAAGATCACTACCGTTCAAGCAGCTATCGACTACGTTAACAGCCACCAGGCTTAATCGTTTGTAGTCGTCTTTTGCTGTCATGGAAAAACCGCACTGCCGTCACGGCGTGCGGTTTTTTCTTTAGGCCTGATGCAAAGCGTCGTCATTAGAAAAAGGAGAGTGCTGTGTCGCGTAGACGCGTCGTAGTCACCGGTATGGGTATGTTGTCGCCACTGGGTACTGATGTACCGAGCAGCTGGCAGGGCATTCTGGCTGGCCAAAGTGGCATCGGTCTGATCGAACACACCGACCTTTCTGCCTATTCCACCCGTTTTGGCGGCTCGGTAAAGGGCTTCAATGTCGAGGAGTACCTGTCGGCCAAAGAGGCCCGCAAGCTCGACCTGTTCATTCAATACGGCCTGGCGGCCGGATTCCAGGCGGTACGCAATGCGGGCCTGGAAGTCACCGACGCCAACCGTGATCGCATTGGCGTGGCCATGGGCTCGGGTATTGGCGGTCTGACCAATATCGAGGAAACCAGCCGCACCTTGCACGATTCCGGCCCGCGGCGGATTTCCCCGTTCTTCGTGCCCGGTTCGATCATCAATATGATTTCCGGCTTCCTGTCCATTCACCTGGGGCTCCAGGGGCCGAACTACGCCATTTCCACGGCGTGTACCACGGGCACCCACTGCATCGGCATGGCTGCGCGCAATATTGCTTACGGCGAAGCCGACGTGATGATTGCCGGCGGCGCCGAGATGGCTGCTTGCGGCCTGGGCATGGGCGGCTTCGGGGCATCCCGTGCACTGTCGACTCGCAACGACGAGCCTACCCGCGCCAGCCGTCCATGGGACAAGGGGCGTGATGGTTTCGTGCTGTCTGACGGCTCCGGAGCCCTGGTCCTGGAGGAGCTGGAGCATGCCAAGGCGCGCGGCGCCACCATCTATGCCGAGTTGATCGGCTTTGGCATGAGCGGCGACGCCTATCACATGACTTCACCGCCCGCAGACGGCGCCGGTGCAGCTCGCTGCATCGCCAACGCCCTGCGCGACGCGAAGATCAATGCCGATCAGGTGCAGTACATCAATGCCCATGGTACTTCGACGCCTGCTGGTGACCTGGCGGAAGCCGAAGCGATCAAGAGTGTGTTCGGCGACCACGCCTACAAGCTCGCGGTCAGCTCCACCAAGTCCATGACTGGCCACCTGTTGGGTGCCGCCGGGGCGATCGAGGCGATCTTCAGCGTGCTGGCGATCAATAGCCAGGTCGCACCGCCCACCATCAACCTGGATGAGCCGGACGAAGGCTGCGACCTGGATTTCGTGCCGCACACTGCGCGCAGCATGGATATCGATGTCGTGCTGTCCAACTCCTTCGGTTTTGGTGGGACCAACGGCTCCCTGGTATTCCGTCGGTTTTCCGAGTGATGCACAGCTGGGTCGACGGTCGTCCGGCTGACGCTCTGTCGCTCAAGGACCGTGGCCTGGCCTACGGCGATGGTCTGTTCGAGACCATCGCCGTCAGATCCGGCAAGCCGCTGCTGCTCGAGCGGCACTTGCAGCGTCTGGCCGAAGGCTGCCGGCGCCTGGCCCTGGTGACGGATCCGGAGCTGGTGCGCAGCGAAGTGCTGGCCTATGCCCAAGCCCTGGGCGAAGGGGTACTCAAGCTGATCCTGACCCGGGGCGATAGCCTGCGGGGCTACGCGGCCGATCCTGCGGCGCCGGCGCGGCGGATCCTCCAGGGCGGTGCCTTGCCGGCCTACCCGGCGGCCCATGCCGCACAAGGGGTTCAGCTGTTTCCTTGCACCACGCGCTTGTCCGAGCAGCCCTTGCTGGCTGGTCTCAAGCATCTCAATCGCCTGGAGCAGGTCCTGGCCCGAGCCGAATGGCGCGACAGTGACCACGCCGAAGGCCTGATGCTCGATGGCGCCGGGCACGTGATCGAGGGCGTGTTCAGCAATCTGTTCCTGGTCGCTGGAGGGCAGCTACTGACGGCGGATCTGAGCCGTTGTGGCGTGGCCGGGGTGATGCGCGGCGAAATCCTCGCCCAGGCCCAGCTGCAAGGCATTCCCGTAGCGATCACCGACATCAGTCTCGAGCAGTTGCACCAGGCTGATGAAGTCTTTGTCTGCAACAGTGTCTATGGCATCTGGCCGGTACTGTGCTGCGCCGGGATGCGCTGGTCGGCAGGACCGCTCACCCGTAAACTGCAGGGCATTACCCGCGCACTACTGGATGCTTGATTCGTGAGACGTAAATTATTGCTCCTGCTGGAAACCGGACTGGTCCTGGCAGGGCTGCTGTTGGGTGCAAGTGCCTGGAAGTTGCACTCGGCCCTTGAGCAACCGCTGAACCTGAGCCAGGAGCAGTTGCTGGATGTTCCTGCAGGCTCCACTCCCACCGGTACCTTCAATCGCTTGCAAGCCGACGGTGTCATCGAGGATGCCTTCTGGTTGCGCTTGTACTGGCGTTTCAATCTGCCTAACCAACCTCTGCACAGTGGCGAGTACCGCATGACTCCGGGGATGACGGCCGAGGGGCTGATCGGGGTCTGGCAACGGGGCGAGGTCGTGCAGTACAGCCTGACCCTGGTGGAGGGCTGGAACTTCCGCCAGGTTCGCAACGCCCTGGCCAAGAGCGACAAACTGCAGCAGACCCTGGCAGGCCTCAGCGACAGCCAGGTGATGGACAAGCTTGGGCATGCCGGGGTGTTTCCCGAGGGGCGCTTCTTTCCCGACACCTATCGTTTTGTTCGTGGCATGACCGATGCCGAGCTTCTGGAAAAAGCCTACGTCCGTCTGGACGAGGTGCTGGCCAAGGAGTGGAGCAAGCGGGCCGACGATGCACCCTACAGTGATCCCTACCAGGCGCTGATCATGGCGTCGCTGGTGGAAAAGGAAACCGGCGTACCCCAGGAGCGCGGGCAGATCGCTGGAGTATTCGTGCGTCGAATGCAAATTGGCATGCTGCTGCAGACCGATCCAACGGTGATCTATGGTCTCGGCGAGCGTTACACCGGCAAGCTGACCCGGGCGCACTTGAAAGAGTCCACGCCCTACAACACCTACGTGAATGCCGGTCTGCCACCGACGCCGATTGCCATGGTGGGGCGCGAGGCGATTCACGCCGCGCTTAATCCGGTGGCGGGCAAGAGCCTGTACTTTGTTGCGAGGGGAGATGGCAGCCATGTCTTCTCCGACGACCTGGACGCCCACAACAGTGCTGTGCGCGAGTTTCAGCTCAAGCGGCGTGCCGATTATCGTTCCAGTCCGGCACCTGCGAGCGCCCCGGCAACTTCGGAGGCCGGAACCCCGGCGGCTGGTGACGCAGGGGGCGAGGCTGAGCAAGCGCCATCGACCCCGCTGGCGGCTCCTGCAGCTGGCGAGCCCGAACCCGCCCCGAAAAGCCCACAATGAATTTGATCAAGGACTGCCCGTGACAGGCTTGTTTATTACTCTGGAAGGCCCGGAAGGCGCGGGCAAAAGCACCAATCGTGAGTACCTTGCCGAGCGCTTGCGCGCCGCAGGCATCGAGGTCGTGCTGACTCGCGAGCCCGGTGGTACTCCCCTGGCCGAGCGTATCCGTGACGTGCTGCTGACCCCGGCTGACGAGGTCATGAACAGCGATACGGAACTGCTGCTGGTATTCGCGGCCCGTGCCCAGCACCTGGCGACGGTGATCCGTCCCGCACTGGCCCGTGGTGCGGTGGTGCTCTGTGACCGGTTCACCGACTCCACCTACGCCTACCAGGGCGCGGGGCGTGGCTTGAGCCTCGAGCGGATCGAGGCTCTGGAGGATTTCGTCCAGGGCGAGCTGCGGCCGGATTTGACCCTGGTCTTCGATCTGCCGGTAGAAGTTGGCCTGGCGCGGGCCAGTGCCCGTGGTCGCCTGGATCGCTTCGAGCTGGAAGGGCAGGCTTTTTTCCAGAAGGTCCGCGAGGCGTTCCTTGAGCGCGCTGCTGGCGCCCCGCAACGTTACTTCCTGGTCGACGCGGCACAGCCCCTGGCCCAGGTCCAGCAATCCCTGGATGCCCTGGTGCCTCGCTTGCTGGAGCGCGCCCGTGGCTGACGTCTTTCCCTGGCAGGCGAGCCTCTGGCAGCAATTGGCCGGGCGTACCCAGCATGCCCATGCCTATCTCCTGCATGGCCCTGCGGGGATCGGCAAGCGAGCCCTGGCCGAGCGCCTGATGGCGCGCTTGCTGTGCCAGAAGCCACAAGGGCTGGACGCCTGCGGGCAATGCAAGTCCTGCCTGCTGCTGCAGGCGGGCAGCCATCCGGACAACTACATCCTGGAGCCCGAAGAGGCGGACAAGGCGATCAAGGTCGACCAGGTGCGCGAGCTGGTGAGTTTCGTGGTCCAGACCGCGCAGTTGGGTGGTCGCAAGGTGGTGCTGATCGAGCCTGTGGAGGCGATGAACATCAATGCTTCCAACGCATTGCTCAAGAGCCTTGAAGAGCCTTCCGGAGACACTGTGCTGTTGCTGGTCAGCCACCAGCCCAGTCGGTTGTTGCCGACCATCAAGAGCCGCTGCGTGCAGCAGGCTTGTCCGTTGCCCAGCGAGGCTATGAGCCTGCAGTGGCTGGCCACAGCCTTGCCCGAATGCAGCGAAGAGGAGCGAGTGGAGCTGTTGACCCTGGCTGCCGGTTCGCCCCTGGCTGCCGCCGGATTGCAGGCCCAGGGCGTTCGTGAGCAGCGTGCGCAGGTAGTGGAAGGGGTGAAGAAGCTGCTCAAGCAACAGCAGTCGCCAACCCAGTTGGCCGAGTCCTGGAACGCCATTCCCTTGCTGCTGCTGTTCGATTGGTTCTGTGACTGGTCGAACCTGGCCTTGCGCTATCAACTGACCCAGGACGAGGACGGGCTGGGATTGGCTGATATGCGCAAGGTGGTGCAGTACCTGGCGCAGAAGTCGCCCCAGGCCAGGGTCCTGGAGATCCAGGACTGGATCCTGGTCCAACGGCAGAAGGTCCTGAACAAGGCCAATCTCAATCGTGTCCTGTTGTTGGAGGCGTTGCTGGTCCAGTGGGCGGCGCTGCCTACCCGGAACTGATGCGCGGCGCCTAGAATCAGACCTGTTCCCGGCCGGATAACGACCTCCGGCCTTTCATTCATCGGATGCAGTTGTAGCCCTATGCTTGTAGATTCCCATTGCCACCTCGATCGCCTCGACCTTGCCGCCCATGATGGCTCCCTTGATGCCGCACTGGCAGCGGCCCGCCAGCGTGGCGTGGGGCATTTCCTGTGCATCGGCGTGAGTGCCGACAATGCGGCGGACGTCAAGGCCCTGGCCGACCGCTATGACGATGTCGATTGTTCAGTGGGGGTGCATCCCTTGGACGTGCAGCCGGGGGCTGCGCCGGCCCTGGACTGGCTGCTGGACGAGTTGAACCATCCGCGTGTGGTGGCCATTGGCGAGACCGGCCTGGACTATCACTACGAACCCGAAGCTGCCCAGTTGCAGCAAGCATCGTTCCGCCTGCACTTGCAGGCCGCCCAACAGACCGGCAAGCCAGTGGTCGTGCATACCCGGGGCGCCCGTGCCGACACCCTGGCGTTGTTGCGCGAAGCGGCATTGCCCAACGCTGGAGTGCTGCATTGCTTCACCGAGGATTGGGACATGGCCAAGGCTGCCCTGGATCTTGGGTTCTACATTTCCCTGTCGGGAATCGTGACTTTCCGCAATGCCGATGCCCTGCGCGACGTAGCGCGGCAAGTGCCGGCCGACCGCCTGCTGGTGGAGACCGATTCGCCGTACCTGGCACCCATACCTTATCGCGGCAAGCCCAACTTGCCGCAGTACGTGCGTGAAGTGGCGGAGTTCCTGGCCATGTTGCGCGGTGAGTCCTATGAGGCGTTTGCCGAACAGACCACGGCGAACTTCAAGCGCCTGTTTCCCTTGGCCAGGGTCAAGAGCGCAATCTGAGGCGCGCGCCGGCGCGGCAAATTCCAGGCAAAAAAAACCCGGGTTCTGGGGGGTGAATCCGGGTTAAGACCATTAGGAGTAAAACTAAGGCACGCGGTCCTTCGGTACCTAGATCGGCGTTTCACTTGGGGGAGATGTCCCGCCGACATTTCAAGTATTGATCACTATCGTATTGAGTCCAGTTACCCCTGCTCGTTTTTTAAACAAATTTGGAATACGAGCGCTTCCCATGAGTTCTCACTTGCCGGGCCTGTTGCAGGATTGCGCATTGCTTCGTTGAAAATAGGCGGATCTGCCTTCTTTTTCGGTGAAACAGGCCGTTCTGGCCGTTTTTTAGCAAGCACTCATCACCCTGGCTGCAGAACCGTGCTTGTCCCTGCTTTGCATTGCGACTGATGCAGTCGAATCGGGCTTGTCTGGTAGCCCGCATGTTGGAATCGCGACTCGTTGCATTATTTTCGTCGAGCACTAGGCTTTGAGTGGTCATGGGTTCTTGCTGTAGGAAAGGCTGGACCTTGTAGTCTGATTCGAGCCTTTGACTCGCTCGATGTTTGCTTCTGGAACTGCCTTTGGCCCCAGTATCCATGGGCGATAGCGGGTTTTTCAGGCTCACTCCGGGGGCTTCCAGCAGATCGAGTTTTGTGTCGGAAACCGTGGCAACGACGGATGATCCGTGCATTTTGGCGCAAGTTAGGCATAATACGCGGCTTCGATTTTGACCCCGAACAGACCTTTTCTTATGCAGAAAGAACCTCGTAAGGTCCGTGAATTTCGTCGCCGTGAGCAAGAAATTCTCGATACCGCGCTCAAGCTGTTCCTCGATCAAGGTGAAGACAGCGTCACCGTCGAGATGATTGCGGATGCCGTGGGTATCGGCAAAGGGACCATCTACAAGCACTTCAAGTCCAAGGCGGAAATCTACCTGCGCCTGATGCTCGACTATGAGCGGGATTTGAACGAGTTGCTGCACTCTGCCGATGTCGACAAGGACAAGGAGGCCCTGTCCCGGGCCTACTTCGAGTTCCGCATGCGCGATCCACAGCGCTACCGGTTGTTCGACCGCCTGGAAGAGAAGGTGGTCAAGGGCAACCAGGTTCCGGAGATGGTCGAGGAACTGCACAAGATCCGTGCTTCCAACTTCGAGCGCCTGACCCTGCTGATCAAGGGCCGTATCAGCGAAGGCAAGCTGGAAGACGTGCCTCCGTACTTCCATTACTGCGCCTCCTGGGCATTGGTCCATGGTGCCGTGGCGCTGTACCACTCGCCGTTCTGGAGCAATGTGCTGGAAGACCAGGAAGGCTTCTTCCAGTTCCTGATGGACATCGGCGTGCGCATGGGCAACAAGCGCAAGCGCGACCCCGACACCTCGAACCACTGACGCGCTCAAGCGTTGGATTGCGCCATCAGTGCTCTGTATGGCGCAGTGTCCGAGGAATATACTCAGGCTTGGGACTTGCTAAAACCTGATTTTTGAGTCAGGTTTTGTGCGCCTCTCCCTTCTTACGCCGGAGTCATCCATGATCGTCGATCGTCAAGGCAGGCGCTTTCGCAACTTGCGGATCAGCCTGACGTCTGCGTGCAACTACGCCTGTACCTACTGCGTGCCCAATGGCAAGCGGCTGGTGGCTGCCCAGGACGAGTTGTCGGCCGAGGCGATGGCGCGGGGCGTGGCGTATCTGATCGAGGCCGCCGGTATCGAGCGCTTGCGCATCACTGGCGGCGAGCCGCTGGTCAGTCCCAAGCTGGAATCCTTCATGGCGGCTGTAGGGCAGATGGGCCTGGAGGACATCAGCCTGACCACTAATGGCCAACTGCTCGCGCGCAAATTGCCGCTGCTGCTCGATGCCGGCATCCGGCGCGTCAACGTTTCCCTCGATACCTTGGATGCCGCGGCTTTTCGCAGCATTGCCCGTGGTGGCGACTTGGCCACAGTGCTTGATGGCCTCTCGCAGGCGCGTGCGGCAGGCTTGAAGGTCAAGGTCAATATGGTGCCGCTGCGGGGGCAGAACCTGGACCAGGTCATGCCGCTGCTCGATTACTGCCTGGAACAGGGCTACGAACTGCGCTTCATCGAGTTGATGCGCATGGGCCACCTGGCCAGCGATGGCAATGCCTTTGTGCAGCAGTTTGTCAGCTTGCGGCAACTGCTGGAGCTGATCGGCCAGCGTTACGAATACCTGCAAGCCGAGGCGCCGCTGGACGCCACTGCTGTGCGCTATGAAATCCCCGGCCTGGGCCACTTCGGCGTGATCGCCAACGAAAGCGTGCCATTTTGCCGGACCTGCTCGCGCTTGCGCCTGTCGTCCACCGGCTGGCTGCACGGCTGCCTGTCCTCGAGCAACCGCCACTATGTCGGCGACTTGCTGGACAAACCGCGTCATCAAGCCCTGCCAGCTCTACAGCGGTTGTTGGTCAAGGCCTTGGGCGACAAGCAGGACGTGGCATTTTCCGGTGGCGCCACGGTGATGAAAATCATTGGTGGTTGACCCTTGGGTAGCTGCCATCCCCTTCGATAGTAGAGCTGGCGCGGAAGCTGCATCTCGTGGCAATTCGCCGGTTTTCCGTCACCGGATTTTGGAGGGTAGGATGCGTAGCCTGGTTTTGCTGCTGGCCTTTTTGGCGCTTGGCGGCTGCATGAATGTCAGTGATATGGGCGAAGGGGTGCGCTACCACCTGAGCGATGCGGGGATGCTCGATCATAGCGATACCCGGCGTACCAGTTCGTTTCGCATTCAACCCGATTCGTTCATTTTCATCGCCCAAGGGCACTTTGTGCCGCCTGGCAGCGCTTATCCGCGACCTAACGTAGTGGCTGAGGAAGCCTTCAACGGCTTTATCGAGTATTTCCCGATGGTCCGCCGGGCCAAGGCTCCGGAAGGCCTCAATGAAGCCATGGCCGAAGCTCGGAGCCAGGGCGCGCATTACCTGCTCTATGCGCGGTTCGCCAAGGCCGATGACCGCATCGGCAACTCTGACGAATGGCTGGACCAGGAAGCGGTGGATCGCCTGGGGGTCGACACCAGTACCATCCAGATCATGCTGATCGAAACCAGCACTCAGTACCTGATCGATTCCGCGCGCATGCGCAGTCGCGGCGGTTTACTGACGTTCCATGACAACAAGCCGCAAGACTTGCTCGGCCCACCCCTGCAGCAATACGCTCGTGGCCTGTTGGGGTTGAGCGACTGAAGCAAGGAGGAGAGTGGTATGAGTGGTCCAGGCAAGGCCAACGATTTGCTGGCGCAGATTCCCAAGGCTGAAAAGGGTTTACCGCCGGTCCATTCGTGGAATCCCGAGTTCTGCGGCGATATCGACATGCGTATCGCCCGCGACGGGACCTGGTACTACCTGGGTACGCCCATCGGTCGCAAGCCCATGGTCAAGTTGTTCTCCACCATCATCCGCCGCGATGGTGACGACTACTTCCTCGTCACCCCGGTGGAGAAGGTCGGGATCAAGGTCGATGACGCGCCCTTTGTCGCGGTGACCCTGGAAGTGGAGGGGCGAGGCGAGGAGCAGGAGCTGCGCTTTTTCACTCATGTCGATGAGCAGGTGTGTGCCGGCAGCGAGCATCCGCTGCGGGTAGAGGTTGACCCGCAAACCGGGGAACCGGCGCCTTATATCCACATTCGACACAATCTCGAGGCGCTGATCCATCGCAATGTTTTCTACCAGTTGGTGGAGCTGGCGCAGGCTCGCGTCCTGGACGGCCGGAGCTGGCTTGGGGTGTGGAGCGGCGGGGTATTTTTCCCCATTGGCCCGGAGCCTTGAGCCGCGCCCGGACTGTTGTAAGAATATATTTCTTGCTCTTGATCCGGCCTTTCATGTATCAAATCCGACATGATCAAACATGTCCGATTCGATAAGAAAAAAAGGGTGGTCGACGAGCTGATCCGGCGCATTGAAAGCGGCCTGATGGAGGACGGCTTCCAGCTACCGGGAGAGCATCGCCTGGCCGAGGAGTTCGGTGTCAGCCGTGGCACCCTGCGCGAGGCCCTGGCTGAGCTCAAGCGACGTAATTACATTGCCACGCAGAGCGGGGTGGGCTCCATCGTCACCTTCGACGGTGTCGCACTGGACCAAAACCATGGCTGGGCCCAGGCCCTGGCCGACAGCGGCGCACTGATCAACACCGAGGTGTTGCGCTTAGAGGCGATCTGTCGTCCGGACCTCAAGCATCGCCTGGGCACTGACCGGTTCATCGCCCTGGATCGCCGGCGTCGCAGCACCGATGGCCGGGTACTGTCCCTTGAGCGTTCGCTGATCCCTGCATCCGGCGAGCTGGAAGGCCTGCCTCGGGTCGGCCTGATCGATGATTCCCTGACCATCACCCTGGCCGCCTATGGCTATATCGGCGAGCGCGGTGACCAATGGATCGGCGCCGAGCCGTTGAGTGCCGAGGACGCCGAGTTGCTGGGGCGGGCCACCGGTGAAGTGTTCCTCAAGGCCCTGCGTACCACCTATGACCGCCAGGGCCGTTTCATGGAGCAGGTCGAAAGCCTCCTGGACCCGCAGCATTTTCGCATGCACCTGCAATTCGGGGATTTGCCGTGAGCCCCATCCAGCGTGCGCTGGGAGCTTTCTACGGACTGGCCTTGGGCGACGCCCTGGGGATGCCGACCCAGTCCCTGAGCCATGAGCAGATCCGCCAACGTTTCGGCAGCATCCATACCCTGGAGGACGCCGGCCCGGACCAGCCGATCGCCGCCAACATGCCCAAGGGCTCGATCACCGATGACACCGAGCAGGCGATCCTGGTCGGGCGCCTGCTGGTGCAGGGGCGAGGCCGGATCGATCCGCAAGAGCTGGCGCAGGGCCTGGTCGAATGGGAAGCCGCCATGCGAGCCAAGGGTTCCCAGGATCTGCTGGGGCCTTCCACCAAACATGCCATTGAGATGATCCTCGCCGGGTATTCGGTGGAGGAGTCGGGGCGTTATGGCACCACCAATGGTGCAGCCATGCGCATCACCCCGGTGGCGATCGCTACCGATGTTGCCGAGCCGCAGGCCTTTGTCCAGGCCGTGGCCCAGGCCTGCCAGGTGACCCATAACACCAGCCTGGGCATTGCCAGCGCAGCGGCAGTGGCCGCGGTGGTGTCTGCGGGAATCAACGGGGCACCGCTGGTCGAGGCCCTTGCCCTGGGGATGCGGCTTGCCCGCCAGGCCGAGGCGCACGGTTACTGGGTGGCCGGCGCGAGCATCGCTGCCCGCCTGGAGTGGGCCGCGACCTTGCGGGTCGATGGCGACAAGGCCCGGTTCACCCGGACGCTGTATGAACTGATTGGTACCTCGGTGGCCTCCCAGGAGTCGGTGGTGGTGAGTTTTGCCCTGGCCGGACAAGTGGCGCTGGGGCAGCTGGCGGCTTTCGAGGCGCTGTGCCTGGCGGCCAGCCTGGGCGGCGACACCGACACGATTGCCGCGATCCTCGGCGCCATGCTCGGCGCTTGCCTGGGCCTGGACGGCTGGCCTGGCGATCTGATCGCCTTGGTGCGGCAGGTCAATAAACTGGATCTGCAGCCTCTGGTAGAACAACTGCTGGCCTTGCGCTGATTCGCCAAGGCCGTTGCACCGTCGGCCAGCCGCCGACCGCTATGGAAAGCCCTGAGCTCGCCCGCTGCGGCTGGCGGCTCTGGATACGGCCAGGAATGCCGGGATGTTCAGCGACTTCCGAAATTGCCTAAGACCATAACAACGGCAACAGGAGCGTTACCGATGAGTTCATCGACAGCCGGGCAGGGTGCCGGGCAACTGGAGACCCGTGGCATCGAACCCGTCCCCGAGGCGGAGTGCGACGGCCATCCGCTACAACTGTTCTGGGTCTGGTTCGCAGCCAATATCAGTATTCTCGGCTTGCCCCTGGGGGCGACGCTGGTAGCGTTTCGTGGCTTGTCGATCTGGCAGGTACTGCTGGTGGCGTTCCTCGGCTCGGTGGGCTCGTTCGCCGTGGTCGGCCTGATCTCGGTAGCCGGTCGGCGGGGGCGGGCTCCCAGCCTCACGCTGTCACGGGCGATCTTCGGGGTGCGGGGTAATATTGGCCCGACCCTGGTGTCGATGCTGTCCCGGGTGGGCTGGGAAACGGTGAATACCACCACGGCCGCCTTCGTCCTGCTGTCCCTGAGTTCGATCCTGTTCCAGACCCCGGCGTCGGCGAAGGATGCACCTTTGCTGACTCTGTTGTTCATCGCCATTTTCGTGCTGCTGACCCTGAGCGTATCGGGCCTGGGGCACGCCACCTTGCTGCTGATCCAGAAGTGGGCCACCTATGGTTTTGGCGCGTTGAACGTGCTGGTGGGCGGGTTCCTCTGCGCCACCATCGATTGGACAGCCGTGTTCAATGCCGCTCCAGCACCCATGAGCGCCGTGTTGATCGGCATCGGCACCATGGCCGCGGGTACCGGTATCGGCTGGGCCAGCTCCGGGGCGGACATGTCGCGTTATCAGCGGCGCTCGGTCACCGCCGGCCGCCTGGTGGCCTCGGCCGCCTTCGGTGCCGGCATTCCGCTGGTACTTTTGATCACGTTGGGGGGCTTGCTGTCGGTGGGCAATGATCACCTGGCCTCGGCAGTCGATCCGATCATTGCCATCCGCGACATGCTGCCGACCTGGATGGCCGTGCCTTACCTGGTCGCCGCCTTCGGCGGGCTGCTGCTGTCGAACAACCTGTCGGTGTATTCCGCCGGCCTCACCGCATTGACCCTGGGCCTGAAGGTCAAGCGTGTCTATGCGGTGCTGGTGGACATCGTGGCGATCTTCATCGGCTCGATCTACTTCATGCTGATCGCCGACAGCTTCTATGGCCCCTTCATCAGCTTCATTTCCCTGCTGGCGGTACCCATCACCGCCTGGGTGGGGATCTTCGTGATGGACCTGGTCCACCGTCACCACTACAGCGCCGCCGACTTGCTGGATGTCAGCCCCACCAGTGCCTACTGGTACCAGGGCGGTATCGAATGGCGCGCCTTCGGCGCCTGGTTGCTGGCGATCGTCCTGGGTTTTTGCTTCACCAGCATTGGTACCACCGCCGAGGATGTCTGGTTCACCGGGCCTCTGGCCAATTCATGGCTAGGCCAGAACGGCCTGGGCTGGGTTGTCACGTTCCTGGTGGCCGGTGGTGGTTATGGGTTGCTGGGCGGGGCGCGGGACCGGCGTGCCGGTTTTGCCGAGAATGCCAATGCCTAGGCTGCTTCATAGCGGCCAGGTCATTGTCGATCTGGCGATGCCGGTGGAATGCCTGCCGGCGCCGGGGGGCGAGGTGTTGGCCGAGTCGGCACGCTTCGATGCCGGTGGCGGTTTCAATGTCATGGCGGCGGCGGCGCGTAACGGCTTGCCGGTGGTCTACCTGGGGCGCCATGGCCAGGGGCGCTTCGGTGACCTGGCGCGCGAGGCGATGCAGCGCGAAGGCATCCAGATGAGCCTGGCGTGCAGTCCTGGCGCCGATACCGGCTTGTGTGTGGTCCTGACCGATGCCAGTGCCGAGCGCACCTTCATTTCCCATATCGGTGCCGAGGGCGAGCTGTCCACCGAGGACCTGGCGCAGGTCCGGGTGGCGGCCGATGATTATGTCTATGTCAGTGGCTACAGCCTGCTGCAGGCGAGCAAGGCCCAGGCTTTGCTCGACTGGTTGCTGGCCCTGCCAAGCGACCTGCCGCTGATGTTCGATCCGGGACCTCTACTGGGCTCGGTGGAACCATCGCTGATAGCGGCCCTGCTGCCTCGGGTGGGTATCTGGAGCAGCAATCGCGCCGAGGCGCTGCAATTCACCGGGTGCCTGGATATCGACAGTGCCTTGGAGCACTTGGCCATGCGCCTGGCACCCGAGGCTTTGCTGGTGCTGCGTGATGGTCCCCGGGGGTGCTGGGTCCGCCAGCAGGGGCGACATGCCCTGGTGCCCGGGTTTCAGGTCGAAGCGCTGGACAGCAATGGGGCCGGTGATGCCCACGCTGGGGTCTTTGTCGCGGCCCTCGCGGCGGGCTACGCGCCCCTGGCAGCCGCTCGCCGGGCCAACGCCGCGGCAGCCCTGGCGGTTACCCGCCGGGGGCCGGCCACGGCGCCGGGCACTGCAGAAGTTGAGGCCATGCTGCGGGCTTGCTGATCCGCTTAGCCAGCCTGGCACAAGGCTTCGATCAATTCCTGCTTGCGCATGCGCGAGCGTCCCGCAATGTTCTTTACCCGTGCTTCCTGGAGCAGGCTGTCCCTGGTCTGGGTGGCCAGCGACGCCTTGCTGTTACGTGGGTGGCCCTGGCGGCTCGCGGCTGCGCGCCGGGCTGAGTCGCTGCGGGCCCGGGCCTTGTCCGTCGGGTTCTTGTCCCTGCCGGAGCCCCCGGCCCGCTCGCCGCCGCCGGACTGCTTGTTGACCGTGGCCCAGGCCCTGGCTTCGGCCTCCTCCGGGGGCAGGCCGCGTTCTTCATAGCTGGCCTCGATGGCCGCCGCCTTGCGCCGCTGGGCCAGGGTGTACTTGGCTTTGCTTCCTCGAGTCATGGCGTCTTTCCTCTTGGATCCTGGCAAGCAGGACTGGCTGGATGACAGCGCGAATGGCCCGTTACTGATTGCTGCCTTCGGAGCCCGAGCCGCCGGTGGTGGTCTTGGAGCCGGTGCCGCTTTTGCCGTTGTCCGGTGTCCCTGAGTCCAGGGTGCCGGCACCGCCCTGGCGGCCGTTGTCGTTGCCCTGGATCCGTGGATCGGTGCCGGTGGCCGGTGGCAACGAGCCTTCGTCCATGGTCGGCGGGTTGATGTTGATCTTCGGTGAGCCTTGGGTAGCCGGGGATTTGGGGCCTTCCACGGGGTTGGTGGGGCCGGTGGAGCCGGCCATGGCCGCGCTGGACAGCAGTCCGGCCAGGACCAGGGCAGAGAGTTGGACCTTGATCATGATGTCGCCTCCATTCGTTAGAGTCGCTACCTGATATTGGTCTGCCCTGGCCCGCGATTGGTGCCGGGTGATCGACGAGCGGTGTCAGGCCTGGGCCGCCCGGGATCGAAGCCGGTAGCTCCAGCCCAGGCGGCCAAGCGCGATCAGCCAGTTCACTGTGGCGATCGCCAGCACGCCTAGCAGCAATGCCTGGATTCCGGCTTCGACGATGATCCGTCCGGCCAGCCACGGGAAGCCGAATACGCCAATGAAGTAGGACAGGCTGAACAGCAGCAATGCCTGCGAGGTGTGGCCCGGTGGCGCTTCATTGGCTGCCTGGCCGTTGATCACCGAGTAGGTCAGGCCATAGCCGATGCCCAGTGCCATGGCGGCCAGCAGGTAGCTGGCGCTGCTGTCCACCACCGACAGGAACAGTAGGATCGACACCATCATCAATCCCGACAACAGGCACGCGGCCCAGTACGGATCGCGTTTGACCACGATGCCGGCAATCAGCATCCGGCTGGCGATGGCCGCGCTCATGAAACCAATGAAGAACAGTGAGTAGTCCACGCCTCGGGCGGGGCCATAGCTGGTCTGGAAGCTCGACAGGCCGCCGAACACGCAACCTCCCAGGCCCACCATCAGGATCGGGAACAGGGCCCTGGAGGTCAGTACCCGGAGGGTGCCGGTCCAGGTGATTCGTGCCGCTGCGGTGCCCAGGTGGTCGGTACGCCGCTGCAGGTGGCCAGCCAGTCGCCAGAAGATCAGCACACCTAGCAGGCTGGCTGCGGCGGCAAGGAAAAAGCTGCTGCTCAGGGGATATCCCAGGGCACTGGCCAGGCGTCCGAGCAGTGGAGCGGAGCCGATGCCGCTCATCATGCTGCCTGACAACAGGGCGAAGTAGCGTGGACGCTGCGAGGGGGCGACCAGCATGGCGACGATGATCGGTCCCAGGGTGTAAAACACTCCCCAACCCAGGCCAAGGATCAAGCCGAAGCACAACAGTGCGGGCCCGACGCCCGGCGTCAGGGCGAAGCCCAGGCAGGCGATGACCAGCAGGCTGCCGAAGCAGGCCACCGAGCGCGCTGCGCCGAGCCAGTCCGCCAGGTGCCCGGAGGCGATCACCGCAACGAAGGTGCTGAGCATCGCCACGGAAATCACCCGGCCGGCGTCATGCTCGTTGCCGCCGTGGCTGCTGATCAGCAGCGAGAGGAGGAAGGTCGAGCCATAGGACAGGGACAGCAGGTAGCTGCCCAGGCAGAACAGCCCGAACAACGGGTCGAAAACCCGAGGTGACGGGGGCGTGCAGGGGGACATGAAAGCGCCTCTTTATGCTTGTCGTTGTGCGGGGCTTTCTAACACGTCTGTAGCCAGTGATTGTTCCATTACTCACCGCCTCAGGATCAGTCGGCAGCGGAGTGAATGTGGGTGCTACTGGCCGATTTCCTCCAGCAACTCGCGCCGAAAGCGTTCAAGGCGTTCATGCCGGACCTGTGCCAGTTTGCTGCCAGTGGTGGTCTGGAAGCCTTCGGCCAAGTGCAGCAGCTTGCTCTGGAAGTGGTCCAGGGTGAAGCGCGAGTCATCCAGTTCGCGTTGTCTGGCCCGTGGGTCGGCCGGGTCGTACAGGGCTCGGCCCAGGCGCCCCGAGACATAGAAAGTGCGAGCCACGCCGAGCGCGCCCAGGGAGTCGAGGCGATCGGCATCCTGGAGGATTCGCGCTTCCAGGGTAGTCGGTGTCAGCCCGGCGGAAAAACTGTGGGCGGCGATGGCATGGGCCACGGCCTCGATATCGCTGGCGCTCCAGTGCAAGTCGGCCAGGATCTGCCGTGCCCGCTGGGCCGAGAGCCGCGAAGCCTGGGAGCGCAGCGGCGAGCTTTTTTCCACGTTCACGCAGTCATGGAGCAGGGTTGCGGCCAGCAGCAGGCGCAGGTCGCCGCCTTCCTCTGCGGCGATGCGCCGGACATTGCTCCACACCCGATACAGGTGGGACAGGTCGTGGGCGCCGTCGTCGTGGGGTTCGAAGGCATGGGGCAGCAGGCTGGCAGCCAAGGGTTCCAGGGGCGCGAAAGTCATGGGGCAGGCTCCGGTTGGCGGTGTGGTCGTCACTCTAACCGCTGGCGCTGGTGACGATAAGTGTCGATGCGGCGCAAGGCCGGCACGCAGGGATAGCCGATGGTGGATAAATGCCCGTGCATGTCTTTCGGCTGTCGTTCTAATATGGCCGACCTGATTCCGCCATGAGAACCGCCGATGACCGTCGAAATCCGTCCTGCGCTGCCCAGCGATGCCCTGCAGATCCTTGCGTTCATCACCGAACTCGCCGACTACGAGCGAGCCCGTCACGAGGTGATCGCCAGCGTCGCCGATATCGAGCGCAGCCTGTTCAGCGAAGGCGCCACGGCCCATGGCCTGATGTGCCTGCGCGACGGCGTACCGATCGGTTTCGCGGTGTTCTTCTTCAGCTATTCCACCTGGCTGGGCAGCAACTGTCTGTACCTGGAGGATCTCTACATCACCCCCGAGCAGCGTGGCGGAGGGGCCGGCAAGCAACTGTTGCGGCATCTGGCGCAGATCGCCTGCGACAACGATTGCGGGCGTTTCGAGTGGAGTGTGCTGGAGTGGAATGAACCGGCGATCCAGTTCTACAAGTCCCTGGGTGCGCAGCCCCAGGAGGAATGGGTCAAGTACCGCATGGATGGCGAGGTGCTGCGGGCCTTCGCCCGCGGCTGAAGCGCGGGCGCCAGCGATCCGGGTCGCTGGCGCCGCACTCAAGGTCGACTCAGGCCTTGAGGGTCGCCATGTCGATCACGAAGCGGTATTTCACGTCGCCCTTGATCATGCGCTCGTAGGCCTGGTTGATCTGGCGGATATCCAGCATCTCGATGTCGCAACGGATGCCGTGCTCGGCGCAGAAATCCAGCACTTCCTGGGTTTCGGCGATGCCGCCGATCAACGAGCCGGCCAGCACCCGGCGGCCCATTACCAGCTTGCCGGCGTGCAGTGCCGGGTCCACCGGTTCGATCAGGCCCACCAGGATGTGCACGCCGTCAAAGCGCAGGGTGTCGAGGTAGGGATTGAGGTCGTGGGCCACCGGGATGGTGTCCAGGAGGAAGTCGAACTGCCCGGCCGCGGCCTGCATCTGCGCCGGGTCGGTGGACACGATCACGTGATCCGCGCCTTGTTGCCGGGCTTCCTCGGCCTTGCTCGCCGAGCGGGTGAACAAGGTCACTTCGGCCCCCAGGGCCTTGGCGAACTTGATGCCCATGTGGCCCAGGCCGCCCATGCCGAGAATCCCCACCTTGTCCCCGGCCTTGACGCCGTAGTGCTTGAGCGGCGAGTAGGTGGTGATGCCGGCGCAGAGGATCGGCGCGGCGCTGGCCGGGTCCAGGGACTCGGGGATGCGCACCACGAAATGCTCGCTGACCACGATGCTGTCGGAATAGCCACCCATGGTGTTGCTGCCATCGATCCGGTCTGGCGAGGCGTAGGTCAGTGTCGGACCCTGCAGGCAGTATTGTTCCAGGTTGGCGGCGCAGGCCTCGCACTGGCGGCAGGAGTCCACCATACAGCCGACGCCGACCAGGTCGCCGACCTTGTGCAGGCTGACGCTGGAGCCGACGGCGGTGACCCGGCCGATGATTTCATGGCCCGGCATCAGCGGGTACACGGCGATGCCCCATTCGTTGCGGGCCTGGTGGATATCGGAGTGGCAGACGCCGCAGTAGAGGATCTCGATGGCCACGTCGTCCGGGCGCGGGCTGCGCCGCTGGAAGCTCATGGGGGCGAGGGGAGTGGTGGCCGACTGGGCGGCATAACCGATGGCGGTGTACATGGTGGACCTCGCAAAGCGCTGACAAGTGAGGCGGCGCATTGTCGGCGCGAGGCTTGCGGGCAACCATGGCGATTCCTCGGCATGTCATGCCTAATCCTCCGCCATCGACGGTTTTCACGGGGCATTGGCCAACGGACCTGCGATGATGCTGGCATCCCTTCCCTTGCATGAAGTTTGCCCACATGTTGTTGACCCGCCATCTGGACGCCAATGCCCCCCTGGTCGCGCTGCTCGAGCCCCTGGCCAGTCGCGAGGGCTTCGCCGCTACTGCCTTGCCCGGGATCCAGGTGCTGCGGGCCAGCCGCGATGTGGCCCGGGGGCCGCAGATCTACGAGCCGAGCCTGATGATCATCGTCCAGGGCAGCAAGCTTGCGTACCTGGGCACTCGGACCCTGGAGTACGGTGCCGGGCATTACCTGATCCAGGCGCTGTCGGTGCCGTTCGAGTGCGAAACCTTCGCCTTGCCCAACGCGCCGCTGCTGGGAATCTCCATCGGTATCGACCGCGCCGTGCTCAGGGAACTGGTGCTGGCCATGGGCATCGGCGATGGACCCGCAGCCGCGGCGCAGACCCTGGAGTCCATGACCTCGGTGGTCCTCGACGACAGCATGCGCGGTTGTGTGGAGCGCTTGTTGCGCTGCCTGCACGATCCCCTGGAGTGCAAGGTCATGGGGCCGGCGCGGGTCCGTGAGCTGCTGTTCGCCGCCTTGCGCGGACCCCAGGCCGAAGCCTTGCGGGCGCTGGTGGAGCAGCAGGGGCATTTCGCCCGGGTCGCCGCCTCGCTCAACCATTTGCACCAGCACTACACCGAGCCGTTGAACGTCGAGACCCTGGCCCGCTGCGCCAATATGAGTACCTCGGCTTTCCATGAGCATTTCAAGCGCAGCACCTTGTTGTCGCCGGTGCAGTACCTCAAGCGCTTGCGGCTGCTCAAGGCCCAGCAATTGCTGCTGGGAGAGGGGTTGGGCGTGGCCCAGGTGGCCCACAGGGTGGGTTACCAGAGCACCTCGCAATTCAGCCGCGAGTACAAGCGTTACTTCGAGCGCAGCCCGGGGGATGAGCGCGCGGCTTGAGCGCTGGAATGAAAAAGGCCCCCATATGGGGGCCTTTTCGCAGGGCGTCGACTTACATGTTCGGGTAGGTCGGGCCGCCGGAGCCTTCCGGGGTGACCCAGGTGATGTTCTGCGCAGGGTCCTTGATGTCACAGGTCTTGCAGTGCACGCAGTTCTGGGCGTTGATCTGGAAGCGCTTCTCGCCGTCTTCCTGGGTGACCACTTCGTACACGCCGGCCGGGCAGTAGCGCTGGGCTGGCTCGTCGTACAGCGGCAGGTTGCGGCCCAGGGGGATACTCGGGTCGGTGAGCTTCAGGTGGCAAGGCTGCTCTTCTTCGTGGTTGGTACCGGAGATGAACACCGAGCTCAATTTGTCGAAGCTCAGCTTGCCGTCGGGTTTCGGGTAGTCGATCTTCACGCAGTCCTTGGCCAGCTTGAGGCAGGCGTAGTCCGGCTTGGTGTCGTGCAGGGTGAACGGCAGCTTGCCGCCGAACAGGTTCTGGTCGACCCAGTTGAAGCCACCACCGACGATGGCGCCGAACTTGTGGATCGCCGGGCCGAAGTTACGGCTGGCGAACAGCTCGTCATGCAGCCAGCTGGACTTGAATGCGCTGACGTAGCTGTTGAGCTCGTCGGCGCCTTCGGAACCGGCCAGCAGCGCATCGGCCACGGCATCGGCGGCCAGCATGCCGGACTTCATGGCGGTGTGGCTGCCCTTGATCTTGGCGAAGTTCAGGGTGCCCAGGTCGCAGCCGATCAGCGCGCCGCCCTTGAACACCATCTTCGGCAGCGAGTTCAGGCCGCCCTTGCAGATGGCGCGGGCGCCGTAGCTGATGCGCTTGCCACCTTCCAGGTACTGCTTGAGTACCGGGTGGTGCTTGAGGCGCTGGAATTCATCGAACGGCGACAGGTAGGTGTTGGAGTAGGACAGGTCGACAATCAGGCCGACCACCACCTGGTTGTTCTCCAGGTGATAGAGGAAGGAGCCGCCGGTGTTCTCGGTGCCCATGATGTCCAGCGGCCAGCCGGCGGTGTGTACCACCAGGCCCGGTTGGTGCTTGGCCGGGTCGATTTCCCAGATTTCCTTGAGGCCGATGCCGTAGTGCTGGGCGTCGGCGTCGCTGTCCAGGTTGAAGCGCTTGATCAGCTGCTTGCCGATATGGCCACGGCAGCCTTCGGCGAACAGGGTGTACTTGCCGCGCAGTTCCATGCCCGGGGTGTACATGCCGTCCTTGGGATGGCCTTCGCGATCCACGCCCATGTCGCCGGTGAGGATGCCGCGGACCACGCCGTTTTCGTCGATCAGGGCTTCCTGGGCGGCGAAGCCTGGGTAGATCTCCACGCCCAGGTTCTCGGCCTGCTGGGCCAGCCAGCGGCACAGGTTGCCCAGGGAGATGATGTAGTTGCCTTCGTTGTGCATGGTCTTGGGCACAAAGAAGTCGGGAACCTTGGTGGCGGCTTCGCCGTTGCGCAGGACATAGATGTCGTCGCGGGTGACCGGGGTGTTGAGCGGGGCGCCCAGTTCCTTCCAGTCAGGGAAGAGTTCGTTCAGGGCCCGTGGTTCGAACACGGCGCCGGAAAGGATGTGGGCACCGACTTCGGAGCCTTTTTCAACGACGCAGACGCTGATTTCCTTGCCTGCTTCTGCAGCCTTCTGCTTCAGGCGGCAAGCGGCGGACAAGCCTGCGGGGCCGGCACCGACGATGACTACGTCGAATTCCATGTATTCGCGTTCCACTAGGCTATCTCCTACTCAAGGCTCAACGGTTTTTTCTAATTGGAGGTTTGGCATTGCGTCCCGCTTTCTCCCATCGCCGATGGGGGGAGAGGGGAGGGACGGCCGACCTTTCTCTCTGGGCGGCGCATTATATCTACACCACTCCTAGCGTCCAATACAAACGTTTGTTTGAAATTGCCGCAGGCCAGGTAAATCAAAGAAGCGCGGCGTATGAACGGCCATTTTGCCGTATTGACCGGAAAAGGTGTTCCGGTCAAGATACGGTCGGTTTTGCGCTCGCCGTAGGCTGACTGTTGGTCTCAAGAGCACCTCTAAAGGCAGGGCAAAGGCAGTGAAGGTGACGGGCCGCGCAGCTTGAAAGTGCGCAGTTTACACGCCGCGATAATGAATGACTCGTCGGTCACCACTGACGAACGGTCATCACCTCGTGAGCAACGTCTACCTTATGTGCGCCGGCGTTTTTGGAGGTGCCCTTGTGCCGATGAGCATCAACCGCCAGGTTCTCGCCTAGGCGACTTTCTTTTCACCGGAGAGTAACGAGGAATCCATGAAGGTTCTTGTAGCTGTCAAACGAGTGGTCGACTATAACGTCAAGGTTCGCGTCAAGGCGGACAACTCTGGCGTCGACCTCGCCAACGTCAAGATGTCGATGAACCCTTTCTGCGAAATCGCAGTGGAAGAAGCCGTACGCCTGAAAGAGAAAGGCGTGGCGACTGAAATCGTCGTCGTCTCCATCGGTCCCGCTACTGCTCAAGAGCAACTGCGTACCGCCCTGGCACTGGGTGCCGATCGCGCGATCCTCGTCGAGTCCGCTGAAGAGTTGACCTCCCTGGCCGTGGCCAAGCTGCTCAAGGCTGTGGTCGACAAGGAACAGCCTCAACTGGTGATCCTGGGCAAACAGGCCATCGATAGCGACAACAACCAGACCGGCCAGATGCTGGCGGCCCTAAGCGGCTACGCCCAAGGCACCTTCGCCTCCAAGGTCGAAGTGGCTGGCGACAAGGTCAATGTCACCCGTGAAATCGACGGCGGCCTGCAGACCGTTGCGCTGAACCTGCCAGCGATCGTCACCACCGACCTGCGTTTGAACGAGCCGCGCTACGCGTCGCTGCCGAACATCATGAAAGCCAAGAAGAAGCCGCTCGAGACGTTGACTCCTGATGCTTTGGGCGTTTCCACCGCCTCCACCAACAAGATCCTGAAAGTCGAAGCGCCGGCTGCACGCAGCGCAGGCATCAAGGTCAAGTCGGTGGCTGAACTGGTCGAGAAACTGAAAAACGAAGCGAAGGTAATCTGATCATGACTATCTTGGTAATCGCTGAACACGATAACAAAGCGCTGGCCCAGGCCACCCTGAACACCGTGGCCGCTGCTGCCAAAATCGGTGGCGACATTCACGTGCTGGTGGCCGGTCAAGGCGTTGGCGCCGTGGCCGAGGCTGCTGCCAAAGTCGCTGGCGTGGCCAAGGTGCTGGTAGCCGACAACGCTGCCTATGCGCACCAACTGCCGGAAAACGTCGCACCGCTGGTTGCCGAGCTGGGCGCTGGCTACAGCCACATCCTGGCTGCCGCCACTTCCAACGGCAAGAACATCCTGCCGCGGGTTGCTGCCCAGCTGGACGTCGACCAGATCTCCGAGATCATCTCGGTAGAAAGCGCCGACACCTTCAAGCGTCCGATCTATGCCGGTAACGCCATTGCTACCGTGCAGTCCACTGCTGCGGTCAAGGTCATCACCGTGCGCGCCACCGGCTTCGACGCCGTTGCCGCCGAAGGTGGTTCGGCTGCGGTGGAAACCGTTGGTGCGGTCCACGATGCCGGTAAGTCGAGCTTCGTCGGCGAAGAGCTGGCCAAGTCCGATCGTCCTGAGCTGACCGCTGCCAAGATCGTCGTTTCCGGCGGCCGCGGCATGCAGAACGGCGACAACTTCAAGCACCTGTACGCCCTGGCCGACAAGCTGGGCGCTGCGGTCGGCGCTTCCCGCGCGGCCGTGGACGCAGGCTTCGTGCCTAACGACATGCAGGTCGGCCAGACCGGCAAGATCGTCGCGCCACAGCTGTACATCGCCGTCGGTATCTCCGGCGCGATCCAGCACCTGGCGGGCATGAAGGACTCCAAGGTGATCGTCGCGATCAACAAGGACGAAGAGGCGCCCATCTTCCAGGTGGCCGACTACGGCCTGGTGGCTGACCTGTTCGAAGCGGTACCTGAGCTGGAGAAGCTGGTCTAATCCAGCGGCTTCACTTATAAAGAGCCCGGCCTTTTGGCCGGGTTTTTTTTGTCTGCCGTTTGTTGGGAGGTATCGCCATGGATCTGCGCCGCGTGAGTGGCTGGCCAGTACTGTTGGGCATGTTGCTGTGCTCGTCGCAGGGGATGGCTGCGGGCAAGTGCGAGCGGCTGGTAGTGACCGGCAGTCCCGATGCGCCACCTTACCTATGGCGCGATCCACAGGACCCCAAGCACCTGATGGGGGCCAGTGCCGACCTGCTGCAACAGGTGGCAGGGGAGTTGGGCCTCAAGGTGGAGTTGCTGTATGCCGGCAAACGCTCCGAAGCCCTGGAGGAGGTGCGTAGTGGGCGCATGGACATGCTGGCCGATGCACCGCTGACCATCAATGAACTGGAGTCCTTGGACTACATCCATCCGGCGCTGGTGCTGAACGACTACCTGGTCTGGACTCGCAAGGACTCGACCCTGGCCTACACCCAATTGGCGGACTTGCATGGGCGTACTGGCGCTGTGTCGGAAAAGGCTCGCCTGACGCAGCCCTTCGTGGCGCTGGCCAAGGAGCACCTGCAACTCAAGCACCTGCCAAACCTGACCCAGGTCTTCCAGAAGCTGCTGCTGGGCGAAGTGGACTATGTGCTGGCGCCGCGTTATGCCGGTATGACCATGGCCCAGTCCCTGGGAATGGCGGCGGACCTGGTCGCGTTTCCCCAACCTATCGACAAGTCAGGGCTGTTCCTGGCGTTGTCCCACAACTCGGCTTGCAATGACCCATGGTTGCGCGGACAGCTGGCAAAAAAGATGACAGAATTGCCCGCGTCCGGTCTGACGGAGGCCCTGTTGCAGCGCAATCTGGAGCGCTGGAAAGCCCAGTTGCAGCAACCCGTCAGCAGCCCCAAACCGTAGGAATCTTGTGTGACTATTCGACCTCTTTTTGCTGCCTTGGCCTTTCTGGCCATGGCCGGTTGTGCATCCGATCCGGCCCCCAACGAGCAGATGCGTCTGACTGCCCGGGCCCTGGAGCAGGCCAAGGCTGTGGGTGCTACGGCCGAGCAGGTGCCGGAATTGAAACTGGCCGAAGAAAAGTTTTCCCGAGCCCAGGGCAATATGCAGGATGAGTCCTACAAGAAAGCCCGGGTACGAGCCGAGCAGGCCGAGCTGGATGCGCGCCTGGCCGAAGCCAAGGTGCTGACCCAGAAGAGCCAGGAGCAGGTGAACGTACTCAACACCCGCATCACTCGCCTGCGCAAGCAACTGGGGGATGCCCAATGAAGATTTCCAAACCGGTATTTGGCAGTGCCCTGCTGTGGGTCTGCGCCAGCCTGGTGGGCTGTGCCGGCCAGCAGAGCGAGGAAGCCCTGCAACAGGCCTACAACGACTTCCAGAAGGTCAAGGAGGACTCCAATGTCCTGCGCAGCGCGCCCAAGGATGTGATCCGCGCCGGTGAATCACTGGCCCGTGCCGATCGTCTTTCAAGCTATTGGGGCAGTGGCAGCGACGTTGAGCATTACGCCTATCTCAGCCGCCGCTACAGTGAGATTGCCCGGGAACACACCGAGCAGATGCTCAACCAGGAGCGCGCAGCCAAGCTCGAGCTGGAGCGCCAGCGCCTGCAACTGGCATTGCGCGAGGCCAAGCTGAGCAGCGTGCAGCAGCAAGGGAAGTGGCTGGAGGAGCAGATCCTCAGCATGGCCACTACCCATACCGACCGTGGCCTGGTGATGACACTGGGCGACGTGTTGTTCGATACCGGTGAAGCGGAGCTCAACAACTCCTCCAATCGCATCGTGCTCAAGGTGGCGCAGTTCCTCCAGCTCAACCCCAAGCGCGTAGTACGCATCGAGGGATATACCGACAACACCGGCGAGCGCCAGAACAACCTGCAGCTGTCTCGTGATCGCGCCCAGGCTGTGGCCGATGTGCTGGTGGACCTGGGGGTCGATGAAAAACGCATCCAGGTCGAGGGTTATGGTGACGACTACCCGGTGGAGGCCAACGCCTCCGAGCGTGGTCGGGCCCAGAATCGGCGAGTGGAAATAGTCTTTTCCGATGAAAAGGGCCAGCTCGGCGCCGCTCGCTGAAGCCGCCTGGTTGTTGCTGAAAACCCGATGCCCCACAGGCATCGGGTTTTTTTATGGTGGTCGCAAGTTGCTAAAAAAACTGCAGTGATGCTTTTCACTGACTGGGGTGCTCGACTATTGTAGGAACTGTCCCAGTACACTTCCAAACTGTGCTGGTACTGATTCGCACAAAAATAAAACACCGTGAAATCGGGTGCTGCGCCATGACCAATCTCTTGCTCTATCAACGTATCGCTCAGCAATTGGCTGAGGATATTCGCCGTGGTGTCTATCAGCCGGGGGAGCGCGTACCGTCGGTACGCAAGATGAGTTCGCAGCTCAATGTCAGCCATGCCACGGTGCTCCAGGCCTACGCTAACCTCGAAGACCAGGGGCTGATCCGGGCGCGGCCGCAGTCGGGTTACTACGTGCACCAGACGCCAGCGCTGACGGCACCGACGCCGGACATTGCCCGGGTCGAACGGCCAGGGCTGGTCACCCGTAGCAGTATCATCCAGCAGGTGTTGGTGGAGTCGCGTCGCGAAGGGGTTTTCCCCTTGGGAGCCGCGGTGCCCAGTGTCGACTACCTGCCGGTGCGGGCGTTGCACCAGCAACTGGCCAAGGTCACCCGGTTTCATAGTCCTCGGGCGTTCAGCTACATGTTCAGCCCGGGTTTCGAACCCCTGCGGCGCCAGGTAGCGATTCGCATGCGTGACGCGGGAGTGGTGGTCGATCCTTCGGAAGTGGTCATCACCCATGGTTGTGTCGACGCGCTGCAAATGTCGCTACGGGTCCTGACCCGCCCAGGTGACCTGATCGCTGCCGAGTCGCCGACCTACTACGGCTTGCTGCAACTGGCTGACCTGCTTGGGCTCAAGGTCATCGAGATTCCCAGCGACCCGTCCACCGGCATGAGCCTGGAAGCCTTGCAACTGGCTGCCAACCAATGGTCGATCAAGGCACTGGTATTGACGACGCGCCTGAGCAACCCGCTGGGCGGCACCATGCCGGAAGAGCGCCAGAAGCAGCTTCTGCGCCTGGCGTCGGATTTCGATATCCAGGTGGTCGAGGACGATATCTACGGCGAGCTGATGTTCGAGGTCGGACGTACCAAGGCCCTCAAGGCCTACGATCGCCTGGATCGGGTGATCTACTGTTCCAGTTTCTCCAAGACGTTGTCGCCCGGAGTGCGCATTGGCTGGATGATTGCCGGCAAGTACCAGCAGGAGATCCAGCGCTTGCAGACCTTCAGCACGCATTCGGCGTGCAGCGTCACTCAGATGGCGGTTGCGGCCTATCTGGAGAACGGTGGTTATGACCGGCACCTGCGTTTTATCCGCCAGGAGTACCGCAAGAACCTCAGCGCTTTCCAGTTGGCGGTCCAGCAGTATTTCCCCGAGGGAACGCAGATTACCCGGCCTACTGGCGGTTTCATCCTGTGGGTCAGCTTGCCGGGGCGGGTCAACACCCAGGAACTGCATGTGCGTGCCTTGCAACAAGGCATCAGCATTGCTCCGGGGCTGATCTTCAGTAACACCGAGCAGTTCAACCACTGTGTGCGCCTTAACTGCGGCACGCCATGGAATCGTGAAGCCGAGCGAGCGCTGATGACTTTGGGAATGCTTGCCAGCCAGTTGTGCCAGGAGGCCACTGGCGCGTTCTGAACAATCCGGCTCCATGCTTGTCATGGGGCTTGCAACAAGCGAGCATAGAGAACCTTTTATCGATCTACCTGCCTTTTATGAAAGCCTTTTTTCCTGCCATCTGGTTATGTGCCTGTCTGTTGGGGGTTGCCGTGTTGCCCGTCCAGGCCGCGCCGGTTGCAGATAAGCCGCGGGCCGGCCAGGCGCATCCGAGCAAGTCGGCCAGCACCAGGAAGGCTCCAGCGCCCAAGGCGCCGGCGAGCAAGCCCAAAAGCGGCAAGCAATCACCCGCTACCAGCAAGGGCAAGTGGGCCTATCAAGATATCAAGACCCCACTGGTCAGCCCCAAGGTCGACCTGAGCCTGCCACCGGAAATGGTCAAGCACCTGCAACCCATTGGCAGTACTCCATTGCCCAAGCACACGCCGTTGTTGCCACCGATGTTTGGTGAGAAACCCAAGGAAAGCAGTCCATTCCAACTCAACGGGCGTTTGCTCAGCAACGAAATGCAATTGCAGTTGCGCAGGGACGAGCGCCGTGACATCGAGGGCGCTGCCCTGGATTTCGAGTTCAAGCAATAAATTCTTCAACCGCTGTGTGACTGGGCTGATCGACACTTTGTCGGAGACTGATCAGTCACGCACGGTTGTGCGTTAAATCCGTTCTTTGAGTAATTTTAAACAGCTGTTTTAGCGGTTACTCTTACCAGGCGTCATTCGACACTTTGCTTGTCGCGAGGAGCTTTTCGTCATGAACTGCCGTGAAGGTTGTGGCGCTTGCTGCATTGCCCCTTCCATCAGTACCCCAATGCCCGGCATGCCCAATGGCAAGCCGGCCGGGGAACGTTGCCTGCATCTTTCCGTCGAACACCTGTGCAACCTTTTCGGCTTGCCTGAGCGGCCGGCGGTGTGTGGGGCGTTCCAGGCAGATCCTGAGGTTTGTGGCGAAAGCCGTGAAGAAGCCATCCGCCTGATCGGTTGGTGGGAGCAAGTGACAGCGGCTTAGGGTGTCCTCAATGAACGGAACTTCAACAATAAGGAATAAGACAATGGGTTCGCTGCATCGAATTGCTGTGCTCTGTGGGTTAACCGTGCTGTTGTCGGCAACGGCCCAGGCCGAAGACTGGCAAACGGCCAAGGATGAAGACGGCATCAAGGTCTCCTTGAGTGAAGTGGCCGGTTCCAAATACAAGGCCTATCGTGGGGTCACCACCATGAAGACCAGCATCGCCAAGCTCCGTGCGCTGCAGGAAGACGTGGCCGGTGCCTGCTCCTGGATCCACGAATGCAAGACTCAGAAGCTGCTCAAGCACGAGGGCGATCAAAGCTGGACCTACACCCAGTTCAATACCCCTTGGCCGGTCACCGCGCGTGACTCGGTCCTGCACATCACCACCAGCGAGGGTGCCGACGGCAGCCTGACCCGCAAGCTCGAAGGTGTGCCGACCTATATTCCGGAAGAAAAAGGCTTCGTGCGCGTGGCCCAGGTCGAGGGTTACTGGAAGTTCGTGCCCAAGGGCGCCGATCAGGTCGAGGTGACCTATCAGGTCCATACCGAGCCTGGAGGCAGCGTGCCTTCCTGGCTGGCCAACAAGTTCGTGGTCGATGCTCCTTTCAATACCCTGAAGGCATTGAAGACTCGTGCTGAAAAGCCCTGATCGCTGAGAGTCACAACGATACAAGGCCGCCTCCGGGCGGCCTTTTTCATGGGCTGCCTAGGGCCCAGGCGGAACGTTTTTCAAAGGCTCAAGGTCCAGATGTTGTAGGCCCAATCAGGGGCTATCGAGGAGGCATTGATGCAAAAGTGGCAAGTCGCTTTCGTTGATGATCACGGTGTCCAGTCTGTCGAGTATTTCGATTGCGAGCAGCAACCGACACTGGAGCGCGCCGCTCAATTGGTTCGAGCAAAATTGCTGCCGATAAGTGCCGAACTGGACCTCAACGACCTGGAGGGGCGTACCGAAACCCCCACCCTCAAGAGCCTGAAAGAACAAAACAGTATTCAGATTCTTAGCATCACGCCGATCTAATCAGTAGCGGGAGTAGCTCCGATAGCAATTTCTGGCGACCTCCAGAGGTTGGCGCTAATCTGCAAGCAAGATCAGCGAGTTCTTCGCCAAGCCTTGATCTTGCCAGCTCCATGCTTGTTTCCCGTCGACCCTTTTCGGGTCGTGACGCAGGCCTGTTGCGTGCTGCCGGGAAGCACGGAAAGTCTATCCATAGGTTCGAGGAGGACGTTTCATGAGCACAGCCTTTCAAGAAGATCTCAGCAGCAGCGTGCTGCGCCGCATGAAAGAAGGCGGCTTTGATTTTTCACGATTCCATCCCATCGAGTTCTACGCCATTTTCCCGGATGAGGAGCGGGCACGCAGGGCGGCAGGACATTTTCGCGGTGAATCCTTGAATGCCCAGGTCAGCGTGCGTGACGACGGTGCCTGGTACCTGGAACTGAGCAAGGTGATGTACGCCACCTATGGTGGCATCGGCGATTTCGAGCAGGATTTCGAAGCTGTGGTCGAGCCTCTGGGCGGCATCATTGAAGGCTGGGGGGTGAAGCACGAGATCCGCGGGCGACTGGTTTAGTCCGTAGCGAGCCTGATGATCGGCCAACCCCTTGGGTTGGCCGATTGCATTTATGGGGCCGATAAAAAAAGCCACCCGGGAGGGTGGCTAAAGGGAAGACCGGTCAGGAGAGGGAACCGGTCGGGAGGGTCCGGCTCCGGTCGTCATCGGCGTCATCAAAAAGAGGGCAGCGACTCCATCAGGCTGGGTGGAGTACTTGCTCGATGGGGGCAATTATCTGTGCGTGCGGGCGCACAGAGAAATCGACTCTGGCTATACGCTCGATAGACAAAGGCCTTGCCGTTGCAGGCTGCTTAGAGGGCGGCCTCGACTGTTGCGCCAGTGCGCGCAGTTCAGGGGATTTGCTTGCGTCCGGCCATGTGCTTCAGGTAGCCCAGCAATAACTCCAGCTCTGCATCGGGCAGGACGCTGGCACTGAACCCTGGCATTTTGGCCTGGGGCCAGCGCCTCAGGCCCTGGGGATCGCGGATATAGCGCTTGAGGAAACCTGGGTTGAAGTACTCGGTGGGGTTGTAGGGAATATTCAGGTCCGGGCCGAACTGCGCATCGCCGGCGCCATTGAGGCGATGGCAGGCCAGGCAGTTCTTCTGGAACAGTGCGAACCCCTGGTTGACCGGGTCGTTGGCCGCCAGTCCAGGGGCTGGCAGCAGGGCCGGGAAGCGTTCGGCCACCGGTGCCAGGCGCTGGATGCGTGCCACCTGGAACGGCCACTGCTCGGGGCTGATGTGCCCGGCAGCGGGGTCGGTCCAGACCAGGTAGAAAGGCCCGGCGCCAGGCTTGCCTGCCGCCAGGGCCGGCCAGGGCTTGGCCGGGTCCTCGATGGCGAGCCAGGCCCGGGCTCCATGGCGGTTGAGCAAGGGCGCGGCATTCAGTTCGGCGGCAAAGCCATCCAGGGCCACGGCCTGTAGATGATCCTCGGCCTTCAGGTCCTTGAGCAGGCTCGCCAGGGGAACTGCCCGGTAGGTCATGTCGCGCTTGTAGGAGACATCATCCTTGATGGTGATGTCCTGGGCTGCGGGGTGCTGGAGCAGCTCTTCGGTCTGCCAGGTGCGGCTGCCGGAGCCCAGGTCGATCAGGAGTTGGGCAGCATGCAGGGGCATGCTCAGCAGCAGGGTGGTGCAGAGGAACAGGGCTTTCAATTGATGGCCGTGGGATCGTCGTCAGTGGGTTCGTTGCCGGGCAGCACGTCGTCTGGTCGCGACACATGGTCGAACAGGGCGTCCCGGAGTTCATCGTAGTTGCCGCCGTTCACGATACCGAAATAACCGTGCTTGATCAGCGTGTCTTCGGCCTCAAGGGCATGCTGGTTGGTATCGCTGTAGATCACCACGGTAGCGTTGGGGTCCAGTACCACCTTGCGCAGTTGGTAGGCCAGGCCTTCGGCGCTGATGCCGGTGCCGTCCTCCAGTTCGAGGTTGACCTGCAAGGAGTTGTGCAGGTTGCCTGCGGCGAAGTCGCTGTCGTTGCGCAGGTCCAGGATCAGCGCGCCGTCATTGATTTCATCCACCGCGCGGTTGACGTCGATGATCCCGGCGTGGGCGTTGAAGGCGCTCAAGAGCGCGGCAAATGCAATCCAATGGCGCATGAATCTTCCCCGTGATGTTCCACAGGAAGACTGGCACACAAGTCCGTGCCCCGGTAGGAACCGGGGATAATTTTATGACCCGTTGATCGAGCAGCCACGAATCAGCCGAGCACTTTGGTGAGGTTCGGCAAGATCAACAGCAGTGTGGTTGCGAAGAGAATGAGTCCCGCCTGGCGTACTTTCGATTGTTTGAACATGGCTGAATGCCTTTTGTTGTTATTCCTGAGCATCAATGCAAGCCGGTTCCTTTACTTCACTATGGGCCGGCGATGTTTCCATTTTCTTACCTGTTCCGGTGCAAAGTCCGTCCGAAACTTCCTACAGTTTCTACCTTAGGGGCCTTGAATCCCCTGGCTTAGATCCAATTCATATGGAGTTATCGCCAATCTCAATCAAATCGCTATAGCTGCTGCCCAAGACCCGGTGGCCGCCCTTTGGCTAGACAGCTCGCGACCCTTCATCGGTTGATCCATTAGCTACCTACCGTTCGTCTGAGCGTGAGCGTCAAGGCGGCTGAGCGCATCGGTCATTGAATCCAACGCTGTCGCGCCTAAGGTGGGAACTCGACATTTTTCCCTGTACAGCGGTTCGAGGACGTCATGACCCAAGCTCTGATATTCGATGCATTACGCACGCCCCGTGGCAAAGGCAAGGCCGATGGCGCCCTGCACAGTGTGAAACCGGTGAACCTGGCGGCGGGCCTGTTGCGTGCCCTGGAGCAACGCTGTGAGCTGGACACCAGCCAGGTGGACGACGTCGTCCTGGGCTGCGTGACCCCCATTGGCGACCAGGGCGCCGATATCGCCAAGACCGTCGTACAAGCGGCGGATTGGGATGTGAGCGTGGCCGGGGTACAGATCAACCGTTTTTGTGCCTCGGGCCTGGAGGCGGTCAACCTGGGGGCCATGAAGGTGCGCTCCGGCTTCGAGGAACTGGTGGTGGTGGGCGGCGTGGAGTCCATGTCGCGGGTACCCATGGGCAGCGATGGCGGTGCCTGGGTGCTGGACCCCGAGACCAATATGCACAGCCACTTCACGCCCCAGGGCATTGGTGCCGACCTGATCGCGACCCTGGAAGGCTTCTCCCGCCAGGACGTCGACCAGTTCGCCCTGCATTCCCAGCAGAAGGCCGCGCGGGCCCGGGCGGCCGGCGCCTTCGACAAATCCCTGGTGCCGGTGCAGGACCAGAACGGCATTGTCCTGCTGGACCATGATGAGTTCATCCGCGCCGACTCGACCCTGGAGGGCCTGGGCAAGCTCAAGCCGAGCTTCGAGATGATGGGGCAGATGGGTTTCGACGCCACGGCCTTGCGGGTCTACAGCCATGTGGAGCGGATCAACCATGTGCACACGCCTGGCAACAGTTCCGGGATCGTCGATGGTGCGGCGCTGATGCTCATCGGCTCCGAGGCCAAGGGGCGCGAACTGGGCCTGCGTCCCCGGGCGCGGATCGTTGCCACCGCCGTCACCAGTACCGATCCGACCATCATGCTCACCGGGCCGGCCCCGGCCACTCGCAAGGCCCTGGCCAAGGCCGGGTTGCGGGTCGAGGACATCGACCTGTTCGAGGTCAACGAGGCCTTTGCCTCGGTAGTGCTCAAGTTCATCAAGGACATGGCTGTCGATCCGGCCAAGGTCAACGTCAATGGCGGCTCCATCGCCATGGGGCACCCGTTGGGCGCCACGGGCTGCGCGATTCTCGGCACCTTGCTCGACGAACTGGAGGCCCGCCGCCAGCGCTACGGCCTGGCCACCCTGTGTGTCGGCGGTGGCATGGGTATCGCCACCATCATCGAACGCCTCTGAGCCCCGACTTCAAGGAATCCTTTCATGACCGATGCCATCCGTTACGAAAAAGGCCAGGACCAGATCGTCGTCCTGACCATCGACATGCCGGGCCAGAGCGCCAACACCATGAACGCGGTCTACCGCGACGCCATGGCCGCCACCCTGGCCAGGTTGCAAGCCGAGCAGGACAGCCTGGCCGGGGTGATCATCACTTCGGCGAAAAAGACGTTCTTCGCCGGTGGTGACCTCAATGAGCTGATCAAGGTCGGCAAGCCCGAGGCCCGGGCTTTCTATGACATGGTGCTGGCCCTCAAGGCCCAGCTACGGGCGCTGGAGACCCTGGGCAAGCCGGTGGTCGCGGCGATCAATGGGGCGGCCCTGGGTGGCGGCTGGGAGATCTGCCTGGCCTGCCATTACCGCGTGGCCCTGGACGACAAGTCGCTGCAGATCGGCTTGCCGGAAGTCACCCTGGGCCTGCTGCCTGGCGGCGGCGGGGTCGTGCGCATGGTGCGCATGCTGGGTCTGGAGAAGGCCCTGCCGTACCTGCTCGAGGGCAAGAAAGTCCGGGCGCAGCAGGCGCTGCAGGCGGGCCTGGTGAATGAGCTGGCCAGCGATCGCGACGAACTGCTGGCCAAGGCCCGGGCCTGGATCGCCGGCAACCCGGGGGCCAAGCAGCCCTGGGATGTGAAGGGCCACCAGATTCCCGGTGGCACCCCGTCGAATCCGAAGGTGGCACAGATGCTGGCCATTGCCCCTTCGGTGCTGCGGGCCAAGACCCAGGGCTGCTTCCCCGCGCCAGAGAAGATCCTCTGTGCGGCGGTCGAAGGTGCCCAGGTGGATTTCGATACCGCGCAACTGATCGAGGCCCGTTACTTCACCGAGCTGACCAGCGGCCAGGTGGCGAAGAACATGATCGGTACCTTCTGGTTCCAGCTCAATGAAATCAATGCCGGTGGTTCGCGCCCCCAGGGTATCTCGCCCCAGGTGACCCGCAAGGTCGGGGTGCTGGGTGCCGGGATGATGGGCGCGGGCATCGCCTACGTCAGCGCGGCAGCGGGCATCGAGGTGGTGCTCAAGGACATCAGCCTTGAAGCGGCGCAGAAGGGTAAGGCCCATTCCGTGGCCCTGCTGGAGAAGAAGGTGGCTCGCGGGCACTTGAGCGCCGAACAGCGCGACGCGACCCTGGCACGCATCCTCACCACCGCCGAGGATGCCGACCTGGCCGGTTGCGACCTGATCATCGAGGCGGTCTACGAGGATCGCGAGCTCAAGGCCAAGGTGTCCAGGGCGGCGCAGCAAGTGGTCGGCGCCGAGGCGGTGATCGCTTCCAACACCTCGACCCTGCCGATCACCGGGCTGGCCAGTGCGGTGCCCAATCCGGACAAGTTCATTGGCCTGCATTTCTTCAGCCCGGTGGAAAAGATGCCGCTGGTGGAAATCATCAAGGGCGCCAAGACCAGCGACGAGACCCTGGCCCGCGGTTTCGACTTCGTCCTGCAGATCAAGAAGACCCCGATCGTGGTCAACGATAGCCGCGGCTTCTTCACTTCCCGAGTGTTCGGCACCTTCACCAACGAAGGCATCGCCATGCTCGGCGAAGGCATCGCCGCGCCGATGATCGAGACCGAGGCCCGCAAGGCCGGGATGCCGGTGGGGCCGCTGGCGATCTCCGACGAAGTGTCCCTGAGCCTGATGAGCCACATTCGCCTGCAGACCAGCAAGGACTTGCAGGCCGAGGGCAAGCCCGGCATCGAGCACCCGGCATTCGCCGTAATCGACCTGCTGCTCAACGAGTACAAGCGTGCGGGCAAGGCCGCCGGTGGCGGTTTCTACGACTACCCGGCCGGTGGCCAGAAACACCTGTGGCCGCAGTTGCACACGCGCTTCTACAAGGCCGACGGGCAGATCTCGCCCCAGGATGTGCGCGACCGCTTGTTGTTCATCCAGGCCATCGAGACCGTGCGTTGCGTGGAAGAGGGCGTGCTGCAGTCCACGGCCGACGCCAACGTCGGCTCGATCTTCGGCATCGGTTTCGCGGCCTGGAGTGGCGGCGCGCTGCAGTTCATCAACCAGTACGGGGTGCAGGATTTCGTCGCCCGTGCCCAGTACCTGGCGCGCCAGTACGGCGAGCGTTTCAACCCGCCGAACCTGCTCCTGGAGAAGGCGCGCCAGGGCCAGGTGTTCTGAGCCTGGCGGTCGTGAAATGACGGGTCCCGGGGCTTGCCTTGCCGTGGTATTTCAAGGCAGGCTCTGGGGTGTTCGTTATTGCCATCGCCTTGTCAGGAATATTTTATGTCGCTACGCATCTGCATTCTTGAAACCGATATCCTGCGTCCCGAACTGATCGACCAGTACCAGGGCTACGGGCAGATGTTCCAGCGCCTGTTTTCCCAACAGCCCATCGCCGCGCAGTTCAGTGTCTACAACGTGGTGCAGGGCCAGTATCCCGCTGACGACCTGAAGTTCGATGCCTACCTGGTGACGGGCAGCAAGGCCGATTCCTTCGGTACCGATCCGTGGATCCAGACCCTCAAGACTTACCTGCTGGAGCGCTACGAGCGTGGCGACAAGCTGCTGGGCATCTGCTTCGGCCATCAGTTGCTGGCGCTATTGCTGGGTGGCAAGAGCGAGCGGGCGAACCAGGGCTGGGGCGTGGGCATCCACAACTACAAGCTTGCGGCCAAGGCGCCTTGGATGAGCCCGGTGGTGGAGGAACTGACGCTGTTGATCAGCCACCAGGACCAGGTCACCGCCTTGCCGGAGAACGCCACGGTGATTGCCTCCAGCGATTTCTGCCCATACGCGGCCTATCACATCAACGACCAGGTGCTGTGCTTCCAGGGGCATCCGGAGTTCATCCACGACTATTCCCGTGCGTTGCTCGACCTGCGCCATGAGTTCCTCGGCGAACAGGTCTACCAGAAGGGCGTGGCCAGTCTCGAGCACGATCATCACGGCACTACCGTGGCCGAATGGATGATGCGCTTCGTCGCCCACAAACCCGCAGCGGCCTGAAGTGACCCACGGCCCCGCCTGGCGCGGGGCCGCGTTGTTTCACAGCCAGCCTGAACGCTTGAAGCTGGCCCAGAGGGCCACGCAACCCACGCTGATGAAGCCCAGGACGCCAAAGTAGCCGTAGTGCCAGCTCAGCTCCGGCATGTTCTGGAAGTTCATCCCGTAGATCCCTGCCACCGCCGTGGGAAACGCCAGGATCGCCGCCCAGGCGGCGAACTTGCGCTGCACGATGCTTTGCCGCGAGGCCTCCAGCAGCACGCCAATCTCGATGGTCTGGCTGGCGATGTCGCGCAGGGTCGAAAGGTCTTCCATCTGCCGCGTGACATGGATCTGCACGTCACGAAAATACGGCCGCATGTTCTTGTCGATGAAGGGAAAGCTGAGCTTTTGCAGGTCCTCGCTGATTTCCACCATTGGCGCGACGTGGCGGCGCAGGCGCAACACATCGCGGCGCAGGCTGTGCAGGCTGAGAATGTCCCGCTCGTTCATCGCCTGGCACAGCACGTTGCTCTCCAGTTCGTCGATTTCCGCGTGGATGGCTTCGCTCACGGGCTGGTAGTTCTCGGTGACGAAGTCCAGCAGGGCGTAGAGCACGAAGTCTTCGCCATGCTCGAGCAGCAGTGGGCGGGCCTCGCAGCGCTGGCGCACATGGCCATAGGAAGCCGAATGACCGTTGCGCGCAGTGATGATGTAGCCATTGCCGGCGAAGATGTGGGTCTCAATGAACTCCAGCTTGCCGTTGGTGCGCACCGGCGAGTAAGTGACGATGAACAGGGCGTCGCCGAAGGTTTCCAGCTTGGGCCGGCTGTGCTTCTCCAGGGCATCCTCGATGGCCAGTTCATGCAGATTGAACTGGCGTTGCAGGTTGGCCAGCTCGTGGGCGTTGGGCTCCTCCAGGCCGATCCAGACGAAATGGCCGGGTTTCGCCGCCCAGGCTGCGCCTTCGTCGAGGCTGATGTCCGTGACTTTCTTTCCACCGCTGTAGACGGCGGCAGCAACAACTCTACCCATGGTTCCGGTTCACTTCTTCTTATCAATGGCACGGTGACAGATCAGCAGCTTAGCTTGCATTGCAGCATCAGAGTCGCCCATGGGATGCGAGTTCGCCGATAAATGAAAGCCCGCACGGGGCGGGCTTTTGCACAAGGGGCTCAGTTTGGTTGCAACTGGCGGTCCATGCTGGTGATGCAGTCGAGCATTTGCTCGCGACATTGGGCCATCAGGCGCGGTATGTCGTCGGGGGTCAGGCCGGCAGTGGGGATTGCCGGTAGCGAACGGATCAGGACCTCACCACTGTTCCAGCGATTCAGGCGCATGTGCTTGATGTAGTTGCTGGTGCATACCGGAACGATGGGGACCCCGGCGGCAATCGCCATCTGGAAGGCACCGCGCTTGAACGGCAACAACTCCTGACCGCTGTTGCGCGTGCCCTCCGGGAACACCCAGATCGAGGTGTCCTTGTGTTGCAAGGTATGGGTGGTGGTGACGATCGAGCGTCGTGCCTTGTGCGGATTGCCACGGTCGATCAGGACGTTGCCCGACAGCCAGAACAACTGGCCGAACAACGGCACCCACTTCAGGCTTTTCTTGCCGATGCACACGGTGCGTGGCGGCACCACATTGCCGAACACGAACAGGTCGTAGTTGGACTGATGGTTGGCAATGATCACACAGCTTTGCGGCTTGTCCATCAACGGGCCGGCCTCGGCCCTGACCTTCAGGCCCAGGATACGCATGGCCGGCCAAGCATATAGGCGGGCACACAGGCGGCTGTTGTCAGGGTTGAAGGGGCGACACAGCCCAAGCAGCAAGCCCAGGCTGCCAGCCACTATAAAGTGCAAGCCCATCAATGACATACGAAACAGATACAGCATCTAAACGGCTACCGCGCAGGGGACAAAAGGTGGCGCAGTGTACGAGTGTGCACTGTTTTCGGCAATTGCTGTGCCGGGCAACAAGAGGGGCGATGCTTGAGCAGATGTGTCCGATGGTGGGGCGTGCAGGGACCAGAGGGCGGAGCAATAAAAAGCCCGGCACAAGGGCCGGGCCATGTTTCGTCATGCCGAGGTTCAGCCCAGGTGTCCCTGGTCCTCGATAATGGCGTTGTCCAGATTGTCCAGCAGGGCCTTGCGCACCTTCAACTTGGTGTTCTTGTGGGCCAGCATGTTGATCTTCTTCAGTTGGCGTGCCGCTGCCAGGGCCGCGCCCTGCAGTTCTTCGGGGCTGACCACCTTGTCGAGAAAACCGGCATCCACGGCGCTGTGCGGGTCGAACATCTCGCCGTTGATCACCGAGCGGTGGAAGGCCGAGCGCCGTAGGCGGTCACGGGCCAGCTCGATGCCTGCGTGGTGCATGGTCAGGCCGATCTGCACTTCGTTGAGGCCGATGCTGAAGGGCCCCTCGACACCGATGCGGTAGTCGGCGGACAGCAGCAGGAATGCTCCCTTGGCGACCGCGTGCCCCGGGCAGGCCACGATCACCGGGAAAGGGTGGGACAGCAGGCGTCGGGCCAGGGTCGAGCCCAGGGTCACCAGGGCCACGGCCTCCTTGGGGCCGGCGGTCATGACCTTGAGGTCGTAGCCCCCGGACAGAATCCCCGGCTGGCCAGTAATGATCACCACCGCGCGATCGGCAGTGGCCTGGTCGAGTGCGGCGTTGAAGGCGGCAATCACGTCCGGGGAGATGGCATTGACCTTGCCATTGCTCAAGGTCAGGGTCGCGATACCGTCTTCGAGATGGTAGGAAATCAACTCACTCATGACGCAATTCCTTGTATTAGAAGTGCAGCAGAAGTTACCCAGCATGATCGGTCCGGTAAAGCGCCGTGACTGACTGGTGAGTCAGGCTTTGCTCCGGGCGGCAGGCCGCACGACCTGCTGGGCTGCCTATGTATAGCCGCACGGCAGCGTGGAGCAGGCCGAAGATTGGCCGGTTTGCCTTGTGCCATGGGCGCGCGTAGGCCCGGAAAACCAGAAAAGTGCTTAAGCGCATGAAAATTCTGAAAAAAACCTTTGCCATCTGAAAAGCTTTCGACTACATTAGCGCGCCTCGACAGACTGAATCGGTTTGAAGAGAAACGGTGAGGTGTCCGAGTGGCTTAAGGAGCACGCCTGGAAAGTGTGTATACAGGAAACTGTATCGAGGGTTCGAATCCCTCCTTCACCGCCATATTCGATGTACTCTAAACCCCTGAAAACGTTGAAGTTTTCAGGGGTTTTTTGTTGCCCGATAGAAAGCTTAGGGCATTTTTAGGGCAAAAAATGCGGCCCTTAGGCCGCTGGTGGCCGCCTTAGTCCGTCCTAAACCCCATCATTTTGGAAACAATACCCGCCATGCTCTTTGTGTCCGAAGGTATCCAGCGGCCGTAGTGTTTTTTCACCATCGTTGTATCGCTGTGCCCGAGCTGGCGGGCCACCCATTCAATGGGCACATAGCTCGACAGCGCTTGGCTGGCGAATGTATGGCGGCACTGGTTGGGGCCACGGTGCCGAATCCCGGCAGACTTGAGAATGCCTGTGAACCATCGGCCGAGGCTCGATGCGTGCCAGGGTTCGCCACTGATGCCATTACGGAATACAAAGCGAACGTTCTCACGTTTGGTGGTGATGTTGTCGCGCTGCAGGACTGTGATGGCGACCGGTGGCAGGTGCGCGGTTTCCTCCAGTTGTCGCCGAAGGTAGTCGATAGCCGGGTCTATCAATTCCACGGCCCGTATACGGCTGCGTTCCTTCGGCACCTTATAGACCGATTCGACTCGGGCGCGCCTGACCCAGGCGACACCATTTTCTAAGTCGATATCATCGACGCCAAGGGCGATCAATTCTGAAACAGATAGTCCTGCCCAGCAGTCGAAAAGGATCATGTTGATATCCGACTGGCGCTTGACGCTGGCCCTGCTGAGCTTTTCCAGTTCTTCGCGGCTGAAAGGGTCGGCGGTGTCCTGGTCGTGGTCGCGCTCGATGTTCTTTATTCTATCGAGCGGGTTTGCCTTGATGATGCCGTCCCCGAAGGCATCGGCCCATACACCGCGCACAATGGTGAAGATGTCATTTACGGTCTTCGGGGCGAGACCTTTTTTCAGCAGGTGGGCCTGGAACAGCTCCAGGTCGGTTTTGCTGATGTCAACGATGCGGGCTGCGCCGTTCCAGGCTTCTACGTGCTTGGATTTGCTGCCGTAGTTGCGGCTGGTGCTGTTGGCCCGCAGTGCGTCCTGCACTGACAGCCAGCGTTTGATCCCCTCGGCCACCGTTCGATTGTCTGGTTTGTTCTGTCCTTCCTGCCTGGATTTCAGCCAGGTTGATTCGGGAAAGTGCGCGGCATAGTCGAATCGATTTTCCTTGATCTCGGCCAGGATCGTTCGGCGCTTGTTGTCCGCATAGGCAATTGAGGCTTTGTTGATCTTGGTGATGTTGCGCAACGGTTCGCGGCGGCGTTCGCCTTCGAACATGAAGGCGATCCGCAGTTGGTTTCCGTTGATATCGAGGCCCTTTGGCAGGGCCTCGACTCCAGGTGGCAGCTTGGATTTCATGGTTGGCCGGCCATCCACTTCTCGATGGCTTCCTTGTTGTAGACCAGTACGTTTGCTGGATCGGTTCGGTAGTGTTTCCCCTCCAGCCATTTGCCCCTGGATCGGTACTTTCTGGCGGCCTCGGTACTGATTCCGAATACCGTCGGCAGCAGTTTCTGCCTAAACCATGTACCGGGAGTGATGAAGTTATGCTCGATCTCGATTTCGACCTTCTCTGCCGCGCTCATGCTGCCTCCTCGGTCTGGTTGCTGGCTGGCTGCGTTTTCGTGGCGCAGACTTGTTGGGTGAATGTTTCGCCGCGCTTGCGGCTGACAGTGAGATATCGGCGGTGGCCTTGGCGCATCTGTTCGATCTTCTCCGGGTCCGCCCAGCCCACCAGTGGCGCGCTAGGGCGTGCAGGGTCCTGACGGGTTTGCAGCTTCTCCAGCTCGGCCAGGACGTCCTTGAGGTCAAGCGTCGATATGGTCATTACCTTGTCGCCCTGGTTGATCGCCCGGTGCAGACTGGCTTTCGCGTAAGCAATGGCTTGGTTCATTGTTTTGGCCCTGTATGGATATGCCAGGCGAGGTAGAGCAGGGCGGGGAATGTGAGAAGGATCATGGCTGCACCGCCAGTGCTGCGGCCTTGCGCTTGCGCATCAGCTCGGCAACGTCATCCGGGTAGCTGATCTCCGCTGCACCCATCTCAACCGCCCGAGCGCGCTTGCTGAGGCAGATGTCGAAGTGCTCGCGGATGGTGCCCGGCTTCTGGAGCCACTTCGGCTTTACGCCGATCTGGTCGGCCATGGCTAACAGTTCCTCGGTGCTGTCAGCGAACATGTGGCACATCTTCATGCGGCCGAACGTGGCGTTCATGTCGTCGACGTAGACGGTCATGGCTGCACCTCCTGGGCCTTGGCCGCGTCAATGGCTTCGTCGAGGGTTTCCTCGTTGAGAACCATGTTTTGCGGGGTCAAGCCGGCGAATACACCGCCATGGCTGATGGTTTCGAGGTCGCGGGAGCGTAGCCACTGATACCGCTCGGCATCCTTGCGCAGCTCGTTAGCTAGGTGCCATGGCGTCCAGTAGCCGTCGTCCATAAGTGTTGCGAGCGGCTGCTGGGGACCGTTCCAGCGCAGACCGTAACGGGGCAATCCATTGCCTTCCGGCGGGCGAGGGGGGACTGCTGGGCGCAACCCCCGCAGTTGCTCAAGCTGTGCGAGTAGAGCCAGAAAGTTTTCGCCCGTTGCAATACGCAGCGTTTCTTTCTCTGGCGTGATTTCGTATTCGTAGTGCCGCTGCGCAGCCTCGACTACCAGGCGAGCGGACAAGCCGATGCTGAAGCGTCCGGCGCCCACCAGTGCAGGTTTTTTCAGCTTGGGCCATTGATCGGAAACCAGTACGGGCTGCTCGGCTGGGCGGGTGTAGACCTCTGCGCTGCCGTCCTCATCGCACAGATCATTGGCCTCAGGCATGGCGAACAGCACTTGGCCAGGGAATTCCATTTCGCAGATCCCGCCTTCAAGCAGCCATTCCAGGTACATTCCTTCATCGTTCTGGCGAGTTACAGCTACCGCCTGGATCAGGATCGGCTCGCCCTGGTGCTGGGCGGCTGGCTGCACCGCTCGCATCGTGTTCGGCGCCATGCTCGGGTCTTCCACGATCTTGAAGCCGAGAACGGTGTCGGCAGGCTGGGCGAGAAGGGCGCGCAGTTCACCGACTGCACGCAGGCTGTCCTGGTAGCTGTCGCCGACTATCCGCATCAGCAGTTCGCGCAGTTCGTTACTCATGGCTCGCGCCCTCGGTAGTTTTGCTATCCAGTGCGGCTGCGCCTTCCGGTGTGATCACCCACTTTTCGCGACGGTAGATGCTGCCGGGTGCCTCTGACCATTCGATATCGACCAGGCCGCGCCTTTTCAGCGCATTCATCGTTGAGTTGGTGCAGCTCCCGTAATAGCCGTCCGGACGCTTGTGCAGATCCCTCAACGTGTCCTGCATGCGGTATGACAGTTTGCTCATGGCTGGCCTCCTGGAGTGGTCCGGTCGATACGCTCGATTTCTGCCAAGATCAGTGCGCCGGCCTTGATCAAGTCTCGCCGGGAGGTCGTCGGTTTCCACCAGCTCGACTCCCATGGCCAAGCAAGCGATACCAGGAGTGCTGCTGTTTGATCTGCGGGTGCTGCTGATCCGGCCAGCGCATAGCACGCTGCGGCTCGGGCCAGTTGTCCGCCTCGATACTGATCGTCTTGCGCTGGTGTGCGCCCTTCATCCCGGATCTGCCGCTGACGTTCTGTGATTACGTCAAGTACGGCCTGTGTGGTGGTCCCGAGTACACTTTCAGGCAGTAAGGTGGCGATGCTCAGATGCTGGGCGCGGCTGGCGCGGTCATGCTCTTTGCTTCCAGTCCTCACAACCCAGTCGTGGCCATCTGGATGGGTGACTAAGAGCCAGCCTCGTATTGTCGGGTCGGCTTTGCAGGTGCAGGGCAAGCGACCCTGGTTGCAGTCGCATAGAGGTTTCTGGCTCATGCGGCCTCCTTGGGTTGCTCGGTTTGGCGCCACGGGTCATTTGCTCGGGCGATGGCTGCCATGGGCGGTGGGCTGACGCTGTTACCGCACATGTGAACTTGTTGGGTTTTGGTGAAGGGCTTGCCGTCGGCGCCGTGGCTGATGATGTAATCGGCAGGGAAGCCTTGCGCCTTGTACAGCTCAGCCGGTTGCAGCATCCGCAGGCAGATGTCGACGATCACGTAGGGCGTGCCCTTGATCGTGACGGTGACCAGGCCCAGCCGATCCTTGGTGGTGATGGTTGGCGCAGGCGCGTCGGTTGAGCTCGTGTTCTCGGCGCCGTAGTAGCTGATCAGGAATGCCGCGACCCGCAACGCGCCTGCTTCAATCTCTGGCGATAGTTGCAGCTCGACCAGTGAGCTTTTACCGCCACCGCCGGCAGTGATGGTTGGTGCCGGTTCGTCCACTCCCTTTCCGACGCTGGCGCCGAACTGACGCTCCATGAAGGCGGTGACCAGCCCGTGGTGAGTGCCCCCGGCGCTGATCGTGTGCAGGGGATCACCAGCATCCCGCGCATCACAGTTGCCGCGCAGGTGCACCAGGTTTGCGGTCACCAGTTGCTGTTGGCTGCCGGTGTTGGTCACAGTGGTCATTGGATCAAGAATGTCCTTGGCATGCGTGGTGTTGAATCCACCGTTGGCCTGGATCATCACGGCGGTGCCGATGGACTGACCGCCACCGCTGGCGGTGATGGTGCCAACTGGGCCGCAAATGTCGTTCACTCCGTGGGAGCGGCGCTTGGTTGTGCCGGAGCCCTCGCCGTGTCCGGCCTGGACGATGCAGGCCGAAGCGAGCGCCCGGTGGTTTTGGGTCATCAGCGTGCCGGCTGGTTGATCCACGCTCACTGGCTTGCCTGAGTACACTGGGCCGCCAGCCCCAACCATCACCGGGCTGATCAGCGTCAGTTCACCTCGATTCGCGCAGGTCACAGTCGGCAGCGGGGCGGACGGGTCGTTTATCCGGTCGCTGCCCTGATGTGTTGCTGGCGCGATGATCGGGCTGGCCATGGCGAACGATCCGCCGCGGGGCCAGGACGTTACGGTCCGCAGCGGTTCATGGGCTGACTGCACGCTGTCGCCGGACCAGTTCGCAATAGGCACGATGAACGGGTCAGCGGCATCAATGACGAATTTCTTCATGCCCTTGGCGATTCGCTTCAGGGTGGCATCTGCTAGCGGCGTCGGCCTCCCGAAAATGCTTTTGCTCGGGATCGTCCAGTCAATGCATTCGGCGGCGGTGCGCCACTTCTTCTGGCCCTTGGCCGGGTTCTTTGCATGGGTTGGCTCTGGCCACACGATGGGCTGGCCGTCGCAGCGTGCGATCATGAACAGGCGTTCACGGGTGGTGGGTGCGCCGTAGTCGCAAGCCTTCAAGATGCGCCATTCCACCTGGTAGCCCATGCCCACCAGCAACTGGACGAACCGGTGCCAGGTGACGCCGCGACGTTTAGGGTCTGGCACCAGGAACTGTTCGTGCACCGGCACGCGCTCGCCCATGGCAGCCACGGTGCCATCGAGTTTCATTACTCGTCCGGTGGCCTTGTCGCGCTTGGCGATCAAGGGGCCCCATTGCAGGATCTGCTTCACGTTCTCCAGGCTGATGACGCGAGGCTTCTTCTTGCCGCCCCACTTGAGACCGATCCAGGACAGGTTGCGGATCTCGCGCTTGCGCGGTTGGCCGCCGGCTGCCTGGCTGTGGTGGGTGCAATCGGGGCTCATGTGGAACCAGCCAGCGCGACGGCCCTGGCATTCTTCGTCGGGGTCGCCGTCGAACACGTCGGTGGTGTAGTGCTGGGCGTGCGGGTGGTTGGCGGTGTGCATGCTGATCGCTGCGCGGCTATGGTTCTTCGCCACGTCGACCTTGCGGCCTAGGCCCATTTCGAGTCCCGTGCCTGCGCCGCCGCCACCGCAGAAGAAGTCGACCACTATTTCATCGTCCTGAGCGTTGAGGTTCAGGGAATACTGGGTCTTGAAGTCGAAAGGAGGCGTTTTCAGGGAAGTCATGCCACGTCCCCCCAGGGCCAGTCCGCTGCTTGGCGCTGCTGGTGCCGCTCGTAAGCCTCGCGCAAGGCGTCCCGCAGGTGCGGATAGCCCTCGGTCTCGGCTTCATGAGGGAAAGTAACGGTGCTGTTTTCCGGCTCGGCCCAGAAACTGCCATGGGTGTTCAGCCATTCGATCAGGCGGGTATCGAGCGAATCGGCATTCAGCGCAGCGCCCGCTGTGGCGGTGTGGAAAACTCGGTAAGCCAGTTCCCTGGCCTGTGGAATGAGCGCGGCAGCTTTTGCGTGGGCATCTTCGGCCTTGAGTGCTTTGAACGTCTTCGTGGCCAGCTCCAGCGCTTGGGCCATGCGGATCAGGGTTTGTTGATCGTCCACGGTGAAGGGCTGGGCTTTGAGCTGCTGTTGTTGGGCCTGGTGTTCGGTCGCCTGGGCCGCTAGTGATTGGCAGCGCTCGGCAGTTCGCGCCAGGTCGCTGCTCAAGGCGTGGTTGCGGTCCCGATAGTCTGCCGTGGCGCGTGCCAGGGTGCGCAGGAAGGCCCTGCGGATGAAGTAGGCCAAGGCGAGGACGCCGAGTAGGGCGCCGGCGAAGATGATCATGTATTGGGCTTGCATGTGCTGTGATCCTCGATAGAGCCCGCCGCCGGATGTGTAACGTGGTGAGAGGACGGCGGCGGGGTGTTGCAAGGGTGGTTAGCGGGTCGCTTCGTACAGCGGTACTTCGTTGATCGCGGCCTTGATCTTGGCGCGCACGGCGTTGTACGCCTCCTCAAGCACCTTTTCCGGGCGGATCAGTTCGAACCACATGGCCAGGCGCCCGTCGACGATGCGATAGCGGAAGCGGGCCGGGATGCAGAAGCCATCGCCGCCCAAGAAGGGTTTGATGCCGATAAAGAACTGCTCAGGGATGTTGAGCTGGCCCGCTTCACCGGCGCGGCCGTCGATTTCCTCGTTGTAAGTCAGTTGAACCTGGCCGTTATCGAGGCGGGTGCCTTGGCGAAAGCTAATGTTCTTCTTGGCTTCCAGGGTGCGGCTGATCTCCAGCATGTCCGCAGCGCTCGGGGCGGCTGGGAAGTCGTCTTGCTGGACGATGTCCTTCACGTTGTCCTCGATGAACTCGGCAAATGCGGCTTGATCCATCCGCTTGCGGTCGGCGGCTTTCCAGCGCCCCCACTCAACGGTAATGGGGCAGCAATAGCTGGCGGTATGATCGGACCAGGCCGGGGTTCCTGGCTGGTGATAGTCCAGTACAGCGGTGAAGGTGCGGCCCTCGGGGCCGTTGCAGAACACCGACGTGGCCGGTGTGGCGAACCGGTTCACGTACTCAATAAAACTGTCTGCATCCAGCATGGTGACTTGCTGGCGAATGCGGCTCGGCGCGGGCAACAGATCCTCCAGGTCTTGAACCTTGACGCCGTTGGGCACCAGGGCCACCGGGGCATGCAGGCCCGGATGGTCAAAGGGTTTACCCAGCGCCTGGGCGAGGCTGACAAACTGTTGAATGGCTTCTTGCATTGGATGTGCTCCAGTCTTTGTGGTGAGAGGTGGTTACTGCGAAACGTTGCGCAGGGTGGCTGGGCTGTCCTCGTCAATGACGGGGCGCAGTGGCAGATCCTGCTGGCGAGGGTCTCGCCGGGTGAGGTTGCCTTCCGGGGTGAGGAAGAACAGCGAAGTGCCCCGGGACAGGGTCGGCTCTTTCACCTTCACATCGGCCTTGATGTTCATCTGGCCGCGCCCGTCCGGCTTGTAGTTCAACTCGATGACCAGCTTGCCGCCCTTGCCGGAAAGGCGAATTGCATCGATCAGGCGGTATTGGGCGTCGCTCAGTTCATCGAGCAGGCCGCCGGCCTCGATGTCGCGGAAGGTGTCGATAAAGGGTCGTGCTTTAGTCATGTGCTGTGTCTCACTGGTTGCTTGCCCCTGGTCGGCAGGGGCTACCGTTGCTAGGCCGCCGCTTTGCTGGGCTGGGCATCGAGGTAGGCGGCCAGGTCTTTCAGGTAAACGGTAGGAGTGCCTTTGTTCGTCCCGCCCAGTCGAGTTACCTTCAATGCGATACGTCCTGCGCTGATGGATCGAAGGAGGTAGCGATCACTGGATAGGTGCTTGAAATAGCGCTCCCGCACGGCGGTAAGTGTCGGGTGGTCCGTTGGCCATTCCTTTCGCAGTCGGTCGAAGGTGTCGCTCATGGGCTGGCCTCCCCGGACCCCGCCAGGGGCCGCAGCTTGGTGCGGATCAGATCGGCCAGCCCCTGGGCATCAGCGCTACAGGCGGTGGCGCAGACATGGCCGTGGGCATCTGCTACCACTGCGCCCCATGGCATGCCAGGGGTGTTTGTCGGGGTGACAAAGGCCATTAGCCCGGGAGTGATCACGCTGTTAACGCGGTGGGCCACTTCTGCCAGATCGGTGATGGTCAAGGCTGGTTCACCAGCAGCTCGTTGCCCTTGCGCCAAGCTGCCCAGGAAGATCGGAACCAGGGCCAGGGTGTCAGTGGTGCGGGTGAAGGCGTGGAGGTGGTTAGTCTTCATGCTGCGGCTTCCTTGTTCGCGATGGTGATGCCCAGTTTTTTGGCGAGGTACGACACGCCGGCTTCGGTAACCATCACAACGGCGTAATGCCGTACCTGGCCCGACTTGCCGATCTGCACCGAGCGCGGGTCGGCGAACAGGTTGCCTTGGTCGCGGTGGTGGCTGGCCAGGGTCCCGTCGGCGGCCAGAACGTGCAGTTCGCGGAGCTTTGCGCGGAAGGCGCGAGGCTTGAGCCCTAGCAGTGCCGCTGTTTCGTCGAGGGTGCGGTTCATGGTGGTGGCCTCAGGCTGCGGTGCGCTGGGGGCGGTTGCGGATGCATTCCAGCAACTGGTCGACCTTGACCTTGAGGTGCGAGATCGACTCTGTGTTGGTCAACAGCAGATCGCCGGGCTTTAGCTCAACGCCGGCTTCGCTGATGTGTGGGTTCACTGCTGGGGCATCTGTTCGCCAGATGTGGACCACCACGCCGCCACGACGGCGGATGAAGTCCGCTTCGTTCTCGAAGCGCACATCGCTGACCACGAACCCGATCACGCTCGTTAGGGCGTTTTGCATGTAGTTCAGGTTCTGTTCTGCGATCTTGAGCCAGACGTCTGGATGGACCATTTGCCGGGCCCACTCGGTGCCCATTGACTGCATGAGGTGGCGGGGCGACTTCCCCAGCCAGGCCAGTTCCTGCTCCTTGCGGTCACCTTCGAAGTCCTCGACGTCGAGGTTGAAAATCTCCATTAGGCCGGTGCGCAGCGGATCTGCGAAGGCGTACTGCTCCAGCATGTGGACTTGCGCCAGGTGATCCGCGACGGTGGATTTTCCGGAGCGAGCGAGGCCGGCGAGGCCGATCAGAATTGGATTCATGCTGCATCACCCCCGAACGGGCCGAGGTCCACCGGTTTAGCGGTGGCGATACGACGGGTAGTGGCGATCACCAGCAGGCCGGTTTGGCGCTGGATGGCCTCGACGGCGGCAGGGCTGGTGCAGGCTGCGGGGTGGAGATACACCGGGCAGCGGGTGGGGCTGTGCTGTGTTGTCGTTTGCATATCTCGTACTCGTGGTGAGAGGGGTACGAGATAAAATTAGTGTTACTGATTTAATAAGTCAACAGTAACACTTATAAATTGGTGGGATGTATGTCTTCTGGGCACAAAAAAACCCGCAGTTGCGGGTTTCTTAGGCTGTATGGGTCACAGGTCTACGATTTTTCGCCTAGCACGGCCGATGACCAGCCATTCATCACTGGCTTTCACTACCCTTTCCGGCCAGTCAGGATTTGTTGCATATAGATAGAGTTCTCCACCTTCTTGGCTGATTTGCTTGAGGCTAACAGCTTTGTCTGTGACTCTTTTGGCAACCACAAAATCTCCCGATTTCCAGGGCATCTCGGGGTCGATTACTACCTTATCGCCTGCTTTGAAATCAGGTTCCATGCTTCGTCCTTCTACGCGCAGGATGAATGCGCGAGGGCCAGCAGGTCCACCTGCTTCTACCCATTCTTCTGTTTCTATCCGTTGGGTTCCATCATCCGCCTCAAGAAAGGCTACAGCTTCTTCATATCCGATCACAGGCAACAGCCTCCCCGCCGATCCCATATCCGTTGTGTTTCGATGCCAGTGGCCATTTGTGGGCGTGGTATCAATCTGGGCGCTACTTGCCTGCGCCAGAGTTTCTGCCAATCGGGGGCTGACGCTTTCGGGGGCGAACCGCAAAGCGCGGCTCAGGCTTATCAATGCGGATATGTTAAGAGGGATTCTGCCAGTCATGTACTGGCTCACAACGCTTTGGCTTGACCAGCCGCAATCCTCCGCGACCTTGTCTTGGCTAAGGCTCGGGTCCTGCTTTTTTCTCTCCTGATAAATCTTCTTCAGGCGGGAGGATTCTTCGGCGATGTAGGTAGGTTTTTTCGTCATGCGGCCAAATCTATAAGGGCTGCTTATGTCGTTCAAAGAGTAACGCTTATTTCTTGCTTGCCTCTAAATAGAAGTAACACTAATATTTGGTCGGGCACCCATTCGAGGAGCGAAGGATGGAAATTGAGATAGGTACTCCCCTTGCCGAGTTTGCCAGGGGGAAAACCCAACCAGAGATGGCTCAGCTGTTAGATGTTTCGCAAAGCGCGGTATCACAGATGATCAATTCGTCCCGGGACATTCGCGTCCTTGTAACCCGGGGCAAAGTAATGGCATTTGAGATTCGCCCAATTGGAAGCCGCCGAAAGGATTTGTCCGCGGCTGCATAAAGGTGCCGGGCTGGGACCTCTCACCACAAGATCCCCCAGCCCGGCTACGACGATACACAGCACATGCACATCGGTCGTGAGCTGGATGATAGGGCGCGCCCTATGGTCTGGCTAGACCGTAAAAGAGGTATTTACGGTTATGAGTCGCGTATCCAAACCAACGGCCGTCGAGCCGGTACTTTCATTGAGGAAAGCGATTTATCGCGCTGGCCATAGCTACCGGGGCGGCGTCACCGCGCTGGCGGTGGATATGGTCATGGACTACGACACCCTTCAAAAGAAGCTCAAGCATGATTTCGAGCATCGCTGGCTGGACCCGGACGAGCTTGAAGAGGTTATCCGACTGACCCAAAGCGAGGTGCTGCTGGACGCGCTGATGCGCCCAGCAGGGATGGTCTGGTACAAGCCTGAGCCTGCCGCGCCAACGCACCAAGCCTTGCAGTCAGTCAGCCGGCTACTTCATGAAGCCGGCATGTTCGTCTCAAGCATGCATCGCGGTGCCGCCGACAATATTTGGGAGCCGCACGAAGTAGAGGACCTGGAGAAGCACGGCGCGGACGTGATTCGGGCTGTCCTGGGCATCATGGCCGGAGCCCGCGCAGCGATGGAGGAAGACCTCCATGGCTGATGTGATCGATATTGCCAACGACCAGGCCGACTACTTCCTGCAAGTGGCACTGGAACGCTGCCAGCGCCAGACAACTGGTGTCGCCAGCGCGGAATTCTGCGAAGACTGTGACGAACCGATCCCGCTTCTTCGCCGGCAGGCTGCTCCCGGGTGCCAAACCTGTGTCCCCTGCAAGGAGTTGCGGGAGCGGCGCAGATGAACCAACCGGTCAACGAAGCGCCCACAGCAGCGTGGGCGCAACGCTATATCCAACAGTTTGGCCTGGCCCTGGTTTCTATGGAGCCAGGCGAGAAGGCCCCCAAGGACCTGGGCTGGAACAAGCCCGGCGGCTATTACACTGACGCCGAGGCAGCGGCGGGGTTCTGGCAACAAAACCCTGCGCACAACCTGGGCGTGGTGCTTGGCCCGAGCCGGGTTTGCTCGCTCGATGTCGATGATGTCCAGTGGACTCGCCATGTACTTTACGAGCTGCACGGCATCGACCTGGATGCCATGGCGCTGGTGTTCCCGACCGTGGTCGGTAACCCGGCGCGCTTCCGCGTGATGTTCCGGGTTCCGGATGACCTGGAGCTAACCCGCCATTCCCTGTCATGGCCGAATGAGAAGGACCCAGACGGGTCGATCTACAAGCAATTGGCTGCCCAGGCCAGGGCGGCCAAGGCGGCTGGAGACCTGGCAGGGGAGGCCGCTGCCAAGACCGAGGCGCAAGAGTACCAGCGGTTCACTGTGCTGGAGCTGCGCGCAGGCCTGGTGCAGGACGTATTGCCTCCTTCGATCCATCCAGGCACCGGCAAGCCTTATTTCTGGCGGACTGCGCCCAATGCGGCCGATGGTTTGCCAATGCTGCCGGGTGAGTTGCTTTCGATCTGGAACAACTGGGACATCTTCAAGCGTGACGCCGAGGCGGCTTGCCCCTGGGCGCCGAAGCCCAAGAAGGACCCCGGCAAAGCAATTAAGCGACCTGCCCCCAAAGGTGACCAGCCGTCGGTGATCGACGAGTTCAACCGCTGTCACGACGTCGAGGAACTGCTGCGGGCCCATGGCTACATCAAGCGCGGCAGTAAGTGGCTGTATGCACAAAGCAGTACCGGTATGCCCGGCATCACGGTTAAAGATGAACGGGTGTACTCGCACCACGGCGCCGATCCGCTGGCCAACGGTCACCAGAACGATGCTTTCGAGGTCTATTGCCTGCTGGAACACAACGGCGACCAGTCCCGGGCGGTGCGAGAGGCTGCGCGCCTGTTGGGTATGCAGCATTCATTGCGTCCAGATCCTCGGGATCTTCCCCCGCCCCCTTCTGAGGACATGAGCGGGCCGGGCCTGGTCGGTGCAGTTGCAGAAAGCGAGGCCGCTCCAGCTCCTATGGGGGGCACGGGGGAGGTCCTTACGGCTGAACAGGTATTGCGTCGGTTTGCACTGATCGAGGGCACCACCCAGGTCTGGGACTGCGATCAAGCGCGGTCTATGAAGAAGTCGGCATTTGAGGCACGAGTCAGTAAGCCCATTGCCAAGGAATGGCTGGACAACACCAGCAAGCGCCTTATCTCCGCTGACCATGTCAGCGACCTGGAGCAGGCGCGGCGCATGGCAGGCAAGAAGACAGACGCCTTCGGCATGTCTCCGACCGACCGCTACGTGTACATCGATGGGACTAAAGACGTCTGGGACCGAGAGAAGAAGCGGCGCATTGCCGAAGGTGCGGTAAAGATGGCCCTCGGTGATGCCTACGCGCTGTGGCTCAACAGCAGCGAACGGCGGACGGTGGACGTTGAACACATTGTGTTCGACCCGACCATGACGAAAGACCCATCGATCTATATCAACACCTTTGACGGGCTGCCGCTGGAGCCTGTCCGGAACGACGACGCCTGCAAAAACCTACGTTGGCTGATCTCGTTTCTGTGCAACAACGACGAAGCCGCAGTGAAGTGGCTCACACGGTGGCTGGCGTATCCGCTCCAGCACCTGGGCGCAAAGATGGATACCGCAGTGCTGATGCACAGCACCATGGAAGGCTCGGGCAAAAGCCTGTTGTTCGCCGATGCGTTGGGCATGCTGTACGGCCAGTACGCGGCAACCGTGGGCCAGACCCAGCTTGAGAGCAACTTCAACGCATGGCAGAGCCGCAAACTCTGGTCGGTGTTTGAAGAAGTGGTGAGCCGTGACCAGCGCTACAACCAAGTGGGCAAGATCAAGCACCTGATCACCGGCAAGACCGTGCGGATGGAATCCAAGTTCATCAACGGTTGGGAGGAAGCCAACCACATGAACGCAGTGTTCCTGAGTAACGAGATCCTGCCCTGGCCGATCAGCGACAGCGACCGCCGGATGCTTGTCATGTGGCCCATGGAAACGTTGCCAGTGGAGCGCCAGAAGGCGATAGGCAAGGAGCTGGAGGAGGGTGGCGTGGCGGCTCTGTATGGCTGGTTGCTCTCGGTGGACCTGGGCGACTTCAACCAGCGCACACGCCCGCCATCGACCGAAGCCCGGGAGCGGCTGGTGGCCTTGAGTCGGGCCGCCTGGCAGACGTTCTTGCACTTGTGGCGCTATGGCGAGCTGGGTTTTGGTTTGTGGGGACCGTGCCTGTCTTCGGATGTGTACGCGGTGTTTCTTGAGTGGTGCCAGCGCAACAAGGAGCACGCCATGAGCCAAACCAAGTTTTCGCTGTTCCTCAGTTCGGAGATCGATAAGACGCGGGCGATCCCCTGGACCGAGGGGATGAACCGCAAGTTCGGCGCGTTCTTCTTTCCTCCCAATCTTGAACCTTCCCCGCCCCCTTCAATGAAAGCGGCCGCCCTGGGCAAGCAGGTCGAGGAGTGGCGGGCCCGCGCTCGGGTCGCCGGGTGGAGCGTGGACAGTTGGGACCATGTGCCGAGGCCTGCACCATGACTGCGCTCAAATGTGTGTTGGGTGTGTTGGGTGTGTGTCGGGTTGGTTTTGGCAATTCAACACAGGTTAAACCCTTCTATTTCACGGGCTCTAGGGCTGTGTGTCGGGTGTGTTGGGTTTGGCTACGCGGGCGCGCATGCGTGACGTTATTTGGAGCCGGTTCGAAGGCAGATTTTATTTCCCATGCGAGGACTGAAAAACCCAACAAACCCAACACACTCAACACAGGTTCTATTAGATCATTGAATTTAAAGGGATTTATTTGTGTTGGGTTTGTGTTGGGTTGGGTGTTTTTTGTGTCGGGTATGGTTTCCAGGGGGGTGGGGCAATGATTCAGGAGATCGAGGAGCTGATGTTGCATTGGGCGGCCCAGCTCGGCCGCGTGGGTGATGGCGGCGGCTTAGGCAGCCCCATGGCAACGATCATGGAGTGGGGAGGGTGCGCACCGCGTGGGACGCCAGGGCCGCGTTTGCCTGGTGGCGGTGCTGGGATTGATCACATTGCTTCGGAGGTTTCGGCCGCACTCGCGCAGATTGAGCGCCAGTCAGAGAAAGGAGCCCTGCTGGTCCGGCTTGCGCATAACCGCTACCTGCCTGCCAAGCCGTTGACCGTCCAGGCGCAGCTCGCCCTTTTGCAGTTGCCCACCAGTGCAGATCGAACTTACCGGAATTGGGTCCACCGGCTGCATCAGCAAGTGCAGGTCATTCTTGCAGTACGAACGGTCACGGCCCGTGGTGGCCCCAAGCGCAGCAGTCGTGCCGGAAGAGACTACATTGCGTCGAGGGAGGCACGCTGGCAGCTTTGACCGTTCGTCGGGATGGTTTGTCGTGTTGTGGTCGTATTGTTGTCGCGTTGTTGTCGTGTTTGTGTCGCGTTCTGACCAACCGAAAATACCCCCTTTTCGGTTTTTCCGGAGGGGGGTAAAAAGTCACCACGATATGCGACCTGCGCCTAGGCGCTCCACCTGAGCACGTGCTGTGCACCTTGTCCTGACCTTGGTCGGGGCGCTGAAAACCCCGTCACCCTGGCGGGGTTTTCTTTTTCCGGCGTTCGCCGCGCTCCCCCATTTGAGACCCCCTATGACTAACGAGCAGCAAGCGCTGGCAGAGATGCCTATCTGGTTGGTAATTGTCCTGGCCCTGGTGGGCGGTGTGTCCGGCGAGATGTGGCGAGCCGACAAGGATGGCGCCCGGGGGTGGGTGCTGTTGCGGCGCCTAGCGCTTCGGTCCGGTGCGTGCATCGTCTGCGGCATGGCAGCGCTGATGCTGCTGATCGGCGCCGGTGTTTCGATCTGGACGGCGGGCGCCTTCGGCTGCCTGACTGCGATGGCCGGGGCGGATGTTGCCATTGGCCTGTACGAACGGTGGGCGGCTCGGCGGATCGGCGTCATTGAAGTGTCCGCCGAATCAAATCGCTCTGAGTAGCGCCCCCCAGCCCCCGATTAAGCAGGTTTCTTCAAATGAATGAATCCAGGCAGCAGCAGATGCTTGCAGGGCAATCCTCTATTGCTCAAAAAGTCTTCGGTTATGTACCCATTCAAACATCCTGGATCGCTAGGGATATTCATCGCGCAGTCCTCACTGCCAATGCCAGTGGAGCATCGGCGTATGCCGTCCGGCGCGCACTCGGTGAACTCAAAGATGCTGGGCTTATCAGGGAACCGGAGGGTGGCAAATTCCAGCGTGATCCAACAACCCCCAAAACGAAGAAGGAACAGACTGTGACTCAGGCAGCAAAGCAGGTTGTTGTATCGATCAAGACGCCTGAGGGCGCGCTGGACGCTTTGGCCGTTCTGTCAGGAGAGGTGGTGTGTGTGGCCGATGAATTCAGCAAACGCATGAAGGCGTTGGCTGCGCGTATCGAAGAAGTTGCCCTGACGGTTGAGGCTGAACGCGAAAGCAATGCGGAGGCCATTGTGAAGGCCAAGCGCCTGCAAGAGGCGCTTCGTGAGTTTGCGTAAGTGGGTTCTTTGGCTATTCGTGACAGGCGATCTCTCGGATTTGAGCGATGCAGTGATGGTGCACCAGATTGGGGCGCCGAAAACCGCCGGGGACCCTGGGAGCCTTTCCCGGACACGGGGTCGGAAACCCGCGGATCTTTGTTAGCGGCTGGTTCACCCGCTTAGTGAACTGGCGGTGAACTGGTGAACACCCCGTATTCATTGGGTTAACTGGACGTCAAACACATGACCGTTATCAGCAAGTCGGACTTTGCGGCCCGGCGCGGTTGGGCCAAGTCCTACGTTTCCAAACTGGCCAAGCAAGATCGGCTGGTGCTGACCGCAGACGGCAAGGTCGAGCTGGAGGCAACCGAGGCCCTGCTGGCTGAATCGGCAGACCCCAGCAAGGCGGCGGTGGCTGCCCGGCATGAAGAAGCGCGCATTGATCGCGATGTGCGCAGCGGCCTGGTGCCGACTGCTGAAACCGATGCTGTGCCGCAACTCCCCAGCAAAGGCCCGGATTTTCAGAAGTCCCGAGCCCACCGGGAGCATTACCTGGCCAAGCTGGCCGAAGCTGAGTTCTACAAGGTCCAGGGTGACCTCGTTGATCGCGAAGCGGTAACGGTTGCGGCCTACAACGCGGGGCGCATGGTCCGTGATTTGCTGTTCAGCATGTCGCCGCAACTGGCTGCCGAGGTCGCGGCACTGAGCGATCCCTGGGAAATCGAGCGACACCTGACTGGGGCGTTTCGCCGGGCCCTTGAAGACGCCGGACGCATGACCGACGCCGACCTACAACAAGCCATCACACAGAGCTGAACCTATGCCCGAATACGCAAACGGTGCAGAGGTGTACCGCGATGCGTATTGCCGAGGGCTACAGCCAGACCCTGCACTATGGGTTGACGAATGGGCAGATGAATACATGCGAATCCCGCGTGACACGGGAGCCGCAGAGCCCGGCAAGTACCGCACGGACCGTACGCCGTACGCACGAGAACCCATGCGCTGCCTGTCCCCGGCCCACCCCTGCAAACGGGTGGTGACCATGGTGGCCTCGCAGTTGATGAAAACCCAGATCGCCTTGAACTGGATCGGCGGCCTGATCCACATGGCCCCATCCAACATCCTGACCTTGCTGCCGAGCCTCGGCCTGGCCAAGCGGGTTTCGTCGCGGATCGGCAAGACGATCAAGGCCACGCCTGAGCTGAACAAGCGGGTGGCGTCCAGCCGCTCCCGCGACTCCCGCAACACCATGGACACCAAGGAGTTCGAAGGTGGCTCGCTGTATGTGACCACGGCCGGTTCTGCCGCCAACCTTGCCGAGCTATCGGCTCGGTATGTGTACGGTGACGAGGTCGACCGGTGGGAGGTTGATGTGGGCGAGGAGGGCGACCCCATCGAACTGGCGGAAGCCCGGGGCAGTACCTTCGGCCGCAACGCCAAGTTCTACTTTTCCAGCTCGCCGACCATCAAGGGCGCCTCGCGGATCAGCGACCTGTTCGAGTCCAGCGACCAGCGGCATTACTACGTGCCGTGCCCAACCTGCGGGCATCACCAGGTGCTGGAGTGGGAGCGCCTGCTGTACTCCGCTGATTTCAGCGTGGCGCACTACCAGTGTGCAGGTCCTGAGTGTGATGTCCTGATCGAGGAACACCACAAAGGATGGATGCTGGCTAACGGAAAGTGGCGGGCGCACGCCGAGGGCGACGGGGAAACGGTGGGGTTCTGCCTCAACGCTTTGTACGCCCCTTCCGGCTGGACCGACTGGCGGACCTTGGCCCGGCAGTACGAGAAGGCCAAGAAGGCCCAGGCCGCTGGCAACCTGGAGCCGATGCAGGTGTTTTACAACACCCGCCTGGCCAAGGTCTGGGACAGCGCCCAGGAGCAAACCAAGGCCCACGTCCTACGGGATCGGGCCCGGCTTGAGCGCTACAGCCTCGGCTCGATGCCGGCCGGGGTGTTGATGCTGACCGCTGCGGTCGACGTGCAGGCCAACCGCCTTGAGCTGATGGTGATGGGCTTCGGTGTTGGCCTGGAGCGCTGGGTTATCGACCACCAGGTGATTTGGGGCGATCCGGCGAACCAGAAGACATGGGATGTGCTGGACGAGAAGCTCAAGGCGCGATACCGGCATCCTTGCGGCGTCGCGCTGGCGGTCCTGGCTGCGGGTGTCGACTCCGGTGGTCACCACACGGACGAGGTTTACCAGTTCTGCCGCCTTCGCCGGTGGCGCAACATATTCGCCATCAAGGGGGCTAGTAAGCCCGGGCGTCCGGTCATTGCCCAGCGCCCGTCGATGGTCGATGTCACCTGGCGCGGGCAGACCGAGCGCAACGGCGCCGAGCTGTGGTTTGTCGGCACCGACACCGCCAAGGACTGGATCTACAACCGCTACCCGTTCCCAGACGGTCCGGGTGCGTTGCACTTTGCCAACGACTTGCCCGACGAGTTCTTTGACCAGTGCGTGGCCGAAAGCAAGGTGGCCCGCTACGTCAAAGGCTACAAGCGCATCGAGTGGGTGAAGGGCAAGGCTGACCGAAACGAAGCGCTCGACCTGATGGTGTATTGCCTGGCGATGGCCCATTACCTGGGCATCAATCGCTACCTCGACGCTGATTGGGAGCGGGTCCGGCAGGCGCTGGCACAGGGCGGGTTGTTCGACGAAGAGGCCGGCCAGCAGGCGGTGTCGCCTGCACCCGCGACCGATGAACCGGAACCACAGGCCATCGAGAGTCCGGCTCTGCCACCTGTGGCCAGGGCCCAACCCGTAGCGCCGCAACCTCAACGCCGCATGTCCACCAGCGGCTATCTCAAGAGACGCTGATATGTCCTTTACCCAGAAACACCTCGACGCTATCGAGGCGGCTATCGCTCGCGGTGAAAAAACCGTGCGCTATGTCGACCGCACGGTGGAATACCGGACGGTGGACGAGCTGCTCAGGGCTCGCGAGGAGATCCGAGGCAGTCTTGCCGCAAGTGCTGGCCCACGCCCCCGCGTGGTTCGGCTTTACCACGGGGGCAAAGGACTGTAATGGCTCGCCACTACCCAACGTTGAGCCGTCAAGGCTTCCTGCTGCCATCAAACATCAAGGCCAGCTACGAAGGCGCCGGGGAGGGGCGCCGGTCGGCGGGCTGGGACGCCCCGGAGAGTAGCCTCAACAGTATCAACACCCCGGCCTTGCGCAACTTGCGCTCGCGCTCCAGGGCAGCGGTGCGTAATGACCCCTATGCCTTCAACGTGGTGGACAAGCGGGTCAGTAACCTGATCGGCACCGGCATTACCCCTCGGGCCCAGACCGTCGACAACGACCTGCGCAAGCTGTTGCATGTCTTGTGGGAGGATTGGGTGGACGAGTCGGATGCCGACGAGCTAACCGACTTTTATGGCCAGCAGGCGCTGGTCGCCCGGACCGTTGAAACCTCGGGTGAATGCTTCGTGCGGTTGCGGCCGCGTCGAACCGAGGATGGGCTGGCGGTGCCCTTGCAGGTGCAACTGCTGGCGCCGGAGTTTGTGCCCCATGACAAATTTGAAACCACCCGCGACGGCAACGTCATTCGGGCCGGGATCGAGTTCAACGGCATAGGCAAGCGGGTGGCGTACTGGATGTATCGCTCGCACCCGGGGGAATCCTCCGCATTGACTGGAGGCTATAACCAGCTAGTGCGAGTGCCGGCCGCCCAGGTGCTGCACATCTTCGACCCGCTGGAGCCCGGCCAGTTGCGTGGTGTACCGCGCCTGTCGCCAGTGCTGAAACGCCTGCGCAGCCTCGATAACTACGATGATGCGGTGCTGTTCCGGCAGGAGGTCGCCAACCTGTTCGCGGGCTTTATTACCCGTCCCACGCCGGAAGGTGGTCCGCCGGCACTCGATCCCGTCACCGGCCAGCCGTTGACTCTGGATCGAGACGGGTTCACGCCGATGGTGGCGCTGGAGCCGGGGACCATGCAGGAGCTAGGGCCCGGGGAGGAGGTCGAGTTCTCCACGCCGCCGGATGCGGGTAACAACTACCCGGACTTCATGCGCCAGCAACTCATGGCTGCTGCTGCCGGCGCGGGGGTGCCCTACGAGATCGTTACCGGCGATATGAAGGACATCAACGATCGTGTGATGCGGGTGGTGCTGAACGAGTTTCGCCGGCGTCTGGAGCAGTTGCAGTTCGGCGTTTACGTGCACCAGCTCTGCCGCCCGGTGCGTGCGGCTTGGCTGGATATGGCGTTCTTGGCCGGTGCCGTGCAATTGCCGGACTACGCCCAGCGTCGCCGTGAATACCTGCGTACCCGCTGGGTGCCCCAGGGCTGGCCGTACCTTCAACCGGTACAGGACGTTCAAGCCCGACGAATGGAAGTGCAGGCCGGCTTCGCCTCGCGCAGCGAGATGTGCCTGCGTACCGGCTACGACGCTGAAACGGTCGACGCGGAAAACGCCGCTGATCTTGAGCGGGCGAACGGCCTGGGCCTCAACTACAACACCCTCGAAAGCGTCGAGCTGCTCGACGACAAGGAGCAACCATGAGCAAGAAAACTCAGGTCCGCGTCTACGACGCTGCCGGCGCGCTGGTGCCGGTCAAGGACCAGACCTGGTACACACTGCGAGCCAGCGGCGAAGCCGAACAACGCAACATCGAAGTGTTCGTGTATGGCGAGATCGGCGCCTGGGGCGTGACCGCGAATCAGTTTGTGCAGGATCTGCGGGCCCTGGATGACGGAGTGTCGCCGGTGGTGGTTGCCTTCAATAGCATTGGTGGGGATCTGTTCGATGGCCTGGCAATGCACAACGCGCTTTCGCGTTTGGGCGAGCGCTGTACCGGTCGGATTGACGCCCTGGCCGCCAGCGCCGCCAGCGTGGCAGTGTGCGGCGCGCATCGAGTGGTGATCGCCGCCAACGCCATGGTGATGATTCACAACCCGTGGACCTATGCTGCAGGCGATGCCGACGACTTCCGCAAGGTCGCCGATGTGCTGGATCAGACCCTGGAGGCGATCATCGCGGCCTACAAGTCTAAGGCGCCGGACATCGACGATGCCGAGCTGCGGCGCCTCGTCGATGCCGAAACCTGGCTGACCGCCAACGAGGCTGTGGCGCTGGGCCTGGCGGACGAAGTAGGCGACGGGGTCAAGGTCAGCGCCTGCCTGGGCCATGGCGATGCGCTGCGGCGCTTTCGCAACGCGCCCCCTGGGCTGCTGGCCCAGCTGGACGAGCAACCGCCAACGGTTCCGGGTGAGCCGGCAACACCGCCCGAACCGGCTCCGGTGGTGGACGCTGCCCAGCTGGCTCTGCTGATCACCCAGCGTTGCGCTGAGTCCGGTATCAGCAACCTGGTAGAACCGTTGCTCAAGTCCACTCAGTTGGAAAGTGAGGCGGTGGTCCAGGCTGGCCTGGCCCGGGCCAAGACCATCAACGATCTGTGCGTAGCCGCTCGGTTGCCGGAGTTCAGCGCCGAGTTCGTGGCCACTGGCTTGGACGCGGCCGGTGTCCGCGCTCGCTTGTTCGACAAGCTGGTGGGCACCGGCAAGGGCTTTGAAATCAATAACAGCCTGCCGTTGGAAAACGACCCCCCGCCCAAGGTACAGGCCAAGAAAATCGACCAGCCCTCAATCTGGGCTGCTCGCCAAGCTGCACAACAACCCTCCGCAAAAGGAACCAGACCATGACTGTTCAACGTGAGCCGATGCATGCGGGTGAATTCCTGCTGTCCGAAGGCGCCGGCAACATCTCCCGCGAAGCCATCAACGTCGCCGCCGGCCCGGCCCTGGAGCCCGGCCAGATCCTCGGCCTTGTCACTGCTACCGGTGAGTTCGCGCCTTACAAGCCAACTGCCGAAGACGGCAGCGAGAACGCCCAGGCCATCCTCTACGGCCCACTGGGCGAGTCGGATGTGGTGCGACGCGGTCGCGCCGTGGTGCGCCTTGCTGAGGTTAGTGAGGCTTGTCTGACTGGCCTCGACATGGCGGCTGAAAAGGCCCTGGCCAGTCACTTCGTGATCGTCCGCTAAGACCCTTCACCCTCGTTTATCGAACCCGCCCTTGCGGGTTTTTTGCTTTCTGGAGATTGCTTCATGGCTGACATTGAGATTTTTAACGACGATGCGTTTTCGGTTTCCTCGCTGACTGCGGCGATCAACGAGCAGGAATACCTGCCGGGTCGTATCAGCAGCCTGGGTCTGTTCCAGGAGGAGGGCATTACCACCCTGACGGTTCAGATCGAGAAGGACGGCGACACCATCGCCTTGGTCCCTGCGGGCGAGCGCGGCACCTCGGGTCTGGTGGTCGGTGGTAGCAAGCGCAACCTGATCCCGTTCAACACCGTGCATTTGCCGCAGCGCTTCGCTATCAAGGCCGATGAGATCCAGGGCATTCGTGCTTTCGGCACCCGCAGCGAGCTGCAGTCGGTTCAGGATGTGGTTAACAAGCGCCTGGCCAAGTGCCGTCGACAGTTGGATGTTACTCACGAGTTCCAACGTATGGGCGCCTTGAACGGTCAGATCCTCGATGCCGATGGCAAGACGGTGCTGCTGGACATCTACAAGACCTTTGGGGTGAGTCGTAAGAAGATGTCGATGGGGCTCAACGACCCTGCCACTGAAATCCGCGTCAAATGCGGCGAGGCCCTGGACCTGCAAGAGGATGCCTTGGGCAGTATCACCAGCACTGGAGCAAGGGCTTTCTGTGGCAAGAATTTCTGGCCCAAATTGATTGCCCACGCGAAAGTCAAAGAAACCTTCGTCAACACTCAGCAGGCGGCAGCACTGCGGGGGGATGCCCGTGAGAGCTTCGAATTCGGCGGTATTGTCTGGGAGCGCTATCGCGGCAAAGTTGCTGGGGTTTCGTTTGTTCATGACGACAAGGCGCTGCTGATCCCCGAAGGTGTGCCAGATCTGTACATCTCGGTGTTTGCTCCAGCCGACTACATGGAAACGGTCAACACCGAGGGCTTGCCGTACTACAGCAAGATCGAGCCGCTGCCGTTCAACAAGGGCATGGCCGGCGAAGCTCAGTCGAACCCGCTGCACCTGTGCACGCGGCCGCTCGCGCAGATCATGCTGGAGATGTGACCGTGGGCATTCGCGACTTGGTGGCGGATGTCGACGAGGTGGTGTTTGAAGTGCTGGCGGACACCGCCTACATCGAGGGGCGCGAGGTGCGGGGGATGTTCTCCGCGCCTTGGCTGCAACCCAGGCTCGGCAAGATGTCTACGGCCCTGCGCGAGCCGCATGTGGTGATTCGTGTGGCAGACGCCGAGGGCGTAGAGATCCGGCAACAGGTGCGGATCGACCTGCCGGAGCCTGATGGCGGTGGGGTTTACACCCTGATCCAGGTGGAGCCGACGGGGGATGGCCTGGTGACGCTTGTTCTGAGGATCAACCCATGAATGTTAGCTATGCTCGGGTAGCCGCCAGCAATGGCGTTATCACTTTGCAATCGTCGCCTGCGGATCTACAGGCGTTCAAGGACTTTGCCGCTCTGGTCCCGAAAGCGGCGGCGGTGGCCCAGCGCCGGGCGATCAACAAGACGTTGCGCTGGCTGCGCACCTACATTTCCCGGGGAGTTAGTAGCAAGGAGCGTATAGCGGTGGGGGCTGTTCGCCAGCGCCTGCGGGCCTATCCGATCAACAGCGCCGGGCAGGGCAAGCTCTGGTTCGGTATCAACCCGATTGAGTCCAGCCGAATCGGCCGCGCCCGCCAGAACCGGTCGGGTGTGTCGGTGGCGGGCAGGCGTTATCAGGGGGCGTTTTACAAGCAGGTCTATGGAAGTCAGGCGGATATCTGGATTCGTACCGGCAGCCGCCACTATGACCCAGCTGACTATCCCGAAACCCGCGAGGGGCGACGGCGCTCGGGCTTCATCAACGAGAACGACAACCGCTTCCCCCTGGCCAAGGCCAAGGTATCGCTGGATGACGTGCGGCCCATCTTCGATGAATGGGTTAAACGGGCAGATCAGCGGCTGCTGGAGATCCTGGAGCAGGAGCTGAACTTTGAGCTGCAAAAATACTTGAGAGGTAGCAAAGGTGTCTGAACCCCTCGATCTAGACCAGCTCTACCAGGCCATCGAACAGCATATCCGCGAGGCTATTCCCGGCCTGTTTGATGTAGCCGTGATGCCTGACAAGCTTGGGCGCATAGCACTTCCGGCCGTGATTGTTGAGCTGGTCGAACTGGAGCCTGGAACCGACCCGCTGACCGGTGAGACGGCGCTGGAAGCCCGCTTTGAAGCGCGGGTGATGGTGGGAGCTGAGCAACCTCAATCTCAACGGCAGGCGCTGTTCATTGCCTCGCAGCTTGCGGTTTTGCTACGCATGCAGACCTGGGGTCAGCCGGTAGAGGCTGCGCAGTTTGTCCGCTCTGGCCAGGATTGGACGCGGCCCGAGCTGGACGGCTACACAATCTGGGCTGTGGAATGGACCCAGGGCTTATACCTCGGCCTCGAGGAGTGGCCATGGCCCAACCAGCCACCTGGAACTCTGGTGTTTGGGTTCAGTCCTGACATCGGCCCGGATCATCAGGGCGGTTACCTGGGCCCGGAGGAGATGGCATGAGCTACGTTTCAGCAGCGCATGACCGCATGATCGCCGGCCTGATCATTCCCTGTAGCGTGGTCGCGGTCGATCTGGCCGCCGCCATGGTGCGGGTGTCTGATGGTGCCGGCTGGACCAGCGCCTGGGTGCGTTGGCACAGCCAGGCCGCTGGTAAGGCCCGGCACTGGCGGGCGCCGAGCTTGGGCGAGCAGGGCGCTTTGATCAGCCCCAGCGGTGAGCCTGCTCAGGGGACCTTTGTACCGGGGTTGTACGGTAATGCTGGGGCCCAGCCGGACAACCGCGACCACGTCGAGGTTTGGCGCTTCGACGATGGCGGCTCGCTGGTCTACGACTGGCAGGCCAAGAGCTACAGCATCAACCTACCCAGCGGCACGGTGACTATCCAGGTTGGCGGTAGCTCGGCGGTGATCACCGATAGCGCGATCACCGGCAAGGCCAACACCATCACCCTGACCGGGCAAATCACCTTGAACGGTGACGTACAAATCAACGGCGCGAGCCTAAAGCACAACGGGGTCAACGTCGGTTCGACTCATACCCATTCGGGCGTGATGCCCGACAGTGGATCGACAGCAGCACTTCAATAACCAGCGGCCCGCAGCAGCGGGCTTTTTTTCGCCTGGAGCAAACATGACCACAACCAAGAAACCCGCCGAGCAAACCGGCGGGGAGCCGGCAGCGCCCGGCGCTTCGGTGTTCCTCGACACCCTCTATACCTCCCGCGTGCTGATCCTGCCGGATGGCCGTCAACTGCCGGTGAAGCAGGGCCACGTAATGGCCGAGGCAGGCGACCAGGTGGCGCTGGACTACCTGCGCTCGCATTCGGATTTACTGCCGCAGGGGTGACGCGATGATCGGAATGGATCGCCGAACGGGCCAGCCGCTGTCGGGCCTTGAGCATGTGCGGCAGTCCATCGAGGACATCCTGACCACGCCGCTGGGCAGCCGGCGGATGCGCCCGGAGTACGGCAGTGACCTGCGCCGCTACGTCGACTTGCCCGTCACCGGCGGCTGGAAAAGCGCCGTCCAGGCCGAGGTGGCTCGGGCGCTGTTGCGCTGGGAGCCGCGCTTGAAGCTGGAGCGGGTGCAGGTGGTGGCAGTGGTAGGTGGGCAGATCAGCTTTCAGCTGGTGGGCCAGTACCTGGGGGATAGCGCAGTGTTGGAGGTGACGGCATGAGCATACTGGACTTGTCGGCGTTGTCGGCGCCGCAGGTGCTGGAGCCCCTGGACTATGAGAAGTTGTACCAGCGCAAGCTGGCGCTGTTCCGCTTGGCCATGGGCGAGAACTGGACCGCCGCGGTCGAGAGTGACTCGGTCGTCAAGCAGTTGGAGCTGGTGGCCTACGGCGACATGCAGATGCGCGCCCGGGTCAACGACGCGGCCAAGGCGCTGCTGCTGGCTCATGCCAAGGGCTCGGACCTGGATCACCTGGCGGCAAACGTCAAGCTTCCTCGCCTAGTGATCCGTCCAGCCGATCCGCAGGCGGTGCCGCCTGTAGGGGAGGTCAAGGAGACCGATGATGCTTTGCGCGAGCGCGTCCAACTGGCCTACGAAGGGCTAACAACGGCAGGCCCACGCAACAGCTACATCCTGCATGCGCGCAACGCCTCGGCACTGGTGGCCGATGCCGAGGCTGAAAGCCCCTCGCCGGCGTGTGTCACGGTGACAGTGTTGGGGCTCGATGGTGACGGCCAGGTCGGGGCCGAGCTGTTGGCGACGGTCGCGGCGGCCCTCAATGACGAGAACGTTCGGCCGCTGGGGGACCGGGTTACGGTACAGAGCGCGCAGGTGCTGCCGTACCGCATCGATGCGGTGTTGCATATGAAGGGCCCAGGCCCTGAAAGCGATGCTGCCTTGGCCGAGGCCCAGCGCCGCTTAGCCGACTGGGTGAATCCGCGCCGGCGGCTGGGGCTTGAGGTTGCCCGTTCGGCCATCGATGCCCAGTTGCACGTCGCCGGAGTTTCCAGGGTCGATCTGGCCAACTGGCGCGACATCACTCCGACTCGGGCCCAGGCTGCGTACTGCACCGGCTACAGCGTCACGCTGGGGGGCTGATATGACCAGCCTACTACCGATCAACAGCACGCCGTTGGAGCGGGCCATGGAGGCCGCAGGGGCTCGGCCAGGGGAGGTTTCCCAGATCCTGCGCACGCTCTACAACCCCGACACCTGCCCGGCGCATCTGCTCTCGCAATTGGCTTGGGCCTGGTCAGTGGATCGCTGGGACCCGGCCTGGTCGGAGACGGTCAAGCGCAGCGCTATCAAAGCGTCGTTTTTCATTCATGCCCGCAAGGGAACCATCGGCGCGCTACGGCGGGTAGTGGAGCCTCTGGGCTATCTAATCGAGGTGATCGAGTGGTGGCAGGCGGTGCCGCAAGGCCCGCCGGCCACCTTCGCCCTGAAAGTTGGGGTTCTGGATACCGGTATCACGGAAGCGATGTATGCCGAGCTAACGCGCCTGATCGATGACGCCAAACCGGTTAGCCGCCACATGACTGGCTTGGCCATCAGCCTGGAAACCTCGGGGGTGATCCATTTCGGCGCCTACGTGGACCAGGGCGAAGTGATCGACGTGTATCCGCCTGCGCCCCGTGATATCGAGGTGACCGGCCGTTATGGTCAGGTCGTTTGCATTGACGAAATAGACACTCTGGATGTGTACCCATGATCGATTCCAACAGTCAGTTTTTCGCTATTCTGACGGCGGTGGGGGAGGCGAAACAGGCCAATGCCACCGCCCTGGGCATTCCCTGGACCTTCAAAGATATGGCGGTTGGGGATGCCAACGGCACAGCCCCCATGCCAGATCGCAGCCAGACCAAGCTGATCAACGAGTGGCGCCGGGCTGCGGTCAACCAAGTGCGTACCGATCCCGCCAATCCGAATGTCATTATCACCGAACAGGTGATTCCGTCGGACGTCGGGGGGCGCTGGATACGCGAGATCGGCTTGTATGACGCTGCCGGCGACTTAGTGGCGGTGGCCAACTGCGCGCCGAGCTTCAAGCCCTTGCTGGCTCAGGGCACCGGCAAGACCCAGATCATCCGCATGAACTTCATCGTGTCGAACACCGCCCAGATTGTGCTCAAGATCGATCCGGCGGTGGTGTTGGCCACTCGGCAATATGTCGATGATTCGCTGGCCGCTGCGCTGCCGGCGAACAAGACACCAGGCACTTACCGACAGGTGACCATCGACAAACGGGGCCTTGTTGTCAGCGGCGATAACCCGACGACTCTGACTGGTTATGGCATCACCGATGCCTTCACCAAGTCGGAAGCGTCGGCGGCGGTCAATCAAGCGGTGGCTGCTCTTGTTGCATCTGCACCTGGCGCACTCGACACATTGAAAGAGCTTGCAGATGCGCTCGGCAATGATCCGAACTTTGCCACCACCATGACAAATGCTCTGGCTGGCAAGGCGAACAAGGCCGCCACTCTCGCTGGCTACGGT
>MCNE01000014.1_pt1 | contig 110457 bp, 108 predicted proteins | sample 778201 | NCBI WGS metagenome assembly MCNE01 (sample SAMN04296813, study PRJNA304217) | bioreactor metagenome | isolation source: sewage enriched with benzalkonium chloride | place: Turkey: Istanbul urban wastewater treatment plant | reverse complement strand
CTCGGTGGGTGGGGTCGCGGTATTTTGCCAAATCAGAAAGTCTTTTTCAGAGTTTCCCTAGCTATTGAGCAGGGGCAATTTGTTGAAGAACACTTTATCAAGCCGTACCAAACCATTCTTGAGCAGTGGTCTGCAAGTTACGCCCTTTGACTGATAAAAATACAAGGTTATCTACTGTGAAGAAATTGCTACCTACCTCAACCGCTGGCAGCCTGCCAAAACCGTCTTGGCTTGCCCAGCCGGAAACACTTTGGTCGCCTTGGAAGTTACAAGATGAAGAATTGACCGAAGGTAAGCACGATGCTTTGCGCCTGTCATTGCAAGAGCAGCAGCAGGCAGGCATTGATATCGTCAGTGATGGTGAACAAACCCGTCAGCACTTCGTCACCACCTTTATTGAGCATCTGGACGGTGTCGATTTCGAGAAGCGCGAAACCGTCAGGATTCGTGATCGCTATGACGCCAGCGTTCCGACGGTCGTGGGTGCGGTCACTCGCCAAAAACCCGTATTTGTCGAAGATGCCAAGTTCTTGCGCCAGCAAACCAAGCAACCCATAAAGTGGGCTTTGCCAGGTCCGATGACGATGATCGATACGCTTTATGACAGCCACTATAAAAGCCGCGAGAAACTGGCTTGGGAGTTCGCCAAGATCCTCAATCAAGAGGCCAGGGAGCTGGAGGCGGCTGGCGTCGATATCATCCAGTTCGACGAGCCTGCGTTTAATGTCTTCTTCGACGAGGTGAACGAGTGGGGCGTTGCCACATTAGAGCGGGCTATTGAAGGCCTCAAATGTGAAACAGCGGTACATATCTGCTATGGCTATGGCATAAAAGCCAATACAGACTGGAAAAAGACGCTGGGGTCAGAGTGGCGGCAATATGAAGAAGCCTTCCCCAAGCTGCAGAAATCCAGCATCGATATAGTCTCGCTGGAGTGCCATAACTCCCATGTGCCAATGGACCTCATTGAGCTCATTCGCGGTAAAAAAGTGATGGTAGGCGCCATCGATGTCGCATCCAACGCTATTGAAACTCCAGAAGAAGTAGCCAATACCCTGAGAAAAGCACTGCAATTCGTCGATGCTGACAAGCTCTATCCTTGCACCAACTGCGGCATGGCGCCTTTATCTCGTGGCGTAGCAAGAGGCAAGCTGAGTGCTCTGAGTGCAGGCGCGGAAATCGTCCGAAGAGAACTTTCGAACTAGTGCTTAGCTGGAGCCGCAAGGAATGCCAAAGGGGCGGTGGTAGCTCAAGCTACTTCAACCGTCCTTGGCACTTTCGTACGGCACCCAATATTCAGGTCCTGATATGCCATTCCCTAGTACTGCTATCGAACCTATGAGCTTTCGCGAAGCGCTCGGGCACTACGCATCCGGTATCACGGTAATTACTTCTCACATCGATGGCGAGCCGATTGGTTTCACATGCCAGTCGTTCTACAGCGTATCGATGAGTCCGCCGCTGGTGTCATTCAGCGTCATGTCCAACTCGGCCAGCTACCCAAAAATTCGCCAGGCCGGCCGATTCGTCGTCAATATCCTCTCAGGTGAACAGGTCAGTATTTCCAACCAGTTCGCTCGCCGTGGCACGGACAAATGGCGTGGAGTCCAATGGCAGGAGTCACCGCTGGGCAACCCCATCATTGCCGGCAGCCTGCACTGGCTCGATTGTGAAATTCATGCCGAACACGCTGCAGGCGATCACTTGATAGTGATTGGTGAAGTAAAGGCCTTGAACCTGCAAGAAGCTGCCGCCACGCAGCCATTGCTGTACTTCAAGGGGCAATATTGCAACATCGCCGCGCATGACACGCTTTGAGCATTGACCCGCGCGGCCCTCTCAAGACCTCTAGCGATGTTTGCCCACAGGTGGCCGGAGCACATCATCGTGTTCTGGTTTTTTCATCTGGGCCAATGTATCCAGGACACCTCTAATGCCAGACTTCAAAAGGCCTCAGTTGAGCCTTCCCAATGGTGCGCAGAAGTGCTGTTGCACTCTTGCTGCGCTCCCTGTTCGGGAGAGGTGATGGAGGCGATCACCGCCTCGGGCATCGACTACACCATCTTCTTCTATAACCCTAACATTCATCCTGAACGGGAATACCTATTGCGCAAGGACGAGAACATTCGCTTTGCCGAAGACCACAACGTGCCGTTCATCGATGCCGACTATGACAAAGACAACTGGTTCGAACGCGCCAAAGGCATGGAACATGAACCCGAGCGTGGCGTGCGCTGCACCATGTGCTTCGACATGCGCTTCGAACGCACTGCGCTCTACGCCTATGAAAACAACTTCAGTGTGATTTCCAGTTCCTTGGGTATCTCGCGCTGGAAAGACATGAAGCAAATCACCGATAGCGGCATCCGCAGCGCGCAAAAGTACCCGGGGATCACCTATTGGGATTACAACTGGCGCAAGGGCGGCGGCTCGGCGCGGATGGTCGAAATCAGCAAGCGCGAACGTTTCTACCAGCAAGAGTACTGTGGTTGCATCTACTCACTGCGCGATACCAACCACCACCGCAAGGACCAGGGACGAGACATCATCCGCATTGGCGTCAAGTACTACGGGGACGATGAGTGATCGAGCCTTCGTTTACGTCGCGAAGCTTGTTCCCAAGCCTTCAGAAGTCGGAACAGCAAGGCATCTGGTTGGGGTATCAGGCGGCCCGTCCGGTTGACCCCGACAGTTGCGGGGTAGCCCAGCGGCAAAGCTGGTGATGAGCTTGCGTCAGTGACGCCTGAGTCACTGGGCTACTTTGCAGAGGGGGAGGTGATCTTAGAGTTTTAGAGTGAAGCGATCTGGCCTTAATCTACTCAAGGGGAAAATTTTTAATTGAGTGTTTATGTCCATCTCGATGTTTTCCTTTGCCTGGGCAGTGCTGCAATAGCATTTCAGGTTGTTCATCGTAGATGGATAGCCGATATGGATATTGAGTATAAGCATGAAATTTTTCGATCCTTGAAGATTTTCCTCGATCCATGCAATAGTCCGCTGCGTTTCACCAAGCCAACTGCAAGATCCTGAATATTTTCATGGTGTTTCTGCTGGATATGTCGGGTAGAGGTTTTCTAAGCGTCTAATTGATTCGTTGGCGCTTTAGGTCTCTCAAGAGATAAGTTATTCCGGGCGCATGTTTCTTGGTCATCGCCAGATCCTGGGGGTGTAAAAATATTGAAGTATTGGCGATGCCTGGAGAGTGGCGCGAAATTTCAAAGGTGCGAAGTTGGCATTGATGGCAGACGCAAGATGTATAAAAAACACGGATAATTATTTTAATACTCTGCGGTTGGTTTTTGTAGATTCAATGTCAAGCCATTTCATAGCGGGATAATCGTGACGCATGGGGTCTGCAGCGGCAAATGGCTGTTGTAGATCTCATGTGGGGAAAGGATATACGGCTTGAACATTTTCCGAACATACCTTTGTCTTGAAGCAATGATATGGATATACCTCGGCTGCTGGAACGCGACGGTACCTCTTATCATCGTGCAGCGGGGAGGTCTGCTTGAACTGGCGACCTACGAAACAGTTCTTGCCGTCGCTGCCGTCATTTCCATACTGTTTTTAGCCCCCCGTGTCGAGGGCATGCGGCGTGGTACCGCGCTCAAAGCCGGTTGCACGATAATTCTGTTGACGGGCATCCTTCGTTACTTTTCTGTTTCTGTTTCATATTCGATCGAGGCTTTAACGATAATTGATATTTTTGCCGTATCAGCCTTTGGTGTTGTCCAGTCGCTCTTTGGTATATATCCGGCTGAAACAGTAGAGAAGCATCGTATAGAGTATGCATTTCGCATCCGCCGTATTGTCGTCACTATCAGTCGGGTAGTCGGGCCGTTGTTGGCAGGGGCTGCTATTGGCATTATTTCGTCGCAAGCTGCCCTGCTTTTTTCCTCAGTGCTGGGTATGGCGGCCCTGGCTTTTGCACTTATGTTGCCCAATGGTGTGGAGCCAAATATGACGCGGGTAAAATCATCTATCGAGCGCGCCCATGACATGTTTTTAGGTATCAAACTAAAACTCATTCTTCCGCCGGAACGGTTCTTGACTCTATCTGGTCTCTTACTCTGCCTGGCCATTAGCGCTACGTTGCCCATGCTGGTTCCGAACCAGATCCATGCACATGATCTTGCTGAAAGCAGTGTCGGTCTATTCAACGCTATATTTGCAGGGGGATCTGTCGCGGGGCTGTTTTGGCTTAGTCCTTTTATTGCCGGAAAAAAGCATCAGCGCAATAGGTACCTTGCGCTTTGGGTACTGCTGACTGCTTCTCTCAGTGCTTCAGCTCTTTCGGTAGAGGTTTGGCAGTTGGCTCTGTGCCTCTTTGTTGCAGGGGCTACTAGTGCATCTATTGCTCTTGTCGGGATGGATAAAAGAACCGTTTCAGTGCCTCCTGGAGTTCGCATCCGATTGACGGCAGCCACTCTTGTTATCAATCAGCTTGCGAACTCGGCTTCCTATATGCTCATGGGATCTGCAGTAACGCAGTTTGGTAGCGGTGGTTTGCTATGGGCATATGGGATGATCTTCACGTTTGTCTTGTTGTCCTGCGTACTTGCAAGGTCGGTTTGGGGGTTTCTGGAAGATGCCGCGGATGCGGAGCTTTACTATAAAGACAATCACCCCAAGCTGGATTCCGCCATGCGCGTTTGAAGCCAGACTCGCAAGGGAGCCAGCATTGCCTGCCTTTGGAAGAGCTTGCGGCGCATAGGGTGCCCCACAGCCAATTTCGGTTGAAGGTGGCTAATCACCAGCGGCTGCTTCTCGTCGAACGAGGGCTTTCTTCGGTATCCGTGCCCCTGAGCATGAGCTGCTCCTCCAGGGCATTTCACTCAGCTCTCGGCAGCAGCCTGGGCCTCGCGGGCGGCCTCTTCGGCCAGCTTCAAGCGATCAGCCTTGCAGATGTACTTGGGCTTGTTTTTCGGTGCCAGCTTGGCCTTGGCTTTCTTGGCGTGGGCGTCCAACAGTTGCTTGATTTTCTTGCGACGATTCATCTTTCTCTACCTGGGGGACAAGCGCGCGGATGATATCAGCTTGAACTGGATCCCCGTACGCGCTTGGGTTGCCGCATGTCGTTTCAGCAGCCGGGGCCCTTGAGGCCGGTGCCGATGGTGACTGCGGTGACCTGGACTTTTTCAAAGGCTTTCTGGGCTGCGGCGGTGTATTTCTGGTCGCAGTTGAAGCGCGTCTCCATCACATAGTCGTCGCCCTCGGCCTTTTGCATCTGGGTCGCCCATTGGTCGGCGGCGTTGATCGCGGCATCCGAGACCAGCGTCACTTCCAGCAGCACCTCCTTGAAGTCCACGGCATGGGGACCTTCCCAGTGTGCATAGACCGACGGGTCAGCGGCATTGCCGCACATGCTCAGGCAGTCGGCGCTGTAGCTCAGGCCGCCGCCGGACGAGGCCTCGAAGGCGCCCAGGGTCAGGGGTTGGCCGGGGGCTGGGGCATAGGTGCCGACGAACTGGGTCAGGTCGGCCTGGCATTTGGGGCCCAGCTCCATGCGCAGGGCGCTGACCTTGCCACCCTCTACCGTGGCAGTGATCTGGCAGCCCTGGACCTTGAACACGTGGGCATTGCCGTTGGATTCCCGGGGGATTCCGGCGATCGATTCGAAGTAGCGCTGGTTGGTGCCCAGCATGTCGCCGGTGAAGACTTCGGCCACGGAGGCGGCGTGGGCCACGTCGAGAGACAGCGCCAGGGTGGTGGCACAAAGGCTGTAGAGCGCCTTGTTCATGGAAGCATCCTTTCAATTGAGAGACCAAGGCCTGTGGTCATCGGCAGGTGGGTTCGGGTGCGGGAGTTTAGCAGCGTTACTGTTGGCTAGACACGCCAGGGCGTTGCGATCACTCGGTCCGGGGAGATCCTCACAAGATCCTTCACACAGGCGGGCCCCGGTATGAGCCCGATAGGTCTTTTAGATCGGCTGGACCTGCGGGTTATCCAGGCTTTGGTAGGTGCTGTCTTCAGCCTGCCGGCGAAGCGATCGGGCGACCTATCGATCGTGCAGGTGCTTTTTCAAGAACAGGCGAGTCCGTTCATGGGTCGGGTTCTGCAGGATCTCCCGGGGTGTTCCTTCCTCGACCACCACGCCACCGTCCATGAAGATGATCCGGTCGGCGACCTCGCCGGCAAAGCGCATTTCATGGGTGACGATCAGCATGGTCATGTGTTCGGCGGCGAGCTGCTTCATCACCTGGTTGACCTCTTCGACCAGCTCCGGGTCCAGGGCCGAGGTCGCTTCGTCAAACAGCATCACCTTGGGGCGCATGGCCAGCGCCCTGGCGATGGCCACCCGTTGTTTCTGCCCGCCGGACAGGCGCGAGGGGTATTCGTCGAGCTTGTTGGCCAGGCCCACTTTCTCCAGGTACTCCATGGCCAGCTCGCGAGCCAACGGCTTGGTGAGCCCCTTGAGCTTGATCGGGCCGATGGCGATGTTTTCATGCACGGTCAGGTGCGGGAACAGGTTGAAGTGCTGGAACACCATGCCCATCTGCTGGCGCACGCTATTGATGTGCTGCTCGAAGGCTCGGCCTTTCAATGGTCGGTTGACCTGCTCGCCTTCCAGCCAGATCTCGCCGTCGTTAAGTACTTCCAGGTGATTGATCGAACGTAGCAGGGTGCTTTTACCGGAGCCGCTGGGACCGATGATGGCGATGATCTGCCCGCGCGAGACCGACAGGTCGATGCCCTTGAGGACTTCCAGTGCGCCATAGGCCTTGCGTGCCCCCTTGACTTGGATCATGAGCTTTTCTGTGGTCATCGTGACATCTCTACCCGGGTTTCAAGAAGGTGCAGGCCGGCTTCCAGAACAAGATTGACGGCGTAATAGATCACCGCGACGGCCAGATAGAATTCGAATGGACTGTAGGTCTCGCTCACCGCGCGCTGGGCGCTGTAGACCAGTTCGGCAATGCCGATGATGGAGACCAGGGAGGTGTCCTTGAGCAGCACGATCAGGTTGTTCCCCAGGGGCGCGATAGTGCTGCGCAGGGCTTGCGGGACGATGATGTAGCGCTGGGTCTGGCTGCGGCTCAGGCCAATGGAGCGCGCGCCTTCGATCTGGCCCGGGTCCACCGACAGTACGCCGGCACGAATGACGTCGGCGTTGTAGACGGCGAAATGCAGGCTCAGGCCGATGATCCCGGCCATCAATGCCGGGATATCGATCCCCACTTGCACCAGGCCGTAGTAGATGAGGTACAGCTGTAGCAGCAGCGGGGTGCCCATGAGCAGCCAGGTCATGAAGCGTATGGGCAGCGATACCAGCCTTGGGGTGTAGAGCACGATCAGGGCGAAGGCGATTCCCGCCAGCAGGCTCAAGGCGCTGGAGCTCAGGAACAGGACGACCGTCCACCACAGTCCGGTCGCCAGCAGTTCGGAATAAGGTGTCACGATACTCAGGTCGAGGCTTGGCATGGAAAAATCTCACTTGGCCGCGAAGCGCTGATCGAGGTGGTCGACCAGCAGCCTCACCGCATAGACCATCACGATGTAAAGCACCGCCGATACCATGAAGATCTCGAAGGGTTTATAGGTCGAGCTGATGAATCGCTGCGCGGTATAGGACAGCTCGACCACGGAGATCGTCGACACCAGTGCCGAGCCCTTGATCAATGCCACGGCATTCACGCCCAGGGGCCGGATCATCAGCTTTGTCGTTTGCGGCAGGGTGATCAGCCAGAGGGTCTGGCCCTTGCTGAAACCAATGGAGCGAGCGGCTTCCACCTGCCCGGGATCGACGTTGGCGATAGCGCCACGAATGGACTCGGCCATGTAGGCCGCGATGTTCAGGCCCAGGCCGAGGACCCCGGCCGAGAACGGCTCCAGCTCCAGGCCGATCTGTGGGCCGCCAAAGTAGATGAGGAACAACTGCACCAGGCAGGGCGTGCCGCGAAACACACTGATGTAGAGCCTGGCCAGGCAGCGCAGGATGAAGCTGCTGCACAGGCGCGCCGCCACCAGGACGATGGAAACCAGCAAGCCGAGCACCAGTGCCAGCAGCGACACTTGCACCGTGGTCCATGCGGCCTCGAGAAAAAACGGCAGCGTACGCTGTATGAGAGTCAGGTCCATGGGAAGGCTCGGAAAAGTCAGGTGGACGGGCTCGACGCCGGGTCGAACCAGGTGACAAGGGCGTCAGCGAATGTCCTTGCCGATCCACTGCATCGAGATCTTTTCGTAGCTGCCGTCGGCGAGCATGTTGTCCAGCGCCTTCTGCAGCGCCGCCTTGAGCTCGGGGTTGTTCTTGCGCAGCGCGATGCCCATGCCTTCGATGCCGCCATCGCTGTCCGGGGGCGTGATGATGCGTACTTTCTGCCCGGTTTCCTTGACGGCCACCAGCACCGGGACGCTGTCCATCACGATGGCATCGATCCGCCCGGCCTCCAGGTCGACCAGCATCTCGGGAAGGCCCTTGTAGGTCTTCACCTTCAGGTTGCCGCGGGCTCGGGCCCATTTGTCGTGGGCGTCGCCCAGCGTGACGCCGACCGTCACATCCTTGAGCTGGTCCAGGCTGTGGATCGGCGAGTCATCCTTGACCACGATCGTGCGCCCGGCGTGGTAGTAGGGACCGGCGAAATCCACGGCCTTCAAACGCTCCGGGGTAATGGTCATGGAGGCGATGATGGCGTCGTATTTCTTGGCCAGCAGCCCGGCAATGATCCCGTCGAATGGCGTGGTGATAATGGTTACCTTCACCCCCAGCCGTTCAGCCAGGGCCTCGCTGATGGAGGCATCGAAACCGACGATCTGGTTCTGCTCGTTGGCAAAGCTGAAAGGAGAGTATTGACCGCTCATGGCGATGCGAATCTCTTTGGCTTCCTGGATCGACTTCAGGTCATCGGCCTGGGCGGCACTGGAACAGAGCAGTGCTGCGGCGGCCATGGTGGATGCAGCAAGCAGGCCTTTGAGCGTTTTGGTCAGCATTGGATGGCACCTTTGAAGAATTATTATTTATTGTTGTTGGGCTCTTCACCCAGGCCACGGAAAAAGCTTTGCATAGGGCACCCCGGAAATCACCAGGCAATGTGTCCGCCTGCCGGACACATTGCCGGAGTTGGCCGGCACTATGTCGGCCGCAGTGCCAGCCTGCTATTGCAGCGCCGCCTTGAAGCTCTCGTCCAGGACCTCGAGCAGGAAGTCGGCGTTCTTCTGGCTGAAGATCATCGATGGGCGCATTTTCAGCACGTTGTCGTAGGGGCCTTCCGTACCGATCAGGATGCCGCGCTCGCGAGCGCCATCGGCGACCTTCCTGGCCAGCTCCGTGGCGGGGGCTTTGCTCTTGCGGTCCGTGACCAGCTCTATGCCCAGGAACAGCCCCAGCCCGCGCACATCGCCAATGGCCTCGTAACGCTGCTGCAACTTGCCAAAGCCATCGAGCAGGTAGTTGCCAATCGTCAGGGCATTGAGTTTCAGGTTGTCGCGCTCGATCACCTCCAGGACGCTGAGCCCTACCGCACATGAAACCGGGCTGCCGGCGAAGGTGTTGAAGTACTCCATGCCATTGTCGAAGCTGTCGGCCAGCTCTCGCGTGGTGACCACTGCGGACAGCGGATGCCCGTTGCCGATGGGTTTGCCCATGGAGACCGCATCGGGCACCACCCCTTGGGTTTCGAAGGCCCACCAGTGGCTGCCCACCCGGCCAAAACCGACCTGGACTTCGTCGGCCAGGCACAGGCCGCCTGCGGCACGCACCATGGCATAGACTTCGCGCAGGTAGTTTTCCGGGAAGAACAGCTGCCCGGCGACACTGGGAATGGACTCCGCCAGAAAGAACGCCGGCGCTCGACCCTGCTTGCGCATGCTCTCGATCTGTTCGGCCACGCTTTGCGCGAAACGCTGGCCCAGCTCCTCGAACGGCCAGTCATCGGCGGCGCGGTAAATATCCGGGACGGTCGCCTCGAACACGTGTGCGGCGCGGCCTTTGCCAGCCTTGCGCTTGTACTTGTAGGGGCTCAGGTCGATCAGTTCCTGGGTCGTCCCGTGGTAGGCCCAGTCCAGCACGATGGCGTCGTTGCGCCCGGTGTGATTGCGCGCCATGCGCAGCATCAGGCTGTTGGCCTCGCTGCCCGAGCAACCGAATGAGGCGACCGCCAGCCCTTCAGGCAAGGTGGCGGTGAGCCGCTGGGCATACTCCACGATAGTGTCGTGCAGGTACCGGGTGTTGGTGTTCAGGCGCGACGCCTGGCGCGCCAGCGCTTGCACCACGTCTGGATGGCTGTGGCCCAGGTGGCAGACGTTGTTGAAGCAGTCCAGGTAGGCCCGGCCGAAGTTATCGATCAACCAGACGCCATCGCCGCGCACGAACTTGATCGGGTCCGAGTAGGAAATCGACAGGTTGGGCAGCAACAGCTCCTTGCGCTTGGCCACGATCTCGGCCTTGGTCCTTCCCTCCTGGCTGTAGGTTTCCGGGGGGATGCCGGCCAGGGTCGAGGCGTCGGGGAACAGGTCGGCCCACACCTCCAGATAGGCCCGCTCGCCAACGCCGATGAACTCGCTGGCTTGCAGTTGGGTGTCGGTGGACATCTGCAAATGCAGATGGGGCAGCCAGCCACCGTTTTCCGTGTCCGCTCCCATGTGTCCCACCAGTGCGCCGGCCTCCAGGCGATCCCCGGGCTTCAGGCGGGCCAGGGCTTCGTGGGCCAGGTGGCCCCACAGGGTGAGGAAGGGCGGGCAGTCTGGTGGCGAGTGTTCGAGCATGATCAAGCCGCCATAACCCAGTGGTTCATGTTCGACCTCGACACTGCGCACCACGCCGGCCACCGGGGTGTACAGCGGCGTTCCGGCGGGCATGATCAAGTCGACCCCCAGGTGGATGATCCGGCGCTGTCCTTCGATGAATCGCGAGACGAAGGCCGGGTCGGTGTAGATGGTCCGTTCTTCGCCCCAGGGCCCGATGCCGAGCGGGACCTTGTGCTGGGCAGAGAACTCATTCCACCACTGGGTCGCCTCCGCCGGGCGCTGGGCGGCCGAGGCGATCGTCATCTCGTGGGAGGCATCGGCGAACGGAACGATGACCTTGTGCAGGGTGGTCGCCGCGGGCTGGACGATATCCGCGAAGAGCCTGCGGTTTTCCTGGATCCAGCGGCGCACCGCTCCAGCGCCTTCCATGGCGTCATAGCCACAGGCTTTGCGCAGGATCGCCGTCGCCAGTCGCGGGTTCATCCGGTCCATTCTTTCCAGCAGGCGCCAGGCCGGTGCTTCGCTGATCGCCAGGTAGGGATTGTCCTGGGTCTGTTCCTGCCGCGATGCCGACAAGGTGACGCTGATGACCAGGCGCATGGCGATCAGATTGAACAGCACGTCCAGCTCTTGCGGTTGCAGAGGGTAGCGCTCATGGAAACCGGCGGTGAGCGCGGCGGCTGCGCCGATCGGGTCTTCCATGTCGAGAATGGAGTAGGCGCAGGTGATGGCGACTTCGGCAATCAGCACGGTATGCAGGGCATCGCCAAAGTCGATGATGCCCGAGACCTCCTGCTGATTCTGCGGGGCGACGAGGATGTTCCAGTCATTGCCATCATTGTGAATGACCTGCGCGCGCAACCGCGAAAGTGCCGGTTGCACCGTGCTTTCGAAGGCATCGATGAAACGCTCCAGGATGGCCCTTTTCCCAGGGTCCTTGACGAAGTGCAGGCGTGACCTGGAGCGAGCGGCGTGACGCAGGTCCCAGTCCAGGTCCCGCACCGCGCCCGGGTGGATGAACCCCTGGAGCGCACGGTCCAGATCGCCGAACGACCGGCCCAGGTTGCGCATCAGCCCGGCTGTGCGCTTGGCTTCGGCCAGTGGGGTGCCGTGCAACCAACTGACCAGGCGCACCACATGGGTTTCGCCGCAGGGCGCCACCGCAGAGGCGAGGAATTGACCTGCCAGGCTCTTCTTGAGCACCGGCACGGCCAGCCCGGGACCGTGGCTGGCAAGGTGGCTGAGGAGGGCCGTTTGCAGTTCGCTCTCGATTCTCGGTTCGGCCGCGTTGACGACCTTCAGGATCCATCCTGCATCGGTTTCGGTCTTCAATCGAAAATTGCAATCGCGCTCGCTGTCCAGGGGGGTGGCCGTGCCGATGACATTGAAAAGCTGCTCGGCCAGTTTTTCGGCAGCGCTGGTGGAGAACGGCGGGGCGGGGTGGCGAAGATCGGTCATGGCGGCGGTTTTCCAAGTTATTTTTTTCAGTTAGCTTGGCATGCGCGGCCTGGGCGGGCAGTAGGTATGCGGTCGGCCCCGGCCTGCATATTGTCGGAATCGACCGGCACAAAATCGGTGGAAAACGGGGGAAGTTCCAATGCGCGACCTGGATGTGAAAGATCGAGAAATACTCGAGATCCTGTCTAAAGAAGCGCGGATCGCCCTGAAGGCCCTGGCCGCGAGAATCGGCCTTTCGAGAAGCGCCACCAGCGAGCGGGTCATCAACCTTGAGCGCAGCGGCGTGATCAGGGGCTACCGGGCCGATATCGGTGAAATCGATGCCCATGTGATTCGCGCCATCCTGCTGGTGAGCCTCAAGCGCACGCCGGCCATGGGCTTGCTCGACGTCCTGGCGCAACACTCGCAGGTACGCCGCGTCTCTTCGGTCAGCGGGCAACTCGACCTGGTGATCGAGATCGAGGCGCGGACCATCGATGACCTGAACCGCGTCCGGGACGCCGTGGCCACTCACGAATCCGTCGAGGACATCACCACGGCGGTCGTCCTGCGTCGCGACATCGATCGACAAAGCTCCTGATTCGCCACGCGGGCCAGATCGGCCGGCAGGTTGCTCTTGCCGCCTGGTCCCGGTTGCCCGGGCTGTGGGGCAGGCCTGTCGCCTTGCTGCAATTGTGGGCTTTGCGGCCTGTACAATCCTCGTCGGCAAATAATAAAATGAGAAGCATTATCATTAATGCGAATCTCCCATGCACGACAACAGCACTGCCTCGCCCGTCGCCCAGTTGTATGTGAACCATCATGGCTGGCTGCGTGGCTGGCTGCACCGGCGCCTGGGGCACAGTGCCGATGCCGAGGACCTGGCCCACGACACCTTCATTCGCGTGCTGCGCTCCAAGGAAGACGTGCATGAGTTGCGCCAGCCCATGGCATTTCTCGCCACCATCGCCAACGGCCTGTTGATCAACCGCTGGCGGCGCCAGGCGATCGAGCGCGCTTACCTGGAAGCCCTGGCGGCGCGACCGGTGGCCGAGGAACCATCGCCGGAGGAGCGGCACCTTATGATCGAGACCCTGCTGGAGCTGGATTCGCTGCTGGTGGGGTTGTCGATGCAGGTGCGGCAGATTTTCTTCCTGTCCCAGCTCGATGGCCTGACCTACCCGCAGATCGCTGCGCAGTTGAGCCTGAGCGTGGCCCAGGTGCAGCGAGCCATGGGCAAGGCCTTCAGTGTCTGCTACGCGAGCCGTTTCGAATGAGTGGCATGGCGCTCGATCCACGGGTGCGCGACAGTGCCATCGACTGGCTGGTGCGCTCGCAGTCCGGGCTGATGAGCGTTGGCGAGCAACAGGCCCTGGAGCGATGGCGGCAGGCGAGTGCCGAACATGAACAGGCCTGGCAGCGGGTCAGCAGCCTGCCATTGTTGTTGCAACCGGGCGTGGGGCTGTTGGCCGATGCGACGGCCCGGCGGACCCTGGAGGCCGCTGGAACCGATCCTCGGCGGCGCCGGCAACTGCTCAAGTGCCTGCTGGCTTTCGGGTTGCTGGGCGGGGTGTCCTGGCAGGGGGCGGATTCGACCCTGGTGCGCTCGGCCCTGGCCACCTACCGCACAGGTATTGGCGAACGGCGGCGCTGGACCCTGGCCGATGGCAGTGCGCTGTGGCTGAACACCGCCAGTGCGGTCGACCTGCAGTTCGATTCGCAGCGACGCAACGTGCAACTGATCGAGGGCGAACTGGCGCTGGATGTGCGTGCGCAGGCTCCGGCCCTGCGACTGTTGACTGCCGATGCGTTGCTCCATGGCCATGGTGCCCATCTGCTGGTACGCCATGACTCCCTGGGGACCCAGGTCACGGTGTTGCGCGGGCAGGTGCAGGTCGAGGCTCGGCAGCGCCCGGCCTTCCTCAGCCTGGAGGCTGGCTGGCGGGCGCGGGTCGACAGCCGTGGCGTCGGGGTGCCGAGCCCGGTCGATCCGTCGCTGGCCCAGGCCTGGCTGCGAGGCATCCTGCCGGCCGAACGCATGCGCCTGGACCAATTGCTGGCCGAGCTGTCGCGCTATCGCCCGGGCATCCTGCGGTGCAGCGAAGCGGTGGCGGCCTTGCGGGTGACCGGCAGTTTCCAGTTGGACGACACCGATGCGGCCCTGGCGCTGCTGGTCCGCACGCTGCCCGTGCGTATCGAGCGCCGGACCCGCTACTGGGTGACCCTGGTGCCCGCCTGAAAATATTTTTCTTCTCCTGCGCAGTTTTTGCCGAGCTGGCGGGGCCTCCAGGTATTACCCACCGGGACAGGTGGGTGCCAACCCCCTAGGAGCCTTGCATGACATTCCCCGCCCGTGCCTTGCGCACCCGCACTCTTGCCCTGCTTTTTCTCAGCTTGCAGCCACTGGGCAGCGAGCTGGCGTTCGCCGTCGGCGAGCGCCAGTACCAGATCGATGCGGGACCGCTGGATGAGGTCCTGGCGCGCTTCGGAGCCCAGGCCGGGATCAGCATGGCCGGCAACGCCTTGCTCACCGCAGGCAAGAGCAGCCAGGGCCTGCATGGAGAGTTCACGGCCGAGAACGGCTTGAACCAGCTGTTGCAAGGTACCGGCCTGGGCTTTCAGCACCAGCCCGGCGGCGGCTACGCCCTGCGCCTGCGCCAGGAGTCGGTGGCCTTGCCGGTGCAGAAGGTCAAGGGTGAAGACCCGAACCAGGAAGAGGTCTACCGGGCGCCGCGCTCGTCGGTGTACATCTCCAGCGAAGACCTGCAGCGCTTCGGCGTGGTCTCGGTGGGCGACATACTCAAGGGCCAGCCTGGCGTGCAAGTAGGCGACAGCCGCAACGGCGGTGGCCTGGACGTGAACATCCGCGGTATCCAGGGCCAGAGCCGGGTGGCGGTGACGGTGGACGGTTCGCAGCAGGCACTGGATGTCTATCGCGGCTACGCCGGCACCCAGCAGCGCAGCTACATCGATCCCGACCTGATCAGCGACGTCAGCATCGACAAGGGCCCGAGCCTGACCTCCAGCGCCATCGGCGGCACGGTGAAAATGCGTACCATCGGCGTCGACGACATCCTGCGCGAGGGTAAGGATGTCGGCCTGCGCTTGAAGGGCGACCTGTGGAACAACGGCGTCGCCCCCGCCTCGCGGGACGGCCATTCCAGGACCCAGGACCTGTATTCCGAGCCGCACCAGAGCCGTGGTGGCCTGTTCGGTTCGGAAGCGGAAGCCGGCAGCGCCGCGTTCGCCTATCGTCATGACCTGTTCGACGTAGTGGCCGCCTATGCCAAGCGCAACCAGGGCAACTACTTCGCCGGCAAGAAGGGCCAGGACCGCTACCGCGTGTACAACCGCTATGGCGATGAGGAGAGCAGTGTGGCCAAGACCTACAACGCCGGCGAGGAGGTGCTCAACTCCTCGTCACGGACCGAGTCGTTCCTGCTCAAGACCACCCTGCGCCCGGCGGACGGCCACACCTTCGAGCTGGGCTATCGCCGCTACGACGGGCGCATTGGCGAAATCATGCCTTCGGACATCTTCCGTTTCGGCACCGGCGGCATCTACCAGTATCCGTTGGGCCAGACCAAGATCGACACCTATACCGCGCGCTACAACTACCTGCCCGATAACAACCCATTGGTGGACCTGACCGCCAATGTGTGGATGACCGATGCACAGACCAGCCAGCTGACTTCGGTGGCAGCGCCGGCCTCCCAGGCCTATCGCTCGGACCGTAGCTGGAGCCGCCAGGCCGACCAGCGCATCGGTGGCGACTTGAACAACAGCTCACGGTTCAAGACCGACTACGGCGACTTGAAGCTGGACCTGGGCGGTTCGTTCCAGATCGAGGACCTCAAGCCACAGAAAGGCGTAGCCACCACCCAGCACGACATCAATGCCAACCGCATGTTGCGCGAAGGTTCGCGGCAGGAGTTCAGCCTCAACGGCAAGCTGGAATACAAGCCTGTGGACAGCCTTACCCTGTGGGGTGGCGGACGCTACACCTACTACCGCACCAAGGACGAAATTCCCCAGGCCAGTGCCCGCCGCGAGGAGCTCGAGCACAAGTACGTGATGGTTTCCAAGCCCGGCAACTACGGCTACCTGATGTGGTTCCCCGACCAGAGCGGCCAGTACACCGATGCCACCGACCCGCGGTTGAACAACGGTACGGTGTTCACCAATACCAACTTCCCATTCGAAGGCACGCCCTACAACCAGTATGGCGCCACCAGCACCAGCGTCTATGGTGCCCAGGTGGGGGAGGTGGTCACCGGCTACGATTACTCCGGCAAGGACCGCAACAGTGGCAGCGCCTTCGCTCCGGCCTTCGGAGTCAACCTGGAAGTGGCGCCCGATACCTTCGTCTATGCCTCCTACACCCAGGGCATGCGCATGCCGTCGCTGTTCGAGACCAGCCAGGGAGTGCTGCAGACCATGCCGGGCAAGAACCTCAAGCCCGAGCGCTCGAGCAACTGGGAAATCGGCGCCAGCACCCTGCGCAAGGACCTGCTGGTGGATGGCGACTCGGCCGCGATCAAGGTCGCCTACTTCAACAACACCATCAAGAACTACATCACCCGCTACTACGATCCGAGCCCGGGCCTGTGGGGCCTGATGCGCTTCAGCAACACCGACAGCTTCAAGACCAGCGGCCTGGAGCTGCAGACCCGCTACGACGCCGGTCGAGTGTTCGCCGACCTGTCGTCCACCTACTACCTGAAGACCGAAACCTGCGACTCGCAATTCGCCGCTACGATGCGGGCCACCAGCAACCGCTACCAGCCAACCGCCGATACCCCGAACTGCACCCCGGGCAGCTTCATGGGTTCCTACACCAACACCCAGAACCCACCGCGGATCGCCGGTAACCTGACCACCGGCTTGCGCTTCTTCGACCAGAGCCTGACCCTCGGTACCCGCATCACCTATACCTCGGGGCCGACGGTCACCGCCGACAAGCCCTGGCAGACCGGCGCCACCACCCCGCAGTTGAACTACCGGGAAGTGGCCCTGGTGGATCTGTTCCTCAACTATCAGTTGCAGGATCACACCAGTTTCAATGTCTCATTGCAGAACCTCACCGATCGCTACTACCTCGACCCGCTGGCGCAAAGCTTCATGCCCGCGCCGGGGCGCACGCTGCGGGTGGGGATGCAGACGAAGTTCTAAGGACGGGCAAGGAGCGCGTCGGCGTGGGCCGATGCGCTCCTTGGGAGGGTGAACGAGCCGGAGCCGCTCACTCGACGCGGGGGCTAGAAGGCGATTTCAACGGGCGTCCGGTTCCGGAACAGGTCCATGACCGGGCAAGAGTGGTCAACGCTTTCCTTGAGGGCCATGAGCTCCTCTCTACTCGCCGTGCTATCGAACTTGACCGTCCCGCGTATGCCGGTGAAGCCGGGGCGGGTTTCATCATCGACCGCGAAGAACCCCCTCAGATCGAGTGTTCCTTCAAGGGTGACGCTGACTTCCTTGAGCGGTATCCCGAGGGCGGCCGCATGGAGGTGATAACTGATTTCCTGGCAGGTCGCCAGGGAGGCGAGGGCCATCTCCACGGGGTTGGGCCCCTTGTTCGTTCCCCCCAGGTTTTGCGGTTCATCGATATCCAGGATGAACTCGCGGATTTTCACCTGGCGATGCAGCGCACCATCGCCGCTGCTGGTCACCGAGAAAGTCGCCGTGGCCTTTCCCGGGTTCGCCCTGAAAAAATCCTGGCTCGAGAGAAACAGTGATTTCAGTTGTTCGGACATGCACAGCTCCTTTGTGTTTGCAGGTTCGATGGCTGGATTTGTAGCGGGTACAGGAGTGTCGTGCAACCCGGATCGTCAGGGTCGCAGGCTGCACCGCGCCTCTTCGGCCTGCAGGCGCAGGATCAGCCCCGACTGGAACTCGATCACCAGGTGGTGATCGGTGGGGAAGTCGTCGCTGAGGTAGAACTCACTGGTGGCGGCATCCTGCGGCACCACACCGATGGCGTGCAGGCAACGATCGTCCTCCGGGCCCCAGGCGCAATCACGGCCATCGGTCGAGAAGTAGCTCACGCCGCTGAAGAGCAGGTCGATCGCCTCGGGCTCCTCGGGAGGCACCCAGGGTTCTGGCCACCGGCGAAAGTGCAGGGCCAGGGTGCGGCTCGTGACGTCGTACTGGATATGCTCGGCCTGGTAGAAGTTGTGCAGGTCGTGGGCGCGGCCCTGTACCTGCACTTCGATGTGCCCTAGCGCGAAATCGTGAAATAGCATGTTCGTCCTTGTTCCGGCAGGCCGCTGGGCGGCCGGGCAGGTGTTTTCAGGCGCCTGGGACCAGGCCTTCCTCCAGCAGCGTCAGGGCACCGACGATCAGCGCATGCATGCCCTGGATCAGTTCGGCCTCCATCTCCGCCACTTCCGCCAGGCGATCAGCCTCCAGTTCCGGCTCTTGGCCTGACACCGCATACACCGTATCGGCCACGGCGAAGCAGTGGAACGCCACCGTGGCCAGTAACCAGCGGGCCTGCAGCGGGTCGATGTCGTAGGCCTGGGCGATATGCAACTGGTGCTCGTGGATCTTGTCCAGCATCGGCTGGGTCGCTGCCAGCCGGCGGATCATATAGGGCGTCAACCCCGGATGCGCCTTGACGAACTCCCGTGCCGAGGTGGCGAACAGGATCAGGTAGTCCTTGAGGCTGGTGCGCTGCTCGGCATTGACCCGGGGGATCTGCCAGCGCTGGAACAGCTCCTCGGCGATCAGGCTCTTGAGCGCATCGAGTCCCGCGATGTGCTTGTACAGCGCCATATGGCTGACGCCCAGGGCGGCGGCGACGCCGACGAAAGTGATGTTCGACAAGCCGATGCCGATGCCGGCATCGGCGATCCGTTCCCGGGTGATGGTGCGCGGGCGCCCGCGCGCCGGGGTTTTCTGTGGCGGTTCCATGGAGAGGTCCTGGCTCGATGAGGCATGACTTTTAGCTGTCTTGTCTGGATTTGGCAAATTAGTTTATAGTCATGCAACTAAATATGATTCTGATTCTCAGATCTATCCATGAGCTACCCCCGGCCAGGGTTTCCGGCTCCGTTTACCGGGGCGGGTGGGGCAGGCCGGTCTTCGAATGTCTGGAAAACTTCATCTATGAGCACCCACGACGCGACCTCGGCCAACTCCAAGGCCCAGGGTCCGATCAGCCAGGTCTTGACTCCCGTGCGCGGTCGGCTGATTACGGCGGCCGTCCTGGCCGCCAGCGGATCGATGCTGACCCTGGTCCCCTTGGCGGTTATCGAGCGTATCGCCAGGCTGGCCCTGGGCGACGCCACCCATGTGGCCGGCGATATTGGCTGGCTGCTGCTGGTGGGCGTAGCGAGCCTGTTCTGCGGCATGGCGCTGCTTTGCGCCGGCGAGTTGCAGGCGCACCTGGCCGACAACCGCATCACCCATCAATTGCGCCTGGCGATCGTCCAGCGCCTGACCCTGGTGCCGCTGGGATGGTTCACCGGCCGCGCCTCGGGGGAGGTCAAGCGGGCGATGCAGGACGACATCGGCACGCTGCACAACCTGACCGCGCATTTCTTCACCACCCTGGGCCGTGCCGGCGGTGCGTTGCTGATCGGGGTGATCTACCTGTTCGCCATGGACTGGCGCCTGGCGCTGCTCTCGCTGCTGCCGTTTCCCGGGTTCTTCCTGTTCCTGGGGCGGGCCATGAAGTCCAGTGGCGCCAACATGCAGGAGATCGTCACTGGCCTTGGGCGCATCGACAATGCGGTGGTCGAATTCGTCAACGGCATCCCGGTGATCAAGGCCTTTGGCAGCAGTGGCCAGGCCCATGTGCGCTACCGCGAGGCGATCGACGCCTTCGCCCAAACCTTCATTGCCTTCACCCGTCCGCTGGTGGCGGCCATGGCCAACGCCAACGCGATGGTCGCCCCAGTCTCGGTACTGGGGGTGGTGCTGGCCTCCGGTACCTTGTTCGTGAGCCAGGGCTGGGCCGCGCCGCTGGACGTGCTGCCCTTCGCCCTGGTGACCCCGGGGCTGTGCGCGCCGGTATTGTTGTTGCACTACATCCTCCACGACCTGGGCAGTGCCACCGGCGCGGCCCAGCGGGTGCAGGCCTTGCTGCAGACCCCAGTGCTGGAACAGCCGGCCCCCGGTGCGGGGCAACAGCCCCAGGGCAATGAGCTGCGCCTGGAGCGGGTGAGCTATGGCTACGACCCCGAGCATCCGGTGCTGGCGGACATCGACCTGGTGCTCGAACCCGGTACCACCACCGCCATCGTCGGGCCTTCCGGCGCCGGCAAGTCGACCCTTGCGCGGCTGCTGCTGCGGTTCTTCGACCCCAGCACCGGGCGCATCACTCTGGGGGGTGTCGATCTGCGCCAACTCGACAGCGCCAGCCTCTACCGCCATATCGGCTTCGTGTTGCAGGACGTGCGCCTGATCCACGCCAGCGTCGGCGAGAACATCGCCCTGGGCAAACCCTCGGCCAGCCGCCAGGAGATCGAAGCGGCCGCGCGCCTGGCCAATATCCATGAGCAGATCCTGCGCTTGCCACGGGGCTACGACTCGGTGGTGGGCGAGGACGCGCATTTTTCCGGGGGCGAGCAGCAACGCCTGAGCATCGCCCGAGCCGTGCTGCTCGATCCGCCGGTGCTGGTGCTCGACGAAGCCACGGCCGCGGCGGATGCCGAAAGCCAGGTGGCGATCCAGGAAGCACTGGCGCGTTTCTCCCAGGGCCGCACCCTGCTGGTGATCGCCCATCGACTGGACACCGTGATGCACGCCGAGCGCATCGTGGTACTCGACAACGGCCGTATTCGCGAACAGGGCCGGCACTCCCAATTGCTCGAGCACGCAGGGCTGTATGCACGGCTCTGGAGGCTCGGTGGCTATGGCGATACCCGCAAGGAACAGGTAGCACAACCATGCTGAAGACCTTCATCCAACTGCTGGGCGAGGATGTCCCGGTATTGCGTCGCTATGCCTGGATGGCAGTGGGCTATGGCCTGCTCAGCGGCCTGACCATCACCGCCCTGGTGCCCTTGCTCGGCCACTTGCTGGCCGGCGACACGCAAGCGGCCATCGGTTGGCTGGCGCTGTTGCTGGCCGGTGTGCTGCTGTGCTGGCTCTGGCGGCGCCGGGTGGAGCGCGCCGGGGTCGCGGTGGGTGTCGCCGTCCTGCAAGGCGTGCGCTTGCGCATGGGCGAGCATATCGCCCGGCTGCCGGTAGGCTGGTTCACGCCCGAGCACAACGCCCGGCTGGGCCACGTCATCACCCAGGGCATGATGGCCATCGCGCAGTTGCCGGCCCATGTGTTCACGCCCCTGATCAGTGCCGCGATGACTCCCTTGGCGATGGTCGTCGCCCTGGGGGTGCTGCACTGGCCGACCGGATTGCTGGCCCTCCTGGCCTTGCCGCTGCTGGCGCTCGCGGTGTCGTTCTCGACCCGCCTGGGGCGTCGCGCCGATAGCGCTTTCCATGCGCATTTCGCCGACACCAGCCAGCGCATGGTGGAGTTCGCCCAGGCCCAGTCGGTGCTGCGTGCGTTCAACGGCGAGCAGGGCGGCACGCGCCTGCTGCGCCAGGCCATCGACCAGCAGCGCCAGTCCGCCGGGCGCTTGATCTACTTGTCGTCGTTATCCTCGGTGCTCAACACCTGGGTGGTCCAGGGCATCTTCGCCGCCTTGCTGGTGAGTGTCGGCCTATGGCTCGAACGCCTGTTGGGCTTGGGCCTGGAAACCGGACCGGCCATCGCCCTGGCGGTGACCCTGGTAGTGGTCAGCCGCTTCGTCGATCCGCTGCTGGAGCTGGCCAGCTATGGCGAGACCTTGCGCGGGGCCCTGGGCCAGCTCGAAGAAGCCAGCCGAATCCTCGCCGTGCCGCCTCTGGCCCAGGCCCAGTCGCCCCAGGCGCCGGGCGATGCCTCGGTCGAACTGCAAGGCGTGAGCTTCGCCTATGGCCCCGGGCAGCCCGAGGTCCTGCGGGACGTCAGCCTGCGCCTGGCGCCGGGCAGCATGACCGCGTTGATCGGCGCGTCGGGTTCGGGCAAGACCACCCTGGCCAGGCTGATCGCCCGGTTCTTCGAGGTCGACCAGGGCAGCGTACGGGTCGGTGGCGTGGATGTGCGGCAGATGTCCGAGGCGCAACTGGCCGGGCACATCAGCCAGATCTTCCAGGATTCCTACCTGTTCCAGGGCAGCATTGCCGACAACATCCGCCTGGGCGACCCCGAGGCCAGCGCCGCCCGGGTCATGGAGGCCGCGCGCCAGGCCGGTGTTGGGGAGATCATCGAACGCCTGGCCCAGGGCATCGACACCCAGGTGGGCGAGGGTGGGGCGCGCTTGTCGGGAGGCGAGCGCCAGCGCATCGCCATTGCCCGGGCGCTGCTCAAGCAGGCGCCGATCCTCCTGGTGGACGAAGCCACCGCGGCCCTGGATGCCGAAAACCAGGCGGTCATCGCCCAGGCCCTGGCCAGGTTGCGCGGCCAATGCACACTGGTGGTCATCGCCCACCAGCTGTCGACGGTGGCCATGGCCGACCAGATCGTAGTGCTGGAGCAGGGACGGGTGGTGGAGCAGGGAACACCGGATGAGCTGCGTGCCAGGCCGGGGTACTACGCGCGTTTGCTCGACCCGCGTGGCGCTGCCCAGGGCTGGCGGATCGGAGCGTCCCGCTGATGCGTGCCAGCTGGCTGGGGGCCTTCGTCATCCTCTGCGGCGCCTCGTTGCTGGTGGGCGCCCGGCAGTTCTCCCTGGGGCAGCTGTTATCCGGGGCCGGCGATGCCTGGCTGACCCTCACCGCCAGCCGCCTGCCACGGTTGATGGCGCTGGTGCTCAGCGGCGTGGGGCTGGCGGTGTGCGGGGTGATCCTGCAGCACATCGTGCGCAACAAGTTCGTCGAGCCGGCCACCACCGGCGGCCTGGATGCGGCCAAGCTGGGCATCCTGCTGTCGCTGGTGCTGCTGCCGGGCGCCGGCACCCTGGGGCGCATGCTGTTCGCCCTGGGGGTGTGCTTCGCCGCGAGCCTGGCCTTCGTCCTGATCATCCGCCGCGTGCCATTGCGCAGCGCAGCATTGGTGCCGGTGATCGGCCTGATGTACGGCGGCGTGCTGAGCGCACTCGCCGAGTCCTACGCCTATCGCCATAACGTGCTGCAAAGCATGCAGGGTTGGTTGCTCGGGGACTTCTCCCGGGTGGTCCAGGGCCACTACGAAATCATCTACCTGATCCTGCCGATCGTGGCCCTGGCCTATCTGTATGCCCAGCGTTTCACCGTGCTCGGCATGGGCGAGGGCATGGCCGCGAGCCTGGGCCTGAATTATCCGGCGACGGTGGCCCTGGGGTTGTTGCTGGTGGCCGTGACCGTATCGGCCACGGTGATCACCGTGGGCTCGATTCCCTTCGTCGGCCTGGTGATCCCGCAGCTGGTCGCCCTGCGCCACGGTGACCAGCTGGGCCGGACCCTGCCGCTGGTGGCCTTGGGCGGCGCATCGCTGCTGCTGGTCTGCGACCTGGTGGGGCGCCTGGTCATCTACCCCTACGAAGTGCCCATCGGCCTGACGGCCGGATGCCTCGGCGGCGTGCTGTTCCTGATCCTGCTGGTACGGGGGCGCCGATGAAACCTTCGCACTATGGGGTGTGGCTTGGGGTGTTCGCCCTGGCGCTGCTGTTCCTGTTGCTGGACTCGGGGCTGGATTTTGCCCAGGTGATCCCCAGGCGCCTGGTCCGGCTGGGGGCGATGGTGATTGGCGGGGTGTGCGTCGCCTGGTCGTCGATCGCCTTCCAGACCTTGACCTGCAACCGCATCCTGACCCCGGCGATCATGGGCTACGAGGCGGTGTACCTGCTGTTGCAGGCGGTACTGGTGGCGGTGCTGGGCATGTCCGGCCTACTGGTGCTGGGCGCCCATGGCAACTTCGGGCTGTCGGTGCTGCTGATGCTGGCCTATTCCTGGGCGCTGCACCGCTGGCTGTTCGGCGATGGCCGGCGCGACCTGTTCTTCCTACTGCTGGTGGGGCTGGTGCTGACCATGGTCATCGGCACCTTCACCCAGTTCGTCCAGTACCAGGCCAGCCCTGGGGAGTTCTCCATGCTGCTGGGGTTCAGCCAGGCCTCGTTCAACCGGGTGCAGCCCCAGCAGTTGCTGTACGCCGGGTTGCTGGTGGCGGGGCTGTGCCTGGTAGGGCGCAAGACCCTGGCGACCCTCGATGTGCTGGCGCTGGGGCGCGACCAGGCGATCTCCCTGGGGGTCGACTACCAACGCTGTGTGCGCCTGCAACTGGCGCTGATCGCCGGCCTGGTGGCGGTGTCCACCAGCCTGCTGGGGCCGGTGGCCTTCATGGGGGTATTCGTGGCGAACATCGCCTATGCCCTGGCCGGGACCTTCCGCCACCGGGTCACGCTGCCCCTGGGCTGCGCCATCGCCGTGGGCCTGTTCCTGCTCGCCCAGCTGCTGGTCGAGCACCTGTTCAACTACAAGACCACCGTGGGCCTGCTGGTCAACCTGTTGTGTGGCGCTTACTTCCTGGCCCTGATGCTGCGTACCCGAGGAGTTGCATGATCACCGTCCACGACCTTCACAAGAGCTACGGCGCCAAGACGGTACTGCACGAGGTCAACGTGCAGTTCCCGGCCCGCCGCCTGACCTCGCTGATCGGTCCCAACGGCGCGGGCAAGTCGACCCTGCTGATGATGATCGCGCGGCTGCTGGAACCGACTCGCGGCAGCATCCTGGTGGCGGGCCGCGATACCCGTGGCATGGCCATCGGCGACTACGCCCGCACGGTGGCCACCCTGCGCCAGGCGCCGGACTTCAACCTGCGCCTGACGGTCGAGGAGCTGGTGGCCTTCGGGCGCTTTCCCTACAGCCGCGGCGCCCTGACCCGGGCCGACCAGCAGGCGATCGACGAGGCCATTGCCTTCCTCTCGCTGCAGGAGCTGCGCGGGGCCTTCCTCGATGAGCTCAGCGGTGGCCAGCGGCAGATGGCGTTCCTGGCCATGACCATCGCCCAGCAGACCGACTACCTGCTGCTGGACGAGCCGCTGAACAACCTCGACATCAAGCATGCGGTGCAGATCATGCGCGCCCTGCGCCGACTGTGCGACGAACAGGGGCGCACGGTGGTGCTGGTGGTGCACGACATCAACTTCGCCGCCAACTACTCGGACCACATCGTGGCGATGGAAAAGGGCGCCGTGCACGCCGCCGGCAGCGTCGCCCAGGTGCTGACCGAAGAGCGGCTGCGAGAGCTCTACGGGCTGGATTTCAGCATCAGCCATGACGCCCGCGGCTACCTGTGCAACTACTTCAACCCCGCAAGAGAACTGAAATGACCCGACATCACGCAAGCAGGTATGGGACGTTGGCCCTGTTGGTGGCCGCGATCCTGGCCGGGCAGGGCTGCCAGGATAAAACCGCCACCTCGCCCGCGACGGGCCAGGCTCCGGCTGCTGCCAACCAGGCTCCGGCGTATACCCCGGTCACGGTCCGGCACCAGCTGGGCACCACGCTGGTGGAGCGACTGCCCCAGCGCACGGTGGCCCTGGACATGAACGAAGTGGATTTCCTCGACCAGCTGGGCATTCCCGTGGCCGGCATGCCCAAGGATTTCATCCCGCACTTCCTGGCCCGGTACAAGCAGGCGGCCCAGGTCGAGGACCTGGGGGCGATCGTCCAGCCCAACCTGGAGCGGATCTACGCCGTCAAGCCGGACCTGATCCTGATCACCTCGCTGCAGGCCAGCCACTACCAGGAGCTGAGCGCAATCGCGCCCACAGTGCATTTCGATGTGGATTACCGCGACAGCCAGGGCCGGCATATCGAGGTCATCAAGGAGCACCTGGCGAGTCTCGGCGAGATCTTCGGCAAGCAGCAACAGGCCCGGGAGCAGGCCGCGCAACTGGAGGCCAGGGTGCAGCAGGCCCGGCAGGTCACGGCAGGTCGTCCTGAGCGCGCCCTGATCGTGCTGCATAACAACGGCGCCTTCAGCTCCTTCGGCGCGCATTCGCGCTATGGCTTCATCTTCGATGCCCTGGGCGTGAAACCGGCCAGCCCCGAGGGCGAGACCGGCCTGCATGGCCAGCCGATCTCCAGCGAATTCATCCAGCAGGCCAACCCCGACATCCTCTACGTGGTGGACCGCACCGCCGTGATGGAAGGGCGCCCGGCCCTGGATGCCCAGAGCCTGGACAACCCTCTGCTGCGCCAGACCAACGCGTGGAAGAACGGCCGTGTGGTCTTTGCCGATGCCCAGGCCTGGTACGTCACCGCCGCCAGCCCGACCTCGGTGAAGCTGATGATCGACGACGTCATCAAGGGTTATCAGCCCTGACTTCGAGCTAAGGGCTGTTCGCGGCATTTGCGTGGTAGCAAGTGATTATCAACAGCCTTAGCTCTTGTATTCGAATCAAGCCAACTAATCAAAAAAACACTGCCTTCTCACTTCAACGGAGCTGTAGCGTGACTCACCGTCATTCTTTCCATCGCAATGCACACCTTTCCCAGGCGTTGGTCGCCAAACCCCTGGCCGTCGGCGTCCACCGCGGGCTGGCAGGGCTGGCCCTGGGGGTCCTGGCCACGCTGGCGGCGCCGGCGGGCGCAGAGGTTCGCGAGCCGGCCGAAGCGACCCAGGACCGGGCACTGGCGTTGCCCGCCACCACGATCCAGGGCGAAGCCGTCTCCAGCCTGCCACCGGCCTACGCGGGGGAGCAGGTGGCCTCGGGGGGCAAGCTCGGCTTGCTGGGCAACAAGGACTTCATGGAGACCCCGTTCAGCACCATCAGCTACACCGAGAAATACATCGAGGACCGCCAGGCCAAGAGCATCACCGATGTGATCGCCGCCACCGATCCGGCAGTGTTCAGCAACGGCTTGACCGGCACCTTTAGCGAGAACTACTCGATTCGCGGCTTCTCCTCGGACATCAGCGACGTGACCGTCGACGGGCTGTTCGGCATGGCACCGTTCTATCGCGTGTCCCCTGAAATGTACGAACGCATCGAAGTACTCAAGGGCCCCTCGGCGTTGCTCAACGGCATGCCGCCAGGCGGCTCGGTGGGCGGCACGGTCAACCTGGTGCCCAAGCGTGCCGGCAACGAACCGCTGACACGCCTGACCGGCAGCTACATGTCCGACTCGCAGCTTGGGGGGCACCTGGACATGGGCCGGCGCTTTGGCCAGGACCAACAGTTCGGCGTGCGTTTCAACGGCGTCCACCGCGAAGGCGATGCGGCCACCGACCACCAGAAGCAGAAAGCCGACCTGGCGTCATTGGCCCTGGACTGGCGGGGCGAACGCGCACGGTTGTCCCTCGACCTGTACGACGCCGACCAGCGCATCACTGGCCAGAACCGTGGGATGGGCCTGGCTGCCGGGGTTGCGGTGCCCAGGCCGCCCAAGGCCGGTTCGCTGCTCAACCCCGACTGGGCGACGGTGGAAAGCAAGGACAAGGGCGCGATCCTGCGTGGCGAGTTCGACCTCAGTGAACAACTGACCGCCTATGCCGCGGTAGGCAGCAGCAAGAGCGACTACGCCTACAACGGCGCCATGATCGCCACGGTGATCAACGATGCCGGCGACCTGCGCAGCAGCATGGGCCAGTTGAAGTTCCAGGTGCGCAAGGTCTCGGCAGAAACCGGCCTCAAGGGCCAGTTCCAGACGGGCGAGATCAAGCACCAGTGGTCGTTGAACGCTACCCAGTACTCGGACAAGAAGAAGGATTGGGGGCGTCGCTCGGTGCCCGGTGCCGACTGGACCACCAATATCTACCACCCGACCTGGGGTCCCAAGGCGCCCACCAGCTGGCCGCTGATCATGCACAGCGAGAGCCGCCTGCGCAGCTACGGCGTGGCCGATACCTTGTCGGTGCTGGACGATCGCCTGCAACTGACCCTGGGCGTGCGCCGCCAGGAGGTGCTCAGCGATACCTTCAGCGTCAGCACCGGCAAGCGCACCTCGCGCTATGACGAAAGCGCCACCACCCCGGCGGCCGCGGTGCTGTTCAAGGCCACCGACGACCTGTCGCTGTATGCCAACTACATCGAGGGCCTGAGCAAAGGCGGCATGGCGCCGCTGACCGCCGCCAACGCCGGCGCGATCTTCGCGCCCTACAAGACCAAGCAGAAGGAAGTCGGCCTGAAGCTCGACCTGGGCTCCTTCACCCATACCCTGGCGTTGTACGAGATCACCCGTCCGGGCAGCTACACCGATCCGGCCACCAACATCTACTCCATGGGGGGCGAACAGCGTAACCGCGGGGTGGAGTGGGGCTTCTTCGGGGCGCCGCTGGACGACGTTCGGCTGATGGGCGGCGTCGCCCATGTCGACCCCAAGCTGACCAAGACCGAGGGTGGCCGCAACGACGGCAAGAACGCCACTGGCTATCCCGAACTGCAAGGCAAGCTCGGCGTGGAATGGGATACCCCGGTGCTGCAGGGCCTGACGCTGACCGCCAACGCCACGGCGCTGTCCAAGCAGTACATCAGCGCCGACAACCAGCAGTCGATTCCCGGCTACACCCTGTTCGACGTGGGCGCCCGCTACGCCACCCAGGTCGCCAACCGCCCGGTGACCCTGCGGGGCAACGTCAGCAACCTCACCAACAAGGCCTACTGGGGAATGCCGCTGACCACCAGCCTGGGGCTGGGTGCGCCACGCACCTTCGAGCTGTCCGCCTCGGTGGATTTTTGAAACCCTAGCCCATGAGCGTCCACGGGCAGGCACTGGGCCTGCCCGTGGAGCGGATCGTTTGCGCTCTGGATGGTCGGCGCAGGATCAGCCCTGGCAGAAGCGGATGCGATTGCCGAAGGGGTCGTAGACTTCCAGGGTCTTGCCCCAGTCTTCTTCGACGATATCGGGGCGGCCGTAGCCGTAGCGCTTGGCTTGCAGTTCATCGCGCAGTTGTTCGATGTTGTGCATCGGCACGAAAATCGTCGCCCCGGGGCTGGCATCGCCATGGTGCTCGGACAGATGCAGTTGCAGGCCATTGCGGCTGATGCCCAGGTACAGCGGCAGGTCGGCTTCGAAGCGGTGTTCGAACTCCACGGCGAACCCGAGGAAATCGAGGTAGAACTCGCGAGCCTTGGTTTCGTCGAACATCCGCAGGATCGGGATGGCCTTGTCGAAGCTGATCCCCTGGGGTTGTTCCTGGGGCAGGGCTGCGGCGGCGGTGTTCCAGTCCTTGTAGCCCAGTTGCCGGGCCACGCTTTCCAGCGCGGTGGCGTGGCTGATCGACTGGTCGTGGGCGGCGAGCGCGGTGCGCAGGCGCTTGGCCATTTGCTTGGCGTATTCGAGAGTGATCATCGTTGCTCCTGTTCGCCGAGGTGCAGGGGTGCTCGCGTTGCCGGGCCTCGACTGTCAAGAGTGACGACAGGGTAGGGGGACAGCGATGCTTTCACCATTCCTTGCGGATGCGAGCGGCAGGTAGCATCGACCTGGGCCGATGATACACAGCGGGTTTTACCAGTGAAAGCAGCGCTGCAGACTCAGGCCAGCAGCTCGCTGATCCAGCGGGCCTTGCGCTGGGTGTCCTGGAGTTTCTCCTCGGGCACCGCCTGCTGAGCCCGGGCGAAGTGGGCCAGGATCTTGTGCTTCTGGCGCAACTTGCGCTGCCACTTGGCCAGGAATGCCGGGCTGCGCTCCTGCATCTGCAGCGGGCCGAAGTACAGCTGCTCGGCGCTGTAGCTTGGGCTGGCGCCGCGCTCGGCGACGATGATCTCGTAGTCGAAGCGGTTCTCGCGCAGCACCTCTTCGAAAAGGATGGCGTAGCCGTTGTCCATCAGCCATTGACGCAGCGGCTGCTCGCCGCCGTTGGGCTGCATGACCAGGCGCTCGCGGCCATTGAGGCGTGCCTTGCCGGTCTCAAGGATGTCGCGGATGGTCTCGCCACCCATGCCGCAGAAGCTGATGGCGGTGATCCCGTCCCCCGGCTCGATTGCCGCCAGGCCGTTGGCCAGGCGCACGCTGATGCGTTGGCCGAAACCACTGGCACGAGCGCTGCGTTGGGCCGAGTGGAAGGGCGTCAGCGCCACCTCGCCAGCCACTGCCCTCTCGATGGCGCCACGGCTCAGCAACGCCAGCGGCAGGTAGCCGTGGTCCGAGCCGATATCGGCCAGGCGCGCCCCGGCCGGTACCTGGGCCGCGACGCGCTCCAGGCGCATGGACAAGGTCTGTTGGTTCAACTGCCGATGCTCATTCTGACACTGCCCTCAGCTGGCCAGGCCAGCCATCCTGGCCCGTGCCGCGTGCAGCTTCTTGTAGCTGTCGATCAACCGCAGGTGCCGGTCCAGGCCCTCCAGTTGCATGCTGGTAGGCGTCAGGCCATGGAAGCGCACGCGGCCCTGTACCGAGCCGATCACCGCGTCCATCCGCTCGTTGCCGAACATGCGGCGCAAGTTGGCTTCGTAGTCAGCCAGCTCCAGCTCGTCGTCCAGTTGCACTTCCAGCACCGCGTTCATGGCCTGGTAGAACAGGCCGCGCTCGACGGTGTTGTCGTTGTACTGCAGGAACATCTCCACCAGTTCCTTGGCCGGGTCGAACTGGCCCAGGGCTACGTGGATCAGCAGCTTCAGCTCGAGGATGGTCAACTGGCCCCAGGCGGTGTTGTCGTCGAACTCGATGCCGATCAGGGTGGTGATGTCGGTGTAGTCGTCCAGCTCGCTTTGCTCCAGGCGCTCCACCAGGTCGCGCAGGCCGTCTTCGTCCAGGCTGTGCAGGTTGAGGATGTCTTCGCGGAAGAACAGCGCCTTGTTGGTGTTGTCCCAGATCAGGTCGTCCACCGGGTAGATTTCCGAGTAGTCCGGCACCAGGATCCGGCAGGCGGTGGCGCCCAGGTGCTCGTACACCGCCATGTAGCTTTCCTTGCCCAGGCCTTCGAGGATGCCGAACAGGGTCGCGGCTTCCTCGGCGTTGGAGTCGGTGCCCTGGCTGGAGAAGTCCCACTCGACGAACTCGAAGTCGGCCTTGGCGCTGAAGAAGCGCCACGAGACCACGCCGCTGGAGTCGATGAAGTGCTCGACGAAGTTGTTCGGCTCCATCAGCGCCTGGCTCTCGAAGGTCGGCTGCGGCAGGTCGTTCAGGCCCTCGAAGCTGCGGCCCTGGAGCAGTTCGGTGAGGCTGCGTTCCAGCGCCACTTCGAGGCTCGGGTGGGCGCCGAAGGAGGCGAACACGCCACCGGTGCGCGGGTTCATCAGGGTCACGCACATCACCGGGAATTCACCGCCCAGGGAAGCGTCCTTGACCAACACCGGGAACCCTTGCTCCTCCAGGCCCTGGATACCGGCCAGGATGCCCGGGTACTTGGCCAGCACTTCCTGGGGCACGTCCGGCAGGGCGAGCTCGCCTTCGAGGATCTCGCGCTTGACCGCCCGTTCGAAGATTTCCGACAGGCACTGCACCTGGGCCTCGGCCAGGGTGTTGCCGGCGCTCATGCCATTGGAGAGGTAGAGGTTCTCGATCAGGTTGGAGGGGAAGTACACCACTTCGCCATCGGACTGGCGCACGAAGGGCAGCGAGCAGATGCCGCGCTCGATGTTGCCGGAGTTGGTGTCGTACAGGTGCGAGCCGCGCAGCTCGCCGTCGGGGTTGTAGATCCCGAGGCAGTACTCGTCGAGGATTTCCTTGGGCAGGGCATCCTTGCGCCCTGGCTGGAACCAGCGCTCGTCGGGGTAGTGGACGAACTCGGCGTTGGCGATCTCCTGGCCCCAGAACTGGTCGTTGTAGAAGAAGTTGCAGTTAAGGCGCTCGATGAATTCGCCCAGGGCCGAGGCCAGGGCGCTTTCCTTGGTCGAGCCCTTGCCGTTGGTGAAGCACATCGGCGACTGCGCGTCGCGGATATGCAGCGACCAGACGTTGGGCACGATGTTGCGCCAGGAGGCGATCTCGATCTTCATCCCCAGGTCCGCGAGGATCGCCGACATGTTGGCGATGGTCTGCTCCAGCGGCAGGTCCTTGCCGGGGATGCGGGTGCTGGTGCCGGCATCCAGGCTCGGCATCAACAGGGCCTGGGCATCGGCGTCCAGGTTCTCCACTTCCTCGATCACGAACTCGGGGCCGGTCTGCACCACCTTCTTCACCGTGCAGCGATCGATGGAGCGCAGGATGCCCTGGCGATCCTTCTCGGAGATGTCCGCCGGCAGCTCGACCTGGATCTTGAAGATCTGGTTGTAGCGGTTTTCCGGATCGACGATGTTGTTCTGCGACAGGCGGATGTTGTCGGTGGGGATGTCGCGGGTCTGGCAGTACAGCTTCACGAAGTAGGCGGCGCACAGCGCCGAGGAAGCCAGGAAATAGTCGAACGGACCCGGTGCCGAACCGTCGCCCTTGTAGCGGATCGGCTGGTCGGCCACCACCGTGAAGTCATCGAACTTGGCTTCAAGTCGGAGGTTGTCGAGAAAGTTGACCTTGATTTCCATGGGGGGCTACCAGAATAACGAGCAAGACGAAAAGGCCGCCATTATCCGGTTTTTCACCCGGAAGTCTTGCGCTTTTGCGCCATGGCCGCCGACCGGTCCAGGCTGTCGCGTTCAGCCCGGCAGGCGGGGTGGCAGCGTCTTGAGCCAGCTGTCGATGTCCTGCACGCCTCGCAGATGAATCACCGGCACCTGGGGCGCCACGGCCTGGCGGACCTGTTCGATGCCCGGGCGATTGTGCTGGTCGAAGTGCCACACGAAACCCAGGAACTTGAGGAACTCCAGGTTCAGTTGCTCGCGGCAACCTGCCGGCAGGTCGGCGCGTGGACGGTTGCGCAGGCTGCGCATGAACACCCGGCGCAGGCAGGTGGTGCGCGGGGTGTCGAGCCAGATCACCAGCTCGGCGCGGGGCAGGCGCAGGTCGAAGGTGCGCCGCGAGTAATTGCCTTCGCAGATCCAGGCATCCGTGGCGACGGCCTCGCGGACCCGGCTGCGGAATACCTCGGTATCGGCCTCGACCCAGCCGGGCTCCCAGAACAGCCGGTCCAGGTGCACCACCGGCACTGCCAGACGGCGTCCCAGTTCACGGGCCAGGGTGGATTTGCCACTCCCGGCGTTGCCCAGTATCACGATGCGCTGCATAACCTGGCCCCAGGGAAAAAAGCCGCGCAGTCTAGCATCGGCTCCCGGGGCAGGGCATCGTGGCGTTCAAGGGTGAGCGTCGGCGAACAGGCCCAGGACAAAATCGCGCACATGGACCAGCCGTGGATTGCGCATCGAGGTCTTGTTCCAGACCAGGTATAGCTCGTTGCTGGGCGCCTCCTCGAGCGGAGTCAGGGACACCAGGCGGCCGGCTTCCAGCGCTTCGCGGCACTGGTAGTCGGGCAGTACGCTCCAGCCCTGTCCCTGCACGACCAGGTCCTGGATGATCCGCAGGTCGGCAATGGTCAGCGCGGCCTGCAGGGTTGGCGCGAACTGGAACAGCGCCGTCCACACCGGGCGGATCAGCGGCAGGTCTTCATCGTAGGCCAGCAGTGGCAGTTGCCCCAGTTCCTCGGCCGAGGGGCGCGGCCCCAGTTTCCTGGCCAGCTCCGGGGCCAGAACCAGGAGGAATCGTTCGGTCAGCAGCCGGGCGAAACCGTGGGCATGCTCGTCCGGCAGGGACGCGGTGATCGCCAGGTCGGCGGTCGAGTTGTCCAGCAGGCTGTAGATGCGTTCGCGATTGCCGGTGTGCAGGCGGATCTGCAGGCCCTGGTCCAGCAGGGGCGCCAGGCCCGCGGCGATCTTGCCGTGGATGAAATCCGAGGGCCCGGCGATGTGCACGGTGCCGCTCATCTCATCGCCGAGGCGATAGGACGCCATGCGCATTTCCAGGCCGTCCAGCATCGGCCCGATGGCCCGCGCCAGTTCGTCCGCCGCTTCGGTCGCGGTCACGCCGCGTGAGCGTCGCACGAACAGCGGCTTGCCGACGAAGGCCTCCAGCGCCTGGATGTGCAGCGATGCGCCAGGCTGGGTCATGCCCAGGGCCTGGGCCGCACGCGAGAACGATTGCAGGCGATAGGCCTCGATGAAGGTACGCAGGTGGTCCAGATGGCTCATGAAACGGTATCGCGCCGCAGTGGGCGCCCTCGCGAAGTGTTCCTGGGGTTGAGCAACAAGCGCCCGGCGAGGGTATCCATCGCCGACCAAGGGCTTGCCAGCATAGGGCCAAGCCCGGCTTGAGCTATAAAAATATTTTGGTAAAGGTCAATAAAGGATAATTTCTCGTATCTGTAACGCCTCTCTACGATCCGCCGCATGCACGGCCACGAGCCGGCCCAACCAGTGTTTCGAGAGAGCTTCCATGCCATTCATCGTCTATATCTTCACCCTCAGTGCCTTTGCCCTGGGCCTTGCTGAATTCGTGCCCATCGGCCTGGCTGACGTTATTGCCCGGGACCTGGGCGTGAATGTCGAGCAGGCCGGTGGCGCGGTTTCCCTGTACGCCCTGGGCGCGACGTTCGCCGCACCAATCTTCAGTGCCCTGACCGCTGGATGGTCGCGCAGGCACGCCCTGTTGGTGACCGTGCTGGTGTTCTGTGCCGGCAGCCTGGTTGTCGCGTTCGCCAACAGCCTGGCGTTGCTACTGGTCGCGCGCTTCGTCGCCGGCATGGGCCATGGCCTGTTCCTGGCTGTGGCCTCCAGCACCGCAGCACGCCTGGTCGGCCCCGGGCAAGCGGGACGTGCGGTGGCCGTGGTCTTCGCCGGTTTCACCCTCGCCATGGCGATCGGTGTGCCCATTGGCACCTATCTGGGCGGCTTGCTGTCCTGGCGTCCGGTGCTGGGGGCGATTGCCGCATTCGGTGCATTGGGTTTCCTTGGCTTGTTGCTGGGCATGCGGGAGCCGGCCAGGGTCGCGGGGCAACAGCGCGAGTCTGCGGGCCAGGCCCTCAAGGCGATCCTGCATCCAGCGTTACTGACGGCGGCGCTGGTGACCGTGCTCGGTTACGCCGGTTCGTTCAGCGCCTATACCTACATTGCGCCGCTGCTGACCGAAGTGACGCAGATCAGCTCCACGACGGTTGGCCTCTTCATGTTGGCCTATGGCGTGCTGGCTGCGGTCGGCAACTGGCTTGGCGGCCGTTTGACCGACGGCCTCGGGGTCAACCGCGCCAGTGCCATCGTGCTCGCCGGCATTGCCGCCTGCACGCTGGGCATGTGGGGCCTGGCAACGTTTGCGGGGGCCATGTTCGTGCTGGTGGCCTTGCTCGGGTTGTTCACCTATGCGGCGGTGCCGGCGCTACAGGCCCGCTTGATCGGGGTCGCCGAACGGCATGCGCCCCATGCCCAGGGCGTAGCGGCCGGGCTGAATATCGCCGGCTTCAATGCGGGGATCGCCTTGGGCGCCTGGCTGGGAGGTATCACCATCGGCCAGGCGGGCATCGCCTGGATGGGGCTCAGCGGGGCCATCGTCGCGATGCTCGGGCTGGGCCTGCTGGGGCTGTTGCTGGTGAACAGCCCCGACAGCGGTTATCGCCGCGTCACCACGGGGGAGTGAGGTCAGGCGTGGGGCCCATGGCGCCGGGCCGCAGCGCGCCCCGGATCGGTCCGCGGCCCGGCTGCTCCAGCGCTCGGATGCCCCAGGGGCGGGTCAGCCCACCAGGGCTTTGCCGAAGATCTGCCGCGCGATGACCATGCGCTGGATCTCGTTGGTGCCTTCATAGATCTCGCTGATCTTGTTGTCGCGATAGATCTCCTCGACTTTGTAGTGGCTGCCGTCCTGCGCCAGCTCGCGCAGGAAGCCGTAGCCACCGAAAATCTGCACGGCATCGCGAGCCATGTCGCCGGCCGCTTCGGTGGCGTAGTACTTGGCCATGGCCGCTTCGGGCTCCGGAAACTCGTTGCCCAGGTCCATGCGCAGGGCCGCCTTGATATAGAGGTTGCGGGCGTTCTCGATGTGCGTCGCGCGCTCGGCCATGCGGAACTGCCAGTGCTGGAAGGCCCCCAGTTTCTTGCCGAATGCCTCGCGGCTGCGCAGGTGTCCGGTGGAGTGGTCGAATGCCGACTGGGCCATGCCCACGCCGGTAGCGGCGATGCCGATGCGGCCGTAGGTCAGGGTCGACAGGGCGACCCGCAGCCCCTGGTTGGGCTCGCCGATGCGCCGTTCCAGGGGCACTTCCACATCCTGCAAGTGCACGTCGGCCGTCAGTTGTCCACGATTGCCCATCTTGCGATCGGGCTTGCCGATGCGTACGCCCGGTTGGTCGGTCTCCACCACCAGCTCCACCATGCCGTCCTCTTCGCTACGGCACAGCACCACGATGAAGTCGGCGACCGGCGAGTTGGTGATGAAGCGCTTGTGTCCATTGACGATGTAGCGATCGCCCTTGAGCCGGGCGCTGGTGGCCACGGCCTTGGGTGACAGGTCGGTGCTGGCCAGGGGCTCGGTGGTGGCGAAGGCGCCGATCTTGTCGCCGTTGATCAAAGGGCGCAGATAGCGTTCGCGGATGAAGTCGCTGCCTCGCTCCAGGGTGCGTCCGGCGAGGATGCAATGCACGTCGAAGATCGCCGCGATCGAATTGCTGTGGTAGGCCAGCTCTTCGCAGGCCGTGGCCGTGGCCAGCACCCGGTGCTCCAGGCCAAGCCCGCCATCCTGGGCCAGGAAAGGGATGCGGAAGATGCCGTGGCGCGCCATGGCATCGAAGACGTCCCGGGGAAAGTTGGCCACGCTCTCGTCTCGGTGAGCGATTTCGTAGGCCCGTGGGGCGACGAATTCGTCGGCGAATGCCCGGACTTCCCGGCGGATCTCAAGCACTGCGGTGGAGGACATCAGGTCGTGGTAGAGCTCATCGGCCATGCGTTTGGGAAGGGTTGCCATTTTTACCTCTGTACCAACATTGTCGGGGTTGACTGTCTTGGCCTCCGCCGGCGCTGCCCCGGTTGGGGCCGCCCTGGGTGATGCCGCTTGCTGTGGGGGCCGTCCAGGGCTGTAGATCGCCTGGCCGGGACGCTCCCCAGGTCCTGTAAAAAACTGCCTTGGGGGGCTCAAGCCCCTGCGCCCTGGGACTCTGAGGGGGCCTGGGCGCCGAGGGTGACGCCGTTGTACTTGAGGAAGAACGCGTCGGCCCGCTGGGCGATGTCCGAGTAACGACCGGCGATCGCCAGTTGCATCATTTCCACCTGCAGTACCTCTTGCTCGACCATGTAGTCCAGGAATGCCCGGGCCTCGACAGGCCCGGCCTGGCGCAGTTTGCGCAGCCAGTCGACGTAATCGATGGTGCCCTTGTGGAAGACCCTGACCAGGGCTCCGAGCAACACCTTGGGGGTCGATGAAATCAGCCAGGCCTTGAGCCGGGTCATGGCGGCGGGCGTGGCATCGAGCCCCCAGTGACGGGCCGCCGCCCCATAGCGATCGGCGTTGAAGAGTTCCAGGTCCCAGTAGGTCTTCCAGAACACCTGGCTCTTGTCGCCTTCCAGGCGCTCGCACAGGCGCCGGACGGTGATCAGGGCGAAGGCGCGGTTGGCCAACTCCCGAGCGAAATCGTGAATGAATGCTTCGGATGCCATGGTGACTCTCCAGTTGGATGCTCAAGTAAAAGGGGCAGGGTTAATGGGTGAGCACGCCGGCCGGCCCGAACAGCAGCAACTGGCCGTTGGCACCAGGGGCCAGGGCCGAGAGGTTCAGGCGCTGTTCCTGGCGGGTGACGCGAAAGTGTTCGAGGTCCTGCTCGGCGACCGCGATCAGGCCGCCATTGCCCACCAGGGCCACGCGACCGTCGGCCAGTTGGGTGATCGCTGTGATCGACTCCTGGCTGGGGTTGTCCAGCGCGCGCCACTGCGTACCCGACGGGTCGCCGAGCAGCACCCGGCCGCTCATGCCTGCCAGCAATACCCGGCCATCGCGCAAGCCGAGCCCGCTCCAGAGCGAGCCGCTGGCACCGGTGTCCAGTGCCTGCCAGGTACTGCCATGGTCGCTGGAACGGTAGGCGTTGCCGGCTTCGGCGGCGATGAACAGGCCCGCCTGGCCGGAGGCGAAGATCTGGTTCAGGTGTCGGTCGTTGCCTTCCTCGCCGACTTGCAGGCGTTGCCAGCTCTGCCCGCCGTCCTGGGTCTGCGCGGCGTAGCCGTAGGCACCGACGACGATGCCGTGCCGGGCATTCTCGAACCATACACAGGTCCAGCAGGTCGAAGCGCTCGGTGGCATCGCGCTTGGCCGTGTGCTCCAGGTCGGTGCGCCGGGTATCGTCCATCTTGAAGTCCCGGGCCCAGGCCACGCGCCCGAGCGCGCTCCAGCCATCGCCGAACTTCAGGCTCAGCTCATGGGTGCCCTTGACGACCTGGGAATATACATCGTGCTTGCGATAGTTCAGGTCGCCATCGTCGGAGTTGGAGAAGTTGATATCGGCATTGGCATAGCCGTTGCCGCGTCCGAGGTTGTAGTAGCGGCCCAGCTCGTTGTCGATGCCGTTGTTGCAACCACCGTTATCGCCGCCCAGCTGGCGGCATGCGGGGGATTGCAGGCGGCTGGCAAAACCATAGGAGAGCGTGGAGTCGAAGCTGCCTGACAGGCCGTCCGCGCTGCCGAAGAGGACGGCGTGGCTGGCCGGTATCCAGGCCAGGTTGGAAGCCACGGTCATGGTCAGGACCAGGGTCTTGCGCGAGCAGAGGCTTGGCTTGGGCACCGAGTCGCCGCCTTTTTTATACTTGTGCATGGCGTTTTCCCCGGGTCGATCAACGTTCGCCGCGACGGCGCAGTTCGTTGGAGTTGAACATCTTGTCGTTGACCCGGCCTTCCTGGCCGGCGGTGAGATCCAGCACCTGGCCTTCCTGGGTGAAGCCATCGGCAATGTAGCGCCGGGCAATCAGGTCGTAGCTCAGGTATTCGAAACTGGTGCAGGCCTGGATTTCGGGAGCGGCCCACAGGCTGCCTTCCTGGACGCGCCAGAGGTTGCCCTTGGCGTCGTACATGTCGACGTGCAACAGGCTCCAGCTGTCTTCGTCGAAGAAGAACACGCGCTTGGCGAAGGAGTGGCGCTTGTCGGCCTTGACGGTGGCCTCGACCACCCAGACCCGGTGCTTCTCGTAGCGCTGCACATCGCGGTTGAGGTAGTCCTGGCCGATCAGTTGCTCGTACTTGTTGGCCTTGTCGACCAGCTTGTAGGAGTTGTACGGCACGATCATTTCCTGCTTGCCCAGCAACTTGAAGTCGTAGCGATCCAGCGCTCCGGTGAACATGTTGATCTGGTCGACGAAGTACAGGTTGTCGGAGCCGGCGATCGGGTTGTCATAGGCAAAGGACGGTGCCTGGCGTACACGCCGCTGGCCGGGGAAATAGATCCATGAGCTCTGTACCTTGTCGAGGAAGGCATGCACCAGGTACATCTCCCCGGCCCTGGACGACGGCGACAGCACGTCATACAGCAGCTTGGCCTCGATGCCGTCGGTGTCGCCCGGTGCTTTCACCGCGGCATTGTTGTAGGGGTAGTACTCGTAGGCCCACTGCCGGACCTCGGAGAGGGCCGCATTCTTTTCGCGCAGCAGGAACGAGATCTGCGCTCGACGTCCCTTGGCCATGTAGCGCAGCTTGTAGTTCCACATGGCTTCGATGCCGTTCTGCGGAATCGGGAACGGTACCGCTGCTCCCGCGGCCTGCTCCAGGCGCCAGCCATCGCTGCCAATGCGTGCCTGGCCGGCGAATGTGCGGGTGCGCTCGGCCACTTCGGCCGGGATCGGGCAACTGCGCCGGGTCGGATAGACGTCCAGGCGGTAGCCTGGGTAGGCCTTGATCAGGGCCGCTTGACCTGCGGGCAGCAGTTGCTGGTACTGGGCCAGGTTGCGCGAGTCGATGGAGTACAGCGGTTTGTCACTGGCGTAAGGATTGCCATGGCCGGCCGACCAGCCGGTGGGGGCCTGGGTCAGGCCTCCGGTCCAGGCCGGGATGCTGCCGTCGGCATTGCCGGCTTTCTCGGCCCCGATGGGGGTCAGTCGATTGCCCAGCTGGCTCAGGTCGGCCGCGGGGGCAGCCTGTGCCTGGACAGTACCGAGCAGCGCCAACAGCGCGCCGCCCAACAGCGAAAGCGAAGGGTGTGTCATGAACTTCTCCTGGGGAGCTTTTTGTGTTTATCGGGAAGTAGTTCGAAGTGACTCGCAAGGGTAGGGGTGACGCTGTTCCGCATTGCACGGAAGCGGTTCGCCGGCAGGGCTGTGGTACGCACCGTACCCATGCCCCGGTCGTGTCGCGCAAGCCGCAGCGCGTTCCGGCAAATGACTCGACATCCCGCAGTAGAGTCTGCTCGCAGTCATCTACTCACCCTCTTTATTGGTTTTTTTGGTGGTGCGCATGCAGGCGGTCCGGGAGGCGATGGAGACTGGCTAGTGCGGCTCGCCTGCCAGGTCAAGTTATACAAAAGTGCTTGGGGCGGCTTGGCCGCAGAGGCCAGGGCAGTTGCCATCTGGTGCCAGCCTGGTTGTCGGTGCGCTAGGGGGGAGGGAACGTGGCGCAGGCGGTGTTCGATGTCGAGGTCGAGCCCAGGGATGCTCGCTGCGCCGGGATATCAATACGTGCTGGCAACCCATGGGGCGCTGGCGTTCAAGGTGCCGGCAGGCCGGCGCCATCGCGCCACTGGGCTGGGGTCTGGCCCACCTGGGTCTTGAACAGGCGGATGAAGAAGCTCACGTTTTCGTAGCCGACTTCATAGGCGATGGCCTTGACCGGCAGGCCGCTGGACAGCAGCAGTTTCTTGGCCTTGTCGACCCGCACCTTCTGCACGTAGAGGTTGGGCGGCAAGTGGGTCGCCAACTGGAAGCGGCGCTTGAGGGTCCGCTCGCTCAGGCCGGCTTCACGGGCCAGGCTCGCGATGCTGATGGCTTGCCGGTGATGGTTCTCGATCCAGTCCTGGACCTTGAGTACCACCGGGTCGCGATGATTGCGATGCCCCGGCAGGATCGGGCTCAGGCGCTCGGGCATCGAGACCAGCAGGTGGGTGGCGCACAGTTGAGCGAAGCGGTCGCCCTGGTCCTGGGCGAGCATTTCCAGCAAGGCGTCGAAGCCGCCCCCCAGCGAGCCGCTGCTCCAGATGCCCTGCGCCTGGGTGAAGGATGAATGGGCCACGAAGGTGCAGTCCGGATAGCGTTTGTTCAGGAGCCGGGTATAGGCCCAGTGGGTGGCCAGGAGCATGTCCCGGCCCAGCCCGGCCGCCGCCACATGACAGGCGCCGGTGGTCATCGCCAGGACCCGTGCGCCACGGGCCTTGCACTGGGCCAGCCAGGCCAGGGCCCGGGCATCCGGAGCAAAGCCGGCGGCCAGGCGCGGGCCTTCGATGGGCGGAATCACGATCAGCTGGCAGTCGTCGGCCGCCTCCAGCGCGGCATCCGGGTGAATGGCATGGCCACTGGCAGCCTGGACCGGGCCGCCATCGATCGACAGCACCCTGACCCGATAACCCTGGGGGACCCCGAGGTGCTGTTCCAGCAGTGCGACGATGCGAAAGAAGTCCGTGGCCGAGAACACGCCCATGGCCCAGCAGCCGTCATAAGCCAGAATCGCTACCTCGTTCATGCATCCCCCCATGGCCTGATCGGACTATCGATCGGCCCTTTAGAACACCGATCGGGAACAATCGCAAGACTAGGATGGGCGGCATCGTTGAACAGGCCCATGGCCAGGAGCAAGGGATGCAAGCAACCAGTACGGGACAGGTGGATCGCTTTGCCGATCTGCTCGGGGTCGAATACCAGCAGGCCAGTTTCGAGCAGGCGGTCTGCCGGCTACGGCTGGGCGAAGCGCATCGCAACGCCTTGGGCGGCATTCACGGCGGCCTGGTGTTCTCCTTGGCCGACATTGCTTTCGCCGCTGCGTGCAATGCCGCGAATGCGCTGTACATCGGCTTGCAAGCCGAGATCCGCTACATGGCCAGGGTCCAGGGCGAGGAGTTGATGGCCTGCGCCACCCTGGTGGGCAGCACGAAGAACATCGCCCATTACCAGGTCATGGTCACGGACAGCCAGGAGCGGCGCATTGCCCTGTTCAGTGCCACCGCCTATCGCCTCGGCCAGTGACCCTGGGGCAAGATGCGCCCGGAATGCCCGGCCTTTTATTCACTGTCGCGGAGCGTGTGCATGCCTTCTGTTTCTACCCGGCAACACTGGATCGACACCCCGAGGGGGCAGCTGTTTGCCCAATGCTGGAACCCGGGCCGGGAGCAAGGCGTACCCCTGGTGCTGTTGCATGACTCCCTGGGGTGCGTGAGTTTGTGGCGGGACTTCCCCGAGCGCCTGGCCCTGGCCAGTGGGCGCCGAGTGGTGGCCTATGACCGCCTGGGCTTCGGCCGTTCGGCGGCTCGCAGCGATTTGCCGCCTACCTGTTTCGTCGAGGACGAGGCGCAGGGTGATTTCCAGGCCGTGTGCCACACCCTGGGGATCGAGCGCTTCGTGGTCTTTGGCCATAGCGTCGGTGGTGGCATGGCCATTGGTTGCGCGGCGGCCCACCCACAGGGCTGCGAGGCGGTGATCAGTGAGTCGGCTCAGGCTTTCGTCGAGCAGCGGACCCGCGACGGTATCCGCCAGGCGCAGCGTCAGTTCGCCGAGCCCGGGCAGTTGCAGCGATTGCACAAATACCATGGCGACAAGGCGACGTGGGTCCTGCGGGCCTGGACCGACACCTGGCTGGACGCTGCCTTCGGCCACTGGACCCTGGACCCGCAGTTGGCCCGGGTGCAGTGCCCGCTGTTGGTGTTGCATGGCAATTGCGACGAATACGGTTCGTTGTTGCACCCTGAGCGTATCGCCGCTGGGACCGGCGGCCCGGCGTGGGTGCATGTCTTTGCCGGGTGTGGCCATGTTCCCCACCGGGAAAATCCACATGGCGTTCTGGAGCAGGTGCTAGGGTTCCTGTCGCGCTGAGGCCGCGCCTGGGTCAAGGCGCTGTTGCTGATCGACCGCCCGCTGGCCCATGGGCCGTTAATCGCCATGTGCCAGTATCTTGTGGCGGGTGAAAACCTGCTTATATGATTCGCGCGCCCAATCACCCGGAGTCGACAGGTTCTGCGCCACCGGCCTCGGGCTCTTTCACTGGTTCTACAGGGATGTTCTAGCGATGAAGATCGACAACAAGGCAGGTTTGCCCAAGCCCGGCCGCCTGGGGCGGGCGTTGGCCGCTCTGACGTTGGCCACGGCGGCGTTCGCGGCGCCATTGGCCGTCTATGCCAAGGACCCTTTGATCCCGCCTGGCGCGGTGCTGGCGGTGATCAACAACGTCCAGATCGATGACCAGGCCGAAACCTTCGAACTGGAAGATGGCGTGGTGTCCAATTTCTGGTATGGCCGCGAGATCGACCTGGGCGGCAAGCACTATTACGCGACGTTCTCCTGGTTCACTCGCGACCGCGCGGCCCGTGAAGGTGAGGACTTCATCGCCCCGGACGTCAAGGTCCGGCTGGCGGACGCGACCTTCGAACTGGCTCGCCCGGGTCAGAAGCAGCCTTACGATATTCGCAGCATCGAGCGCAAGATCGGCTTCTTCGGCGCCCGCGAGCAGCCCGAGGAAGTGGACACCAGCCGCCAGGCCCTGGAGTACCGCACCAACGATGGCCGCCTGGTGCTGGCGGTGCCCACGGCCACCTTCGACAGCGGCTATGGCATCAGCGGTTATGCCGTGTTCGTGTTCAACCCGAACAAGACCCCGGAGGAGGACGGCTGGGTCTGGAGCTACCTGGGCCAGGTCTTCAGCGGCGAGGACAACTCGGCGGCCTGCGACGACGGCACGGTGATCCCCTGCATCGCCAACCAGGGCGAGCTGAATTTCGTGGCGGCCCAAGGGCCGATGCCGCGCTTGCTGGTCAAGTTCAGCGGCACCACCTCTGCGGGCGACACCCAGACCCGCAAGATGGGGGATGCCGATGACGTCAGCTACGTCTTCGATGGCAAGCAGGTGCAGTATGTCCGCCAGTGATCGGTGCGGGTGCCTGAATCCAGGAGCCGCTTGGAGGTGACTGGTTTGCAGCGCTTGGACATCGATTTGAGCGCGGTGGGCAGTTCGGCCGAACTGCACATCCTGTTGCGCGACGCCCTGGGGTTTCCCGCTTGGTACGGCTGCAACTGGGATGCGTTCTGGGACGCGATCACCGGGCTGGTGGAGATGCCACGGCAATTGTCGTTCCACGGCGGGTCGGCATTGAGCCAGCGCTTGCCCGACGATGCGCGGTTGCTGGCCCAGTGCCTGGAGCACCTGCGCGCGGAGTACCCGCAGTGGGCGCCGCAGGTGAAATGGCTTTGAAAGGGCGATTTACTAATCCGTGTCCTTGCTCTATAAATCGGCCTTGCGGCGCGCACCACTGCGCGCCATCTGCCGATGACAGGAGGAAGCTATGTCACCGTTAAACGTGAAAGCCTGACGATTTGCCCCACCCCCTCGCTTGAACATCTCGAGACACGCTGGTCCCAGCGCTGGCTCGAAGAAGGCACCTACGCCTTCGACCGCAATGCCCCACGGGACGCGGTCTATTCCATCGACACACCGCCACCCACGGCCTCCGGCTCGCTGCACGTCGGCCATGTGTTCAGCTACACCCACACCGATATCATCGCCCGCTTCCAGCGCATGTGCGGCAAGACTGTGTTCTATCCCATGGGTTGGGATGACAACGGCCTGCCCACCGAACGGCGCGTGGAGAACTACTACGGCGTGCGCTGCGATCCGGATGCCACGTACCAACCGCAGTTCCAGCCGCCGACTACGGTAGCCCGGCGCCGCAGCGAGTATGTCGCGATCAGCCGGCGCAATTTCGTCGAGCTGTGCCATCGCCTGACCGCCATCGATGAGCAGGCCTTTCGCAACCTGTTCGTGCAGCTGGGGTTGTCGGTGGACTGGGGGCTGACCTACGCCACCATCGATGAGCGGGCGCAGCGGGTCAGCCAGCGCGCGCTCTTGCGCAACTACCAGCGTGGCGAGCTCTACAGCCAGCAGGCGCCATGCCTGTGGGACGTAACCTTCCAGACCGCCGTGGCCCAGGCCGAGCTTGAGGATCGCGAGCAGCCGGGAGCCTGGCACGACCTGGTGTTCCGGGGCGACGGGGGCCAGGCGCTGCGCATCGCCACCACGCGTCCGGAGTTGCTGGCGGCCTGCGTGGCGCTGGTGGCGCACCCCGACGACCCACGCTACCAGGGGCAGTTCGGGCAGCAGTTGCGTTCGCCGCTGTTCGAGGTGCCGGTGCCGTTGCTCGCCCACCCGCTGGCCGATCCGCAGAAGGGCACGGGGCTGGCGATGGTCTGCACCTTCGGCGACCTGACGGACGTGCTCTGGTGGCGTGAATTGCAGCTGCCGACCCGTTGCATCATCGACCGCGACGGTCGCTTGCTGGCGCAGGCGCCTGAGTGGCTGGCCGATCCCGCCGGACGCCAGGCCTATGTTGCACTGGCCGGTTGCAGCCTGGCCCAGGCGCGCCAGCGGTTGTTGCCGCTGCTGTACGGGTGCGGCGGCCTGCTCGGTGAGCCACGGCCGATCCGCCATGCCGTGAAGTTCTTCGAGAAAGGTGACCAACCGCTGGAGATCGTCGCCACCCGCCAGTGGTACTTGCGCAATGGCGGACGCGATGCCGAGCTGCGCCAGCAACTGCTGGGGCGGGGCCGCGCCCTGGCCTGGCACCCGCCATTCATGCGCAGCCGCTACGAGCATTGGGTTGGCGGCCTCAATGGCGACTGGCTGATCAGCCGGCAACGGATCTTCGGCGTGCCGCTGCCGTTCTGGTACCCCCTGGATGCCCGGGGCGAACCGGACCATGACCGGCCGATCGCGGCCAGCGAAGACTTGCTGCCGGTGGACCCGACCCTGGACACCCCGCCGGGTTACGAGCCGAACCAGCGCGGCCAGCCCCATGGTTTCATCGGCGAGCGGGACATCATGGATACCTGGGCCACCAGCTCCCTGAGCCCGCAGATTGCCGCGGGCTGGGAGGAGGGCGATGGCCTGTTCGAGCAGGTCTTTCCCATGGACCTGCGGCCCCAGGGCCACGACATCATCCGCACCTGGCTGTTCTCGACCCTGGTTCGCAGTCACTTCGAGCAGGCCGCCGTGCCCTGGCGCCATGTGGCGCTGTCGGGCTGGATCCTCGATCCGGACCGCAAGAAGATGTCCAAGTCCCGGGGCAATGTGGTCACCCCCCTGGCGCTGCTGGAGCAGTACGGCAGCGACGCGGTGCGCTACTGGGCGGCCCTGGGGCGGCCGGGCAGCGATACCGCCTTCGAAGAGCAGCAGATGAAGATCGGCCGGCGCCTGGCGCTCAAGCTGTTCAACGTCTCGAAGCTGGTGTTCGGCTTGCCCGGCGACCCCGCCGGGCCGTTGTCCCAGGCGCTGGACCAGGCCATGCTGCAACGCCTGGGAAGTGTCGCCGGCCAGGCCCGGCAGGCATTGGAAAGCTACGACTACAGCGCTGCCCTGGTACGCATCGAGGGATTCTTCTGGTGGTTCTGCGATGACTACGTCGAGCTGGTCAAGCGCCGCGCCTATCGGCCCGAAGGGCACTCGGCGCGCAACGCCCTGGCCCGAGCCTTGAGCAGCCTGCAGCGGCTGTTTGCGCCGTTCCTGCCTTTCGTTTGCGAAGAGGTCTGGCGTTGCTGGCAGCCGGGTTCGGTGCACCGTGCGCCCTGGCCCGAGGCCTGTGCGGCAGAGGCTGATGTGGAGTCGTTGCTGGAAGCGGTCAGTGCGACGCTGGCGGCGATTCGCAAGGCCAAGTCCGATGCCCGGCAATCGATGAAGGCGCCGGTCGCGCGGGTCGAGCTGGTGGACCAGGCGCCGTCCCTGGAACGTTTGCAGGAGGCCCGCCAGGACCTGCTGGAAGCGGGCCAGGTGGCGCACTTGCTGTTCATCGAAGGCCCCGAGCGGCAGGTGCGGGTCTGGTTGCAGGCTTGACCATGCAGCGCATCCCGCCCGCCGACGCGAATCTGCGTCGGCGGGCGGTTTATTTTCCCCGGTCGATGCTGCCACTATGTTCGCCCGTATCAGTGCCTGCCAAGGGAAGCTTCAGTGAATATCCAAGACAACCCGCAAGACTACAGGGACCTCAAGCGCGCCGTGGGCCTCTTGGAGTCGCCATCGTTGACGGCACGCCTGTCGGGCTTGCTGGGCTCGCCCATCGAGGGTGCGGTCAAGGCCTTGCCGGCGGTGGTGTCGCAGAAGATCAACGGCGCGGTGGTGGCCGCACTGCACAGTTCCGCCGATGCGGCCTTGTGGAGCCTGGACAACCAGCCGAAGAAACAGGCCTCGCCGCGCTTGCACAAGTTGTATGCGGCCGCGTCCGGGGCCTTGGGGGGCGCCTTCGGTTTTGCTTCGCTGTTCGTCGAGCTGCCGGTGTCCACCACCATCATGATGCGCTCGGTGGCCGATGTGGCGCGCAGCGAGGGGTTCGACCTGACGGACTTCGCCACCAAGCAGGCGTGCATCGAAGTGTTCGCCATGGGCGGCAACAGCGAGGCCGACGATGCCAGCGAAACGGGTTACTACCTGACCCGCAGCTTCACCACCCAGGCCATGCAGCAACTCTCCAAGGAACTGGCCGCCATCGCCGCCAAGCAGGGCTCCAGTGCCATCAGCCGGATGTCGCCGGGGCAGGCGGGCAAGTGGCTGGCGGTGCTGATCGAAAAGGTCGCGGCGCGCTATGGCGTGACCATCTCCAGCAAGTTCGCGGCCCAGGCCGTGCCGGTGATCGGAGCCGTCACCGGCGCCACCATCAATACCCTGTTCACCGACTTCTACCAGGACATGGCCCGTGGGCATTTCATCGTCAAGCGCCTGGAGCAGCAGTACGGTTTCGAGTCGATCAAGGCGGCCTATGCCGAGCTCAAGGGCAAGCGGTTGGTGGGCTGATGCCCAGGTGCTGCTGGTGGTGGAACCCTGGCATGGAAGATTCGACCGACGGACATGTGCAAGCGACAGCCCGCTGTGGTGGCGCTTATTGAGGCCTGGCGCGGCCCTGAGAGGGGCTGGGGCGCCGCTATCCAGTGGGAAGAGATCCGTGGGGCTGTCGCTAGCGCTACTCAAGACCCTACGGTTACTGCCCGGCTGCCAGCCGCTGTATCGAGCGGACTCCGGCCTGCATCTTCTCCACGGCCGAGGCATTGGCTGAGTGCACCTGGATCCGTGGTGGGCGAAAACCCTGCAAGGCCACGGCTTCCTCGATCCACAGGATCACGTCGTAGCCAGTGCCGCGTTCGTCGTCGCCCAGATCGTGGTCGAGGCTGATTTCACTGACGCCACCGGCCTTGAGCAAGGTAATGACTTCGTCCGGCCAGTAGGCCCGCACCCAGCCTTCGGGCGTCTGGCGTTCATCGTCGAGGTAGATTTTCATCGGGCAGGGTGTCTCGGCTGGTTTCAGGTAGGGGGCGTTACGTTGACGTGCAGTACCAGGTTCAAGCAGTCATCGCCGAAAGCAGGTACATGACCCTGGCACCGGTCGATGAAGAACATCGCTCCCGGGGGTGTTTCCTGGGGCATCGAAAAGTGTGTCCAAACGCGGTTCTTGGTGGCCTGGGTAAAATGGATGTACAGGCTGTCCCCTTCGATGCGAACGCTGTCCTGGTGTCCACCGCAGTGCAGGATCAGGCTGACGAGTTGCGCAGGTTCGGGCTCCAGGGCAAAAGCCTGACGGCAGTCTTTGCGAATGGCGCGGGCTATGGCATTGAACTCGCCAGGACTGGCGTAGAGATGCAGCTCCTGGTCGATCAGTCTGGTGAACACGGCAAGCATCCTTGGAGGGGGCGGGTTTTATAGCGGTTCCAGGTCACGCAAGCCAAGGGTATTTGCAGCCTATGCAGGGTGGTACCGTGCGGTGGATCGGTGTAGAAGCATCCCGGGGCAACGCCCCAGTCTTTGATCGAAACCACTGCCAGGAAGGTCTGCCTTGTCCAACGCCAATCCCATCACCCACGTCGCTTTCGAAGCGGACCAGCTCTGTCTCGCCTGGGCCGATGGCTTGCTGCTGCGCCAATCCCTCGGGCGTTATGGCCGCTTGCAGGAAGCCTCGGCGCAGCAGCGCCAGGCCTGGCGGATCGCGCCCCAGGGCAGCTCGGTGCTGTGGCCCGGGTTGGGTGAGCAGGGGCTGGTGATCGAGGGTGCCGACTGGATCTGGGAGCATGTGTGCGAGCAGTCCATGGCGCGCCTGCAGGCGCTGGATTGGGACCTGGAGCGTCTGCCTGAACGGGACCAGGCCATCGTCGCCCTGTGGCGCCTGGAGGCAGATGGCTACAACGGTGGTTTCCTGCAGTTCTTCTGCAACTGGGGCGAGCGCAGCTACCAGTTGGCCCTGGACGCACTCCAGGCGTTGGGTGCGACCCGGGCCAGGGCGGTGGTAGAACGCCAGCGGCAGACGATCGGCGATCTGCAGGCCCATCCGCCGTTGGAGCGCCTGTGGGATATTCCCGAGCGGCTCAGCGATGAGCAGCATGAGCTGATCAGTGGCGAACTGGACGAGCAATTGTGGACGGCGCTGGAAGAAGTGCCGGCACTGGCGGCCAGCCATTTCTACCTGCCGGCCTGCGAATGAGTGCGGTGGTGGCCCAGGACGATGGGCTGCAATTGTCCATCGTCGCCAAGGAGGGCAGCGTCTGCCCGTTGCTTGACGTTGGCCTGCGGGGCAGCGGCTTCCAGGCCCATATTCATATCGTCCACGAACCCCTGGAGGGCTGTGTCGGGTTGGCCGAGTTTTTTCTGCAAGCGGCGCAAGCGTTGCCTGAGGAGCCGTTGCAATGGCGCTCGGCGTGCCTTGACCTGGCCTTGCAAGTGACGGCCGACGCCGACTGGCAGCCGTTGCTGATGCTCAAGGTCAGCCTGTGGTCGACCGCGGATGACGCCAGCGACTGGCACGTCAACGCCTCGCTGCTGCTCAGCCCGGAGCAACTGCGAAGGTTCGCCGGGGAGGTCCTGGTCGAGGTGTCGGTGCCCATGCTCTAATGCCGCGCCTTTTCCCTCGGCAAACGGATTTTCCCATGGCTGAACCGCGTATCCGCGCCCTGGCGCTTTGTGTCTTCCATCACCAGGGCAAGATCCTGGTCCATCAGTTCGACGACCCCCATCAGCAGCAGACGGTGTTCCGCCCGGTGGGTGGCGGCATCGAGTTCGGCGAGCGCAGCGACCAGGCCATCCGCCGCGAGGTGGAGGAAGAACTCGGCCTGTCCATCAGCCAGTTGCGCCTGCTGGGTACCCTGGAGAACCTGTTCACCTACCTGGGCCAGCCCGGGCACGAAATCGTCCAGGTGTATGACGCACGCTTCAACGATGCCAGTGTCTACTCCCGCGACCAGTTGCACGGCGAGGAAACCGACGGCATGGGCTTTACCGTCAGCTGGCACGACAGTTCGAGCTTCAGCCCGCAAGCGCCCCTGGTGCCCCAGGGGCTGGAGCAGTTGCTCAAGCAGGCCGGCTTGCTCGACTGAGTGCAGCGAGGCCGCGACAGGCCCTGCCGGATGTCATTGTCCGACAGGGCCAAGGGCCTAGAAGTCCCAGCGGGTGCTGAGCATGAAGTTACGCGGTTCACCGTAGGCGGCCGAGTTATAGAAACCGACGTTGGTGTAGTAGGACTTGTCGAAGATATTGTTGACGTTCAGGGTCGCCGAGAGGCTGTCGGTGATCTGGTAGCGGGTCATCAGGTCCACCAGCCAGTAGGATGACTGGGTGATGTCCTGGTTGCGGTCCAGCGGCTTGTTGTAGATCGAGTACCAGCCTTTGCTCTGCCAGCGCAGGCCGCCGCCGACGGTCAACTTGTCCAGGTCGCCCTTGAGCTTGTAGGTGGTGTACAGGTTGACCTGGTCCTCGGGTTCGAAGGTGGAGAGCTTGTCGCCTTTGTCATCGCGCACCACCTTGTGGGTGTAGCCGGCCTGGACCTGCCAGCCCGGGCTCAACTCACCGGAAATCTCCGCCTCGTAGCCCTTGGTAACCGCCTTGGACCCCTTGTAGGCATAGTTGCTCGGGGTGGGGGTCAGGTTGTTGTAGGCGTCGTCGGAGATCGGCCGGTTGTTCTCGCGTATCTCGAAGTAGGCCAGGCTGCTGTTCAACCGGCCTTCGAAGAATTCTCCCTTCAGGCCCAGCTCGTAGTTCTGGCCTTCATCCGGCTCCAAAAGCTTCTGGTCCCGGTCCTTGTTGAAGCTTTCCTGGGGCATGAAGATATCGGTGTAGCTGGCGTATGCCGAGAAGTTCTCGTTGAGGTCATAGATGATCCCGGCATAGGGGACGAAGCGTCCGCTTTCCCGGTACGACGGGGTCAGGCCGGTCTGGTGATAGTTGACCACGCGCCCGCCGAGGATGACGTTCAGGTCGTCCAGCAGGTTCAGGCGGGTGGTCAGGTAGGCGCCAGTCTGGCGCGTGGTGTCGTCGGTAATCTGCGCCGGAGCCTGCCAGATGGGGCGGGACAGGTGGCCCTTCCAGTTGTAGAAATCCACCTTGTTGCCCTGGGGCCAGACCGGCGCCCAATAACCTTTGCCTTGCCAGCGTGACGTGCTGATCGAACCGCCCAGCACCAGCTCATGGTCGCGCCCGAACAGACTGAACGGCCCGCTGGCATAGAGATCGGCGGAGGTGCTCTTGGTTTCGCCGGTGTACTTCTGGCCGTTGATCTCCGCGCTGCCATCGGCCTGGGGCTGGTCGAACTGGATCGAGCCCAGCTCGGCATGGTAGCTGTTGATCTTGTGGTCCAGCTGCAGCTTGGTGACCCAGCCATCGCCCAGGTCGTGCTCGAGCATGGCGAAGGCGGTGCGGGTGTACTGCTCCCAAGCGCTCCAGGTCGTACCGTTGTTGTAGGAGCGCGACATCTTGTTGATGCTGCCGTTGGAATTGACCAGCGGGAAGGTGCCGGACCAACTGGAGCCCTTGGGAATGTTGTCCTGCATGTCGGCGCCCACGGTCAGCATCGTATCCGGGGACAGGTCGAATTCGAGGATGCCGTAGTAGGTTCCGGTCTTGCGCGAGTAGTGGTCCAAAAACGACTGCTTGTCCTGGTAGGCGGCCACGGCACGACCACGGACATTACCGCTGTCGGTCAACGGGCCGCTGACATCCACCTCGCTGCGATAGTTGTCCCAGGAGCCTGCGCCCAGGGTGGCGTGCCCCTTGAACTCGGCGGTGGGTTTCTTGCGTACCAGGTTGATGGTGGCGCCGAGGGAGCCGGCGCCGGTCAGCAGGCCGGTGGCGCCCTTGAGCACTTCGACCCGGTCGTAGATCGCCATGTCGCTCAGGGTGTTGCCCGCCGAGTAGGCGACATTGCGTGAGGTGGAGGGAATGCCGTCGTACTGGAAGTTGTTGATCGAGAAACCGCGGGCGTAGTAGTTGGTCCGGTCGGTGTCGTAGGCCGATACGGTGATGCCCGGGGTGTGGCGCATCACGTCGTCGACGTTGTTGAGGTTGAAGTCTTCCATGTGCTGGCGGGTGATGACGCTCACCGATTGCGGGGTCTGGCGGGGGCTCAACACCAGCCGGGTGGCGGTGGCTAGGGTGCCTGGGGTATAGGAGCCGGAGCCCTCGGTCACGGTGCCCAGTTGGTTGCTGATGATCTGGGTCGCACCCAGTTCCACGCTCTTCTCCACCGCGGGCAGGCGGGTCAGCAGGACGGCATTGAGGCCATTGCGCTCGAAGCCCAGGCCGGTGCCCTCCAGCACCTTGGCCAGTGCCTGTTCGGCGCTCATCCTGCCGCTGACTCCAGGGGACTGGATGCCTTGGGCCATCGGCGAGGAATAGGCAATCTGCAACCCGCTCTGGGTGCTCAGTTGGTCCAGGGCCTCGGCCAGGGGTTGCCTGGCGATGGAGAAACTATGCAGGTTCGACTCTTGCTTGCTGAGGGCGCTGGCGGGTTCGACAGCTGCTGCGTGCCCGCAGGCCAGGCAGATGGCTAGCGCCAGGATGCTGCGGGCGGGGATGTGGGATGAGAAGTGCATGGAAGTTCCGTACGAAATAGGAATGATTTGCAAAAGCAAACACCCTGACGGGTTGTCCCGGACAAAGCCGTAAAACTTTTTTCTCGCCTGCCTTGGGTATGTCAGCGGATCACCAGGATGCCACCTGGCAGGCGGGTGAACTCGGTCCCCGTGACCTTGCTCAAGGCCTGGACGACCGCTTGCGGATTGTCGAGCCGGTAGTTGCCGCTGACCTGCTGCTGGGCGGCGGCATCGTTGAACAACAGGATCGGTGCCCGGTAGTAGCGCCGCAGCTCGTCCAGCACCTGGGCCAGCGGCATGTCCTGGAACGACAAGCGACCGTTGAGCCAGGCCATCTGCCGTTCACTGCCTTGCAGGTGCAAGGCCTGCAGGTGCCGGTCTTCCAGCCGTTGCCAGTTGCCGGCCTGCAACAGGCTCTGTTCGCCGTCGTCGCTGGCCAGGCGCACCCGGCCTTCACGCACCGCCACCGTGACGGCCTCGTCATGACGATTGACGCTGAAGCGCGTGCCGACCACGGTGACCGTGGCGTCGCCGGCGTCGATGATCATGGGCCGGGAAGGATCGTGAAAGGCTTCGACATACAGCTCGCCGCGCAGCAGGCGGATGCGCCTGTGGTCGCCGTCGAACGCGGTGCTGATAGCGCTATGGCTGCCCAGGACGACATGGGAGCCGTCGGCCAGGTCGAATGCCTGCAACTGGCCCATTCCGGCCAGGTGATCGGCTTGCAAACGCATTGGCAAGTCGCTGATCCAACCCGCGCCGAGCATCAGCAACAAGGCTGCGGCTGCCGCCAGCCAGCGGCCAGTGGCGGGTTTGCGGCGTACCGGGAGCGGCGCGGGAGGCAGCTCCAGATCCAGCGCCAGATGCTCCAGGGCCTGCTCGAAGGCGGTGGATTCCCACAGTGCTTGCAATGCCTCATAGGCCGCAGCGTGTCGTGGATCGGCGCTGCGCCATTGTTCGAAGCGCTGGCGCAGCAGTGGGTTGCCGGCCACCGCCTCGCGCTGGGCGAACCAGTCGCTGGCCTGTTCTCGCACCGCATCGCAGGGCAGGGCGTTGCTTGGGTGTTCAGTCATCGGGGTCGTGCCGGTCGGTGGCCTTGAGGCAGGCGTTGAGTGCATGGCGCAGGTCCTTTTCCACCGTGCTCAGGGAGACCTGCAGGCGCTGGGCGATCTCGCCTTGGGAAAGGCCGTGCAGTTTATGCAAAACCAGGATTTGTTGCTGGCGCTTAGGCAGGGTGGCCAGTACCTGCTGCAGCAATTGCAGCTGCTGCTGGCCCTGTACGTGGCTATCGGGACCCGGCGCGGCGGTTGGAACCTGGTTGATCTGGTGATCGTCGCCCAGCTGGTATTCGAAACGGCGCTTGCTGCGTTGGCTACGCAGATGATCGAAGGCCAGGTACTGGGCCGTCTGGTAGAGAAACGGTTGCAGATGCTCGATGGAGCGAGTGTTCAAGGCCTTGGCCACCCGCAAGTAGGCTTCCTGGGCCAGGTCTTCGGCCAGGCTGGAACAGCCGACCACGCGCGACAGCATGCGGATCAATGCACCGCGCTGGGCGACGAACAGCGTGCTGAGTCGTTGTTGGTTGTCTCCGGTCACCATCGCCCATGGTCCTCGCTACGCCGATGCGGTACCAGCGTGAATGGGCGGCTATTTTAATGAGAATCCGTATCATTACCAGTGGCTAATCCAGTCATGCTCAAGGTTTTTACCGTACTGGCATCCAGTGGTTGGCGCTGGGCTGGCCGCGGAATGTTTTACTCGCTCGATGGTCGATTCAGCATGGCTCCCGCCGACTTGCCAGCAGCGCGATGGGGCGGGGTGGTTAAGGTTCACCAGGACGAATCGATCATGCATCTGATTGCCAGGATCATCTGTTTTTGCTTGCTGCCCTTGACTGTTTCAGCCTGGGCGGCCGAGTCGCCGGCGGTCCAGGCCGCTGCCGAGGACAAGGCCCAGGCCCTGGAGCAGAAGGCCGCGGACAAGCAAAGCCCGAAGACCGCGCCCGAGGCCGCTCCCCTGAGCAAGAGCGAAGCCCAGGCCGTCGATCCGGCGGGCCAGGCACCTCTGGACGATGCCCTGACTTGCCTGTCGCGGACCCTCTATTGGGAAGCCAAGGGCGGCGAGACCGAGGACATGGAGGCGGTGGCCGATGTGGTGCTCAATCGCCTGGGCCACGAGGGGTTTCCCGGGACGGTGTGCGAGGTGGTCAAGCAGGGTTCGCAGAAGAGCCCTTGCCAATTCTCCTGGTGGTGCGATGGCCGTCCGGACCAGGTGGAAGAAGAGCAGCGCTACAGCGTTGCCAAGGAGATTGCCCGCAAGGCCTTGAACCAGCAGCTCAAGGACCGCACCGGCGGTGCGCTGTACTTTCACGATCGCAGTGCTTCGCCGGATTGGGCCCGGACTTACATCAAGACCGTCGAGATCGGCAGCTTCCTGTTCTACCGGCCCAAGGATGTGGCGGCCCGCTAGCGCATGGCGCTAGGGCGTTGGCAGGTGCTGGCGCTGCCAGCGCTTGGCCAGTGCCCCCAGGCGCTGGCCGACGGACTGCTCGAAGGCTTTCCCATGCACCCGCTCCAGCAGCCTTGTGCAGAGCCCGTGGTCGAGGGGAAACCCTTGTTCCAGCCACTGGGCCGCACACCGTGGCCAGTAGGGCGAGCCGGAGTCCAGGGCGGTGAGCAGCAGTTCGCGCAGCGATAGCGGCTCGGGCAGCGGTGCATCGATCCTCAGTTCGGCCACTGCGCCGGGCAGGTCGGCCATGACCCTGGCCCAGGGACGTTCCAGCAGCGGCAGCAGCCAGACATAGCTGAACTCCCGGGTCATGGCTGCTGGGGGAATTGATCGGTGATGGTGTGCCAGTCGGCTTTCGTGGCCACGCAGTGGTGCTTTTGCCGTGGCGCGGTAAAGACGGTGTCCAGGGTGGCGATGGCGATCGACAGCCAATCGGCGAACTGGCCCCCGGCGTTGTGCCAGAACAGTGAAGAGCCGCATTGCCCACAGAACTGGCGCAGTACCCCGGGCGAGGACTCGTAGGCCTTGAGCGCAGCGCCTGGGTCGTCGATGGCGAGATGGGCGCGCAGGGTGCTGGCGTAGGTGGCGAAGGCGGCCCCATGGCCCTTGCGACACTTGCGGCAATGGCAGTGGGTGACGGCCTTGAGTTCGCCGTGGACCTGGTAGGTCACGGCGCCACACAGGCAACTGCCTTGATGGGGGTTCTGCATGTTCATCTCTTGCTTGAAGGGGAAGGGCCTTGGGGCGGTATTGTCATCGCAGGCAAGGTCTTGCTGGAGCTCGTTGCCTGGCAGTCCCCGCGTCGTGGGGAGCGACATAGTGATCCAGGCGCTCCATCGCCTCAATCCCCTCGCTCCATTCTGGTATCGGTGTGCCGTGGGGGCGTTGCTCCAGCTTCAAGGCAGGTCCAGGCATTCTAACCGGGCTCACTGACGGATAACCTGTAGGCATCGGTCGCAGGCTCAGGGTGAAGGGAGGGACAAACATGCAGGGACTGGAACATCGCATTCCGCCACCGGCGATCGCGCTGCTGTGCGCGCTGCTCATGGGGCTTGTGGCCTGGGGGACGCCGGGGTTGGAGCTGGGCCGCGGATTACGCCTGGCCTTGGCCTTGCCGTTGGTGTGTGTCGGCGTAGGGGTGGCGCTTGCTGGCGTGGTGTCGTTTCGCCGGGCCAGGACCACGGTCAATCCGCTCAAGCCGGGGAACGCCTCGGCGCTGGTCACTTCGGGCATCTATCGCTATACCCGCAACCCGATGTACGCAGGTTTCGCCCTGTGCCTGCTGGCCTGGGGCCTGTACCTGGCCAACCCCCTGGCGCTGTTGGGCGTGCCAGGGTTCGTGCTGTACATGAACCGCTGGCAGATCGGCCCCGAGGAGCGTGCCCTGGGGCAGTTGTTCGGCAGCGATTTCACGGCCTACCAGCAGCAGGTGCGCCGCTGGCTGTGAACGGACGTGCGGGGTGGGCTCAGGCGGCCTGGACCTGCAGGTGCAACTGGCCATCGGTTTCCCGGGCCAGCCCGCTGGCCAGGAACAACGGCACCAGGCGCTGGTGCAGTTGTGGTTCGACGAACTCCTTGACCGTGGCCAGTTCCAGTTCGCCAGGCACCAGCAGCTCGGCCTTGGTGTAGGACAGCCAGGCCTTCTTCAAGGCTTGCAGCACATCGCTACCGGCGGTGGAGGCAAAGCGGCGGCTGGCCACCTGGCCGGAAAACTCGAAGCTGTGGCGGTGTTCGTAGCCACTCTCGTCGCCTTGGCTGGCCACGCAGCGGCCGCAGGCACAGGGACCGTCGGCGAAGGCGGCGCGCAGGTAGGCATTGAACTCGACGATGGGCTTGAGGGCCAGGCGCTTGTCGACTTCGAACAGGTCCCCGGTCATTGTTGCTTCACTGCTCAAGGTCATTTTCCTCATTGGCTGGCGGTGTATTTCTCAAGGGGCGCACCATAACAGCACGATCGGCGCACGGGTACCTTTGTCACCGGTAGGCACCGTCGAACCCGGCCTGGCCACCTGCTAGGCTGCAAGCCTTGTGATCATCGTGCGCCCAGGCGCACCCCGAGCCTGAGAGGAAGCCTATGTCGATCCATGCTGTGACCGTCACCTGTTTCGCCCAGATGCTGCATACTCTGGAGACCCTGCTGGCCAAGGGCGAGGAGCATGCCCGGAAGCTGGGTTTCGACCCGCAGAACCTGCTGGATGCACGCCTGGCCCCGGATATGTACGATCTGGCGGCGCAGGTGCGTTTTACCTGTACCCAGGCCCGGGAAGCGGTGGAGCGCCTGAGCGGCCAATCGGTCAGCACACTGCCGACGCCGGCCAATATGGCCGAGGCCAAGGCACTGATCCGCCAGACCGTGGCGTTTCTCGCCGATGCCGATGGCCGATTGATCGATGACAGCGGTGCGCGGGCCGTGGCTATCGAACTGCCCAACGCCATCGCCTTCGACATGACTGGCGAGGAGTACGCGCGTAACTGGGCCACGCCACAGTTCTATTTCCACCTGGTCACCGCCTACAACATCCTGCGCCACAACGGTGTGCCGCTGGGCAAGGCCGAGTACGCGCAACACATGTTCGCCTACCTGCGCCAGGCCCCGGTCGCCGGCTGAGCCGTGACCTTGGCCAGTGCCTACAGTGCCGGGCGCTGCAGCTGCACCCATTCCTGCACCGCCGGGCGCTGCCATTGGCGCTGGGCGTAGTCCACCAGGTTCGCCGGTATCGGGTCGCCGTTAAGCACCAGGCGGTTGAGCATCAGCGCCAGGTCGACATCGGCGATGGACCAGGTGTCGAACAGGTACTGGCGCCCGTCCTCCAGCAGCGCTTGCGCCGCATCGATCAGCTTGGCCGCGGCCACCTGGGCCTGAGCCGACAACGGCTCGCCGCGCTGGCCGTAGAACACCACCAGGGTCGAGCGCTCCTGGCGGATCGGCAGCAGGTCGCTGCGCAGCCAGGCCTGTACCTGGCGGGCCTTGGCTCGTTGGCGTGGCGTCTTGGGATAGACCGGGACCTGGGGGAACAGCTCTTCCAGGTATTCGGTGATGGCCGAGGATTCGGACAGCGCGAACCCTTCATGGATCAGCGTCGGTACCCGTTGGGTCTGGGACAGCCGGGCATAGTCCTGGCTGCGGTTCTGTTCGGCGTCGAGGTCCAGCGGGAGCATTTCGAAATCGATGCCTTTCTCCCGTAGCGCCACGAATACGGACATGGCATAGGGGCTGGTGAACTGGGCATCGACGTACAGGCGCGGGCGGGAAGCGGTCACGGCATGATCTCCAATGGGGGTGCGGACACGCTAAGAGATCCCGGGCGAGAAATACAATGCACGATTTTCATGGGCCTATTCTTCGCTGGAATACTGCGCCGAGCGCCAGCTCGCCGATACGCGACCTGGCGGTACGCCCCCATTGCCTGATGACCCTTGCGCAGCCGGCCGCGTGCAGGGGATGGGCGCTCCACGTGTCGGTGCGCAGCGCTTGCCTGGCTAGATGTCCCGGCCCAGAAAGCTCTCGCGATCCACGGGTTTGTCCTTCGCTCGGGCCAGGCGCTTGAATACGCGGCCGTCGATGGCCACCAGGCCCAGGGTGATCAGGGTCATGCCCAGCAGGTGCTTGGCGTGCAGGTGTTCGCCCAGGACCAGGGCGCCCAGCACGATGGCGCTGACCGGGATCAGGAACGTCACCAGCATCAGGTTGGTGGCGCCGGCGCTGGCCAGAATGCGGAAGAACAGCACGTAGGCCAGGGCCGTGGACAACAGGGCAATGCCCAGCAAGGCGGCCCACACCGGCAGGCTCGGCAGGGCCAGGGTCCAGGGGCGGTCCACCAGCAATGCCAGGGGCATCAGCAACAGGCTGGAGGCGCAGACCTGGCCGGTGGCGCTGGGCAGCGGAGCAATGCCCATGGCCTTGAAGCGCCGACCGAAGATTCCGGCCAGGGCATAGGACAACGCTGCCCCCAGCACGGCCAACTGGGCGCCCGACTGCTCACCGAGGCCGGCCAGGGCATCGGTGCCGATCATGATCGCCACGCCGATGAACCCCACCGTGACACCGGCCAGCTTGTTGCCGGTGAGTTTTTCATCGGCGGTCAGCAGGTGGGCCACCAGAACCGCGAACAGGGGGGTGGTGGCATTGAGGATCGCCGCCAGGCTGCTGGCGATGTGGGTCTGGCCCCAGACGATCAGGCTGAAGGGCACCAGGTTGTTCAGCAATCCCATGCCGAGGAACGCTTGCCACGCCTGGCGGTCGGTGGGCAGTTTCAGGCCCGTGATCCGCAGCACTGCCAGCAGGGCAAGGGCCGCCAGGCACAGGCGCAGCAGGACGATGGTCAAGGGCGGCAGCTCCTTGACGGCGATACCGATGAAAAAGAACGAACCGCCCCACAGGACGGACAGCACCAGCAACTGGCCCCATTGCGAGGCGCCCATGACATTCTGCTTGGTCATGCCTGTAGCTCCCGTTTGCCGATCGATGATTGAGTCTTGCTCGGATTTTTCGTCGAGTGCTTGCACTTGATATCGTGCTGAGGCCAATTATTCTGGGAGCTTCCAGTCGCTGACAAACCAGTATTTTTCGCTGAATGATTAAGGAGGGCTAAATCATGAGCATGGAGTTGCCGTCCCTCGTCGCGTTACGTGCATTCGAAGCCACGGCGCGCCACCTGAGTGTGACCCTGGCGGCTGGCGAGCTGCACGTCACTCCCGGTGCGGTGAGCCTGCAGATCAAGGAACTGGAAGCGGCCCTGGGCGTGACGCTGTTCGTGCGTCGGCCCCGGCGGTTGCTCCTGACCGCTTCCGGCGAAGAGTACTTCGCCACCTTGCGAACGGCGTTTCGCATGATCCGCGAAGCCACTGTCGAGCTGGTGGGGCGCACGCGCCTGGAGGTGCTGGTGCTCAGTTGCACGCCGAGTTTCGCCGTGCAATGGCTGGTGCCGCGCCTGGGGCAATTCGAGGCAAAAAACCCTGGGGTGGATGTACGCATCAGCGCCTGCAACCGGGTGCTCGACCTGGCTCGCGATGGCATCGATCTTGCGGTTCGCCATGGCTTTGGCCGCTACGACGGCCTGGTCAGCGAGCGCCTGCTCGACGATCAACTGGTGCCGGTGTGCAGCCCGCAGTTGCTGGGCCCGGAGGCCCTCCTGACACTGGCCGAGCTGGCGCGCCTGTGCCTGCTGCATGACGAGCATCGCCATGATTGGCGCCTGTGGCTCGAGGCGGCAGGCGGCGCGTCGCTCGATGAGCATCAGGGGCGGGTGTTCGTCGATAGCAACGGGGCCATCGAGGCGGCGAAAGCTGGCCTCGGCGTGGCCCTGGTCCGCCGCTCGCTGGTGGCGCGGGAGCTGGCCGAAGGGACGCTGCTGGCGCCCATGGCACAGGGCATCGCCAGCGATCTGGCCTACTACCTGGTGTATCCGGCCACTGCCCTCGAACGCCCGGCGGTGGCGGCATTGCGCGAGTGGATGCTGATGGAGGCGGGGGGCGTTGTTACCGGTGCTGCTTCGCCGTCCTGAGCGATTCGATTGGCAATGAACGTCGTTCAACTGTTGTACAAGGAGTCAGCTGTGCCGCTATTCGAAACCCCACGCCTTATCGGGCGCCCGCTGTCTCGCGAGGACTTGCCGGCACTGACGGCAATCCTCAGCGACCCTTGGGTGATGAAGCATTCCCTGCGTGGCGTGTGCGATGAACAGGCCACCAGCCGGTTCATCGACGAGTGCCTGGTTTGCTACGCCGAACAGGGCATGGGGCCCTGGGCCCTGGTGGAGAAGGGCACCGGCGAATTGGTGGGGTTCTGCGGAGTCAGTCCCGAACAGGTGGGCGGGGTCCAGGAAGCCAACCTGGGCTATCGCCTGGCCCGGCGTTTCTGGAACCGCGGCCTGGCCACCGAAGCGGTGCGTGGCGTCCTGGCATGAGTCTTCGCCCCACCGGGCCTGGACTGCGTGGTGGTCATTATCGAACCGGACCATGGTGCGTCCTTGCGAGTCGCCGAAAAGGCCGGTTTCAGTGAGTACCAGCAGATACAGTTCCATCAGCGTCCGGTGCGGTTGTATCGCATGGGTGGCCAGCATTGGCAGGCACTTTGCCTTGACGGTTGAGGCGGCATGCTGGCCCCGCGGTTCCCGAAGATTCGCCAAAATCACTTTAATTTCAGGTGGTTAGGTGACCGCAAAATGCGCCATGTGTTGATTACGCTGACTTCGCTTGCCTTGATCGGCGGGGCGTGCAGCGCCCAGGCCCGGGAGCTGGCGGCCAATGACCGGTATGTCTGCAGCTGGGGCGCAGGCACAGCTGCCAGGGCCCAGGAGCTGAAGTTGTCCGGGGTATCGCTGTATGCGGCGCGGCAGAAGATCCAGGTCTACAAGTTCAGCAAGGGCTGGATGCGCATGATGGCCCTGGGCATCACCGAGCAGACCTACGACAGCCCGTCGCGGATCAAGCCCGAGGCGTTGCGTAAAAGCTTTTACGATGACTGCGTGCGCTACAAGCTGGCCCGGCGCTGAGCCCGAGAGTGAAATGCGGTGAAAGGATGATCATGAATAAAACTTGTGGTCATCAGGATTAAAATGAGTTTGTCTCACTCGTGCGGTGCTATCGACAATGGCTGCCATTCACACAATGGAGTTGTCTGTCATGGCTTTGGCTCATTCCCTCGGATTTCCGCGCATTGGCCGCGACCGCGAACTGAAAAAGGCCCAGGAAGCGTTCTGGAAGGGCGAACTCGATGAGGCTGGCTTGCGCGCCGTTGGCCGCGAGCTGCGCCAGGCGCACTGGGCACTGCAGAAAAACGCCGGCATCGAGCTGCTGCCAGTGGGCGACTTCGCCTGGTACGACCAGGTCCTGACCCATTCCCTGATGTTCGGCGTGGTCCCCGAGCGGTTCCGCCCGCAGAACGGCCCGGCTACCCTGCAGACCCTGTTCGGCATGGCCCGTGGTGTCAGCGACAACTGCTGCGGCGGTGCCCATGCCCAGGAGATGACCAAGTGGTTCGACACCAACTACCACTACCTGGTCCCGGAGTTCAGCGCCGACCAGCAGTTCCAGCTGGGCTGGGAGCAATTGTTCGAGGAGGTCGAGGAAGCCCGGGCCCTGGGTCACCAGGTCAAGCCGGTGGTGCTTGGCCCGCTGACCTACCTATGGCTGGGCAAGGCCAAGGGCAGCGAGTTCGACAAGCTGGAGCTGTTGGAGCGCTTGCTGCCGTTGTACGGGCAGATCTTCCAGCGCCTGGCGGCGCAAGGCGTGGAGTGGGTACAGATCGATGAGCCGATCCTGGTGCTGGACCTGCCGCAAGAATGGAAGAACGCCTTCGAGCGGGCCTACAACCTGATCCAGCGCGATCCGTTGAAAAAGCTGCTAGCCACCTATTTCGGCGGGCTTGAGGAGAACCTCGGCCTGGCCGCCAACCTGCCGGTGGACGGCCTGCACATCGACCTGGTGCGCGGCCCTGACCAATACCCGAGCATTCTTGACCGCCTGCCAGCCTACAAGGTGCTGTCGCTGGGGGTGGTCAACGGCCGCAACGTCTGGCGCTGTGACCTGGAAAAGGCCTTGGCGACCCTGCGCCATGCCCAGGAGCGGGTCGGCGAACGGCTGTGGGTGGCGCCTTCCTGCTCCCTATTGCACAGCCCGGTGGACCTGGCCCGGGAAGACCAGCTCGATCCTGAGCTCAAGGGCTGGCTGGCCTTCGCCGTGCAGAAGTGCGAGGAAGTGGCGCTGCTGGCCCAGGCCGTCAACCAGCCGCAGGCACCGACCGTCCTCAAGGCCTTGGAGCACAGCCGTGGCGTGCAGGCCAGCCGGGCCACCTCGCCGAGGATCCACAAGCCGGTGGTGCAGGCGCGGGTGGCGGCGATCACCGCTAGGGACAGCCAGCGCCAGTCGCTGTTCGCCCAACGGATCGCCAAGCAGCGCGCCGGCCTGGCCCTGCCGCTGTTTCCCACCACGACCATTGGTTCGTTCCCGCAGACAGCCTCCATCCGCCTGGCGCGCCAGTCGTTCAAGCAGGGCAAGTTGAGCGTCGCCGAATACACCGAGGCCATGCAGAGCGAGATCCGCCATGCGGTGCAGATCCAGGAACGCCTGGGCCTGGACGTCCTGGTGCATGGCGAGGCCGAGCGCAACGACATGGTGGAGTATTTTGCCGAGCAGTTGGACGGCTACGTGTTCACCCGGTTCGGTTGGGTCCAGAGCTACGGTTCGCGCTGCGTCAAGCCAGCGGTGATCTTCGGCGACCTGAGCCGCCCCCGGGCCATGACCGTGGAGTGGATCCGCTATGCCCAGGGCCTGACCGACAAGGTGATGAAGGGCATGCTCACCGGCCCCGTGACCATGCTGATGTGGTCGTTCCCCCGGGAGGACGTATCCCGCGAGGTCCAGGCGCGACAGTTGGCCCTGGCGATCCGCGACGAGGTGGTGGACCTGGAAGCCGCCGGCATCCGCATCGTGCAGATCGACGAAGCGGCGTTCCGCGAAGGCCTGCCGCTGCGTCGGGCGCAATGGCAGCACTACCTGGACTGGGCCACCGAGGTGTTCCGCTTGTGCGCCTGCGGGGTGCGTGACGAAACCCAGATCCACACCCACATGTGCTACAGCGAGTTCAACGATGTGATCGAGTCCATCGCGGCCATGGACGCCGATGTGATCACCATCGAGACCTCGCGCTCGGACATGGAGCTGCTGGAGGCCTTCGAGGCCTTCGCCTACCCCAACGAGATTGGCCCCGGGGTCTACGACATCCATTCGCCGCGGGTGCCGGATGCCTCGGAAATGGCCAACCTGCTGCGCAAGGCCGCCAAGCGCATTCCTGCCGAGCGCTTGTGGGTCAACCCCGATTGCGGCCTGAAGACCCGTGGCTGGCCGGAGACCGAGGCCGCCCTGGTGCACATGGTCACCGCCGCTCGCCAGTTGCGCAAAGAACTGGCCTGAGCGCTGCTGCGCGACCTGCTACCGGAGCTCCATGGGGGCTCTGGTTTTTCGGCTGCTCTTGAGAGTCGGGCGACTCAAGCGTGGGAGGGCCTTTGGCGGCATCTGATCCGTATTTTTCTTGTTCATCTGCATCTGTTATCAGCACAGCCGAGCTTCGAAAATGGCACACCCGCCCGGCTTCTGGCTGTAGAGCGGGCCCGCTGCACCCTAATGTTCAGGAGGTCCGATGACCAAGATGGCGTTGTTCTTGTTTGGGTTTCTGGTCTTGACCATCACTCTCGGTGCGCTTGCCACTATCTCCCCGACCTGAATCAAGGTCGCCCAGGCGGCGGTAGCTCGCTCTTAAGGCGTGCTGCCGTTCCAGCCTCGAGTTTCTCCATTTTTTTGCTGAATGCCGCTCATCTTCCGTGGTCATGGACGTTGCAGCCGAGCAACGAGTTGCGCCACCCTGGCGGCCCTTCGTTGCAATGGACTGCCGACATGAATCCTAGCTTTTCCTTCCCCAGCCACCGGCCATCGATGGGCGAGGGCGGTCGATGATCTCGGCCGCGGCGTCACTCGGGCATTACTTCTTCTACCTGCTTCCGGGCCTGGGGCTCTATGCCCTGTGGTTCGGCCTGACTCCCAGGCACCTGGTGGGGCTGCGTATCGCGATCCTGCTGCTGGGGTTCATCCTGCTGCGGGATGTGATGACACCGTTGCAGTTCTGGTCGTTGGGCTCAGGTGCGCAGATCGGCTTTATCGCCAACCCCCTGGTGTTGGCGGGCCTGGGGTTGTTGTCGCTGGGTACGCTGGCCTGCCTGGCGCGAATCGCTCCCGAGCTCTGGGCCCTGGTGGTCTGGGAACGTCGTGGGTGGTTGGTGGGGCTGGCCCTGGGGTTGTTCGCCGGGGTGGCCCTGGGGCTGCCCTTGCGCCTGCATGCCGGTATCGGCCTGGAGCAGGCAAGTGGCTCCTGGCTGCTGGGCATGGCATTGCTGGCCCTGGGTGGCAATGCCCTGGAGGAAGTGCTGTTTCGAGGCCTGCTCCAGGGGCATCTGGAGCAGGCCTGCGAGCCGTGGCGGGCGGCATTGCTCAGTGCCCTGGCGTTCGCTGCCTGCCATGGTTTCCTGGCTTTGAGCGTCACCGGCGTGGGCTGGCCGGTGCTGCTGTTCACGCTGTTGGAAGGGCTGGTGTGCGCAGGCTTGCGCCTGCGCCACGGAGTACTGGCAGCGACCGCGGCCCATGCCACGGTGATCTGGTTGATCGCCGTGCCGATGTGAGCGGTGGCTGGTGGCCTATTTGGAGAACTTGCGCGCGCCGACGACGCAGAGGATGACCGCGATCGTGACCCCGAGCATGCCCAGGCTGACCTGTTCATGCAGCAGGCCGGCGGCCAGGCCCAGGCCGAAGAACGGCTGTAGCAACTGCAATTGGCCGACGGCGGCAATGCCGCCCTGGGCCAGCCCGCGATACCAGAACACAAAGCCGATCAGCATGCTGAACAGCGAGACATAGGCCAGGCTGGTCCAGGCCGGCAGGCTGATGCCGCTGAATGTAGCGGGCAGGGTGAACAGGCTCAGGGCGATCATCAGCGGCAAGGACAGCACCAGGGCCCAGGAGATCACCTGCCAGCCGCCCAGGGTCCGCGACAGCTTGGCGCCCTCGGCATAACCCAGGCCGCAGACCAGTACCGACAGCAGCATCAACAAGTCACCCTGGGGCGAGGCCGTCAGGCCCTGGGCGAAGGCGTACCCCATTACCAGCAAGCTGCCCAGGATCGAGAACAGCCAGAACACCGGGCGTGGCCGCTCACCGCCGCGGATCACCCCGAATACCGCAGTGGCCAATGGCAGCAGGCCGAGGAACACGATGGAGTGGGCCGAGGTCACGTATTGCAGGGCCAGGGCAGTGAGCAGCGGAAAGCCCAGGACTACGCCCAGGGCGACGACCGCCAGGGGCAGCAGTTGCTGCTTGCTCGGGCGTCGCTCCTTGAACAGCAGCAGGATCGCCAGGGCCAGCACCCCGGCGATGGTGGCGCGGGCGACGGTGAGGAACAACGGATCGAATTCCGCCACCGCGACCCGGGTCGCGGGCAGCGAGCCGCTGAAGATCAGCACGCCGAGAAAGCCGTTGAGCCAGCCACTGGAGGTTTTTTCCAGCACGGGGGATTGCAGGTTCGATGTCCGTTCCATTGAAGGGGTCTCGTTTGGGAGGGCAAATTCAGGCCGGCATTGAGGTGGGCCTTGCGTCTGGCTCATCCTAGGATCGAGAATCAGCACAATCAAAAAATTGTCATGGATACAGCGCCTATGGCCCGTGCTCGCTACAAGCAACTGGTGGACAGCTTTGCCAGTGATATCCGTAACGGTGTGCTGGCTCCCGGCACCCGCTTGCCCACCCATCGCGAACTGGCAACCAGGGAAGGGCTGGCCCTGGTGACCGCCTCGCGGGTGTATGCCGAGCTCGAGGCCATGGGGCTGGTCAGTGGCGAGGCCGGTCGCGGCACGTTTGTCCGCGAGACCGCCTTGCCGCCAGGGCAGGGGGTGGACCAGCAGGCCACCGCAGCCGGCACCCTGGACCTCAACTTCAACTACCCGGCCTTGCCCGGGCAGGCCGAACTGTTACGCGGTGCATTGCGCCAGCTGGCCTCCAGTGGCGACCTGGAGACCCTGCTGCGCTATCAGCCCCATGCGGGTCGACTGCATGAGCGGGCCCAGGTGGCGCGGTACTTGGCCTGTCGTGGCTTGCCGGTGGAGGCCGAGCGGGTGCTGATGGTCAGTGGCGCCCAGCATGGCTTGTCGATTGCCGCCATGGCATTGCTCAAGCCCGGCGATGTGGTGGCTACCGATGCCTTGACCTACCCGGGCTTCAAGGTGGTGGCGGACGCCCATGGCCTGGAATTGCTGGCCATTCCACTGACGCCGCGGGGACCTGACCTTGCGGCCTTCGAGCGCCTGTGCCGGCAGCGGCGGGTGAGGGCGGTGTATGCCATGCCGACCTTGCACAATCCCATGGGCTGGATCCTGGACCTGCCCTGGCGCCAGCGCCTGGTGGCGATCGCCCGGGAGCAGCGGCTGCTGATCATCGAAGATGGCGCCTACGCGTTTCTCGCCGAGAACCCGCCTGCCCCCCTGGCCGCCCTGGCCCCGGACATCACGCTTTATGTGTCCGGTTTTTCCAAGAACGTTGCAGCGGGCCTGCGGGTGGGTTACCTGGTGGCCCCGCCGGCCTGGACGCAGCGGCTCGAGCGGGCGATCCGCGCCACGACCTGGAGCAATCCCGGGGTGATGAGTGCAATGACCTGCACCTGGCTGGAGGACGGTACCGTGGCCCGCCTGGAACGGGAGAAACGCGAGGATGCGCGCCAGCGCCAGGCGTTGGCGCGGGAGCTGCTGGCGGGCCTGGAGCAGATCGCTCATCCCAACTCCTACTTCCTTTGGTTGCCGTTGCCCGAGGAAGTACGAGCCGATCAGGTCGCCATGGCGTTGCTACGCGAGAATATCTCGGTGTCCACGGCCGAACCCTTTGTCAGTGCCGCACCGGTGCCCCATGCGATCCGCCTGGCCCTGGGTTCGGTGAGCCTGGCGGAATTGCGTGAGGCACTGGTCAAGGTCCGGCAGGTCATCGCGCGCTATGCCTATTGAGCACGGACCCGTTGCCGGAGGCGCTGCTACAGCTTGAACTGGGTCACCAGGGTGTTGAGGTCCACCGCCAGGCGCGACAGTTCCTGGCTGGCGGCATTGCTCTGGTTGGCCCCGGCCGAGGTCTGGGTCGACAGGTCGCGGATATTGATCAGGTTGCGATCCACCTCGCGTGCTACCTGGGCCTGTTCCTCGCTGGCGCTGGCGATCACCAGGTTGCGCTCGTTGATCGAGGTGATGGCGTAGGTGATCTGGTCCAGGGCCAGGCCGGAGGCGCGGGCTGCTTCCAGGGTCAGGTGCGCCCGTTCATTGCTGGTGCGCATGGCGCTGACCGCCCCCTCGGTGCCTTCTTCGATGGTATTGATCATGCTTTCGATTTCCTGGGTCGACTGCTGGGTGCGATGGGCCAGGGCCCGCACTTCGTCGGCGACCACGGCGAAACCACGTCCGGCGTCCCCGGCCCGCGCCGCTTCGATGGCGGCGTTGAGGGCCAGCAGGTTGGTCTGCTCGGCGATCGAGCGGATCACCTCCAGCACTTGGCCGATGTTGCGCACATCCACTGCCAGGTGTTCGACCCGCTCGCAGGTCTGGGTCACGTCCTGGGCCAACTGGCCGATGGAGTCGACGGTGTGCTGCACCTGCTCGCGGCCATGGTGGGCGGTGTGGTCGGTTTCCTTGGACGCCTCGGAGGTGCTCACCGCGTTGCGCGCCACTTCTTCCACGGCGGCGGTCATTTCGTTGACCGCGGTGGCCGCCTGTTCCACTTCATTGCTTTGCTGATGCAGGGTCTGGCTGGAGTGCTCGGTGACCGCGTGCAGTTCCTCGGCGGCCGAGGCCAGCTGGTTCGAGGAGTCGGCGATGCGCTGCAGGGTGTTGCGCAGGCTGGCTTGCATGGTCTGCAAGGCTTGCAGCAGGCGCGCCGGTTCGTCCTTGCCGCTGATGCTGAAGCTTTGGCCCAGATCACCCCTGGCGATGGTCTCGGCTACGCCCAGGGCCTGGCCCAGGGGACGCACGATACTGCGGGTCAGCAGCAGGGCCAGGGCGATGGTCAGGGCCACGACCACCAGCAGGATCACCAGCACCATGGCGATGGCACTGTGGAACACCTGGTTGCTTTTCTCGGCGGCGGCGACCCCGCCCCGGGTGTTGATGTCGATGATGCTCAACAGCTCCTTGAGCATGGCGTCGGCGTTGACCAGGAACGATCCGCCGTCGACGATGCTCACCGCGGCCTCTTTGTGGCCCTGCCGGACCTGCTCCAGCACCTGGTGCTGGTCCTTCACATAAGCCGCCCTGGCGTTGAGATAACGCTCGTACGCGGCCCGTTCCTCAGGTTCGCTGATCAACTGTTCGTAGGTGGCCTGCTGGCGGTCCAGTTGCTGTTCGAGCTGTTCGACCCGAGCCAGCAGGGCCTGGACGGCGCTCGCGTCACGGACCACCAGCATGCGCAGGGTGATGGTGCGGATCTGGGTGCTGGTCAGGGCCACGGCATTGGCGGCGACGATGGAGGGTTGCCAGTTCTGGTCGACCTCAAGGGATTGCTGGTTCATGCGCTGCATTTCCAGCAACGAGAAGCCCCCCAGGCCCAGGGCCAGCAAGGCGATCAGGGCGAAGCTCAGCCCTGCGCGGCGGGATATGTTCATCGTTCTCAAGAGCATGACGGTGTTCCTTGTGGCAGCAAAAAGCACAACCGGCGAGGTGAATCGCGGTTGCGTCGGTGCGGCGCGTCATGGAGCGGGCTTCATGGCGCCGTCGGCGTTTTTGCACACAAGGCGGGCGGGAGGCGCATCTGGCGGCGCCTTTGGCCAGCGTCATCCAGTGTAGGCGGGGGCACGTTCCCTGACCGGAAAACCGCTGGATGATATCATAATGACATGCTTGCGGCGCCAGCTGAAGGGATTCAGCCTGAGTGTTTGCGCAGGAAAGCGGCGACAGCACCCGCGCTTTCCGCGGGGTTCACCTGCATGAAGCAATGTTGGCCATCCACTACCAAGGTGCTCAGGCGTGGGTTGATGGCTGCCCAGCGCTTGATCGATCGCGCAACGTAGGGATAGCTGTCGCGGCCGTGAATCACCAGGCTCGGTGTGCGGATCTGGCCCAGGGAATGCCACAACCGCCTGGGGACGGAGCCGAATATCTCTACTTCGCGCTCGGGGGCGCACTTGAGTGCCACGCCTTGGCCATCGTCTTTCAAACCGTATTCGATGTAGGCGGCCAGGGCATCGTCGCACCAGCCCTTGAAGATTCCCCGGTGGGCCAGCGCGGCCTTGGCCGCCGCGCGGTCCGGCCAGTGTCGACGGCGAGTGGCCGCCTTGCGTGCCAGGCTATGGCGGCGGCTCAGGCCCAGCACCGAGAGCACGTTGAGCGAGCCGATCATCGACGGCGTGAAAAGCACCGGGTCGAGCAGCACCGCTCCAGCGAACAGCTGCGGTCGCTCGGCCAGGATCAGGCAGGTCAATACGGCGCCAAAGCTGTGGCCCAGGGCATAGCGTGGTACTGCGCCGTAGGTCCTCAGCCCGGCCTCGAAGGCTTCGGCGGCCAGTTGCGCGGTCCGGTTCCAGCCGAGGAAAGGGCCGCCATGGTCACTGTCGCCGTGGCCCTGGACGTCGCTGAGCCACAGGTCGAAAGACTCTGCCAGCAGCGCCAGCATCGGGCGGTAGGCCATGGCGCAGAAGCCGTTGCCATGGAGAAAGTGCAGCAGCGGCTTGCCCGAAGGCTCGGAGCGCAGGCCGCGCAGGGTGAAGCCTTCGCGGCACGGGTGGGACCAGGGAATCAACTGCATGGAGCCTCGGGGCAGGGTAAGCACAGGCAGGCATTGTCGACGGGCAGGACCTTGAGTCAAGCGTCGATCCGGCCCGGCTCCAGCACTATTGCTCCTTGAGCTGGCGGAACGACAGGCTGATCCGCTCGCCCGCACCAGGGGCCTTGGGAATCGCATGCAGCCACTGGGTCTGCAGTTCATCGGACATGTGCAGCAGCGAGCCACTGGGCAAGCTGTACTCGTGAATCACGCCACTTTGCTTGTGCTTGAACAGCATGCTGCGCGCATGACCCAGGGAGATCACCACCACACCGGTGCCGGCGATCAGTTGTTCGTTGGCGTCGGAGTGAAAGCCCATGGACGATTGGCCGTCCGGGTAGAAGTTGAGCAGGCAGTTGTTGGGGCCAAACCCCAGCAAGCGTTCGATGGCCGGGCACAGTTGGCCAAGCGCTTCGGGCATCGGCACCGCCGGGTAGCTGATCTGCGAGTAGTCATAGGGGACGCCGAAGCTTGCGGTCTTGCGAGCTCGCATGCGTTCGTCCCAAAGCACCGAATGCTTGAGCTGTTCGAACAGGGCATCGGGCTCGGGGATGAAATGGGGGACGAAATCGATATCGGGTGCGCTCATGCTGGGCCTGCCTTGGCTGGGAAAACAATAATCAGTGGGGGATGAGTCGATGAAGGTTCAGCGTCCTGCCTGGAGTTCCAGGGTGCCGCCGCAATGGGCCTGGAGAAATTCTGCGGCCTTGCGGCCCAGCCCGGCCTGGGAGGAGTGGATCGCCAGGACCAGCGGCACTTCGGTCAATGGGTCGATATCCAGGCGCTGCTGGCGGTCGGCGCGCAGGATCAGGGTCAGTTCCGTCCACTGCTCGTCGGCCACGCTGCGGCTGTTGCCATCGGAGTCGATGTTGCACTTAGGGCCCCACAGGTGTTCGGCGACCAGGGGAAAGGCCGGGCGAGGGCCGGGGGCGTGGAGCAGGAATGTCGGCATGGGATCGGGCTGGAAGGTAGCGGACACCGACGGTATCTCGCCCTCGATGCCCGACGCAAGCGGTGGCGCGGTTCAGCCGCCGTTGGCGCTGAGAATACTCGCTACCTGGCGTGGCTGGCAGTTGAGGTAGGCCGAGGATTTGAGCCAGCGTTTATCGGGATACCAGGAGAACATGAACTGGCCGTCCTTGAGCTTGTCTATCACCTGGCGCGCGACCTGTGGGCGTACCGCCGGGCAGCCCTGGCTGCGGCCGATGCGGCCCTGGCGTTGGCTCCACAGTGGGTTCACATAGTCGGCGGCATGGATCACGATGTCACGATCGCGAGCGCGATCGTTGATGCCAGGTTCGAGGCCGTCCATGCGCAGCGAGTAGCCGTGGCTGCCTTCATAGCTTTCCTGGGTGCGAAACAGGCCCAGGCTGGACTGGTAGCTGCCCAGGCGATTGGAGAATTGGGTGGCGAAGTTTTCCCCGGATTTTTGCCCATGGGCCACCAGGTCGCGCAGCACCAGCTTCTTGCTGCGCAGGTCGAAGATCCACAGGCGCCGGGCGGTGGACGGCTGGGAATAGTCGATCACCGCCAGGTGCCGGGCTTGCCGGGCGCCGCTGTTGACTGCGCATTGCATGGCGTTCAGGGCGCTTTTCAAGGCCTGGGGATTGAGTTCCGGAGCGGCGTGGGCGAGGCTGCTGTACAGCGCCGGGCTGGTAGTGGGGTGGGGCTTGCTGGCGGCGTAGGAAGGACTGCAAATGGCGCCCAGGGCGATGGCCGCCAGGTAGAATCGGCACAAGAAGGTCAACATGTATAGAGCATCCCCATGGTCACTTTGGCTCCTGACGTCCTGTCGTCTCCCCGGCAGTCTGGTCTATATGTTTAATACCCAGGCCTGATTGTTTTCCACATCTGCCGTAACGCTAGGCCCTCACCTTGAGGGCTACGGATTGGAGTAAAGCAGTTGTTCAAAAAACACGCATGTTACTTGAGCCTGTGGCTGCTCGCTGCGCCATTGGTCGCGCTGGCCGACGATCTGCCCCAGGTCGCGGCGAGCCCTGTGCAGGACACACCGGCGCAACTGACGGTGGCCTGTCCGGGCCTGGCTACGCGTTTCGATCTGCCGACCCAGCAACTGCTGCAGGCGTTTTACCACCAGCATGGCGAGCAACCGGCATGGGCGGTCGAGGGCCGGCTGGGCAAGTTGCAGGCGCAGCTGGCGCAGATGGTCGACGACGGCCTGGACCCGGGGCGCTACCACCTGCCGCCCAGCAGTGCCGCGAGCGACGGCTTGTGCACCGATATCGATATCACCCATCAGTATCTGCAGGCCCTGCAGGACCTGCACTATGGGCGCCTGTCGCAAACGCGGTTCGAGCCCCTGTGGCGTGCCCAACCGCTACCCGACAATCGCCAGAGCGTGTTGCTGGCGATCGCCGTGCCAGGGCTTGAGGATCTTGCGGCCGCCTTCGACCAGGCACGCCCGAGCCTTGAACAGTATCGCAACCTGCGCCAGGCCTATGCCCATGAGCGCCAGCAGCCCTTGCCCCACTGGCAGGCCGTGGCCGGTGGCCCGTTGCTCAGGCCGCACATGCAAGACAAGCGCGTTCCTGAGTTGGCCCAGCGTCTGTATCACGGCGGCTTCCTGCAAAGCCCCAGTGTCGATGCCGACAACACCTATGGCGGCGAGCTGGTGGATGCCGTGAAGAGCTTCCAGCTCAGCCACTCGCTGCAGGCTGATGGGGTGATCGGCGCCGGTACCTTGAAGGAGCTGAATGTCAGCCCGGCGTTGCGTCGCGAGCAACTGCGCATCAATCTGGAGCGCTTGCGCTGGATGGCCCAGGACTTCGAGCCCAACATCGTGCTGGTGAATGTCGCCGCGGCGCACCTGAGTTTCTACCAGCATGACGCCGTCGTCTGGCAGACCCGTACCCAAGTGGGGCGCGCCGAGCGCCAGACGCCATTGCTCAAGTCCCAGGTCACGCGCTTGACCCTGAATCCGACCTGGACCGTGCCGCCGACCATCCTCAAGGAAGACAAACTGCCGGAAATCCGCCGTGACCAGGGTTTCCTCAATCGCCAGAACCTGCAGGTGCTGGACGCCAATGGCCAACCCCTGGCCGCCGCGGATATCGATTGGGACCGTCCGGGCAATATCCTGCTGCGCCAGGGCGCCGGGCCGCGCAACCCCCTGGGACGCATCGCCATTCGTTTCCCCAATCCGTTTTCCGTGTACCTGCACGACACCCCGAGCCAGGCGCTGTTCAGCAAGGGACCACGGGCTTTCAGCTCCGGCTGCGTGCGGGTCGAGCAAGCGTTGCAACTGCGCGACTGGCTGCTCAGCCCGGCAGAGCGCCTGCGGACCAACGAGTTGCTGGCGACCGGCGTGACCCATGAGTTCCGCCTGGCCAAGCCGGTGCCGATCCTGCTCAGCTACTGGACGGTGCAGGCCGACAGCCATGGGCAGTTGCTGTACGCGCCGGATATCTATGGGCATGACGAGGTGCTCTCGAGCGCCCTGGGCACAAAGATCTGAAGCTCGCCAAGGTACTCGCAGGCCGGACTTGAGGTATCGTGTGCGGCCTTTTTTTGCGATCGACCAGAGCCTCGCCATGCCATTGAACAAACGCCAGCAAGCCGCGACGGAGCGCTTGCTGGCCAAGACCCTCACCCAAGCCTGTGAAACGGCCAAATCGTTGCTCGAGGGGTTTTCCTGGCTGACCCACGAAGTGGATTACGCGGCGTTCCCCTCCAGCCTGGTGGTGGTCTGGGTCTTCGACACCCAGGCCCACAAGGAGCAGGCCCTGGCCGCCGGGCAGGCGGCACGGATGATCGAACTCACGTCCTGGGCACTGGAGGAGGCGGGCGTCTGCCTTGCATCAGTAGCGGCCCACGTATTCTTCGACAGTGAAGAGCAATGCCAGCGGATCAGTGGTGGTGATTGGGCCCCACGCCTGGCGCGCCTGCGACCGGGGCGGGGCTGAGATGGCCAAGGAAATCGACAACCCCTGCATCGCCCTGTGCCAGCTCAGCGGCGACTTGTGCGTGAGCTGTGGCCGCACCAAGGACGATATCCGCAAGTGGAAACGCATGAAGCGCCCGGAGAAGATGGCCGCCGTGCAACGGGCCAGTACCCGGCTCAAGGCCCTGCGCAAAAAGCAGGGCTGAGACCAAGAGCTGCGCGGCTTGGCTACACCCCTTGGTGGCGCATGGCCAGGATGGTGCTGCCGAAGAAGATGAAGGTGGAGCCCACGACCCGGTTGACCCATTTGGACAATGCCGGACGGGTCAGCACGCCTTTGGCCCGGGAGGCCAGCAGGGCATAGATGCTCAGCGAGGTCAGCGACAGGGCCATGAAGATCAGGGTCAGGATGAAGAACTGCGGCAGCAGGGCGGCATGCTGGTCGATGAACTGCGGGAACAGCGCGGTGAAGAAGATGGTTGCCTTGGGGTTGGTGGCGGCGGTCAGTAACGCCGACTTGAACAGCTTGAATCGCGGCGGGGTGCTGACGCCCTGGTTATCCAGGCTGTTGGCGCTGAGCAATGGGCTCTTGCTGAGCAACTGCTTGGCACCCAGGTAGAACAGGTAGCCGGCGCCGAGGATCTTCACGGCGTTGAATATCCATTCGGAACTGGCGATCAGCGCCCCCAGGCCCAGCATGGCTGCCGCAGACATGCAGAACAGGCCGCTGATATTACCCAGGGATGACCACAGGGTGGACTTGGCGCCGTAGGTCACGCTGTTGTGCAGCGCCACCAGGGTGGCCGGGCCAGGACTGGCGATGGAGATGGCGGCGACCAGGGTGTAGGTGAGGATCGAGTGGGCATCCATGGCTTGGACTCGTTCGGAGGAGGAGGCTGGATTCTACAGGACAAAACGCCGGGAAAGCTTCTGCGACACGCTTCGCAAGTACCGGCTAGAGCGCTAGGTGGTAGACCACCGGGTCACTGGGCGAGGCGATCACCAGGCTTTGGCCGCGGCAGGAAAAGCCAAAGGCCCGGCAGCTGTTAAAGGGGCGGGGTGGATGTGCCGGGCGCCGTAGAGCCAGGAGCCCGGTTCGACCAGCACAAGGCGTAGTTCGAGCAGGTGATGGTGTGGGCCAAACACCTGCAAGCCGATGCGAGTCTCGAATTTCCAGCACCGCTGGCCCCTGCGGCTATTGGTAGTTCATCGTAAAGGTCAGCACCGTGTTTGCGCTGCCTGGCGTCACTCGCTGGCCGGTCTGGTAGTAAGCCGCCCTGAGTGGAATTGTGTACGAGCCGCCTGTGGCACGGTTGTAGTTGGTCAACACATATTGAGTCCTGTACTTCAGCGCGTTGCCGTTGCCGTCTTTGAGTTGCAAGCCGATTCCCGTGGCCGTCGAATCGCCTGATAGCGCCAACACGCCATTGGCGGCATCCAGCACGGCGTTGATCGGAATGAACTGGTACTGGATCGCATTCAGGCCCGCCGGGCAGGCATTGACGCCGAGATTGAAAGCGACTGCGGGGGTCGTTGTGCCGACTCCCTTGAAAACCGATTGCTTGTGCGATCCCATGCTGACCGTCACGTCCGGGGTGGTGCAGGCTGCCACTTTGATGATCGTACTGGTCAACGAGAACGTTTTTCTTCCATCCGTTGGCGTCCTGTAGCCGCCGCCGTCCGAGATCGTAACCGAGGCCTCGAGCATCGGGCCACCCGCGAAAGTACCAGGAGTAATGGGGCCGGTCTTCACGAGCGCCATCTGCGCCTGGCCACCATTGGTGACGGTACCTCCGCCGTTGCAGGCCTGGCCTGTCCAACCTTCCCCAAAACCTTCATTACCTGCCCCCTGACTCATCCAGCCCATCCAGCCCATCCAGCCACAAGAGTTTACAAACGGACGAACGCCGATCGCGACTCCTACGCCAGGGAGGTTGGTATTCCAGACGTAATAAGTACTTCCGTTTGGCCCCATCACACTCAGTGGCGCTCTTGTCAGTGACAAGGTTCTGAAAACAGTTCCCGTGCCGCCCGTGTAGGTAGTTACACAATTAAAATAGTTGTTCGTTGCCGCCGTAGATACCCACGGCGTCAATACCGTCCCGACAGCCGCGTCGCGGGGCACGGTCACCGATACGGGCATCGACACCGCAATCGTCTGCGCAACCCCCGTACAACTATTCGCGAATGCTGCGCGTGCGCCGAGTCCGAGCCATAGGGTCGCCAGCGTGAGCAGCCAGAACACGGCATGTTGTTTCCGGTGCGCGTGTTTCGCCAGCGCGTCTTCTGACGTCAGGATGCCTTGATGCTCCCTGGAGTTTCTCTCGATCAATATAGGCATACGGCCTCCGCGTCGATCCAGCGTTGCGTGTTTCCGGTCTTTTTCGCCGCTGGCAACGCGTACTGGAGCGAACACTGCTGGGAGGCCCTATCGCCCCACTTCACATGCAAGGTTCCCGTATCGGCCTTCACGCCTCGCAGCACGATGCGGCCCGCCTGCGCCACGGTGCCAACACTCCTTCGGCCCTCGTCAGTGACTTCGGCGCCGAAGGGGATGGGGCCGCCGTCTTTCATGCGCACGCGCATGATGACGGCGCGTCCGCCCCCGTCTGTTTCAAACTTCAGCCGCACAACGGCGCCTGCGGTGGGCGCCACATGCTGCGCGCTCGACTTCAACTCGACGCTCATCGGCAGACCTTTCGGATCGATTTCGACTTCGTTGGTCGAAAACGGCGTCAGGCTGGACACGAGCGCATGGCCGAACGGATCGATGCGCAGGCCGCTGCCCGCTGTCACACGGGCGCCGCTGGCATTCTTGGCCTCGACCACCGCCATGGTTTCACCCATGGTCGGGGTAAATGCGAGCCCGCCGGCATAGGCCACCATGCCGCCCGAGAGGCCGGCGCCATACTGTTTGTAGCCGGTGCCCTTCGAGGCATTGGCCGCCAACGTGGTGTACGGCGACAGGTAGGAAACGTTGCCGCCCACGTTGGAGGTCGAACCTGCGCCGCTGCCGCTTGTGTGACCCGCGGTCACGCCATAGCTGAGCGCATTGTCGATACCCAGCGACCCCGTCATCGACTGTTGGGCCATTGTCGAGCCATTGCTGTCACGCTGCAGGCTGGTGGACGCATACAGGGGTTTCCCGCCGAAGCTCAGCGGAGTCGACAGGTTCAGCATGAGGCGGTTGTCCCATCGGCTTTGCAGGACATCGAACTGGCGCGAGGCCGATATGCTGTAGTTCAAGCGCCCGAAGGTATTGTTATAGCCAGCCTGGTACTGCGTGTCGTTGCCCTTGCGATCCCAGTAGTTGACCGTCGAGCCCGAGAGGTAGAGCGACCCCCAGCCTGCCATCAGGCTCTGGTTCAACGTGACCTGAAATTGCCCACGACGGATTCCGTCGAAAAACAGCCGATTGCCACGATCTCGATCTCTCGGCTCACCACGCCATTGCATCGCATCGCGCAGACCCAAGTAGCCGCTACTGGAATAGCGATAGGCAGCCACCGTGATATTGGTATCGGTCGGGCTGATCAATTTGCTGTATGAGAGCTTCGCACTCTGGCCACGACGCGTGGGGGCGTTGGGAAGTTCGGTGTTGGCCTGCGAGATATCGAGCGCGAAAGCCCCCAATCCGGTATTGAGCGCGGTGCCGACCACGGCCGTTGTATAGCCGCGCGCTGCCGTCAGCCCGCCGTAGCCGGTCAGCAGGTTGGTGAACCCATGCTGGACTGTCGCCTGAAACAGCGACGGCTCGTCCGACAGCAGGGGGTTGCGGTATTGGCCAGCGGTCAGGCTGAACTGCGTGATGCCGGGTCGCAGCGAATTGACGACCGAGGCATAGGGCACCTTGAAGGTACGAATACCGCCATCGGCCTCGGTCACCATGACATCCAGGTCCCCTCCGTAACCGGTCGGGTAGAGATCGTTGATTTCGAACGGGCCGGTCGCGACATTGGCGCTGTAGATGATGTTGCCGTTCTGGCGTATCTGCACCAGTGCATTGCTGTTGGCAACCCCACGGATGGTCGGCGCATAGCCGCGTTGCGACTCTGGATACATGCGTTCATCGCTTGCCAGCTGGACGCCCCGAAAGCCCACGCTGTCGAACATCATGCCGTTGGTAAACGCTTCACCGATCACGAACTGCGACTTCATTCCCGGTAACGAGCGCCAGAGATTCGTTTGCACGCTCTGGTAGTGCGATCCGTTATACGAGTCGCGCGTGTAGTTGCCGTTATGGCGCAAACGCCAAGGCCCGAGGTTCAGGCCGCCCGTCAAGCCCAGATAACCCTGTGTCGATGAAATGCCTTGGTTCTCTGAACGGTACATATTGCCGTTGTATGACAGCAGCGCCGCCGGCACGCCTTCGTCCCAATAGCGGGGGTCCACGTAGCCGCGCGCCGTACGGCTCAGCGAGGCCTGGGGGATGCTGATGTCCAGGCGCTGTTCACCGTTATCAAAGAGGGCGCTCGCCTGTGGCACCAACCTTTCAAGGACGGCACATAGCCGGGCCGTTTCAGTCAGCATGCTGGCTGCGTCCTGGCTCAGCTTCGAAATATCGACACCTACCCTTAGCAGAAGCTCTCGGTCAAAGCAGGGCCGGACATTGTTCGGATCATCGCCGACCTGCCGTAGCGTGATCTCCGAGCGGCCGATCCAGCTTGTATTGACGAACAGATCCGCGCGATACGCCCCGGGCAACGCCGCATTACTTTTGTTAAAGCGGCTCAGGTCTACGGACGCGCCGTCAGGTTGCTGCAGGAACAGGGCATTGAATCGAACGTCCGCGACTTGGGCGGCATCCGTCTCCCACGCCATTGTCTGTGCCGACGCGGATACCGAGAGCGCGAACAGGCAGACCCTGCTTGAGCTTCGGCGCAATGCCAGCTGTAAGGTAGAAGTGTGTTGCATCACGATAGCCCGAGGAAATTTGGGCAAACCAACCCCCTACCCATTCGTCAGGCATGATTGGTTTGGCAATGAACGGGAAGCAGGCTAGAGGCCCTAGCCGCTCTTCGTGGAATGGAAGCGGTGATCTCGTGTTACGGCAGCGGCGCGGCACCGCCTGCCCGCAGCGGCGTCTCGCCGCTGACCGCGCCGCCGTAGTCGTTCAGGAACGTGTAGCGCACGCGGGCACCTGCCGCAGGCAGTGCGTCGCCTTTCAAGGGAAAGGCTCGCGTCTCGCCAGGCTTGACCATGCCACCATCGTCGAAAGTCGCGCTACGGGTCCCCGACAGCACACTGATTTCAGTCAAAGAGACATAGAACGGCGTGGGGTTATGCGTCTCGATGGCTGGTCGGCCATCTATCTGCATGAGCCGCCAAGTGAGCTGCGCCAGCGCGTCGGCAGACGAGCCGGGAAGGTTCTCCGGACGATAGAACAGCTTGATGCGCGAACGAAATGCAAACTGGAGCCGGTTTGCGTCCGCGTCCTTCGCGCTCGGCTCAGGTGGCACTTCCAAAACGTTGAGCCAGAACACCGTCTCGCGATCCTTCGGCAGTGATTCACCGGTGTACACAATACGCAACGTCTGGGACTTGGCCGGGTCAATACGTGTGATCGGCGGCAGCACGGTAAACGGCACCTGAATAGCCGATGGCGTGTTGTACACCTGCCCATCATCAATCCATGACTTCACGAGTGCCGGGGCTCGGCCTTCGTTGGACATCTTGAGTGTGATCTCGGACTCGCGTTCGTCGTAGATCACGCGCGTGCCTCCGATTACGACCGAGGCTTCAGCAGGCATCGTCAGATAGCCGAAGGATGCAAAGTACGTCATGGCTGCGGCTCTGAATGCTTTTGAGGGCGTCATGGCAGGTTTCCATACCGGTAGTTAGAGAGAGGGCGAATACACGCCCACTCGACCCTAGTTCAGTAAGATCAACTCTCTATTCACTGGTAAACGAGCGTATACATGACACTCGAACTCGCCGCACCGGCTGTTGCAGTTCCGGTCGCCACGTATTGTGCGTAGAAAGGAAGCGTGGCACTGCCGCTTCCGTCAATGCCCACGGATTGCGAGTTTTGGCTGGCGTCGGCAGCGCCGATCTTGATCGCGGTGAGGTCGTTGTTCAGCACGCCGATTTCGACGTTGGAGGCACCGCCCGAATTCAGAACCAGATTGCCGGTGGCCGTGTTGACCGTTGAGCCCGGTTCGAAGTAGCTATGAACGTTGCCGGACTTTGGCGTGCAATCGGACAAGGCGATACTGAACGGTGTACGGCCGGCTGTTTGGCCCGTGCTAGCCAGAGCGCTGCTCGACACCGTTGGCAGCGTGACCGTGAAGTCATTCGAGCCACTGCCGTTGCCGTTGATCTTGCAGGTTTGCGCGGTCACGTTGCCGGTGAATGTGATCCTACCGTCTGCACAGAACGCGGCAGGTGATACACCGATGCAAGAAGCCAGAACCACAAGAGAGAGTTTGCTAGTGAGTTGTTTCATGGTCGTAGAGATCCCAAAAGACAGGCCGAATATCGATCGTCGGATGCAGTCACACCGAGTGTTGAACGATTTACATTGTGTTGCGGTTCGTAGACTAACAATCGCCCCTCGTACTTGGAGTTAGACGATTCTGAAAGACGGCGGCCTGGGATATCTCCACGTATGTTCTTTTCACTTCCCCCCTATTTACGCACTGATCACTGCTCTATTAGCGATGTTGCCAACACAGCCGATTCTGAAGCACTCACTTGAAGCGCCCGTGTGCATCCAGCACCGTTGACCTGAACTGAGCCGCAACGCCGTTTTGAACCGGGGCAATTTGAAAATGCGCTGCTGGTCCCGCAGCCGGGCATGCTTGAAATCTCTTTTTGCACTCAAACGCCACGTTGTTCCAAGCACTGTCAGAGCCGTCGCCCTACATCATTGCTTCAATCGATAGTTATCATCAAAAAGTGGTGGTTCCGTTTTTCCTACAAAGGAGGAAGATAGCCCTCATACCGTGTTTGTTGCAGAAGGAAATACCCGATGAGAATCTCGACTTTGCTAGCCCTTGTCGTTGTCTTGCTCACGGGAACCGGCACTTCTGCAGTGGCTTCGGCCGCCGATGACATGAGCTGCCACTTCCTGCCCATGGCCGACAGCGGCGCCAACCTGCAGCACGCACAATCGGTTGGTGTGCTGTACAGCGAGAACACCCTCAATACCCTGGAGTACCTGGAGCATTACCATTCGGTAGCGCTCAATGGCGCGAAGAACGCCGGTCTCGATCCTCGTATCAGCCAGGCCTTCGTCAATAGCTCCGATCCGAAACTGGCCATCAACTGGCTGATGGCTTCGTTACAGAAACACTTCGCTTCGGTGACCGTCTACGACAATCTCGATGCCGTGGTCCAGGCCCATCCCGATGTGGTGGTGATGCTCGATACCTATAACCAACTGGTGAGCAAACGCAACAATCGGGTCGAGGCGCGGTTCATCGCCAAGTTCTACGATGCCAACCTGCAGTACATAGGCCAGGCCGAGGGCCTGCGTGCCAAGGACATGCCTTCGGTGTGGGTGCGGGGCAAGGCGGCACCGGAGATCGCGGCCCAGATCAACCAGCAGACCGAGTTGCAGGTCGATGCCTTGAAGCAGTTCGATGTTTCGCTCAAGGCCCTGGTGACCCAGGATGAAGCCGGGCAGATGGCGGCTAAATAAACCAAGCGATCGAGGTATTGATTAAAGCCCCGAGTGATCGGGGCTTTTTTATGGCCTGTCGCTGGCGTGGCACTCGATGGTGGCCTTTTACTATTGCTGGTCTGCCTCTAGAATCCGCCCCAGCCGCTCCGGCCATGGAGGGGCAGAGCCATCTTTCAAGGAAGTCATAATGAAGTTCGTCAAGATTCTGGGTGCCAGCCTGGCACTTGCGCTGGCCGGTTGTGCCAGCTTCACCATGAATGAAGTCGCGCCGGTGACGATGCCGTCGATGGCCAGCTACACCAACAAGCCGAATGTCTTCGTGGAGTTCATGTTCTATCAGGGCTTGCCGACCAGTGCTTCTGCAATCGAAGTGTCTGCTGCCCGGGAAGAACTCAAGCCGAAATTGCAGAAACTGCTGACCGACTCCGAGTTGTTCGGTCGAGTCACCATGGATGAGTTCGAGAAGCAGCCGGGTGACTACAAGTTGCGCCTGAAGGTCTATAACCACCCAGCCAACGGCGGCGAGCTGTTTTTTGCTTTTATCAGCGGCCTGACACTGGGGGTGGTGCCGGCGATGGCCCATGACCAATACAGCATGAGCCTGGAAGTGCTCGACGCCCAGGGGCAGCGCGTGGGCATGGGCAATAACCACGATGGTGTCGAAACCTGGATGGGGATCCTGATCTTGCCGTTGGTGGCCTACACCCCACGCCAGGCGGTCACCGATACCTTCGGTCGCCAGGTCAATGCATTGCTCAAGCAGATGGTCGAGCAGAACCAGGTCAAGTACTCATCGCTAAAGGCCGTCGAGACTCGCGGTTGATAGAGCCTGGTTGACATCGATCGCTAGCGTCCTGTGTGCTGCGAAACGATACCTGGCCAAGGGGCCGCCCCTACAAGAGGCGGTCCCTTTTTCATTGCAGTGTTTGCTACTGGTTACTTCAGGGCCTGGATGAACAACGGATCGCTGTACAGGTTCTTGAGCAACTCGCGTACCAGCGGATTGTAGGCATGGGCCGCGTTGGGAATGGCGATGGCTCCGATGAAGCTGCTGTCCCAACTGCTGCTGGCCTGCTTGGTCGCCTCGTACAGCACCTGGTCACTCTTGCTCAGGGTGAAGCGTGCTGCAACCTGGCCACTGCCGCTGCCCACACCGGCCTCCAGTTGGTTAGTCACGATCAGTACCTGGAGCTGGCGCGGGGCTTTCGGGTCGAGGAGGCCGGCCCGGCGCAGCTCTTCATTGAGACCTTCCTGAATGTGCTGGCTGATACTGCCGCTGGGGGAGCGGATGGGGTTGGCTCGAACCGATAATGAGCCCTGGCCCGGCGCAGCTGTCACCTGGGCGCCAGCGATGGGTTGCAGCGGTTGCTGCTGCTTGAGGCGCTGGACGTTGTCATAGCTGGGTTCGTAGCGAGTCATGGTCACGCCACAGCCTTGCAACAACAGGGCAAGCAGCGGGATCAACAGCAGGGATTTTTTCACGGCAGTTCCTTGCGTGAGTTCATTGGATAGGGCGCGCGATTATCGAGAGCCCATGGCCACCTGACAATGCTCCTGCGGAAAATTCGACTCGCAGGCCTGAGGTACTGCCCAGGGCCTGAACCCGGTCCAGGTCGAACCGGGTTGTTTTGTGCGGGGCAGGCAGAGCCTCAAGGTGCGCCGAACATTGCGGTCCAGTAGATGCCGGCATCGCTTTTCGGGTCCACCGCATAGGCCGCGCCCAGCTCACGGTAGGCTGGGTTCATCAGGTTGGCGCAATGCCCGGGGCTGGCCAGCCAGCCGTCCACCACCTTGCGCACGCTGTCCTGGCCGGCCGCGATGTTTTCGCCCACTTGCTGGCCGGCGTAACCTGCCAGTTCCGCACGATCGCCGGGGGTGCGCCCGTCGCGATCCTTGTGGTCGAAATAGTTCTGGTTGGCCATGGCCCGGCTGTGGTCCTGGGCGGTTTCGCCCAGGGTGGCGTTCCAGGCCAGGGGCGTGGCGGCGGCAAAACCCTGCTCGCCACATTGCCGGGGCTGGTTGCGGGCGCTGTTGATCTGCGCCAGCAGTTGCTGGCCCTCGGCCTGCCAATCGCCCAGGCGCGCCGACAATAGCGGGCGGGCCAGGACGATGCGCCACTGGGTGGCCTGGCGATTGACTGCGATATCGACGAACTGCGGATCCAGCACCACCTGGCAGAAGCTCTCGCGGATCGCCTGCATTGCCGCCTGGGCATCACGCGGGCCGGAGAGGCTGATGGCCTGGACGTTGACCATGGGGTAGGCCGCCCGCGCGAGGGCCTGTTGCAGATCGCCGGCGTTGTCCACCGGAAGGATCAGGCGCGGGTCGCTGGCCAGCGGTGGTAGTTCGGACGAGGCCTGGTTGGCGCAGCGTTGCGGCTGGCTGCGGTAGGCGTTGATCGACTCGATCAGCTGCGCCTGGTCATCGGCCATGGCCCCGGCCGGGCCCAGTAGGGCCAGGGACAGGGTGGCGACGGGCAACAGCAATGAGCGCATGGACATGAAGGTCTCCCAGGAATCGGACGCGCCCATGATGCACTCGCCGCCAGGGCTTTTCACCCATTGGCGGATGAAACCGGCGTCAGCCGGAACGCCTCAGTAGAAGTCGTAGTACAGCGCCCATTCGCCGCTGTCCCGGTGCTTCCAGAACATCAGGCTGCCACTGTCCACCACGTTGAGATTGATCTTGGCGTCAGAGGAAATCTGCATCACGAATTCGAAGCCTTCGCCCGGGTCGATCCCCGACTGGCAGAACGATGGGTAGCCCCCCAGCTTGTGTTCGTAGCAGTGGGTGGTCAGGTCGTAGTAGCACTCGATGCGGCCGGAGCGTTCCAGTTCGAGGATTTCCAGCTCCAGGTCCCGGGGCACGCCGCCGCCGTCCCACAGCGGGTAGTCGGCGGGCACTGCCTCGGCTTTGAGCGGGAAGGGCTTGAGAAAGGCCTTCTCGGCCGTCAGCTCCTTGCGCACCAATACGTCCTCGTCACGGTATTCGCGCACCAGCCAACGCTCGCCCATGGGTTCGAGCTCATCGGGAAAGGGGTTGGCGATGAATACCGTGAGTACCTTGATGCCTTGCAAATGCGGGCTGCTAAAGGGCAGGGAGGGCAAGTGGAACTGGGCGAAGGGCAGAAGGGTTTCTCCCGCGCTGTTGATTGGCAGCTCTTCGTCTTCGCGAAACAGGAAGACTCGGCCCAGCCAACTCTCTTCATCACTATGGCTGGGGCGAAAACCGCCGGCGCTGAACTTCAGCGCCGGTTTGGCCAGTCGGTCCTGGATGCTCTGGATGTCCATGGTCAAGTACAGCGTCCTTTATGGGGGGAACGGGAGCGCGATCATACAAAAGCCGCGCCTGGCGCGCAGCGCCCGAATGCGCTTCGGGCACTGCGTTGGCGGCTTTAGAACTGCGGCGTGTATTTCACGCTGAGCATGAAGTTGCGCGGGTCGCCAAAGCTGTTGTTGCCATCCAGTTGGTTGTAGCCGGAGATGTAGTAGTGCTTGTCGAACAGGTTGTAGGCATTGAGCGCCAGGCTGACCTGGTCGTTGAGCTGGTAGGCGATACGTGCGTTCCAGACGGTGTAGCCCGGTACCTTGTAGCTTCGCTCGTAACCCAGGGTATGGCTCTGGCTGGTGAAGCCCAGGCCGGTGCTGACCTTGCTCCACTCACCGTCCAGGCGATAGTCGCCCCACACCCGCAGCATGTGTTTCGGGGTCCAGGTGCTGAAGATCCGCCCCTGTTCCTGTGGGTCCTTGAGAAACTTGGTGGTGTTGTAGGTGTAGCCCGCGGACAGTTGCAGGCGATCCAGCACTTCGCCACTGACTTCGGCTTCCAGGCCTTGGCTGCGCACCTGGCCCGAGGCGGTGGAGCAGTACCAGCCATCACAGGCAAAACCCGAGGCCTTGTCCTGGACGGCGCGGTTCTTCTGGTCGTAGCGGAACAGCGCCAGGGACGTGTTGACTCGGCCATCGAGCAGTTCGCCCTTGAGCCCCACTTCATAGTTGGTGCCGATCACCGGTTGCAGCACCGAGCCGCTGGCGGTGCGTGAGCTCTGGGGTTCGAACACATCGGTGTAGCTGGCGTAGAGCGACCACTGGCGGCTCAAGTCATAGATGAAACCGGCGTAGGGCGTGACTTCGCCGTTGTTGGTCATGGTACTCGGCGACTGCACCGTGGCCTTGCGCGTGATGGCTTGGTAATCGGTGGCATCGTAGCGATAGTCGTACCAGCTCACACGCGAGCCCAGCACCAGGGTCAAGTCCTGCACCGGCTTGATCCGCCAACTGCCGTACAGGCCTTTCTGGCGGATGTCGTAGCGGCTGTGGGTGCCACGGCCACCGGGAGTATTGAGCAGGCTGTCGTAGCTGATGGGCGGCCGGTCATGCTCGATGGCGAAGATGTTGCCGCCATTGTTGAAGGTGCGGGCAAACACGTCGTCGCTGGTCATCTTCGAGTAGTTGCCACCCAGGGTCACTTCCTGCTCCATGGACAGGCCCTCGAAACGTCCCGTGAGGTTCATGTCCAGGCCGATCTTGGTGTTGTCGAAATCGGTGACCCAGTCGGCGTACTGCAAGCCGCTGCCGTCGGCATCGAGGCCGTCGGCGATGGTCTGGGTGCGCTGTTGGGTCGAGTCGTTGTCTTCGCTCATGCGCACGGCTCCGACCTTGAACGTCCAGTCCGGGTTGAAGCGATGCTCCAGGTCGGCGTACAGGGTGGTGATGTTGATCTGTGAATGGTTCCAGCGGGCACCGCTGTAAGTCGAGCGGGGTACATCGACCGGGCTGCCATCGGCGTGCCGCGGCAGGCCGCGGATCATCGGCCGCGATTCGGCTTCCGAGCGGCTCACGGCCAGGCCCAGGGTGGTGTCGTCGCTGAAGTCGAAATCCAGGGCGCCATAGAGTGAGTGGGTCTTGCTCCACTGCTTGTCGATGAATGAATCACTCTGGTCTTCGTCCAGCACCACACGTCCGCGTAGCGTGCCGGCATCATTCAGGGGGCCGCCGGCATCCAGTTGCAGGCCATAGTGGTCCCAGGACCCGGCCTTGCCGGTCAGGGTCACGGTCGGGGCGTCCTGGCCGCGCTTGCGCACCAGGTTGATCGCGCCCCCCGGGCTGCCAGTGCCCTGCAGCAGGCCGGAGGCGCCGCGCAACACTTCCAGGCGGTCGAAGAAAATCAGGTCCTGGGTCGCCCAGTTGCCCAATGAGTAGGTGTTGCGTGGGATCGGCACGCCATCGTATTGCCAATCGTCGATCTGGAAGCCCCGCGACGACAGGATCATGCCTTTGCCGACCCCTTGCACACCCACCAGGCCGGTGGTCTGGTTGGCGGCGGCCTTGAGGTCGGTGAGGCCCTGGTCATCCAGTTGCTTGCGGGTCATGACCGTGACCGATTGCGGGATTTCTCGCAGGCTGTGCTGGCCCTTGCCGATGGTCACGGCGCGTGCGGCATAGGAGTTGGAGCCCTCGGTGGTGGCGCTGTCGAACTCGCTCTCGACGATGTCGGTCATGCCCAGTTGCAACCCGGCAACACCGGCGGGGAGCGGCTCGACGCTGAAGTGGCCGCTGGCCGTGACCCGCAGTTGCAGGCCGCTGCCGACCAGGGCGGCGTGCATGGCCTGGGTCGGCGTCATCGTGCCGTTCACTGCTGGCGCCTGCTTGCCCGAGACCAGGCCTGGGTCCAGGGACAGAACGACACCGCTCTGGCCGGCAATGGCATTGAGCGTCACCGCCAGCGGCCCGGCTGGCAGGTTGAAGGACCGGGACTGCTCCTGGGCCAGGGCCGGGCCGCTCAGGGCAGTCACGGCGATGGCGACGGGAAAGGCATGGAACCAAGGGTTGCGCACGAAATTCTCCTGATTGCGTTGAAGTGTCAGGAGATAGGTGGGACGAAAAATGAAAACCAGACACGAATGAGAGTTATTTTTAAAAAATATCCGCTCTCAACTGTGTGGCTGGATCACCGTGAACCAGGGGCCGTAGCGTTCAATGCGGATGGGCAGGGTCTGGGCCAGTGCATCCAGGGCCCGCTCTGGCTCATCCAGGGGAAACACGCCTTGTACTCGTAGCTGGCTGATCGCTGGGCTGACTCGGATATAGCCCCGGCAATAGGGGCGTAGCGCGGCAATGACCTGCTCGAGGGAGTCATCCAGCACGCTCAAGCGGCCGTTGAGCCAGTCGCCACGGTATGCCTGGTCCTGCGCCAGCAGTTCGATCCGCCCAGGATGCAGCAGTGCGGCCTGGCCTTGCTGCAAATCCTGTTCATGGCCGGTTCGCAGGCGCAGGCGCACCGAGTGTTCCTGTACCACGATCCGGCTCGCATCGGTTTCCTGGCTCACCAGGAAGCGTGTGCCCAGGGCCTGGACCTGGCCCTGGAGGGTTTGCACCCGCAGGGGGCGCCGGGAATCGCTGGCTACCTGGATCAGCAACTGCCCGTGACGCAGGACCAGCAGCCGTTGCTGGTCGTCGAAACTCAGGTCCACGGCACTGTCGGCATCCAGGCTCAGGCGGCTGCCGTCGGCCAGGGTGAAATCCCGGCGCTGGCCGCGGCCGGTGCTGAGGTCCGCCAACAGGGTTTCACCATAAGGTGTGCGAGTGCCCAGCCACAGGCCGCTACCCAGCAGGCCGAGTCCGACCAGGCCGCGTAGCAGTTGCCGGCGCGAGGCGTGGGGGCTGAGCAGCAACTGCCGTGCTTCGCCCGCTTGCCCTGGCAGGCGCTGGTCGAGGGTGCGCAAGGTATTGAACGACGTCCCCAGCTTGGCTTGCAGTTGCTGCCAGGCTTGGGCGTGGGCAGGATCGCTGGCCAGCCAGGCGGCCAACTCCTGCTCCAGGCGTGGGTCGGCGCCGCCAGCGCGCAAGCGCACCATCCACTCGATGGCCTGCTCGATCTCCGGGTCCAGGCGTTGTCGGCTCACAGGCCCAGCTCACTCAGGTAGCACTGGCGCAAGGCCTGTTTCATGTAGCGGCTGACGGTGCGTTCGGACAATTGCAGTTTGTTGGCGATTGCCACATAGCTCAGGCCATCGAGCTGGCTGTAGAGGAAGGCGGTCTTGACGATCATCGGCAGGCCATCCAGCGCACGATCGATCGCCACCAGGGCCTCGATCAGCAGCAATTGTTCTTCGGGGGAGGGCGCGAGTAATTCCGGCAGGGCGCTCAGGCGTTGCAGGTAGGCCTGCTCCAACTGGCGCCGACGATGCCGGTCGAATACCAGGCGCCTGGCGATGGTGGACAGGTAGGCCCGAGGTTGTTCGATGCTGTCCGGGTCGACCTGGGCGCTGAGCAACTGGCAGAAGGTATCTGCGGCGGTGTCTTCGGCATCGGCACGGTTGCCCAGGCGTTTTTGAATGTGTTGCAGCAACCACCGGTGATGGTCACTGAAAAAGAAGCCCAGCTTGTTGCTCGAAGATGAGTGCACCGTTGGCCGCCGAGATGTGAGTGTGAATCGTTCTCAATAGTACAAGGGCGTCAAACAGGACTGCAATCGTCGCATGAGGGCGCTATGGCCCTCACCGATTGGCACGGCATGGGAGGAACGGTTTCAGCTTTCACGGCCGTGGGCCGCGTCGGCCAGCTGCAGGGTATCGACTCGCACGAATAGTGAGTCGCCGATGGCCGTGAGCACGTCGCCGGCATACACCTCGCACACCACCCGGCTCTTGCGTGCCACTTCACCTTCGACCCGGGCCCGCAGGGTCAGGGGCACGCCCATGGGGGTCGGCTTGATGAACTTGATCCCCAGATTGCCGGTCACGCAGTCGATGCGCGGCAGGCTGCCCGGGGCCCGCTGTTCGTTGCGGTAGTGGTAGGCCATGGCGGTCCAGTTGGAGTGGCAGTCCACCAGCATGGCGATCAGGCCGCCATACACCAGGTCCGGCCAGCCGCAGTACTTGGCCTCCGGCAGGTGCTCGGCGAGCACGTGGATACCGTCCTCGTGCCAGTGGCTCTTGATGTGCAGGCCGTGATGGTTGCTGCTGCCGCAGCCGAAGCAGACGCCCTCGGGCGCGGTGGTGTCTTGCAGGGAAGTCGCGTGCATGGTTGTTCTTCTTGTCCTTGACGATGGTCTGGCGGGTATCGCGGTCGGCCATGATGCCCGTGGTGGTGCCACAGGCCAAGGTCTGCGGCGGTGCCGGGAAAGGATTTGCGCCAGCGTCCCTGTGACGCATTGATTGCGGCGGATGTCGTAGTGCCTCGGGGTTTGCCAAGGGCGCCGCAGCCAAGACAGGCTGATGCCGTAATGATATTCTTGCGCTGAATCGGTTCATCGTTTGTGCAAAAATATGCCCCCTGTGCTTTGCTTCAAATGGCCTGATCGGGTCCTTTGCAAGCGTGCGGGTGTCTCTGGCAAACCCGCCGAGCGTAATGTCAGGCAGTGTCCATCCACCTTCCTTGGTGGAATCCGACCCTTTTTCCCTGCTGGTTCCCGCGAAGGCGGGTACCGCCGTTGCCCGTCGATTCGGCGCCAGCGGAATATGGAAAGGAGCAGGGTGGCTGCCTGTCGGCTGCGTCCCGTGACGAGCCCCGAGTAACAAGTGTCACTCATGTAGCTGAGCCAACAACGACAAGAAGTCAGCACCGGAGCGATATAAAACTGAGGTCGAGCGCGTTTCGTCGGCCTTGTGTGCCCACCCCCCAGTTCTCATGAATGCGTTCATCCGGGACCTGCGAAATGCCTGTTTCGCACCCTCCGGGATTCACAGGATCGAGGATCGGGCGGCGGATGGCGTTCTATCGTAGGTACTACAGAATGTTGAAGAAAGTGAACACGGCCCTCATCGGGCTGGCGATGTCGATAGGTCTGACGACCGCTCACGCGGCTGAGCCAAAAAAAGTGGATGTGCTGCTGATCGGCGGCGGCATCATGAGTTCGACCCTCGGGGTCTGGCTCAACGAGCTGCAGCCGGACTGGTCCATGGAGATGGTCGAGCGTCTGGATGGCGTGGCCGAGGAAAGCTCCAACGGCTGGAACAACGCCGGTACCGGTCACTCGGCCCTGGCCGAGCTGAACTACACCCCTGAAGGCAAGGACGGCAAGATCGAGATCGCCAAGGCCATCGAGATCAACGAAGCGTTCCAGATCTCCCGCCAGTTCTGGTCGTGGCAGGTCAAGACCGGTGTCCTGAAGAACCCGCGTTCGTTCATCAACTCCACGCCGCACATGAGCTTCGTTTGGGGCGATGACAACATCAAGTTCCTCAAGGCTCGCTACGAGGCCCTGCAAGCCAGCCCGCTGTTCAGCGGCATGCAGTACTCCGAAGACGCCGAGCAGATCAAGAAGTGGGTTCCACTGATGATGGAAGGGCGTGACCCGGCGCAGAAGATCGCTGCGACCTGGAGCCCGATCGGCACCGACGTCAACTTCGGCGAGATCACCCGCCAGTTCGTCGCCCACCTGCAGGCCCAGCCTAACTTCGCCCTGAAGCTGTCCAGCGAAGTAGAAGAAATCGAGCGCAACCAAGATGGCTCGTGGCGCGTGACCTACAAGAACCTCAAGGACGGTTCGAAAACCGAGACCGACGCCAAGTTCGTGTTCATCGGCGCTGGTGGCGGTGCCCTGCACCTGCTGCAGAAGTCGGGTATCCCCGAGGCCAACGAATACGCCGGTTTCCCGGTGGGTGGCTCGTTCCTGGTAACCGACAACGCCAGCGTTGCCGAGCAGCACCTGGCCAAGGCCTACGGCAAGGCTTCGGTCGGCGCGCCACCGATGTCCGTACCGCACCTGGACACCCGCGTGCTGGATGGCAAGCGCGTGATCCTGTTTGGCCCGTTCGCTACCTTCTCCACCAAGTTCCTCAAGGAAGGTTCGTACTTCGACCTGCTGACCAGCACCACCACCCACAACATCTGGCCGATGACCAAGGTGGGCATCGAGCAGTACCCGCTGGTGGAATACCTGGCTGGCCAGCTGATGCTGTCGGATGACGACCGTTTCGCGGCGCTCAAGGAATACTTCCCCAACGCCAAGCAGGAAGACTGGCGCCTGTGGCAGGCCGGCCAGCGCGTGCAGATCATCAAGCGTGACGAAGAGAAGGGCGGCGTGCTGAAACTGGGCACCGAGATCGTCGCTTCCCAGGACGGCAGCATCGCCGGCCTGCTGGGCGCTTCCCCGGGCGCTTCGACCGCCGCGCCGATCATGCTCAGCGTGCTGCAGAAAGTCTTCAAGGACCAGGTCGCCACTCCAGCCTGGCAGGAGAAGCTGAAGCAGATCGTACCGAGCTACGGCACTGCGCTGAACGACAGCCCAGAGCGTGTGGCCAAAGAATGGGCCTACACCGCCGAAGTGCTGCAGCTGACCACGCCGCCACCAGTCAAGGGTGCGGCTCCTCAAGCGCCGGCCAGCATGGCCAAGCCTGAGAGCAACCCAGCGGCCGACATGGCGCTGTAAGCCCCGCTCCCGCCCGCGTTCGCCGGGCGGGACATCGCCGATGCCCTTGGCATCGGCTGGCTGTTCCGATTGCGGTGGCGTGTCGCCGCCGCAATGGGGCAGCAAATTCCCCAAGCCTTCCCAATCTTGCCTTGCCTTGCCATGTGGCGGTGCGCCCCTGCGCCTGCGTGAAGGGGTATCATGGCGCGCCCGCTCCTGGCGGACATGCCCCAACCCTCGGAGTCACCACCCAGATGTCCAGCATCACCCTGTTCCAGGCCCCGCCCGCCGAAGCCATCCAGAGCCAGATCCAGCAGATGGTGGTGGACTACATCACCGACATCAGCGCGGTCGCCATCGCTCCCAGCAATCCGCTGTACAACCTCTACCAGTACGGCGTTGGCTACGAGGTGCACCTGTACCTGCAGGCCATGGACGGCTCCCGGGATCTCGCCGTGGAGTTGCTGGTGGCCAGCGACCCGCTGGACCCGGAGCAGGTGCAGGGCTTCTTGCTCTACCTGCCGCTCAAGGACGACCCCGAGGCTTGCGCCGTGGCCTACATGGCGGTCCGTCAGGACCTGCGCCGCCAGGGTATTGCCCGGCAGATGCTTGCGGCGATGCGCGCACGCTATCCCCATGCCGAGCTGGCCTGCAGCCCGGCCAAGCTCCAGTGCTTCGAGGCCCTGGGGTTCCAACTGCTGGGCGCCCGTGGCCCGCAGGTGCTGATGAACACCCGCGAGCATGGCAGCGATGGCTTGCTGGCAGTACTGGATGTGGCGCCGATCTACAACTCGGTGGAGGTGCGGCAGATCCATACCTACCTGCTGGCGCAGCATGGGCGCAAGGCGATGATCGAGGCGGAGAAGAAGCGCGACCGCCACCTCGACCAATTGACCCGCCAGGCCCAAGCCCTGGTGCGCGAGCGCCTGGGCGAAGCGGCCTTGCATCGCTCGCGGGCACCGCGCCTGGTCTGACCCTGTTCCTGCAGATCTTGCGGCCCCTGCGCGTCCGTGCGCAGCCTGCGCCAGCGGCTACACGAAGCCTCAACGCATGGCTCCTGTAGCCGCTGTCGAGCCGCGGCGAGGCTGCGCCAAGGCCCGCAGGGCCTTCGGGTGGTGCTGGGTAGAGGGGCTTGTGCCACTGCTCTTGCCTGGATAATCTCGCACAAACACGCAGAATCAGGCATCAACATGCAAAACCTGCATTCCACCGCTGAACTGCCGTCCCTGCGCCGGCAAAAGATCCTCCTGCTGCTCGAGCGCGACGGCAAGGTCATGGCCGCCGAACTGAGCCGGCATTTTTCGGTCTCCGAGGACACCATCCGCCGGGACCTGGCGGAGCTGGATGCCGCTGGCCTGGTGCAACGGGTCCACGGTGGCGCGCTGCCCCGGCCCAAGGACAGTGGCAAGGATTACTTCACCCGGGTAGGCGAGACCGACGCGGTGAAGATGCGCCTGGCGCAGTTCGCCGCACAGTGGGTGCAGGAGGGGCAGACGGTGTTGTTCGACTCCGGCTCCACCACCTTGCACATCGCCCGCTCGCTGCCCCGGGATATGGGCCTGACTGCGGTCACCGCCTCACCGCTGATCGCCGTGGCCCTGGCCGAATACCCCAGGGTCCGAGTGATCCTGGCCGGCGGCCAACTCAATCCATCGACATTGGCCGCCAGCGGCCATGAAGCGCTGCGGATGCTCCAGGGGATCAAGGCCGACCTGTTGTTCACCGGGGTCTGCGCGATCCACCCGGAGATCGGCATCAGCTCCCTGCATTTCGATGAAGTGCCGATCAAGCAGGCGATGTTCGACAGCGCCGCGCAAGTGATCGCCGTGACTACCGCCGACAAGCTCGGGGCCATGGAGCCTTTTGTCGTGGCACCCTGCAACCGTCTGCACCGGCTGGTTACAGAGCGGGAAGTGGCGAGCGCGGAGCTCGAAGGCTATCGACAGCAGGGAGTCGAGGTACTGCAGGTCTGACCCTTGGCAGTTACCAGAGCAGGGCTGCTACTTCGTCGAACCTGTCCGCCACTTTCAGGAACGTCTGCGCCCAGCCGCTGCTGAGGCTGACTTCCTGCAGCGGACCGGTGACGGCGAAGAGCACCGCCACACTCGACCGCTCGGGCAACCTTCCGGCCTGCAGGGTGGCGATCAGCCCACGCAACTCGGCACTAGCCTGCTCCTGTCCGGTCCAGCTGGACCAGCAGAAATCGTTGTCGGGCAGCGACACCAGCTCCAGCGCGGCCTCTAGTACAAGGACCAGTGCTTCGCGGGGCTGGCTGCGGTCCAAGTCCTGGTGCAGCAGTTGCTGGGTGCGATGCAGATCCATGGGTCAGTCCCTGGGGCAAAGGGTATCGGCTTGCTGGCTCATCCACTGCGCCATCTGCCGCAAGCGGCTGCTGAAACCGGCATCGGCGGGACTTGTCGCTTCGGCGGCTTGGCGGAACTCGTCGATGGCCGCCTTCATTTGCGGGTAGCGCCGCACAAACAGCTGGGCATGCTCATCCAGGCTGCGGGGCCAGCTCGGTTCCTGCTCCGGGCGCAGCAGGTTGGTCGCGCGAAGGAGCTTGCGCGAGGCCTCGCGTTGCAGGCGCAGGGTCTGCCCAGGTGTTGGCGCGTGGTCGATGCGCGTGGCGTAGTCGTTCAGCACCGCAAGAAAATCGCCGTTCACCGCCAGGGCTATTTCCCGGCTGGGCTTGAACGGGGCGAAGCGCTGGCGCAGGTCCTCGCCCAGCAGGCAGCGACAATGATGCTTGAGCCAATAACCCCAGCTGGGGCGATTCTCGCTGGCCAGGACTTGCTCCAGGTGGCCGATATCGAAATCGATCTTCGACACCTCGGGGTGCCGCGCCTGTAGTTGCAGGCGCAGCTGTTCCAGCTCGTCGAGCAGGCCCGGGGCAGGTGGCTGTCGCAGGATGAGGGCGAGGTCCAGGTCGGAGATTCCAACCCGGGCCTCGCCCCGGGCCACACTGCCGTACAGGTAGAGGCTGTGCAGCGATGGCTGGCCGAGGCTGTGGCACAGCTCATCGAGCAAGGCACCGAACCCAGGTTGCAGGGGCGGCTCGGGAGGCAACTTGATCAAGCCTTCGGCATCGACGCCGAACGTACTGGGCATTTGCATGGGATGGCCTGCGAGAAAAAACCAGCGCCAGCTTAACAGGCTGCGGCAGGTCGCTTGGCGCCTGCCGCAGTCTTGCATCGCTCAGTTCTTGAAGGCCGAGTGCTTGCGGCCCTGGTCGCACAGGGCAAACACCACCACCAGCACTGCGGCAATGGCGAGGATGATCACCACGCCATCGGTGGAGTGGGTGGCCGAGGCGGTCACCAGCGACAGTGCGCCCAGCGGGGCCAGGCCACCGGCGATGGCGGTGCCGATCTCGCGCCCGGTGCCGAAGCCCGAGGAGCGGGTCGCGGTGGGGAACTGGCGGCTGAGGAACGAGCCCTGGGGCGCGAACATCATCGGTGCCAGGATGCCGGTGCCGACTCCGATGGCCAGGTAGATCATCAGGCTGTCGCCAGTGTTGAGCAGGGCCAGGAAGGGGTAGGCGAACAGCACCGAGAACAGGCCACCGAGCACCAGGACGGTCTTGCTGCTCCACTTGTCGCACAGCCAGCCGAAGAACGGTACGGCGACGATGGCCACCAGGCTGGCGATGGTCACCGACAACGAGGTCACGTGCACATCGACATGCTTGTACTGGGTCAGGTAGGCCAGGGAGAAGGTCTTGAAGATGTAGCTCAGGGCGTTGTAGCCGATGGCCACGAAAAACACCACGGCCAGGCCCTTGAGGTCGTTCTTGAACAGTGCCTTGAGCGGCGAGGCCTTGGCCTTGCGGCTCTGCTGGTCCAGTTCCTTGAACTCCGGGGTTTCCGGAATGCTCTTGCGCACCCACAGGCCGACGCCCACCAGCACGATGCTGCACACGAAGGGTATGCGCCAGCCGCCGGCCAAGAGGAACTCGTTGCCGTTGATGGTCAGCAGGTAGATGGTCAGCGACGACAGCAGCAAGCCCAGGTTCAGCCCCAGTGCCGGCCAGGCGCCCTGGCTGCCGCGCTTGCCTTCGCTGGCGTGCTCGTAGGAGGTGACCGCCGCGCCGGACAGTTCGGCACCGGCACCCAGACCCTGGATGATCCGGATCGCCACCAGGATGATCGGCGCCCAGATGCCGATCGAGGCGTAGCTGGGAATCAGGCCGATCAGCGCGGTGCACACACCCATCAGGCAGAAGGTCAGCACCAGCACCTGCTTGCGCCCGAACTTGTCGCCCAGGTAGCCGAACAGCACGCCGCCAAAGGGGCGGGCGATAAAGCCGATGGCGAAGGTGGAGAACGACATCAGCATGGCGCTGTTGGGGTTGTTGGTATCGAAGAAAATCTTCGAGAAGACGATCGCCGCCATGGTGGCGTAGAGGTAGAAGTCGTACCACTCCAGCATCGAGCCGAAGATGGTGGCCGCCGCGACCTTGCGCAGGCGTTTCCTGGTTTGTTGTGGGGTTTCCGCTGCAGTAATGCTGGGTTCAACTGCGGTCATCGGGTGCATCCTCTTGGATCATTGTATTTATTGTCGGGTGACGCGAGCACGCGATCCTGCCGGCGTCGTCGAGGCGCCGGGCAACGCGAGTGCCAGGGTGTTTCAGCCGGCCTGGAAGATCCGGTCGGCGATCATCGAGCCAATGGGAATCGCCGAGGTGGCGGCGGGCGAGGGCGCGTTGCACACATGCAACATGCGCGAGGTTTCGGCGAACAGGAAATCGTGGACCAGGCTGCCATCGCGCATCACCGCCTGGGCGCGGATGCCCGCTTCGTAGGGCAGCAGGTCGCTGACTTCCAGGGACGGGCAATACTTGCGGCACTGCTCCAGGTAGCCGGACTTGAACAGCGAATTCTTCATCTCGGTGGTGCCGGAGCCGAGGTTCTGCCAGATGGTTTTCCAGAACCCGGGGAAGCTGGCGTATTGCGCGACATCGCGCCAGTTGATGGAGAACTTGCGGTAGTTTTCCCGGCCCAGGCCCAGCACCGCGTTGGGGCCGACGGTGACGCTACCGTCGATCATGCGGGTCAGGTGCACGCCGAGGAACGGCAGCTCCGGGTCGGGGATCGGGTAGATCAGGTGGTTGACGATGTCGTTCTTCGCCGCCGGCAGGCGGAAGTACTCACCGCGAAAGGGGATGATCTGGTGATCGATCCGCACCCCGGCCAGGGTCGCCAGGCGGTCGGACTGCAGGCCGGCGCAAGCCACCAGTTTCTTTGCCCGCCAGCTGCCGCCATGGGTGCCGACGGTGACGCTGTCGGCGTGCTCCTGGATGGCGGTGACGGTCTGGCCCAGGCAGATCTCGCCACCGGCGCGGCGGATCACCCGGGCCATGGTGTCGCACACCTCGCGATAGTCGACGATGCCGGTGGCGTCGAGGAACAGCCCGCCCAGGCCGACGATGTTCGGTTCGCGCTGGCGCAGTTGCTCGGCATCCAGGCGCTCGACCTTCAGGCCATTGAGCTGCGAGCGCTGGTACAAGGCTTCCATGCGCTGCACTTCCAGGGCATTGGAGGCCACCAGCACCTTGCCGCAAACCTCGAACTTGATCCCATGCTCGGTACAGAACTGCTTGGTGGCCTCGGCGCCGCGCTTGCACAGGTCGGCCTTGAGGCTGCCCGGCGCGTAGTAGATCCCGGCGTGGATCACGCCGCTGTTGTGCCCGGTCTGGTGCTTGGCCAGCACGCTTTCCTTTTCCAGGACCACCAGCGAAGCGCCGGGCTGGCGCTTGAGGATCTCCATCGCCGTGGCCAGTCCGACGATGCCGCCGCCGATGATGCAAAAGTCGTAGATCATGGTTCCAGGTGTCCGTATCAGTCTGGTTATCAGGTTGTCAGACTAAGTAGTCCGATAAAAACCGCAGGCTCGGCCTGCGGTCTGGCGTCAGTTGGGTCAGTCGAGGGTCGGCAACTCCAGGCCCAGGCGCTTGGCCGAGGCACGCAAATGGGCATCGGCACAGCCAGCGGCAGCCTGGCGGTCACCGGCGGCGATGGCTTGGTACAGCGCCTGGTGCTCCTGGGCCGCGTCGGCCGAGCCGCCCACTAGGCGCAGCGCCGAGTTTTCCCAGGCAGTCTTGCGGGCACTGGCCAGCTGGCTGCGCAGGAAGTCGTGGAAGGCCACGAAGTAATCGTTCTTGCTGGCTTCGGCGATGGCCCGGTGGAACGCTACGTCGGCCAGGGCCGCCGCTTCGAAATCACTACGCTTGTCGTGCATTTCCTGTAGCGCGGCTTGCATGCGTTGCAGGTCGTCGGCATCCCGGCGCTGGGCGGCGATCGACGCGGCCTGGGTCTCGATCCACAGGCGCATCTCGAACATCTGTGCCAGGTCCGCCAGGCGTCCCTCGCTCTGGGGGAAGCGGAACACCGTGCCGGCCGGGGTCTTGGAGATGTACGAACCCAGGCCACGGCGGGCAATCAGCACGCCATCGGCCTTGAGCTGGGCGATGGCCTCGCGCACCACCGAGCGGCTGACATTGAGCTGTTCAGCCAATTGCTGTTCGGTGGGCAGGCGCGACTCGGGAGCCAGTCGGCCGGAGTCGATCTCATTGCGGATGGCGTTGACGACCCGTACGACCAGAGAGTCGGGGCGCTGGAGTTCGAGCATGGGTAAACCTTGTAAGTCAGGTTGTCAGACAATAGCCGTGGCGAATTTTTCCTGTCAAGAAAAACCCGCGACAAGGCGCCGCATCAAGCGGTCAGGCGACAGCCGAAAATCAGGTCGTCGAAATCCTCGCCGCCTAGCTGGAAGGCCCGTTCGTCACGGCGCTGGAGGACGAAGCCGCATTTCTCCAGGACCTTGCAAGATGCCGCATTACCGTCGGTGACCGTGGCGATCAATTGCTTGATGCCCAGGGTGTGCCGGGCGTGCTCGATGACGGCGCGCAGGGATTCCACGGCCAGTCCCTTGCCTTGATGCTGCGGACGCAACAAGTAGCCGACCTCGGCCTCGGCGGCGTCGCCGTTGCTGATCCGCAGGCCGGTGAAACCCAGGCCCTCACCGCTGTGGCGGTCGTTGATCAGCAGGCACAGCCAGTGGGTCGAATCCGTATTCCAGTGCGGTAGGCGCGAGGTGAAGCGCTCCTCGATCTGCGCTCGGGAAAGCGGGTCGCAGACATAGCGCAGGTTATCGGGGTCGCTGTGCAGGGTCAGGAACAGCTCCCAGTCATTGGCGTTGAGGGAGCGCAGGTGCAGGCGTTCGGTGTGCAGTTCCAGCATGGGGCGGTCCTTGTCCTCGGATTGGGCGGTGTTCTCACTCTACCGCTTCAGCGCCTGGGTTTAAGAAAACTCTGATCGCGCCAGAGTATTTTTCGCATAAGATCCCGGCCTGATTTCGCAAGGACAGGCAGGTAAGCGTGAATTGGGATGATCTGCGATTCTTCATTGCGGTCGCCAACGCCAGCAATATCACCGATGCCGGACAGGCGCTGAAGGTGTCGGCGGCCACGGTCTCGCGCAAGATCCAGATGCTGGAGCAGGCCTTGCACACGGCGCTGTTCCTGAAGACCACCCAGGGCTATTTCCTCACCGAGGCCGGCCGTGACTTGCTGCCCATGGCGCTCGAGACCCAGGAGCGCTTTGGCCAGATGGAGCGCCAGTTGGCCCGGCCCGGTGCGCGCATGGCCGGGGTGGTGCGCATCGATTGCCCGGAGCTGATGGGCAGCCACCTGTTGATCCCGGCCCTGGCGGCGTTTCGTGCGGATCATCCAGAAATCCGTTTCGACTTCGTCAATGCCGCGCACTCGGTCAAGCTCACCCAGAGCCACAGTGACCTGGTGCTGCGCCTGCACCGGCCAGAAGCCGGTAGCAACTTCACCTTGCGCAAGGTCGGCGCGCTGACCCAGGCGCTGTTCTGCTCCCCGGGGTATGCCCAGGCCCAGGGGTGTCCGCAAGCGCCCGAAGACTTGGCCCGGCATGGCTTGATCGGCTGGAACCAGGCCCTGGAGCATATGCCCCTGGCCCGCTGGCTAGATGGGCTCAGTGGCGGCCAGCCGCTGTGGATGAGCACCACCAACCTGCAAGCGCAGCTCCAGGCGGTGCAGGCTGGCCTGGGGATCGCCGCCTTGCCGGCCTATATCGCCGAACCCCTGGGGCTGTGTCGGGTGTTGCCGGATGTCCCGGCGCATCGGGCCGATATCTGGTTGCTGCGCAACCTGGCGACCCAGGGCCAGGAGCGGGTCGAGCACGTGGTGCAGTTCATCGACCGGGTGCTGCGCCAGCATGGCCTGCAAGACCACTGAGGCGGTCGGCTCAGGCCAGGCCATTGCGCAGGAAGATCCACGCCGCCACCCCCATCAGTAGCAAGCCGAACAGCACATTTTGCGCCTTGAGCAAGCCCGGCCTGGCACGTAGCAGCGGTTGCAGGCTCGAGCCCAGGCCCGCCCAGAGCAGGTGGCCGAACAGGTTCACCGCGATCAGCGCGGCGCTCAGCGTCACCACCGCCAGGCTGCCGGCACTGGTGGCCGGGCTGAAGGTGGAGAACATCACCAGCAGCATGACCAACCCTTGCACGTTGCCCAATTGCAACACCACGCCATCGCGGAACAACAGCGCCTGTTCTGGCTCGCCGGGCTTGCGCAGTGGCCGCAGCAACAGGCGCAGGCCGAGCCAGAAGATGTACAGGCTGCCGGCGATCCGCAGGCCCCGCAGCAGTGGCGCTTGCTGCGCCAGGCTGTGGTAGAGCCCGAGGCCCACCAGCAGGGCCAGCAGGAAGTAGGTCAGGTCCAGGCCGAGGATGAAGCGCAGGGAGCGGCGCACGCCGCTGCGGGCGCCGGAACTGGCCACCATCAGGTTGCCGGGGCCGGCGCTCAGGGCCATGGGCAGCATGGTGGACAACCACAATGACCAGTTGATGTCGTGGAACGGGGGCACGCGCGATTCCTTGGAGGCAGTGCGGATTGCACCGGCGCCAGCTTAAGGCGGCGCCGGGGCAGGGGTTAGCGCCAGGAATGCAAAGCGGTTTTTCAGGCCTGTCCGGCCTGCTCCAGGGAGTTGTGCAACCAGTTGCAGAAGCTGCGGGTCAGCGAGCTGCCTTCACTGTCGCGATGCACCAGCCAGGCCCAGGTCGGGCCGCGCACGCTCTGTTCGCACAGCGGCTGCAACTGACCCTGGGCCCGGGCTTGCTGGGCCAGCAGTTGGCTGACCAGGGCAATGCCGTGGCCGGCGCAGGCGGCGTCCAGCAGCAATCCCGGGTCGGAGAAGTTCAGGCCGTTGTTGCGCTGGCCAACATCCGTGCCGCCTTCCACCACCCAGTGGCTCCAGTCCATTTCCCGTTCGCCATGCAAGGTGGTGCGCAGCGCCTGGGGCTGCTCCAGCAGGGACGGGTGGCAGGCCGGATAGAGCTGGTCGTTGTACAGCTCCAGGTAGCTGCATTCGGCCTGGGCGCTGAGGTCGTCGCGGATCGTCACGTCGATGGTCTGGGTGGTCATGTCCGGCGGCTCGAAACTGATGAACAGCCACAGGTCCACCTCCGGGTGCAGGCGGTTGAATTCGCCCAGTCGCGGTAGCAGCCAGTGGCGGGCGAAGGCCGGGCTGGTGTTGACCACCAGTTGGTTGGGCTTGCGGTACTGCTCCAGGCGGCGAATGCCCACGGCCAGTTGCTGCAGCAGCGACTGGGTGGTGCTGCGCAGGTCATGCCCGGCATCGGTCAGGGTCACGCTGCGCCCGCTGCGGTAGAACAGCGGCTGTTCGAGGAAGGTTTCCAGGCTGCGGATCTGCTGGCTGATGGCCGATTGGGTCAGGTGCAGCTCCTGCGCCGCCTGGTGGAAGCTGCCCAGGCGCGCGGCCGCTTCGAAGCCGCGCAGGGCGTTCAGGGGAGGCCAGTGTTTTAACATTATCAATAAGCCCAGCTAATCAGAATTTCACTAAATCTATCGTTTGTTGCGGGATTTTCAAAGCCATAGCATGGGCGCCATTGGTTACACCGGTATTTGTTGGCTGATAACAAAACCTTAATCGAGAGGCGCGATTCCCATGCACAGCAATGACAGTCGAAACAGCGGTTGGCGGATGCCCGCCGAGTGGGTGCCCCACGCGGCGACCTGGATGGTCTGGCCCCATAACCAGGACCTGTGGGAGTCGGGCTGGGGCGTGACCCTGGCCGACGTACAGGCGGATTTCGCCCGGGTGGCCAATGCCATCGCACGTTTCGAGCCGGTCAAGCTGGTGGTCGATCCTTCGGCCCTGGAGAGCGCCCGGCGCCACTGCGGTGCCAACGTCGAGCGGGTGGTCCAGGCCGTGGACGACAGCTGGTGCCGCGACTCCGGGCCAAGTTTCGTCTGCCATCCCCAGCACGGGCTGGCCGGTGTCAGCTGGCGCTTCAATGCCTGGGGTGGCAAGTCGGCCCATGAGCTGGATCGCAGCCTGGCCCGGCGCCTGCTCGACCAGCTGGGGCTGGACTGCTTCGGCACCCACCTGGCCAACGAAGGCGGCGCCATCCATGTGGACGGCGAAGGCACCCTGATCACCACTGAGTCGGTACTGCTCAATCCCAATCGCAACCCGGGCCTGGGCAAGGCCGAGATGGAAGAGATCTTCGAGCGCCTGCTGGGGGTGAAGAAAACCATCTGGCTGCCCGGCGATCCGGACTACGTGACCGGCGACATGACCGATGGCCATGTCGATGGCGTCTGTGCCTTCGCCCGTCCCGGCCTGCTGCTGGTGGACGCCACCCATGACCAAGGCTCGGTGTACGCCGAAGTGGTGCGCGAGAACCGCCGTGCCCTGGAGCTGGCCCGGGATGCCCAGGGCCGTGCCTTCGAACTGGTGGAGCTGTTCGAAGCCACTGCCGCGGTGGACACCCAGGCCGAGGTGTTCTGCGCTTCCTATACCAACTTCTACATCGCCAACGGCGCGATCATCATGCCGGCCTACGGCATCGAGGCCGATCAGGTCGCGGCCCAGGTCCTGGCCAAGGCCTTCCCCGGGCGGCAAGTGGTGCCGGTGCAGATCAACCACCTGGCCCATGGCGGTGGTGGCGTGCATTGCATCACCCAGCAGCAACCGCGCTGGCCACTGGAGGTGTCGGCATGAGCAACTTGACCGTCGCAACGTTGCAGATGCCCTGTACCTGGGACCTGGCGGACAACCTCGAGCGTGCCGAGCAACTGGTGCGCGAGGCCGCGGCCCGCGGCGGGCAGGTGATTCTGCTGCAGGAGCTGTTCGCCACGCCGTACTTCTGCATCGAACAGCAGCACCGACACCTGGCTCTGGCCGAAGAGTATGGCCAGAGCCGCATACTCAAGCGCTTTGCCGCCCTGGCCAAGGAGCTGGGGGTGGTGTTGCCGCTGAGCTGGTTTGAGCGGGCCGGCACTGCCTACTTCAATTCCCTGAGCGTGGCCGATGCCGACGGACGCCTGCTGGGGGTGTACCGCAAGACCCACATCCCCAACGCCATCGGTTACCAGGAGAAGGAGTACTTCAGCCCTGGCGACACCGGCTTCAAGGTCTGGGACACGGCGTTCGGCCGCCTGGGCGTGGGCATCTGCTGGGACCAGTGGTTCCCGGAAACCGCCCGTTGCCTGGCCTTGCAGGGCGCCGAGGTGCTGCTGTTCCCCACGGCCATCGGCTCGGAGCCTGGCGCGACCGACCTGGATTCACGGGATCACTGGCAGATGACCATGCGCGGGCACGCCGCGGCCAACCTGCTGCCGGTGGTGGCCGCCAACCGCGTCGGGCGGGAAGTGGCCCGCAGCGACTCAGAGTTGCACATGCAGTTCTACGGTTCCTCGTTCATCTGCGACCACAAGGGCCGGCTGCTGGCCGAGGCCGATCGCGACACCACCGGCATGCTCCTGCATGAGCTGGACCTGGCGGCCATGGCCGAGGAGCGGCGGACCTGGGGCATCTTCCGTGATCGTCGTCCGGAAATGTACGGGCCCTTGCTGAGCCTCGACGGCCAACACCTGCACTCACGCTGGAACCCTCGGGAGGCATGACCATGAACCGCATTGGCATATTGCGCCTCGGCGCGCTGGCTCTGGCATTGATGGCTGCGCAGGTCCAGGCCGCGCCTGAAGAAAAGACCCTGCGCCTGTACAACTGGGCCGACTACTTCGCCGAGGACACCCTGGCGCGTTTTACCGCTGAGACCGGGATCAAGGTGATCTATGACGTCATGGAAGGCAGCGAGGTCCTGGAGGCCAAGCTGATGACCGGCGGCAGCGGCTACGACCTCATCTTTCCCGGCGATACCGTGGCCGAGCGATTGATGCACGCCGGCAGCCTGCAGAGCCTCGACCCTGCCAAGCTGGCGCAGATGGACGACATCGAGCCCGGCCTGCAAGCCTTGCGCGTGCAGTACCCCAGGGCCAGCCAGGCCACGGTGCCCTATACCTGGGGCACCATCGGCCTGACCTATAATGCCGGGCAGATCGCCCAGCGCTTGCCCAATGCACCGGTCAACAGTCTGGACCTGCTGTTCAAGCCGGAACTGGCGGAGCATTTCGCCGATTGCGGGATCTCGGTGATCGACTCGCCCGACGAAGTCCTGGCGGTGGCGCTCAATTACCTGGGACGCGATCCGCGCAGCGCCAAGCCGGCAGACCTGCAAGCGGCTGGCGAGCTGCTGCTCAAGCTGCGCCCCTACATCCGCAAGTTCCAGTCGCAGCCGGTGACCGATCTGGTCAATGGCAACCTGTGCCTGTCCCTGGGCTACAGCGGCGATGTGACCCAGGCCCAGCGCGCCGCCGACGCGGCAGGCAAGAAGGTCGATTTCCAGTACCGCATCCCGCGCGAGGGCACCACGGTCTGGATGGACACCATGGCGATCCCCAAGGATGCCCGGCACCCGGAGTACGCCTATGCTTTCATCAACTTCGTCATGCGCCCGCAGAACATGGCGGCCATCAGCAACTTCACCGGCTACCCCACGGCCAATGCCAAGGCGCGGCCGCAGATCGATCCACGGATGGTGGGCAACCCGGATATCTATCCTGATGCCGCGACCTTTGCCCGCCTGGTGCCGGGGCGCGATATTCCCCAGGCCGACATGCGGGCCCGAATGCGCATCTGGACCCAGTTCAAGACGGCTACGATAAAAGCACCGTGAGCCGTTCCACTTCATGCAATCCCCCTTGAGAGAAAGACCGATGTCGACCCGACGTACATTCATCAAACAGGCCTCGCTGCTGGCCGGTTTCGCCGCCGTGACTACCCTGGGCCTGGGCGCCCGTCGGGTCTTGGCCCAAGAACAGGAACAGGAGGACTGGGTCATGCCCGACGAAGGCGATCGTCACCAGCGGGCCTTCATGGCCTTCGGTGCCCAGGACGCGATCTGGGAAGACTTCACTGGCGATGTGCAGGAGGCCCAGGGCCGTATCGCCCGGGCGATTGCCGCCCATGAACCGCTGACCCTGTTCTGCCGCGAGCATGAGCGCGACCTGGCCGAGGAGCTGTGTGGCACTCGCAACGTCACCTATGTGATCACCGAGCTGGACGATATCTGGATGCGCGATATCGGCGCCAACTTCGTGCTCAACCCCCGCGGTGAATTGGGCGCGGTGGACTTCAACTTCAATGGCTGGGGCAACAAGCAGCGCCATTCCCGGGATGCGCGCCTGGCACGGCAGGTGGCCGATGGCGCGCGCGCTACCTACTTGCGCAGCGAACTGGTAGGCGAGGGCGGTGGTATCGAGGTGGATGGCCACGGCACCGGGATCATGACCGAGAGCAGCTGGATCAACCGCAATCGCAACCCCGACTGGAGCAAGGCCGATGTCGAGGCCGAGCTCAAGGCTTGCCTGGGGCTGCGCAAGATCATCTGGCTGCCGGGGATCAAGGGGCATGACATCACCGATGCCCACGTCGACTTCTATGCACGCTTCGCGGCTCCCGGGGTGGTGGTGGCCAACCTCGACAACGACCCGGATTCCTACGACTACGCGGTGACCCGCGCGCATCTGGAGATCCTGCGCAACGCCACCGATGCCGATGGCCGCAAGCTCAAGGTACACACCCTGTCGCCACCCTTGAATCCGCGCAAGAGCCGTTTCAGCCGGGGCAACGAAGACTTCGCCGCGGGCTACATCAATTACTTCGTGATCAACGGCGCGGTGATCGCCCCGGAGTTCGGCGATCCTGTGGCCGACGCCAAGGCCCACGACTTGCTTAGCCAGCTCTACCCCGGGCGCGAGGTGGTGCAGCTGGATATCGATGCGATTGCCGCAGGTGGGGGTGGCATCCATTGCGTGACCCATCAATTGCCGGCGGCCTGAGCCTGGGCGAAACTTGAAAGTGGTCTGCTCTTGAATATGGAATTGGCCTGATAAGGCAGGCCGTTCTGCCCCTAAGCTGGCGCTCTTCGATACCCCCGCAAGGCCACGGTCTTGCGGGTTTTTCATGAGGAGCGTGTGATGAGCGAAAAACAGCAGGCGGTAACAGTACGTGCGATTCGGCCTGAAGACCGCGAACAATGGCAGGCGTTGTGGCTGGCCTACCAGGACTTCTACCAGGTGAACCTTTCGGAACAGGTGAGCCAACGCACTTTCGAGCGTTTCTTCGATCCCCTGGAGCCGGTGTACTCGGCGGTGGCGGTGCAAGGTGGCGAGTTGGTGGGGTTCGTCAACTCCGTGCTGCACCGTTCGACCTGGGCCACCACGGACTTCTGCTACCTGGAGGATCTGTACGTGGCGCCGCAGGTGCGTGGGGGCGGCACCGGCAAGCAGTTGATCGAGTGGGTCCAGGCCTTTGCCCGCCAGCACGATTGCGCCCGGCTGTACTGGCACACCCATGCCACCAACAAGCGCGCGCAAAAGCTCTATGACTGGGTGGCGGCCAATTCGGGGTTCATCGAATACCGGATGCCACTCTAAGCCCTCGCCGATCCTGGCGGCTCGTGCCGAGCCGTGCGCTGCCGAGCTGGCGAGGCTGCGTCCGGGCGCGTAGCGGCCGTAAAAAGGACGATGCGGTCGATCAGCTGCGCCGCCAGGCCGACCCGGTGGCCGCCACGGCTACGCTGGCTGGTTGAACACCAGGGCCTTCAGGCCGCACTGCACGTCGGCATCGGGAAATTCCGGCGGGTTGTCCAGGCGCTGTTCGAAATGCAGCCCTGGCGCGGCTTCGGCCATGCCGTCCAGCAGGAACTCCACGCTGAACGCCGGATCGTTCATGCAGGCCAGCACCCGGCCCGTCGGCGTCAGCAACTCCGGCAGGCGTCGCAGCACTCGCGCGTAGTCCTTGCTCAGCACAAAGCTGCCTTTCTGGAAGGAGGGCGGGTCGATGATCACCAGATCGTAAGGGCCGCCTTGCTTGACCTTGCCCCAGGACTTGAACAGGTCATGGCCGAGGAAACTCACCCGGCCCAGGTCGTGGCCATTGAGCCGATGGTTGTCGCGACCACGGCTCAGGGCCGCCCGGGACATGTCGAGGTTGACCACTTTCTCGGCCCCGCCGGCGATCGCCGCCACCGAGAAACCGCAGGTGTAGGCGAACAGGTTCAGCACCCTCAGGCCTTGGGCATTGGCCCGCACCCAGTTGCGCCCGTAGCGCATGTCGAGGAACAAGCCGTTGTTCTGCTTGCTGCCCAGGTCCACCCGGTAGTCCAGGCCTTCCTCGGTGATGGTGCAGGACTCCACCGGCTCGCCCAGCAGCCATTCCCCCAGGCTGTCGGGCAGGTAGCGGTGTTGCAGCATCAGGCTGGTGGCGCCGCTGGCCTGCCATTGTGCGGTGGAGCCCAGTGCCACCAGCAGCTGTTTCAAGGCCGCCAGTTCCTCGGCTTGCACTTCCTTGAACAGCGACACCAGCACCACGCCTTGCAGCCAATCCACGGTCACCTGCTCCAGGCCCGGCCAGCAGCGCCCACGGCCGTGGAACAGGCGCCGGGTTTCCCTTGGGGCAATGGCCAGGGCATCGAGCAGGTGTTGGTTGAGGGTGGCGAGGGCTTGAGGGTTCATCGGCGCGACCGGCAATTTTTCGGGGCGGCATTTAACCACAATTGCCGGCCGGGCGCGGTTCAGTCCAGGTGTTCCGGGCGGCCCATGGCTCGCCATTGTGCCAGCCGGCTGGCGAGCACCGGAGCCAGCAGGTCGTAGTTGCTCCAGCTGTTCTCCACCCGGTAGATCGTATCGGGGATTGGCGCCAGGAGCTGCTCATAGTCCTCGCTGTAGCGGCCGTTGCTGTCCTTTCCCGCATAGTAGGCAGCAGCGAAGGCATTGCCTTCGGCGTTGAAGTCTTCGTCGTAGAGTTTTTCATCGAGCATCTTGAACAGGAACTCACGGCCGTCGAGTTTGCGCGAACGTAGCTGCGCCAGTTCCTCGGCGGCATCTTCTTCAAGTTCTTCGCTGGCAAAGCCGTTGAGCAGCATCCAGGCCAGGAACAGGCCGATATGGGTGCCCCCGGCGCTCGGTGGCAGGTCGCTGGGGAAGTCACCGCCGTAGTGCCAGGAGGCGTCGTCGTATTTCATCGGGCATGGGTCCTTGTGTACATGCGATTCAAAGAAGGGTGTTTTCCCATTTCTCGGTGCCGGCCAGGCGCCGCTTGACGTTGTCGATCCGCCATTGCCCGGCCGCCAGCTTGACCAGGAACCGATACTCGTAGCGCAGCCTGCGCGAAGCGGGGTCGCGGATCAGCACTTCGGCCTGGTTCGGCTTGAGCCGCTGGCAGGCCAGCAGTTCGTTGTCCTTCGAGTAGGTGGTGGGCGAGCCATAGGATGAGCGGGTATAGGCTCTGTCGCGCAGGGTGCAGAAGCGTTCCAGCAGTTGTTGGGGTTCGGCCCAGAAATCCTGGTCCAGGCCGTTGCGAGCCTGGGCCTTGCCGCGCCGTTCCCAGGCTTCCAGGGCCAGGGTGTAGGCCCGCACCTGGGTGACCGGGTCGCTGCTGTGGGCATCGGTCGGCAGATCCGGCCACGGCAGGTGCGGGGACGGTTGTGCTGGAGGCTGTTCCCCGGCACCGGCTTCTGCCAGCAACTGCATGATTCGCCCATGGCCTTTTTCTTCTGCCAGGGACCAGGCGTTGCGTTGCTGGAAGTCCAGGTGCTGGGGGTTGGCGCCGGCCTGGAGCAACAGGCTGACCATCTCCGCGTGGCCGCCCTGGGCGGCGTTCATCAAGGCGCTACGCTGCAGGTCGGGGGAAGCCTGGTCCAGGGCCGCGCCGTGTTCGATCAGCAGCTTGGCGATGGCGCAATCGCCGTTGCCGGCCGCCCAGGACAGGGCGCTGTAGCCCAGGGCCTTGCAGGGTTGTTGCAGGTTGGCGCCGCGTTGCAGTAGCAGGGCCACGGCGGGCAGGCGCCCGGCGATGGTGGCGGCCAGCAGCGCGGTGCGGCCGGTGCCCTTGTGCTTCCATTCGATATCCGCGCCGGCATCCAGCAAGCGGGTCAGTGCAATGAGATCGCCGCGAGCGGCGGCTTTTTCCAGAAGGTGGGACAAGGTCGGGAATCCGTTCGATCAACTAAAAGACGCCAGGCAATGGTAACGCCGCAGTACGCGGGTTTGCCATGTCGGGTTCAGCGTGGACGCCTCGCAGAGCCCCGAGTAGGATGGCGCCTTCGCCCGCAAGCCATGCCAGGTGCTGCTGGGGCCAGAGCGTTTTGCCGTTGCCGACCGACCACTGTTCAAGCTGGAGTCCAGGATGTTCAACGCCATTGTGATCGATAAAGACACCGCAGGTTACCGCGCTGATTTGACGCAGTTGGAAGAAGCCCGGTTGCCCGTCGGCGATGTCAGCGTGCGGGTCGCGTACAGCACCCTGAACTACAAGGATGGCCTGGCGATCACCGGCAAGAGCCCGGTGGTACGGCAATTCCCCATGGTCCCGGGTATCGATCTGGCAGGTACGGTGGAGTCCAGCGCTCACCCCAGGTTCCGTCCTGGCGAGCAGGTGCTGCTCAATGGCTGGGGC